>Ga0302220_10000478_pt1 | contig 34458 bp, 36 predicted proteins | sample II_Palsa_E1_3_FD_194572 | JGI IMG/M metagenome (GOLD analysis project Ga0302220, IMG submission 194572) | Peat permafrost microbial communities from Stordalen Mire near Abisko, Sweden - II_Palsa_E1_3 | ecosystem: Environmental > Terrestrial > Soil > Palsa > Peat permafrost | place: Sweden...
AGTAGCGCCTGTCGCCAACGTCCCTGACGTGCCCCAACGGCCGACGCCCGGACTGGAATCACAGCCTGATCCGCGGGCGCGGACCGCAACGATCTTGAGGAGATCAACCTGATGAAGCAGACAGCGCATTCCGTCGACCCGCAGTTCGCGGCCGGCGCCAGCAGCAGTCTATATAACGACGACCTGGCGCCAACCACGTCCGCGCAACGGACGTGGAAGTGGTATCACTTTGCGGCGCTCTGGGTCGGCATGGTGATGAATATTGCCTCGTACATGCTCGCGGCCGGGCTCACGGAGGAAGGCATGTCGCCGTGGCAGGCGGTGTTGACCGTGCTGCTCGGCAACATGATCGTGCTCGTGCCTATGCTCCTCGTCGGTCACGCAGGCGCGAAGCATGGCATCCCGTATGCGGTGCTGGTGCGCTCGTCGTTTGGTACGAAGGGCGCGAGGCTGCCCGCATTGTTGCGCGCGGTGGTGGCGTGCGGATGGTATGGCATTCAGACCTGGCTCGGCGGCAGCGCGATCTATACGTTGATCAATATTCTCGCCGGTAATACTACGCACGGTGCACCGTTGCCCTTCCTTGATATCTCGCTCGGGCAGCTCGCGTGTTTCCTGTTTTTCTGGTTGATTCAAGTCTATTTCATCTTGCGTGGTACGGACTCCATCCGTTTCCTTGAAAGCTGGTCCGCGCCGATCAAGATCATCATGTGCCTTGCGCTCGTGTGGTGGGCGACCTCGAAGGCGGGAGGGGTGGGTGCGATGCTCGCGCAGCCGTCGCAGTTCGTGGCCGGCGGCAAGAAGGAAGGTTTGTTCTGGGCGACCTTCTGGCCGGGCCTCACGGCCATGGTCGGGTTCTGGGCCACGCTCGCGTTGAACATTCCGGACTTCACGCGTTTCGCCCGCTCGCAGAAGGATCAGATCATCGGGCAATCGATTGGTCTGCCGGCCCCCATGGCGTTACTCTCGGTAATCTCGGTGGTGGTGACGTCGGCAACCGTGGTGATCTACGGCAAGGCGATCTGGGACCCGATCGACCTGACCAGCCGCATGACGGGCATTGGCGTGGGCGTGGCGCTGATCATCTTGACGCTCGACACCATGAGCTGCAATCTTGCCGCTAATTTGGTAGGTCCGGCTTATGACTTTTCGAGCCTCTGGCCGAAGGGCATTTCGTATCGCGTGGGCGGGATGATTACGGCATTCATTGCTATTGTGATGATGCCGTGGAAGATCCTGGCGACCACCCAGGGCTACATTTTTACGTGGCTCGTGGGTTACTCGGCGCTGCTTGGACCGGTGGCGGGTATTCTCATGGTCGACTACTTCCTGATCCGCGGCACGCGCCTGAACACGCGCGAACTCTTCAACGAGAACGGTGAATACAGCTACACGGGCGGCTGGAATATAGCCGCAGTGGTCGCATTGCTCGTGGGTGTATTGCCCAACTTGCCCGGCTTCCTGCACACGGCCTTTCCCGCGTCGTTCCCCAACGTACCTGCATTCTTCAATACGCTTTACACCTATGCATGGTTCGTGGGCCTCGCGCTTGCATCAATTGTTTACGGCGCATGGATGAAGATGGGCAAGCGCCCGACGGCGCGGATTGCCAGCGCCTGATTTCGCGTGATTTCTCTGGGGAGACAGCAAGATGACGATCCTGATTCGCGGCGGCACGGTGATCGACGCCGACCGTACCTACCGTGCGGACGTGTTGTGCGCAGACCCGAAGGACGGCGGCACGATCCTGCAGATCGGTCTCGATCTCGATGTTCCGGCGGGTACCGAAACGGTCGATGCATCCGGCCAGTATGTAATGCCCGGCGGTATCGATCCGCATACGCACATGGAGCTGCCGTTCATGGGCACCACGGCGAGTGACGACTTCTATACGGGGACGGCGGCAGGGCTGTCGGGCGGCACGACGAGCATCATCGACTTCGTGATTCCCAGTCCGAAGCAGCCGCTGATGGAAGCGTTTCACGAGTGGCGCGGCTGGGCGGAGAAGGCGTCGGCCGACTACGGCTTTCACGTGGCGGTGACGTGGTGGGATGAGTCAGTGCATCGAGACATGGGCACGCTGGTGCATGATTATGGCGTGTCGAGTTTCAAGCACTTCATGGCGTATAAAAACGCCATCATGGCCGACGATGAAGTGCTCGTGAACAGCTTCGCGCGGTCATTGGAACTCGGCGCACTGCCTACCGTGCATGCCGAGAATGGCGAGCTCGTGTTCCAGCTTCAAAAGCAATTGCTCGCGAAGGGCTTCACGGGGCCGGAAGCGCATCCGTTGTCGCGGCCGCCTGAAGTGGAGGGCGAGGCGGCGAACCGGGCGATCAGGATTGCGCAGGTGCTGGGCGTGCCTATCTATATCGTGCATGTGTCGTCGAAAGATGCCGTCGATGTCATCACGCGTGCACGCAGTGAAGGTCAACGCGTGTTCGCTGAGGTGCTGCCGGGGCATCTGGTGATCGATGAGTCGGTCTATAGCGACCCGGACTGGACGAGGGCGGCTGCGCACGTGATGAGCCCGCCGTTTCGTACCAGCGAGCATCGGGAGGCGTTGTGGCGTGGTCTGCAATCGGGACAACTGCATACCACGGCGACTGACCACTGCGTATTTTGTGCGTCGCAGAAAGCGATGGGCCGCGAGGACTTCACGCGCATCCCCAACGGTTGCGGCGGGGTGGAAGACCGCATGTCGATCCTCTGGCATCACGGCGTGAATAAAGGACGACTGACCCCGAACGAGTTCGTGCGCGTGACCTCGACCAACGCCGCCCAGATTTTTAATCTGTTCCCGCGCAAGGGTGCGGTCCAGGTGGGGGCGGATGCCGACCTCGTGGTGTGGGACCCGGCTGCGACCCGGACGATCTCGGTCAAGACCCATCATCAGAAGGTGGATTTCAACGTGTTCGAAGGTATGACCGTGCAAGGCGTGGCGACTCATACGCTGACCCGCGGCGCGCTCGCATGGACGGATGGCGATCTGCGCGCCGTCCGCGGGGCAGGACAGTATCTGAAGCGTCCACCGAACGGCGCCTATTTCGATGCTACCCGGATCGCTAACCAGTTGAAGGAACCGCATCCGATCCATCGTGCCGGTGACAAGGTCGTGAAGGCGGCTTGAGGTTCACGGTAATGAAACAACGGACCGGCGCTATATGCGCCGGTTTTTTTGCTTTCACGTAACGAAGCGTTCTTAAATGTTAGCCTCGAATGCAATGCCTCTGTCTATTCATACGGTCGCTTCGTCGCGCGTTAGCATTTTCGCTTCCCGGCAAGCGCCGATCTTCTCGACAACAAACGCAGCGTCCCGCGCGACGCCTGAAAAGCGGCCCGATCCCCAGGTATGCAGCCACGGCAAGCCGACGAAGTAAAGACCGTCGAGCGGCGTCAGTCCGCGCGTATGCGCGGGATAACCGCGGCCATTGAAGATAGGCGCATCGAGCCAACTGAAGTCCGGCGTGAAGCCGATGCACCAAACGATCGAGCCTATTGCGCTTGCTCGCAGATCGAGCGTAGCGCGTTCTTCCGCCGGCGACCACAAAGGCTCATAGCGCGATCCCGGTGGTGCATCGATTCCATTCTTTTCAATGTACGCATCGATTCCCGCGTTGATGCCGTTAAAGGTCTTGTCCGCGCTGTCGAGATTCTCGGTCAGGTTAGGCGCGAAATGAAGCACGCCGTCCTGCAGATCCTGAAGCCGGCCGTACAGTTCCATGCCCTCGGCCGCGAACTTGCGCAGATCAATATCACGGCCGCCATCACGGCCGGTCACGTAGTGATTGGTATTGTCGCGGACACCTTCACGCAGCGGATGCTGATCGACGGGCATGTCGTAATACTTCATGTCGGCGAGCCAGTCGACCACGTCGCGCCCTCGATAGAAGCGCGCGCAACGCGGCGCCTCACCTACGGCGAGGATCACCTTGCGACCCGCCAGATGCAGGTCTTCCGCAATCTGTGCGCCGGATTGCCCTGATCCGACCACCAGCACCGCGCCTGCCGGCAAAGCCTGCGGGTTGCGATATTCCGACGACTGGATTTGTTTGATGGAACGCGGCAGGCGTTCCGCCATGCGCGGCACGATTGGCGTGTGATAACCGCCTGATGCGACCACGACCTGGTCCGCCGTGAACTCTCCCTGGCTGGTGGATACGCTAAAGCCGCCTTCGCTGTTACGCGCGACCCGCTGCACTTCGATATGCTCAATCACGGGTGCATCGACGCTGCTAATGAAGCCATCGAGATACGCGATGATCTCGTCCTTCTTCATGAAGCCATGCGGATCGTCGCCGGTGTAGGGGTAGCCCGGCAGCGCACACTGCCAGTTCGGTGTGACGAGGCAGAACGCGTCCCAGCGTTGCGTGCGCCACGTATGTGTGACGGTGTTTTTCTCCAGCACGAGATGATCGATCCCCGCCTGCTTCAGGTAATAGCTGACCGACAATCCTGCCTGACCGCCACCCACCACAATGACGCTGGTGTGCGTCGAGTTGCACGATGTTTGCGACATGATGTGTCCTTTCGAAAAAAGTGACGCTCAGACGAGCGCGATGACCTTGACCTTCGCGTTTGGCTCACCAAGAAAACGTTCGGCCTCGACTTCGATCTTCGCGAGCTGGTCCATTGCCGCCGAGCATGCAAAGCCGTACTTTTCTCGCACGCGTTCGGACGCAATGTTGAGTGCTTCACGGGCGCGCGAGACGAAGTCATCAACGGGATAATCCTCTCCCGCCGTGAAGAAATCACTGACCACTTGCGAGGGCGAATAACAGTTTGCTTCGCTGTTATCGGGCCACTGGATTCGAAAATGCATGACCGGCATGGCGGGTTCCTAAAGTGTTGGAAGAGAGCGGCTTGCAAGCAAGGCGCTATAAATGTCGAGGTGTTTTCGCGCCGATGCCTGCCAGCTCATTCGATCCAGCAGCGCGGGCACAGCGCGATTGAAGTCGGTTCGATGACGGCCATCGATCACACGTGCGAGCGCGTCTGCTATTGACGCGGGCTCGGTGGGTGTGGCCCAGCAGCACAGCGAGTTGTCGAGATACTCTGTGAACGGCGCAATGTTCGAGGCCACGACCGGCGTGCCGCATGCAAGCGCTTCGAGTACGACGAGGCCGAAACCTTCCCGCAGCGAGACCATGGCGAGGACATCGGCGCAACGAAAAAGTGCTGGCATGTCGGCGTCATCGAGCGGGCCGGCAACACTCACCGCTTGCGACAGACCGTACTTGGCCACGCGCTCCATGAAGGCACGCGCGTAAGCGTCGTGGTCGAGCAAACTCGCACCGCCCGCGATCACCAGACGCGCATGGGGATGATGTTTGACCAGTTCCGCGAATGCGTCGAGCAGGCCGAGCGTGTTCTTGCGCGCTTCAATACCACCGACCGCAAGCACGACCGGGCCGCGGCCGTCGATGCCATGACGTTGCCGTAGTCTTTCATCGTGAGGCGTGCGCTGTGTCGAGTAGCGATTCAGATCGACGCCGTTCGGCACCGTCGCCGCTTCTATCCCGTACGTGTCGCGCATCTCGCGCGTCCATACTTCGCTCACGCACAGCACGCGATCGGCGTCGCGCCACGCACGCGTTTGCCAGGCGGCGAGGCGCGGGTTGTCGAAGTGATCCAGGTGATGAACGGTTCGCACAAAACCCGCTATTTCACCTTCCGCCGTCAACTCGGCAAGGGCGTTCCCGCTGATGCTGTCCTGCGCATGCAGCACGTCGAAGCTGTGCGGATCGCAGGCTTTCACGCTGGTCTTGAGCGCGCGAAGCCGCGCATCGACGAGTGCGACTGTGTTGTGTTGCGACCCTTCAATGGTGGCGAGAATCACGCGGCACGGCGGCTCCCGGAAGAGTGTTTCTCCAGCCACGGCCGGCGCGAAGAGCGTGACGTCCTGGCCTTCGTCAACGAGCGCGCTCGCGAGTTCGAGTGCATGCACCACACCGCCGCGCGGATTGACCGAGTGCGTGGTGAGGGCAATCCGCATCACAGTGTGTGTCATGTCAGGCTCCTCACCTTCCGACGATGAACGCGTCATCGTTGAAGTTCCAAAGCTCGGCCGATTCGCCGCCTTCGTGCAGTAGCACTTTGCGCGAGGCATCCACCGTACCGATCACCGCACATGCCAGCTCGCGTTCAATGAACAACTGCTCTATCTGATCTGTATGTTCTTCGCGTACGGACATTACGAAGCCAAAGCTGGGGAACGCGCTTAACCAACGCAGGCGATCGTGTCCGGGCGGCGACGGCACGCGCGCGAGATCGATGCTGGCGCCTGCGCCTGAGCATTCAAGCAGCATCAGCGCAGTGCCGAGTGCGCCAGCCATGCTGATGTCCTTGGCGGCGTCGCAGAGACCGCTTTCGGCCAGCATGGGCAGCAATTCAAGGTCGGCTCGCAGGCGTGCGGCGGGTGCGCCAACCGATGCGTTCCAGAACGGATATGGATCTTCGAACATACCGCGCAGATCGACCGCCATCATCAGGCGGTCACCGGGACGGGCGTTGAAACTGGACAGCAGCTTGTTCGCGCGCCCAAGAATTGCCACTGCAAGTTGGGCCTGATCGCTGCGCGTATTGCTATGGCCGCCGACGATCGGCACGCCGTACACGGACGATGCCGCCGCCATGCCCGCGAGCACGTCTTCAGCCGCGCCCAAGCCGTCGCTCCAGAGTGCGTCGACGACTGCGATCGGGCGGCCGCCCATCGCGTAGATGTCGCTTACATTGACCATCACGCTGCTGTAGCCGGCGAACCACGGCATGTCACGCACGAAGTCGCTGACCAAACCTTCGATAGCGAACAGCAGGTGAGAGTCTCCGTCGGCAATGGCTGCGCAGTCGTCGCCCACGGCGACCGCTTGCGAGTCGTCATAAGCGCCACGCGGCGTGTACCGGGTTAGCGACGACATCACGCCCGCAATATCGGTCTTGTGGCGAAAGCCGCGCGTCTCCCTTAGCGCGGCGACGAGGTCCGCTACCGTCATGCCATGCTCCGCGCGGGTGAATACTGCGTCATGAAACCGCTCTGCGGTGTCACACAAGGTGGATAGAACGCGAGGTCTGCCTGCATCAGATGATGCGGCCGGCCATGCATGAGTTCTTCAGAAAGCGTAGTCCAGTGCAGCGCATGAAACAGCGCGGCGTTTTGGCTTTGCACGTGCGCGAGGAAGGTCGTGCAGCCAAGCGCATGCGCACTGCTCACTGCCAGCTTGATCAGTGTTGCGCCAATCTTGCCGTGCCGCCGGAACGCGGCATGCACTGCGAGCCGCGAGCCGGTCCATACACCGGGTTCGTCCTCGTGAATCCGCACCGTACCGACCACCTGTTCAGGCATCCCGCCAATACAGCTTACCGCCACGAGCAGTTGCGCGCGCTCGTCGATTTCATCGCGGTCATCGCCGATAAAAATCCCCTGCTCGATGCAGAACACCGCCCGCCGCAGCTTGTACGCTTCGTTCGCTTCCCAGGGCAGCGTGGTCCACTTGATCGTGTAGCTGGCGGGGGTGTAGAGCCGCGCGAGATCTTCGGTATCGGCGAGCATGATCAGACCTCGTAGGATGACAACGACGAACACGCGCCGCATTTGCCGCAGCCCGCCTTGATATCGGCGGAGCGCATGCCGCCTGCCGACACCATCGCGCCAAGCGGCTGCAAGACCGACTTCATGAACTCGGGCGAGGGCGCCGGATGATCCTCGAGCGGCGTGCCGCTGATCGGCACGAATGGAACCACGAACGGATACACACCCAGATCCACCAGCTCGCGCGAGATCGAGAGAATGGCTTCTGCCGTGTCACCGAGACCGGCGAGGATGTAGGTGCTCACCTGACCCCGGCCGAACACCGCCACGGCCGCCCTGAAGGCTTCCATGTAACGCGAGATAGGCACGCTCGCCTTGCCCGGCATGATCTGTTCACGCAGCGCAGGCGTGACCACTTCAAGATGCATGCCGAGCGTATCAATGCCGCTTGCGCGCATGCGCTCGAACCATTTGTCGTCATCGGGCGGTTCGCATTGCGCCTGGATCGGCAGGTCGACTGCGGCCTTGATCGCGAACGCGCTTTCGCACAGGATCTGGGCGCCGCGATCCTTGGTCGGCGGGGTGCCGGTGGTCAGGACCATATGCTTGACGCCATCGAGCAAAACGGCTGCGCGGGCGACCTCCGCCAATTGCTCGGGTGTCTTACGGGCGATCGTCCTGCCCGCCGCAAGCGATTGCCCGATTGCGCAGAACTTGCAGGTCTTCTTGCGGCTTTCATACCGGATGCAGGTTTGCAGCACGGTCGTGGCAAGCACGTCCGACCCATGCAGGGTCGCGATGTGCGAGTAGGGCACGCCATCGAAAGTCTGCATGGCATAGAAACGCGGCGACTTCGGGAAGCTGATGTTCGCGATCGGGATCGAACCGCGGAGCAATGCACTGCTGCCGTGGGCGTCGGGTGCGGATGCCATGAACGGCGAGTGCCATGCGGTGTTCGTATGCACGGGCACCATGATGGTCACGCCGTCGATGGTGACCGCCTTGTGGTCGGACGGACCCGCACCGCCTCGGCGGCTCGCCACGCCGAGACCCGCGCCCGGATCGGCGAGACGCAAGCCCGCCGATTGCAGTTCAGTCATCAATTGCCGGCTCACGGCCGACAAGGTCTCGTTCGCGTTCAAGGTGCAATCCCCCGGTTGAAGGTGAGAAGCTGTTCATGGGTGCCGACGTGACCGCCGGCCGGTCGTTGATGGCGAGGCTCAGTAGTTCGGGCCGCGCGTAGTGCCCGACAGAATCCATCATGCGTTTGCGTTTGGTGATCAGCGACATGTCCAGGTCCGCGATCACCAACCCTTCGCCCTCGCGCAGCGGCGGGGCGAGATGCTGGCCTTCGGGCGAGATGATCGCCGTGTTGCAGCCACCGCGAAGCGCCTTCTGCAGGCCGGGATCTTTTGTGATCGACTCGATCTGCGGCTCGGTCAACCAGCCCGTGGAATTGATCACGAAGCAGCCGGACTCCAGTGCGTGATGCCGGATGGTCACTTCGATCTGTTCGCCGAAAATGGGCCCGACAAGCGAGCCGGGAAACTGGCTGCAATGAATCTCTTCGTGCTGGGTCATCAGCGCGTAACGCGCGAGCGGGTTGTAGTGTTCCCAGCACGCGAGCGCGCCCACCCGGCCGATGCGTGTCTCCGCAACCTTCAGGCCGGCCGCGTCGCCCATGCCCCAGATCATCCGTTCGTGAAACGTCGGCGTGATCTTGCGGCGCTTGAGCAGCAGTTCGCCGTCGGTATCGAAGATCAGTTGTGCGTTGTATAAGCTGCCGTGATCGCGCTCGTTCACACCGAGCACGACGACCATGCCATGCCGCCGCGCCCGCTGCGCTACCGCGTGCGTCACCGGCCCGGGCACGACTACCGCTTCGTCATAGAGCCGCATGTGTTCGGCACCCGACGCCACCGGCGCCCGCACGAACGAAAAGTACGGGTAGTAGGGCAGGAAGGTCTCGGGGAAGACGATGAGCTGCACGCCCTGGCGTGCAGCGTCGTCGATCGTTTCGAGGACCTTCTCGAGCGTGCCACCGGGCCGTTCGAGGTCCGGTGCTATCTGGACCGCGGCGGCGCGGACGATTCTCTTGTCAGGCATGGTCGTTCCGTGTTGATGAGAGGCTTCAGGCGCAGCGTCAGACAGTCCAGGTGTTGATGATCAGGGCGCCGTCCTTGCGATGCAGCAACTGGATGTCGAGCACGTCAAGCGGGCTGATTGGCTTGATGCCTTCGATCAGCGACGCCTCTCCCTGCCCATACAGCGCTTGCAGCGCAAAGCGGCACGCGTAGACCTTGCCGCCTTCTTCCATGAACTTCTGAATCTGCTTGTTGAAGTTCAGATGGCCGGGAAACGCCTCGTCGCCGAGCGTCGGGAAGCCGCGTTGAAGTCCTAGCGTCACGCCCGGCCCATACAGCAGCACCGAGGTTTCAAAGCCCTTGCGCAGCAACCGGGTGGCTTGCAGCAAGTTGACGAAGCCGATGGAACCCTCGAATGCGACCGTGTGGAATGTCACCAGCGCCTTCTCGCCAGGAGCGGCTTTGACGTCTTCAAATACCTTCTCTTCATAATCGACAAGGTAATCGCCTTTCTTGTGCATCGGAATATTGACGGCAGGCATTCTAATCTCCAGTAGATAACCAATTCAATCAGCGGCGCTGGCGTTTTTAACCCGGCGCCGAACCGCGGAATACGAAGCTGTTAATGCAACGGGCGTGCCATTCAATGAGCGCGTTAATGCGATCAATACCCGATCATTCAAACGATCAGTGCGCGCGGAGCAGTGAAATATTTTTAGTGCCGATCCCGAAGAGCCTTTCAGGGCTTGGTTTATTGGCTGACGGGGCAAAGGGGCTGCACCAGTGTGGCGTGATTACAGGGGTGCGGTCGCGCTGGTCTGGTGCAATAAACACCGGATATGTGCATTGACCCCTGAATCATTGGATTCTCCATACGATCATTGAATGCGATCAATTTATTTTTTTCGATCGCCGTCGTGCTATCGTTTTTTTAACTGTATTTATCCGAGAGCGTTTCATGGCCAGTCTTACTCATCACTGGATCAGAAAACTGACAGAAAGCCGCAAGCCGGCTTATTTGCTGATTCCCGAGTTAATTGAAGAAGATCTGGCGAGCGGGCGTTTGCGGCCGCGCGATCGACTGCCGGGCCTGCGTGACTTGGCCGACGAACTGCAACTCAACTACACGACCGTGGCGCGCGCCTACGCTGAGGCGCGCAAAAGAGGGCTACTCGACTCGCGTGCGGGCAGCGGTACGTTCGTACGCGGCCGGACTGCGACGCTGCCGCTGTCCGGCGGCAGCAGTGTCGAGATGACCATGAACATGCCGCCCGAGCCGGCGGAACTCGCCGCGCGCTTGCGCGAATCAGCAGCGCGGTTGTTTTCGGCAACGGACCCGTATCGGCTGCTGCGGTATCAGGATTTCGGTGGCACTGCTGACGATCGTGCCGCCGGCACGAAGTGGCTGAAGCGTCGTTTCGACGATTGCGATGAAGACAAGGTCCTGGTCTGTCCTGGCATTCATAGCGCGCTGGTGGCGCTAGTTTCGCAGCTTGCGCGGCCGGGCGGCACCATTTGCCTCGATACGCTGGCTTACCCGGGCATCAAGGCGATTGCGGCGCAACTGGGTGTGCGGTTGCAGGCGCTGGCACGCGATGACGACGGCCCGCTGGCCCATGCGTTCGAGGCGCTATGCAAGAGTGATAAGCCCAGCGCGTTCTATTGCAATCCTACGATCCAGAATCCGAGCACGGTGACACTGTCGTCGAAGCGGCGCGAGGCGCTTGCCGATGTCGCGCTAAGGTACAGCGTGCCGATTATCGAAGACGATGCCTATGGCATGTTGCCGGTCCAGGCGCCCGATGCGCTGGCTACGTTGGCCCCCGATCTGACTTACTACGTCACCGGGTTCTCCAAGAGTTTTGGCGCCGGTCTGCGCGTGGCTTACATTCGTGCACCGTCCGCACGGCGCTCCCAGCATCTTGCCGGGGCGTTGCGTGCGACGACGGTAATGGCGAGCCCCTTCACCGTGCTGCTGGCGACGCAGTGGGTCAGCGACGGTACAGCAGACCTTATGCTCGATGCGATTCGCGCAGAGTCCGCGGCGCGTCAGGAGGTTGCTGCACGCGTGTTGTCTGACTGGAAGTTCGACGCCGATCCGGCGGGTTTCCATCTCTGGATGCCCATTCCGGCGGAGTGTGGATGGAATGCGTCCGAACTCGCATTGCAGTTGCGCTCGCAAGGGATTGGCGCGGTGTCAGCGGCGGCTTTCGCGACCGATGGCAATCCGCCCGAAGCCATTCGCGTATGCCTTGGCGGCCCGAAGAATCTCGACGAGTGTGAAGATGCGCTCAGGCTGATTGCCGATACCGTCGAACATCCGCATCATCTGCATTTGCCGGTGATGTAGGGGTTCAAGTTGTGCGCGGTCGTCATGAAGTCTTGTTAGGATGCAGGCTTTCGTGTCGACCGCTTATCCCATGCGCAATGTCCGGCTCCTCGTTCGCTTAGCCTCGCTCACCGTAGCTGTGCTGTTCTTCTCAATTGCGTATGCGGGCAACCCCGACGCGTTATGGCAGATCGTTCACAACTCATGTGAGCCCGCCGCGCGCGGCGCCGATGTCCCGCAGAAATGTGTCGATGTCGATTCGCCCGGCGGCTTCGCGGTCCTCAAGGATATCAACGGCGTTGCCCAGTATTTGTTGATTCCGACGGTTCGCGTCGGCGGCATTGAGAGCGCTGATCTGCTGATACCGGGGTCGCCGAATTATTGGCGCGCGGCGTGGGAAGCACGGCGGTTTGTTGAAGCGAAGCTAGGGCAAGACCTTCCCCGCGACGAACTCTCGCTCGCCATCAACTCGACCAGCGGGCGCACGCAAAACCAGTTGCACATCCATATTGATTGTCTTGCCCCGGATGTCGTTCGCGCACTACGTGAGCAAGGCCCGAAGATCGGCACCGAATGGACTGCATTCCCCACTCTGCTGCGCGGGCATGCATACCGCATTCGCCGTATTGATGACGCCGACCTTGCCTCCATCGATCCCTTTAAACTCCTGGCCCCCGATGTGGCGAGGGAAGGCCAGATCATGGCTGACCAGACCTTGCTGCTCGCGGGTACCACGGCGCCCGACGGCAAGCCGGCGTTCTTTCTTCTCAACGATCATGTACGACGCGATACGGGCGACTTCGCTTCGTCGGAGGAGTTGCAGGACCATACCTGCGCCGTTGCACGGTCGAAATAGTTCCAGCGCTCCGTATCCCGGATTTTTGGGTTTCGTCGCGCTAAGGAAAGATCAGACGGTCGCGGCGCGTGAACTGCGACGGATGATGAAACGAGCAAATAGAATTTCTGGGGGAAGCGACACATCGTCGGCGTAACCTTGTGCGGTTTTCCGGTGCTATTCGATGGCGAGTGAGAACAATAGGCTCGCGAGGCCGCTCTCGTCCAACGTACCTTCCGCAACGTCCACTATGATGTCCTCGAGCACGTCGGACCTTGGTACGTCGTAGCCCTGCAAAGCCAGATAGGTCAATGCGGTAACCAGCGCTGTTCTCTAGTTTGCATCGTTAAAGACGTGTCCTCTGGCGAGCGCCACTGCGTACATTGCCGCAATATCGAAAACGTCCGAGAGTTGCCCGTAGAGCATGCGGCTAGCTACGCGTGCCAGTGCGCCCTCGAGCGGGCCGACTCCGTGACCGCAAGTCCTGGCTCTTGTCGCAAGATCAAGTCGTGAATCTCAACGACTTGCTGGGCGTCTATCATCGATTCGCGAGAGCCTTGATTACCTTCTCGTGCGTCGCGATAACTCGCTTTGCAGCGCTCATTACCACCCGCGATCCCTCGCTACCCTTTAACTGCATCTCGACAGGCCGCTGAGGTGAGGTTCGGGCCTTAATCGTTACACCATAATTTTTCATCGTCGATCGCCTTTCTGCCTTTTTGACTCTACGGTTTAGCTTTTGTCAATACGCACTGTGTACCATAATAACGCGCTTCTATCGCTATCAATATAACGGTGATGAGCGGCTCCGGTACGTCGTTTTGGGCAATGGCTCCTTGACGATTCTGTCTATGTGGATCGACAAAATGTTACCGCAACAGAACTAGACTTTACTCTAGCCGGCCAACGCGCTTCGCTGCACTATGTCGCTTCGACCAATCTGATTTGCAGGACGGGCACCATGAACAACATGCGAACCATTGGCATGATCGGCGGGATGAGTTGGGAATCGACGACTGAATACTATCGGTTGGTCAACCGGGATGTGCGCGCGCGGCTTGGCGGCCTGAACTCGGCGCAAGTCCTGCTGCACAGCGTGAATTTCGCACCGATCGAACAGCTTCAACGCGACGGACAGTGGAACATCGCGGGCATCCGGCTGGCCGACGCCGCGCGTCATCTTGAAGCGGGCGGCGCGCATTGCATCGTGCTCTGCACGAACACCATGCATCTCGTTGCGCCGCAAATTGCCGCAGCGGTGTCGGTGCCGTTTCTTCATATCGTCGATCCGACGGGGATCGAGGCGAACAGGATGGGCATACGCAAGGTCGGTTTTATCGGCACTGCGTTTTCGATGCGCGAAGGTTTTTTCCGCGACCGCCTGCAAGAACGGCATGGCATCTCGACACTCTTGCCGGAACCTGCCGAGCAAGCGGTCGTTCACGACATCATCTATCGCGAGTTGTGTCTTGGGATCGTCAACGACAATTCACGCAAGCGGTATCGCGACGTCCTTCACGGACTTGCTGCGCGTGGCGCAGAAGCAATCGTGCTGGGATGCACCGAGATCATGCTGCTCGTGAACGAGGCCGACAGCCCTGTACCGTTGCTCGATACCACCACGCTTCACGCCCGCGCCGCCGTCGATTTCTCGTTGGCGCAAGCGTGAGCGATCGGGCGATGAAGTTGTAGTTCAGTGCTCGCGGCGGTGCGTAAACACACGCGGACGCACGCCTTCAATCACTGCTTCGGGCAGGACTTGACGCAGCGTGCGTACCGTGAAGTCGAGGTCTTCCATGGCCACGTCGAAGACCAGCCGAAGCTCGTCATGGTCACGCGATGCCTGGCTCACATATATTCCCAGCGGCGAGTGAAACAGGCGCCTGATGCGCTCGCGTGCCGCCTCATCCTGCCTGCTGTGAAGGACGGCGGAGAGATGGACGCGGGAAACGCAGGGCGCCGAGAGCGCTTCCTGCGCAGCAGATTTTTTCGATGTAGCCGAGCCGGCAATTCTTTCAAGGACGAGATTCATTACGCTGCAAGCTCCTGTAATCGGGATTCACTTGCAGCGTATCTTTTTGTGTGTAAACGCCGCGTTAATATTTCTGACGGTGCTGTATAGATCGCTTAATCGATGCCGTGGAATACCGCATCGTCAGGTCCGATATAGGCCGGTGACTTCCATGCGGCGTCGCGCATTGAGTGCTGTACCTGACGTTCTACGCCCAAGAGCACCGCGAAGATTGCCATGCGGACCGGAATGCCGTTGTCGGTTTGCCGGAAGATAGCGAGTCTTGGATCGTGATTGAGGTCGGTGCTCAGATCGTTGGCGCCGGGCCGTCCGTCACGCGGCAACGGATGCATGATCAGCGTGTCGGGTCCGCAGACGCTGTCCACCAGAGCCTGGTTAATCTGAAAATCCGGCGTGTAACCTTCAATGGATTCATCGGCAAAACGCTCTTTCTGAATCCGCGTCGCGTATACAACATCCGCACCCTTCAACCCCGTCTGCAAGTCGTTGGTCTGCTCGATGACATGGTCGCCGCGCGTGATCTGATCGAGGATGGAGGCGGGCATCTCCAGCGAGGTGGGCGAGATCAGCGTGAACTTCAGTCCCCGATACAACGCCAGCAACTTGGCGAGCGAATGGACCGTGCGGCCGTATTTAAGGTCGCCCACCATGGCTATATGCGAACCGTCCACAATCTTCCCCACGCGTGAGAATTCGCGCTGGATGGTGTAGAGGTCGAGCAATGCCTGACTGGGATGTTCGCCGGGACCGTCGCCGGCGTTAATCACCGGCACGTTGGTCGCGCGCACGAACTCCGCCACCGAGCCTTTCTCCGGATGACGCACGACGAGTGCGTCGGCGTAACCGCTGATCACGCGGCTGGTGTCGTAGATCGACTCGCCTTTTGCCATCGACGAAAACGTGAAGCCGGTCGTGTCGCACACAGAGCCGCCCAACCGGCAAAACGCCGCGCCGAAGCTGACACGCGTGCGCGTGCTGGCTTCAAAGAACAGATTGGCAAGCACCGCGCCTTCGAGCACGCGCGTGATCTTCTGGCGGCGTGCGATAGGTTGCATCGTGTCGGCGACCTGGAACAACGCCTCTACGGAGTCACGGGAGAACTGATCGACGGACAGCAGATGTGGCCGGCCTTCGTGAAGAATGGACGGAGAATATACGCGTTGTGTATATTCGTCGCCGGACGGAATTCTTTCCACCAGTTCCATGACGTAGCGGCTCGCAATTTCGGGCATGGCCCGCGATTCCGCCGATTCGTCGGGGAGCAGCCAGGTATCCAAGGCCCGGCGCGACACACCAATCCGGTTCGCGAAGGCGTCGCGGGTCATGTTCAGACGGCGCATGGCATCGCGCAGGAGGGTTTGCTGTTGAGCTTGCACGATGGGCGCTCCGTAGGTGGTTATGTACGCGATGCGTATATTAAATCACTCTCCGAAAAGGTGCAATACGACTTCACGTCTACTCGGCGCGCGTCGGTGCTCGAAGACATAAATGCCTTGCCAGGTGCCGAGGACCATCCGGCCGGCATCGACGGGAATAGATAGTTGGACTTGCGTCAGCGCAGTTCGCAGATGCGCGGGCATGTCGTCTGGGCCTTCGGCGTCGTGGACGTAGCGCCCGGGCGCTTCCGGTGCAATGGTCTCGAAGAACTGTTCAAGGTCGGTGCGCACGTCGGGGTCGGCGTTTTCCTGGATCAATAAGGAAGCCGAGGTGTGCCGCAGGAACACGGTCAGCAGACCGGTCCGAATGTCCTGGAGATCGATCCAGCGATGGATGCCGGCGGTGATTTCGTGCAGTCCGCGCGTGCGTGTGGGCACGCTCAGATGATGGAGCGCCTGCTTCATGTCGATGTCTCCGGGAGGGAATGCGCGACGGGGAAGCGGTCGCGCGTGCCTCTGAAGTTTATCGGCTGGAGCGGGTTTCGGCAGACGGCGAGCGCGTGGACCGGATCAGAGTAGTGCTGGCTGTGGCCATCGCGCGCCGGCGTCTCGCCATGCATGCGACTCAATGGCCGAAATAGATCGATTGAGTGGCGTCATCCGGCGCAACATGCACGCGGGTACCCGATACGGACGTGCCGTTGGCCGACGATCCATAGGACGAAGACGCGATGCCTTGTTGTTCAGCTACGCGTTGCTCGGCAGCCTGGATGTCTTGCGGGTAGTTGACGTCTTCGCCACCCGGGTTGTAGCCGGCTTTTTCCAGTTGAACGAGTTCGGCTTTGACTTGCGCGCGGGTGACGGGATCGTTGCTTTGTGCGAAAGCGAAGGCAGGGGCGGCCAATGCCGACGAGAGAACGAGGGCGGAAATAAGGAATTTTTTCATGATGATCTCAAGAGTAAAGTTAGGATGCCGATTTATTTAATCGGCTTGCGAAGATTGAGTTAGCGCGTTGGATCAGTTCATTGCGCTGGGCGAGTCGGCAGCCGTTGAACTGGCTACTTTACCGGCGTTGGCCGTCTGGTGTTGAGCCAGGCGTGCTTCTTGTTGTTGTTCGAGTTGGTGCGCGAAGATCGGGTTGACGTCGGGGTAGGACGTGTCGGTGACAAAATCGCGGCCGTCCTGTTGTGCCGCGATCAGTTCCTGATAGACCTGGGCGCGGGTCTTGGTTTGAGCGAATGCGTGTGCCGAGGCAATGGTGGCGAGGAACAGTACTGCGACGCTGAGGGTTTTCATGGTTCGCTCCTGCGAAATTGATTGTGTGCAGCTTGCATTGGAGAGAACCCGGAAAGGGCACAAGATATTCCCGATTAATTTGGATATTTTTATGTCGGAAGAATAGATATTTATTCGTGAAGAAGCGGAATAACCCGCTGGAGAAGGTGTTCACGCGCGCAGGGGATTTCTATGCCCCGTGTGGAATAAACCCCGGCGCGTCGTGTTTGCCCCTGTACGAACAGCCAAACATTGCCAGATCATGCCCATAGCAAAACCTCCAGCGGAACCCCGGCTCTCTGAGTCGGACGTCCAGGCATACGCCGACGGCATGCTGGATCCCAAGCGCGCCGCGAGTGTGGCGACGTATCTGAAGAGCCGCCCTGACGAAGCGGATCGGGTCGCGTTCTACGGCCGCCTGAACTGGCAGATGCAAAACACCTTTCACGAAGCGGGCAGCGAAGAAGCGCAGCCTGCACCGGTGCCGGTGCGGCGCCTGTCGAGGCGCAGTCTGCGTGCGATGCTGGTCGTAGCCGTGGTGACGCTGGCCGTTGCCGCCGCGGCGATCTTCGCGTTCGACATTTCTGATTCAGCGCTCGACAATGCCTCGATGATGGCGCTTGAGCAAGCCGTTGCCGCGCAGGAAATGGCATCAGGTGCGATCGGTTATGAAAGCTCGGTGAAGGCTTTGGCAAGCGCCCCGGATCTGTCCAGCGTCGGTTTCCACCCCGTTGCACGCCGGGAAATGTCCGTAGGACCATTCGCTTCGGCGACCGAGTTTGTCTACCGCAATCGAGGCGGCGAGGCCGCCGTGCTGCTCGTGGCGCCGGGACTGTTTGCTCAGCCGCAGCAGCAATGGAAGGCCCATCGCGTGGGTGCAAGCCGCTTGCTTGCGTGGACTGCGGGCGGCAATCGTTATGTGCTGGCGGGCCGTGCGAAGACCCGAGGCTTGATGCTGGCCGCCGACTTGATGACGCGCAGCTAGGCACCAGGCAAACGCGAGTAAGCTGCCGATTGCATAATCACGCACTCGGCAAAAAAGCACACTGGCAGCGGGAATATCCGCCATGACCCGGTGTTGGCCCATCATCAGAGCTGCGTTTTATCGAACGTTTGCGTAAGCTTACAAAATGAAGGAAAGCCGATGGGCGTCCGTGACGAGTTAATGGAACATGTGCCGCGATTGCGCCGCTACGCGCGAGCGCTGATCAATAATCGCGATCTCGCGGACGATCTGGTTCAGGACACGCTCGAGCGTGCGCTCCGGCACACCGAGAAATTTCAGACCGGCACCGATCTGCGCGCGTGGCTGTTCACGATCATGCACAACGTCTTTGCGAACCAGGCGCGTCGGGCGGGCGTGAAGGCAGTGCATGTTTGCGTCGATGACGAGAACATTTCCGAGCGAGAATTCGCCGTGCCGGGCACGCAAACGCAGTCGCTCGAAATGCGCGACCTGGACTTCGCGTTGCAGCGGTTGCCGCTTGATCAGCGCCAGGTCGTGCTGCTGGTAGGGCTGGAAGAAATGAGTTACGCGGATGTGGCGCAGGCGCTGGAAATCCCGATCGGGACCGTCATGTCGCGCCTCTCGCGCGGACGTGAAAGACTGCGCGCGCTGATGGCCGGCGCGCAACCGGGCGCTAAATTACAGGTGGTGCGATGAGCGACCAACAAACACCTATCAGTGAAGACGAAATTCACGCGTATGTCGACGGATCGCTGGCTGAGCATCGCCGCGAGGAAATCGATCGCCTGCTGGAACGCGACGAGGCACTGGCTACGAAGATCAGCGACTATTTTTCGCTGAACAGCATGTTCCATGACCGCTATGACCGCGTGCTAAGCGAACCCGTGCCGCAGCGTCTGCTACCGCCGCAACCCAAGCGCTGGCGTGCTGCCGCCAACTGGCCGCAGTTCGCGGGCATGGCAGCGGCGCTGGTGCTGGGCGTCGGGATCGGCGTGGCGGGCATGACAGGGACCATGGGTCACGACACCTTGATGCCGGGAAGCGGTGGTGGGGCGGTGCAACGTGCAAGCTACAACGTGGGCGAGTCGTTTGCACGGCAGTCGGCTATTGCCCATGTGATGTACGCGCCGGAAGTGATGCGGCCCGTGGAAGTGGGCGCGGATCGCGAGCAGGAATTGGTGCAGTGGATCTCGAACCGGCTGGGTACGGACGTGCGTCCGCCTGTACTGACTCGCTCGGGCTTCGAGTTGATGGGTGGCCGCTTGCTCCCTGGTGACGACGGCCCCGTTGCGCAGTTCATGTACCACGACGCGAAGGGCGAGCGTATTACGCTGTGCATATCGCATCGCAAGATAAGCTCGGATACGACCGCGTTCAAGCTGTATCAAGATGGATCGGTGAACGTGTTTTATTGGATCGACGGCGATTTTGGTTACGCCGTGTCGGGCGCGATCGACCGGAAGGTGCTGCTTGACCTGTCGCACGACGTCTATTCGCAACTGACCGCAATGGGCGGCGCCAAGGCACCCTCGGGCGCTTCCGTGTCTACGCAATAAGCGGATGGGATGGCAGCCGCGGAGTCCAACAATACCGCGGCTGTTCCTTATGGAATGCAATGCTGGCGTGATTGATTGCGCTGGCCCTGGAATAAGCGGTCACGCAAAGTCGTTCACCCTGTTGTAGCCTCCATGCACCGAAGCAAATTACGCACGTCGCTAGAAAATTCGTTTGATAAGGATATCGAATTAATGACAAGCGCGGCAAACCGGATCACTCCACATGACGATTGACCCATTCTCACCTCGCCCTCCCGAGCGTCAGACTATTCCGCTTTTCAGGCTTGCGGCTATCGGCGCGGTCGTGGCGGCTATCGGTGGCGCTTTTGTCTATGTTGGCGGGTTTGTGACACCGCATCGCCTGACGCCACAGCGTATTGTCAATACCTTCGAAGCGAATGCGGGCGTTCATCCGGGGTTCCGCCGCAATCATGCGAAGGGCGTGTGCGTGTCAGGGTATTTCGAAGGCAATGGCCAAGCGTCGGATATCTCTCGCGCTGACGTGTTCAAGACCGTGCGAACGCCGGTGATTGGCAGGTTCGCCATCCCGGGCGGTGATCCTTCAGCCCCGGATGCCAGCGTGCCAGTGCGCAGCATGGCGCTGGATTTCAAGTTGCCCGACGGGCAGCAATGGCGCACCGGCATGAACAATACGCCGGTGTTTATCGTCAATACGCCGCAGGCCTTTTTCGCTCAACTGGTGGCATCGAAGCCCGATCCCGTAACGGGCAAGCCTGATCCAGTCAAGCTCAAGGCGTTCTTCGCAGCACACCCCGAGACCGCGCCGTTCCTGAGTTGGGTGAAAGACCACCCGCCGTCCTCCAGTTTCGGCAATGCGGCTTACTACGGCATCAACGCCTTTCGTGCAATCGATGCAAACGGCAAGACTCACTTCGTTCGCTGGTCGATGGTGCCTGAGGCGCCGTATGCACCCGTCACCGCGGAACAGAAGAGTCAGCACGACTTTCTCGATACCGAACTGCGCGGCAGGCTGGCAAGCGGTCCGCTGCGTTGGCACTTGATCCTGACGGTGGCCACGCCCGGCGATCCAACCACCGATGCAACCCAGGCGTGGCCCGAAGACCGGCCGCACATTGACGCGGGAACGCTGGTGCTAGAGCACGAGAGCGCGCAGAGCAACGGCGATTGCCGGGACATCAACTACGATCCCACCATTCTTCCCGATGGCCTCAAGCCATCGGCTGATCCGCTGCTCGCAGCGCGTTCTTCCGCCTATGCGGTTTCATACAACCGCCGCACGCATGAAGTAGCGCAGGGTCTGGCCTCCGCTCAATCACCGACACGGAGTCACGAATGAGCGCCGATCGAAAGCACTTCAGTCCGTCAGCACGGTTTTTGCACTGGCTCATGGCGCCGCTCGTCATAGCAATGTTGTTCATCGGCGTGGGGATGGTAGCCACTTTATCGTCATGGCATCAGACGCTGCTCGCGATTCACAAGCCGCTGGGGATCGCCATTCTTGTGCTGGTGAGCGTGCGTTTCATCGTGCGGCTGACACATCGCGCACCGCCGCTTCCCGATGACATGCCGCACTGGCAGCAGCACATTGCGCATCTGTCGCACTGGGTTTTCTACGCGCTGTTGTTCGCCATGCCGCTAGTCGGCTGGTCGATGCTGTCGGCCGGCGGTTTTCCGATCCACTTGTTCGGACCGGTGAACCTGCCGCCCATCGTCCCGCAGGACGTGCGCCTTTATGCGGTGCTCCGATCAGCGCATACCGTGCTCGCCTTGCTGCTGTTCGCGACCTTCCTCGCGCATCTCGGCGCGGCATTGTTCCATGGCCTGATCCGCCGCGACGGGGTATTTTCGAGCATGGCAAAGGGCCGCGACTAGGCGGCCAGCTTTCACTCCACACGCCGGTCGTTTCATCCAGCCTGTTCGACCGGCGTCACTTCCAGTTCCAGCTTTTGCGTGCCGCGCAACACGGTCACTTTCACCGTTCGGTCGATACGCGATGCATCCAGCGAGCGCTGCAAGCTATCCACGCTATCTACCGCCAGCGTGTCGATGGCGACGATCCGGTCGTCGGTACGCAATCCGCCGAGCGCGGCCGGACTCGCCTTCACCACTTCCATCACATGTACGCCACTCGCCGACGGCAACTCGAAATAACGCTGTACCCGACGCGAGATGGGCGTTGTCGTGCCGGCCACGCCGATGTACGCTCGCCGCACGCGCCCGTGCGCGAAGAGCTGCATGATGACCCACTTGGCGGTATCGATGGCTGTCGCGAACGAGATCGCCTGCGCACCGGCAATGATCGCCGTATTGACACCGATCACCTGACCCGCCGAGTTGATCAACGGGCCGCCCGAGTTGCCGGGATTGAGCGCGGCGTCGGTCTGGATCACGTCGTAGATCATGCGTCCCGAGTTCGATCGCAGGGACCGTCCAAGCGCCGAGACCACGCCGGTCGTGACCGTTTGCACGAGGCCGAGGGGATTTCCCACGGCGATCGCGATCTGCCCGACTCGCAACTTGCCGGACTCTCCCAGCTCGACGTGCGGCAACGCATCGGCTGAGCCAATCCGCAGCACCGCGAGGTCACTGTCGGGATCGTCTCCGACGAGATCGGCAAAAAATAGTGCGCCGTCCGCGAGCGTCACACGGATCTGCGTGGCGCCGTGCACGACGTGGCTATTCGTCAGCAGATAACCGTCGGGCGTGAAAATGAACCCCGAGCCTGAGCCTCCCTGTGCACCGCGGCCGCTCTTGTCGCCCGGCAAACGTCGTTCGACTGAAATAAAGGCGACCGCTTGCTGCACGCGTTCGAGCGCGCCGATCACGGTCTGGGAGTAAGCGTCCAGCAGGGCCTCGTCGCCGAGCGGGCTTGCGAGCGCAGCGCCGGCGGGGCCGCGTGAGAGATCATCGATGAATTGGGGACGGCTTCCCATGATCATGCTCCTGATGAAGGGATCAGGAGATGCGGGATTCTTGCGGGTATTTCAAGCCCGGGCTGCGCCGCCCGGAGTGTCCGACCCGGCAGCGCGGCCGTCTCAGCATTTCCGCTGCAATCGATATCACGATTGATCGTTTAGTGCTGGACGCGCGCCTTGTTAGCATGGTCGGCTGCCTAATATGCCTGCGATGCTCCCATGAAACTCTTCACCCGTCTGGCCGCGTGCCTCGCGCTGGCCCTGACTGCCCTGAGCGCGGGTAGTGCAACCGCGCAAACGCCTTCGGGCGACCCCGTCAAATTGCGAATCGGCTTTCAAAAATCCTCCACGCTGATCGCGATCCTGAAGGCGCGCGGCACGCTGGAACGTGCAGTGGCGCCGCTTGATGTGCGCATTGAATGGGGCGAGTTCGCGAGCGGGCTCCCGCTTACCGAAGCGCTGAATGCGGGCGCGGTGGACTTCAGCGCGGACGTGGCGGATACCGTCCCCGTGTTCGCGCAAGCGGCTAACGCCAACTTCGTTTATGTCGCGCAGGAAACGCCGTCGCCCTCGGCGCAAGCCGTGATCGTGCATCGTGACGCACCCATCCACACACTCGCCGACCTTAAAGGCAAGCGCATCGCGGTGACGAAGGCAGCCGGCAGTCACTACCTGCTGCTCGCCGCGCTGGCTAGCGCAAAACTCTTGCCGGCTGATGTCAAGATCAGCTACCTCGCACCCGCAGACGCACGCGCGGCATTCGAGCGCGACGACGTGGACGCTTGGTTCGCGTGGGACCCCTATGTGGCTTCCGTCGAACAAGATCCGGGCGCGCGTATTCTGGTCCGTGGTGACGGGCTTGCGTCGTATCAACGGTATTACCTCGCGTCCGCGCCGTTTGCGCAAGCGCATCCGAAGATCATCGATATCGTGTTCAAGCAGCTGGTTGAAGCAGGCATCTGGACCAAGGCGCATCCGCAGGAAGCGGCGAAGATTCTGGCGCCGGTGTGGGGTCTCGATCAGGCAACGGTCGAGCGCGCGAATACGCGGCGCACCTATGCCGTGCGTGCGGTTGTAGCTAAGAACTTCGGCGAGCAACAAGCGATCGCCGACACCTTCTATCAGGCAAAGCTGCTGCCCAAGCCCGTCGATACCGCTAGCGCACTGGTCTGGGACTTTGCCGGGCGTAAGGCTGTGGCCGCGAATGCGGCTACGGCGTCGTTGACCGCAACGCAGCCTTAGCGGTCGCTAAGCATGACCTCCCGTAAGTCCTCACCTTCACCGGGTCGCCGACGTCTGCTTGGCAGTCTCGCTGCCGGCGGCTTTGCCGCATCGCAAGCCGGCGCGGCCGAGTTGCTCAGACCACTTGAGATCGCAGCCTGGTCGAAGACACCCGGCGCACCGATCCTCGAGCATCCTTACGGGTTGCCGTCACGATATGAAGCAGACGTGGTGCGCCGTGCGGCCAAGGCGTGGCCTTTGCCCGGGGCGGCTTCCTCCATGACGCCGCTCGCCGATCTGCACGGTTCGATCACACCGAACGGGCTCGTCTACGAGCGTCATCACGCGGGCGTTCCGGATATCGACCCATCGTTGCATCGTTTGGCTATTCACGGACTAGTACGGAATCCAAAGCTTTTCACGATGGACGACATCCTGCGCTTGCCGTCAGAGTCGCGGATTCATTTCATCGAATGTTCGGGGAATACCGGGAACGAATGGAACGGTCCGAGCGGCATGCCGGTACAGCTCACGCACGGTCTGTTGTCGTGCTGCGAATGGACGGGTGTGCGTTTGTCCACGCTGCTCGAGGAGGTCGGCGGTATTACCGGCACGTCGGGTTGGGTGCTGGCCGAAGGCGCCGATGCGGCCGCGATGACGCGCAGCCTGCCGTTGCAGCGCATTGCGGATCGGGCGCTCGTGGCCTACGCGCAAAACGGTGAACGCCTGCGTCCCGAGAACGGGTATCCGTTGCGGCTGATCGTGCCCGGCTTCGAGGGCAATACGCACGTAAAGTGGCTGCGTCGCCTGAAGGTGGTCGATGCTCCTTTGCAGACACGCGAGGAAACGTCGAAGTACACGAACCTTCTCGCCGATGGCACCGCGCGCCAGTTCGTGTTCGAGATGGACGCGAAGTCGGTGATCACGCGGCCGTCGCCGGGGCATCGGCTGACAACGCACGGGTTCTATCCGATCTCCGGACTGGCCTGGTCGGGACGCGGCAAGATCCGCCAGGTGGAAGTCTCGACGGACGGCGGCACAAGCTGGCGAACGGCGCGACTGGAAACGCCCGCACGTGACCGCGCGCTCACGCGTTTTCAGGCCGACTGGAACTGGACCGGCGAACCGGCGAGCATCCTGTCGCGCGCCACCGACTCAACAGGCTACGTCCAACCCACGCGTGAAGCGCTGGTCGCCGCGCGCGGTCTCAACTCGCAGTATCACTACAACGCGATCCAGCAATGGCGTATTGATGCGGCAGGCGAGGTGCGCAATGCGTAGAGCCCTATTGTTCGCGCTGATTGCCGTGTCACCGGGGTGCTTCGCGGCGCACGACATTGGCACGCCGCTCACGGCGGACGAGATCGCCGCGTGGAATATCGATGTTGCGCCCGATGGGCGCGGTCTTCCTGCGGGTAGCGGCGACGTGACGACGGGCGCGCACGTGTTCGCAGCGAAATGTGCTGCCTGTCACGGTGCGCTGGGTCAGGGTTTGATCGGCGATGCGCTGGTGGGCGGCCGGGGCACGCTGGCAAGCGCAAAACCCAAGCGCACGGTCGGTAGTTACTGGCCCTACGCCACCACGTTGTTTGATTACATTCGCCGGGCGATGCCTTACAACGCACCGCAGTCCTTGTCGGCTGACGAGGTTTACGCGCTCAGCGCTTTCCTGTTGAATCAGAACGGCATCGTACCGCCCGATACGCGGCTTGATGCGCAATCTCTACAAAAGATAAGGATGCCGAATCGTGACGGTTTCGTACCCGATCCGCGTCCTGGCCGACTGTGAATATGAAGGAGCAAAACATGTCTGAGCATTACCGGATAAAAGACGAAACGTTATCGCAACTGGCCGTTCCATCACGCCGTCGTACCTTGCTCAAGATAGCCGCTTTGAGCGCGGGAGCCACCAGCATCCTGACCGGCGCCGGAGCACTATTAGCCAGCCAGACAGCACGCGCCGAGGAGCCGGGAAAAACGTTCCGCATTGGTTATCAGAAGTACGGCAACTTCGTCGTTCTGAAGGCGCGCGGTACGCTCGACAAACGACTCGCGGCCCAAGGCGTCACCGTGCAATGGCTCGAATTCCCAGCCGGACCGCAACTTCTGGAAGGGCTCAACGCAGGTGCAGTCGATGCCGGTACGGTAGGTGAAACGCCACCGATCTTTGCTCAGGCCGCGGGCGTGGACTTTGTGTATGTGGGCAACGAACCGCCTGCACCGCAAGGCGAAGCGATTGTCGTACCGCACGATTCGGCAATCCGTAAGGTAGAAGATCTGCGCGGCAAGAAGGTCGCTTTGAACAAGGGCTCGAATGTCCACTACTTGCTGGTTGAAGCGCTGAAGAAGGCCGGGCTTTCATATGCGGATATCCAGCCGGTCTATCTTGCTCCCGCCGACGCGCGCGCGGCGTTCGTGCAGGGCAGCGTCGACGCATGGGTCATCTGGGACCCGTATCTCGCAGCCGTCGAACGTCAGGCGAATGCACGCGTGATTGCGGACGGCACCGGGCTGGTGCGCAACACGCAGTACTACCTTGCAACACGTAAGTTCGCGACCGCTCAACCGCAGCTTGTGCATGCGTTGCTGGAGGAACTGGACCACGTCGACCAATGGGGACGCGACAACGTGCCGGACGCCGCGAAGCTGCTGTCACCGCTGGTCGGGCTGGATCAGACGACGCTCGAGCGCGCGTTGAAACGGACCGGTTACGGTGTGCAGTCGATCACGCCGGAGACCCTTGCATACCAGCAGCAGATTGCCGATACCTTCACCGGCCTGAAGCTGATTCCGAAGAAACTGGCGGTGGCCGATGCGCGCTGGAGCGTTGCTTAAGCCGGACGTTGCGCTCCTGCGTCGCTAGAGACGCATAAGCAGAATTGGCGAGAACCTTAGCTTAAATAAATCGTTCATGCCTAAAGTGGGCATCGCTAAGATGAATCATCTGAACGGGGATGGGCGACTCGTTTCGCACGAACATGGGCCGTACCTTGTATGTACACGCTTCGCCGGTTCCCTACTCGACACTCGAACTTACACCGCAAGGCAGGAGCCCTCGATGAATGTTTTCTGGTTCATTCCGACCCACGGCGACAGCCGTTATCTCGGCACGACGCAAGGCGCGCGCGCCGCTGACTACGACTACTTCCGCCAGATCGCGGTAGCGGCCGACACGCTCGGCTACGAGGGCGTGCTGCTGCCGACGGGTCGTTCCTGCGAAGACGCATGGGTGGTGGCATCCAGCCTGATTCCCGCAACGAAACGCCTCAAGTTCCTCGTTGCGATCCGCCCGGGTCTGACGTCTCCGGCATTGTCCGCACGCATGGCATCGACCTTCGACCGTCTCTCCGGCGGCCGTCTGTTGATCAACGTCGTGACGGGCGGTGACCCGATTGAACTGGCCGGCGATGGTGTGTTCAATGATCACAACACCCGCTACGAAGTCACGGACGAATTCCTGCAGATCTGGCGCGGTCTGCTCGAGTCGTCGCATGAAGGCGGCACGATCGATTTCGAGGGCAAGCACCTGAGCTCGAAGGGCGGCAAGGTGCTTTATCCGCCCGTGCAAAAGGCGCATCCGCCGCTGTGGTTCGGCGGTTCGTCGCCGGCTGCGCACGAGATCGCGGCCGATCATATCGATACCTATCTGACCTGGGGTGAACCGCCCGCTGAAGTCGAAAAGAAGCTCGCCGACATCCGTCGCCGCGCAGCGGATAAAGGCCGCAAGATCAAGTTCGGCATTCGCCTGCATGTGATCGTGCGCGAAACGGAACAGGAAGCGTGGGCCGACGCGGACAGGCTCATCAGCAAGCTCGACGATGAAACCATCCAGCGGGCCCAGGCATCGTTTGCAAAGATGGATTCGGAAGGCCAGCGGCGCATGGCGGCATTGCACGGTGGGCAGCGTGACAAGCTCGAGGTCTATCCGCATTTGTGGGCGGGTGTCGGCCTCGTGCGCGGCGGTGCAGGCACGGCGCTGGTGGGCAACCCGGAGCAGGTCGCGGGTTTGATGAAAGAGTACGCGGCACTCGGTATCGACACCTTCATCCTGTCGGGCTATCCGCATCTGGAAGAGTCGTACCGGTTTGCCGAGCTCGTCTTCCCGCTGCTGCCGCGTGAACAGAAAGAGCGCTCGTCGGGTCCTTTGTCGGGACCGTTCGGTGAAATCGTCGGCACGTCGTATTTGCCTCGCGCTTCGCAAAGTTAATTGGCAAAGTTGATTGGCAACGTTGATTGGCAACGTTGAACCCGGAGGTCCGATGAACGTGGTCCCGTTTTTTCGTCGCGCCGGCGTACAAGCCGCGCCTTGGCTTGTGCCTATCCTGATCCTGATTGCATGGGAACTGGCCGCGCGCACGGGCGGTTTGTCGTCGCGGGTATTGCCCGAACCCTTGGCCGTGGTCAAGGCCGCGTGGGAGCTGATCCAGTCCGGCGATATGTGGGCGAACGTGAAGGTGAGCGCATGGCGTGCGCTGACCGGCTTTGCGATCGGCGGCAGCATCGGCTTTGTGCTCGGGTTGGGGACGGGCCTTTTCAAGCCGGCTGAAATCGCGCTCGACTCGAGCGTGCAGATGATCCGCAACATCCCCGCGCTCGCCATGATTCCGCTGGTGATTTTGTGGTTCGGCATCGGAGAGGAAGCGAAGTTGTTCCTCGTTGCGCTGGGCGTGTTTTTCCCCATCTATACGAATACGTACCACGGCATTCGGTCCGTCGATGCAGACCTGATCGAGATGGCACGCAGCTACGGACTCTCGGGCTTTGCGCTGTATCGCGACGTGATCCTGCCGGGCGCATTGCCTTCCATTCTGGTGGGCGTGCGGTTCGCATTCGGGTTGATGTGGGTGATGCTGATTGTGGCTGAGACCATCTCGGCGCAATCGGGGATCGGCTATATGACGATGAACGCGCGCGAGTTTCTGCAGACCGATGTGGTGGTCGTCGGCATCCTGCTTTACGCGCTGCTCGGCAAGCTTGCCGACATGCTCGCGAAGTCGATCGAGCGCGCAACGCTGCGCTGGCATCCTGCGTATCAGAAGGGAGCAAAAACGTGACATCAAGCTACGCATCGTATGCATCGGGTAATGCCGTGCTGGAAGGCAACGAACCGGAAGTTGCTGCGCGCGAACGTGCGCCGGCAGCGGTTGCGCCCCGTACGCTCCCCGCGGACATGGCTGTCGCGCTGCAAGGCGTCGACAAACATTTTGGCGAGCGCAAGGTATTGTCGAACTTCGATTTCGCCATTGAACGCGGCAGTTTTGTATCGATAGTCGGCCGCAGCGGCTGCGGCAAGTCCACGTTGCTGCGCCTGATCGCGGGCCTTGAAAAAGCGACCGGCGGTGTCGTTCAGCGCAATGCGGCGGCGGGAACCAGTGTTCTGGAGACCCGCATCATGTTCCAGGATGCTCGCTTGCTGCCGTGGAAGAGCGTGCTGCAAAACGTCATGCTCGGCTTGCCGCGTTCGTCGCGCGAAGATGCCCGGGCGACGCTGGCTGAAGTGGGCCTGAGCGCGCGGGAGGGCGATTGGCCCGCGCAATTGTCAGGCGGTCAGCGGCAACGGGTAGCGCTTGCGCGCGCGTTGGTGCACCGGCCGGACCTGCTGTTGCTGGACGAACCGCTGGGTGCGCTCGATGCGTTGACGCGCATCGAAATGCACGCGCTGATTGAGCGTCTGTGGCGCGAGCATCGCTTCACCGCACTGCTTGTCACGCACGATGTGCAGGAAGCGGTGGCGCTGGGCGAGCGGATCGTGTTGATCGAAGCGGGGAAGATTTCCTTCGATGCCGCCATCTCCCTGCAGCGCCCGCGTTCACGCACGGCGGAAGGTTTCGCCGAGCTGGAAGAACAAGTGTTGTCGCGAGTTCTCAGGAACGGTGCGCAGCCAGGCTAGATTTGGTTATCGATTCACTCATTGCCGCTGTCTACCGGCCCCGGCACTATTCAATCAATACGGAGCATCACCATGGGCATCACGGCAATCAATGTACGCAACCAGTTCAAAGGCCATATCAAGGAGATCATTCGTGGTTCGGTGGTCTCGGAAGTCGATGTGGAGACGCCTTATGGCATTGTCACTTCGGTGATCACCACGCGCTCGATCGACGAACTGGAACTCAAGGTAGGGAGCGAAGTCATTGCGTTTGTGAAGTCGACAGAAGTCTCTATCGCACGGCTTTGACCCTGTCCTGAAGGGCGGCTCAGACCGTGACCGCCCCCAGACCTTCCAGCAATTCGCCGCGCAGGCTCGCAAGCAAGACATCGCGACGATCGCGCGGCCGCTCGACGCTTACGTCGATCTCACGCACAATCCGCCCAGCACCGCTTTTACCCGACGGTGTCATCAGCAGCACGCGGTCCGAGAGGTAAAGCGCTTCGTCCAGATCGTGCGTGACCAGGAGCGCTGCCGTCCCATGCGAGCGCACGAGCGATAACAACAGATCCTGCAACCGCATCCGCGTCATTGCGTCGACCGCACTGAAGGGCTCGTCAAGCAACAGCAAATCGGGCTCGGAGAACAGACCCCTCGCGATTGCCACCCGCTGCGCCATGCCGCCGGACAATTGCTTGGGAAGATAAGCGCGCGCACCGGCAAGACCCACTTCAGCCAGCAAACTGCCCACGCGAGGGTCGCGTCCACGACGCGGGCCTGCCGGAAACGCGACATTGTCCGCCACACTCAGCCAGGGCAATAAACGCGGCTCCTGAAAGATCACCCCGATCCTGCTCGATGGCCCTTGTTGTCGCTTTCCATCGATCAGAATCTCGCCGTTGAATTCACGGTCGAGGCCCGCAAGAATCCGCAATAGCGTGCTCTTTCCGCAACCGCTCGGACCCACGAGACTTACTATCTCCCCGCGCCGGATCGAGAGCGTGAGGCGTTCAAGTATGGTGCGCGAGTCGTAGTGTTTGTCAGAGACGCGCAAGTCGAGAAGCGGGGCGCTCATCGGCGGTCTCCGGTATTGGTGTCACGCCATGAAAGCACGCGGGTTTCGATCGCCTTGAGCACGCTGTCGCTTAGTTTCCCTAGCGACGCGAGTAACAGGATTGCCCCGAAGACAAGGTCAGGACGTCCTGTTTCGCGGCCATCGCTCAGCAGATAACCCAGACCACGCGTGGCTGCGATCAGCTCGGCGGCGACCATGAACATCCACGCAAGGCTCAGGCCGGTCCGCAGCCCCGTGAAGATGTGCGGCAGCGATGCCGGAAGCAGAATGCGCGTAAAGAGCGCCCGCTGCCCCAGGCGATTCACCTCGCCCAGTTCGATCAGCTTGCGGTCCACGCCACGAATGCCGGCGACCACGCTCAAGTGCACTGGAAAGAACGCGCCGATAGCAATCAGCGTAATCTTGGGCGCCTCGTCGATACCCATCCAGAGCAGGAGAACAGGAACCCATGCCAGCGATGGAATGGCTCTTAGCGCCTGAAAACTTGGATCGAGCAGCGCGTCGAGTCTTCGGCTCAGGCCCATCGCCGCGCCGAAAAGAATGGCGATGAACGCGCCAATAGCAAAGCCCGCGAACACGCGCAAACTACTGGCACCAATATGCCGCGCGAGGCGCCCGCCGCCGAGTTGCCAGAGCGTCTCGACTATGCTGCTTGGCGCCGGAACCAGATGTTCCGGAACGACATGGGTTCTGACCAGCATTTCCATGAGGCCGAGAAACGCGAAGGGCAGCAGGAGCCCGGCAATGCGCCATGGTTGCAGAGGTGAGCTCGCCGTTTTTTCCTTGGACGATAGTTGTCCAGACAGCGCGAGCGATTCATCGGAGGCCACCACATTCGCCCTTAGCGCGGGCCGGTTCATTTGCTGTTAGCCGATGCTATGACCGGCTGCGCGAACTTGACGTCGATCAGCGCGTCGATCACCTGATTCAGATCAGTGCCCGGTTTGACAAGCTGCTCCTGCGTGAGAATAGGTGCGGCTGCTTTCAACGCGTCGATCTGCTCGGCACCCGGCTGCGGATGGCTGAAGTCATTGCGGCTCAGTTGCAGCTTTGCCACCGGCAACGATAACTTCGACTCCTCGGAGATAATCTTCGCGGTTTCGTCGGGATGCGCAGCGATCCACACGCGTGCCTGTTCGTACACCTTTAGCACGTGTGCGAGAGTCTCAGGATGCTCCTTGATGAAGTCCTCTCGCGCATTGAGAAACCCGTAGGTATTGAACGCAACGTTACGATAAAGCAGCCGTGCGCCGTCATCAATTTGCGCAGCGGCCATGTGTGGATCGAGACCGGCCCATGCATCGACTTGACCGTTAGCGAGCGCGGTGCGCCCATCGGGATGTTGGAGGTTGACCAGTTCCACATCGTCACGGGTCAGGCCGACCGTGTGCAGCGCACGCAACGTAAAGAGGTAGGGATCCGTGCCTTTGGTCGCGGCAATTTTCTTGCCCTTCAGATCCGCCAAGGTCTTGAGCGGCGAATCCTTGGCGACGACCAGCGCGGTCCATTCGGCCCGCGAGTAGATATAGACTGCGCGGATGGGATTGCCGTTGGCACGCCCGAGCAGGGCGGCCAGGCCCGCGGTCGAGCCAATGTCGATCGCGCCGCTGTTCAAGTATTCGAGCGCGCGGTTGCTGCCGAGGCTCAACACCCACTTGACCTGCGTGTGATCAGGCGCAAGCTCTTTTTCCAGCCAGCCCTGGCGTTTGATGACCAGGCTTTCGGGCGAGTAGTACGCGTAGTCGAGCTTTACTTCGGCGGGTGGCGCGGCGTGCGTGACGGCCGGCACCCATGCTGTCGCCAACGTGGCGAGCGAGGTGATAAGACGAGAAAGTAGAGCGCCCCGGGCAAATTTCATCGATCGGTCCTATTGGTCTTTCGAACAATTTTTAGTGACCGGTCAATGTAATGAAAGCCGCCGCTGGGGCGAACCAATAAAAGCTCACAACCTAAGCACGTCGGAAGCTATGGTGGGTTCGCCCCGCGGCGAGAACGCCCGCTTAGAACGCAGGAATGATCGAGCCCTTGAACTGGGTATCGATGAAATTCTTCACGTCCGGCGACTCATACGCCGCGACCAGTTTCTTGACCCAGGGTGCGTTGCGATCCTGAGTGCGAACCGCGATCAGGTTGGCATAAGGACCCTTCAGGTCTTCAATGGCAATGGCGTCTTTCGTAGGCGACAGGCCCGCTTTCACGGCATAGTCCGTATTGATCGACGCGGCGGCGAGGTCGTCCAGCGAACGCGGCAACTGCGCCGAGTCGAGTTCGACCAGCTTGATGCCCTTCGGGTTCTCGACTACGTCGAGCGGCGTTGCGTTCACACCATCCTTACCCACGCCGGCCTTCAACTTGATGATGCCGTTTTTCTGCAACAGCAGCAGCGCGCGATTGCCATTCGACGGGTCGTTCTGGATACCGACTTTCGCCCCTTGCGGCAGGTCTTTCAATGACTTGAACTTCTTCGAGTAGAAGCCCATGGGTGCAACGTAGGTCAGGCCTACGTTGACGATCTTGTAGCCGCGCTGCTTGATTTGGCTGTCGAGGAACGGCTGATGCTGAAAGCCGTTCGCATCGAGGTCGCCGGCGTCGAGGGCGGCGTTGGGCTGGATGTAATCGTTGAATTCGATCACCTTGATCTTGAGGCCTTCGCGCGCCGCAACCTTGGACACTTCGGTCCAGATCTGCGCGTCGGGGCCGCTCATGGTGCCGATTTTCAGCGGTGCGTCTTCTGCATGCGCGACGCCGAAGACAGCGCCGAGTGCAGCGAAGGCGAGACTTGCAAGAACAGTTCTACGATGCATGTTGAAACTCTTTCTGGTTGGCAGGCGCGCATCGTCTCATGACTTGCGCGCCAGGCTAACCATTCTGTTTTCATGTGTTTATGCCAATTTGAAAGCTTAGCTAAGATCCGGTGCATGCGCGCAACAAGGTTGGCATGCACCGGTCGCCGGCTAGTCGTCGTTTGTCATTCCTTCCAGAAAACCAGCGCTCGCAATTCGATGCTTCTGCGCGGTGCGGCGCCTTCCGGCGTAGTCGGATCTTCAAACGCCGTGTGTGCCGTCAGACGGGCGGTACCGTCGTCGCGAGAGTCGTAGATCTTGAGCAGCAGCGCTTCGTCGGGCCGTAGTTTCGGGAAGTAATACCAGCGATGGGCCGGGTTATGCGTGAACGAAAAAGTCTCACCAACCTTGTCCTTGTACACGAGATCGCTTGGCACCAGGTCGCTTGCTGCGATCGAGCGTGCGTCGCAGAGTGCAAGGGGTAGCTGCTCCACTACGTCGAGCGGCCGCCATAGGTTAATGATCGCAAAGCGCTGCTTGAGGCGTTGAGCGGCTTCATTGGCGGGCAGATGGTCACGCACGCGACGTGGCCCGGAGACGAACGTCTGGTCGTTGTGCACGCGCCGTACC
>Ga0302220_10000483_pt1 | contig 34074 bp, 31 predicted proteins | sample II_Palsa_E1_3_FD_194572 | JGI IMG/M metagenome (GOLD analysis project Ga0302220, IMG submission 194572) | Peat permafrost microbial communities from Stordalen Mire near Abisko, Sweden - II_Palsa_E1_3 | ecosystem: Environmental > Terrestrial > Soil > Palsa > Peat permafrost | place: Sweden...
CCGTACCGTGGCAGAACTCGAAGCCGAGCTTGATGCCGCTGCCGAGGTCGCACCGGAAATCGCGCCCGCCCCGGAGCCTGAGCCCGCCCCGGAGCCTGAGCCCGCCCCGGAGCCTGAGCCCGCCTCGGAGCCTGAGCCCGCGCCAGAAGCCCGTACCGTGGCAGAACTCGAAGCCGAGCTTGATGCCACTGCCGAGGTCGCACCGGAAATCGCGCCCGAGCCCGAAGGCCCCGGCGCCGCGGAACTCGAGGCCTTACTCGGTGAGCCTGCCGTGGCCACGCCGGAAGTCGAGCCCGAGCCCGAGCCCGAGCCAGTACCCGAGCCAGTACCCGAGCCAGTACCCGAGCCAGTACCCGAGCCAGTACCCGAGCCGATACCCGAAGGTCGCACCGCGGCGGAACTCGAAGCCTTACTCGATGAGATCCCCCAGGCCGCGCCGGAAGCCGAACCCGAAGGCCGCACCGTCGCGGAACTCGAGGCCGAACTCGACGAGACCCCCGATGCTGTGCCGGAAGCCGAACCCGAACCCGAAGGCCGCACCGTCGCGGAACTCGAGGCCGAACTCGACGAGACCCCCGATGCTGTGCCGGAAGCCGAACTCGAACAGCCCGCCGAAGCTGCGCCGGAAGCCGAACCCGAGCCCGAGCTGGCCGCGGCGCCCGACGATCTGCCTCAAGAAATACCGGGCGATGTTCCCGGCGAAGCGCCAAGCGCTTTCGCCGGCGATACAGCCGACTACGCCCCCACCGAGGAAGTCGACGATGTAGAAGTCGTGTCCCCGGACGAGACGCCGGCTTTTCCTCAACGCAACCCCGCGCTCGCCGACAATCTCCACCTGAATCGCTGGCTGGCGCAATTAAGCAAAGCAAGCCAAGGCGTAGTCCATGCCAAAGCCACGCGCACATGCGGACGACTGACACGTGCGGCCGGCCTGGTGCTTGAAGCGATCGGGATTCGCATACCCGTGGGAGCAGGTTGCCTGATCGAACTGCCGCCAGGGAATTCAGCGCCGCTCGCGGAGGCCGAAGTAGTCGGTTTTTCCGGAGACCGCATATTCCTGATGCCCACCACCGAAGTATCGGGCCTGCTGCCCGGAGCCCGTGTCTACCCGCTGGAAGCGTCGCCGATACGTAACGCCTACTCGGGAGCCAAGCGGCTGCCCGTCGGCATCGGCATGCTAGGTCGCGTAGTAGACGCCAGCGGGCGTCCGCTGGACGGCCTCGGGCCGTTGAACACCGATCAGGATGGCTCGCTCACCTCGCCCACCATCAACCCTTTGCTGCGGGACCCGATCCATGAAGTCCTCGATGTCGGCGTACGCGCGATCAATGCTCTGTTGACCGTAGGCCGTGGCCAACGCATGGGTCTGTTCGCCGGGTCCGGGGTCGGCAAATCGGTGTTGCTGGGCATGATGGCGCGCTATACGAGCGCCGATGTGATTGTGGTCGGGCTGATTGGCGAACGCGGCCGCGAAGTCAAAGAGTTTATCGAGCAGATTCTGGGGCACGAAGGGCTGGCTCGCGCCGTGGTGGTTGCGGCCCCCGCCGACGTCTCGCCTTTGATGCGTATGCAGGGCGCGGCTTATGCCACCTCGCTGGCCGAGGCATTTCGCGACGAAGGCAAGAGCGTCTTGCTGATTATGGACTCGCTGACCCGCTATGCCATGGCGCAACGCGAAATCGCGCTGGCGATTGGCGAGCCTCCTGCGACCAAAGGCTACCCGCCTTCAGTGTTTGCAAAATTGCCGATGCTGGTTGAACGCGCCGGCAATGGAGAAGCAGGTGGCGGTTCGATCACGGCGTTCTATACTGTGTTAACCGAGGGCGACGATCAACAGGATCCGATTGCGGATGCAGCGCGTGCCATTTTGGACGGTCACATCGTTTTATCCCGTACTTTGGCCGAATCAGCGCATTACCCGGCGATAGATATTGAAGCGTCGATCAGCCGGGCTATGGCATCGTTGGTGACCGATGCGCAATTCGATTCGGTCCGGCAACTCAAGCAAATGTTGTCGCGTTACCAGCGCAATCGCGACCTGATTAATGTCGGCGCTTACGCCCACGGCCGAGACCCCCTGCTCGACCGCGCCATAACATTGTATCCACGCATCGAGTCGTTTTTGCAACAACGGATGAATGAACGGTGCGATCATGGCACCAGCCTCGCACAATTGACCGCGTTGGTCCGCTGAGCGGGCGACGGCCCACTTTTGAGAAAACTCAGATGAAGCAGTCTTTGCCGATAAAAATGCTGATCGACCTGGCCCAGACCGAGGTCGATGAAGCCGCGCGCAGGCTTGGTGTATTGCAGCAACAGCTGATTGAATCCCAGCGCCAGCTTGACGCACTGACCCAATACCGGGACGAATATCGCCGGCGCCTTGCAGAGGATGCCCAAAACGGCATGGATGCGTCCCATTGGCGTAATTTTCAGCGATTTATCGACACGCTGGACGTTGCCATGGGCCAGCAACGTACGGCTATCGAGACAACCGACACGCGCCTGAACGCCAGCAAGCTTGAATGGCAGTCCAGAATGCAAAAATTGAATTCTTTCGAAACCCTGCAAAATCGTGCACAACAGCAGGAAAATTTGCGCCTTGCGCGGGTCGATCAGCGCGAAACCGATGAATTTGCGGCAAATTCCGTGCGCGCGCGCGCCAGCCTTAATTTCGAATAACGTAGTTTGACGTTTTAGGACCACACCATGAACCCTCTTAGCATGCTGAACGGCGTAGCTTCTGTGATCACCCCGGATAGCACGGCCAGCACGCAATCGGCCAACAGCAGCGACACGCCAAGCTTCGGCCAGACCTTGCAAAACACCATGGACGCGCAACAAAGCGCGGCACAGCAAGCTAGCGCACAGCAGGCAGCGAATGCTGCCGCGCAGGCACAACAAGCACAGCAAGCGCAAATCGCCGCTCAACAAGCCCAACAAGCAGCACAGCAAGCCGCACGCGCGGCCCAACTGGCCGCGGAGCAGGCTGCGGCCGCGGCTAACGCCGCACAAGCGAGCGCCGCACAGGCCAATGCGACGAATCAGGAAGCGGCAGCGGCGGCGCACAATGCCGCTAAAACCAACACCGCCGCTTCGTCGAGTTCGGCGGATTCAAGTGCAAGTGCATCGACTGCAAGTGCATCGACTGCAAGTCCAAGTTCGTCTAGCGCGAGTCCCAGCGCATCAAGCTCAAATGCGAGTGCCGGCAACGCCGGTAATGCATCAAGCAGCCAGCAGACGGCGACACAGCCCCCCGCTCAAACTCCGCCTGCTGCAGCACCTAACGACAATGCTGCGGCAGCGGCAGCGGCGGCGGCGGCAGCAGCCGCCGCACTAACGAGCGCTGTCCGCGGCGCAGCAACCTCGCCCACGCAGGCTACGTCCGGTGCGTCGACAGGCAAGAACGCCAGCACCGCTGCGGCCAATATCGGCGCAACCACTGCAGCAGCTACTTCGGCTACTTCCGCGGCCGCCAACGCGGCAGCCAACGCGGCAGCCAACGCGGCAGCGGCGAGCGCTGCTGCCGCGTTGGCGACGGCCAGCGCCGCAAACCCTGCCGGCACGAGTAGCAGCACCAGTAACACAAGCAATAGCACGGCCAGCCAAACAGCCGCCGCCGATACAACGGCTGTTGCCTCGCCCAATTCATTGACGAAGGGCTTCAATTCGGGCCTGAATCCGAAGTCGCAGTCGGGTGCGACTGCGGGTCATGGCGATAGCACCGCCGGCACTAATTTCAGAAGCGATGCCGCTGCGCAAGCAAGCATCACTGCGCCCAACCCGACCACAACCACGACGACCAGTTCGACCACCGGCCAGTCTGCCGATGACGCCGGTGCTCAGGCGATCAATCAAACTGCCCTGGCCACCTTGGCGTCCCAGACCGCCACGGCGCAATCAGACGGCGCCACGCTGCCTGCTGCAGCGGACGCAGCGGCGGCGGCGGCCCCGCCAGTCGTCACAGCGGGCACCGCCGCCGCCGCGACCGTACAGGTCAGCACACCGGTGGGCAGTCCGAACTGGGCGGCTGATTTCAGCAATAAAGTCGTATTCCTCAGCAATGCGCATCAACAAACCGCGCAAATCACCCTAAACCCACCCGATCTGGGTCCGCTGCAAGTGGTCTTGCAAGTGTCCGGCACGCACGCGCACGCCGTCTTCGTGTCCGAGCACCAGCAAGTGCGTGATGCGATCGAGCAAGCCCTGCCTAAACTACGTGAACAATTTGCCGCTGGGGGAATGGGACTCGGCAGCGCAAGCGTCAACGACGGTTCGTCCAATTCATCGACGTCCCAAAACGGCAGCGGCAACCGCCGCTCGGGCAGAGGCGACACCAGTACCGCGAATACAACAGAAACCGCGCCCGCAGTGGCTAGCCGCGCACCTGCAGGGGTCGTCGATACGTTTGTATAAGCCGGTTTGCTTGCATCAATCACTTGGCGAACCCTTTCGCAAGATGATTTGACGCGTCCATCCAACGATCTATTAGCGGGGCCGAGTGTGAAATGCCAGGGGATTCGCACTCGGCCCCGCGTGTTGATAAAGCCGCGCCTATTGCATCAAATTATTTCTATCGACCACTCAAGGCTGGCGGAATTCGCCCGTTAACACGATTGGGGACTTCTGTTGCATTTGTCGTGACAGACGCCCAAACTTACTATTTGAGTCGGCGGCTTCTCCTGAGAAAATGCCGGGCTGCGCCCAGTTTTTTGCCCCCGCCCCGAAGGAAGTCACTTGGGGATTGGGGATTGTGGGAATAGGGAGGCGTCTCCTCGGGGAGGCAGGCGCGCAGCGGCAAGTCTGGGGGCGCGCTCAAATAGTCCAAAAATCGCATAAATGAACGAGTTAGCTCAACTTAACCCTTCTGTTTGAGCAATCACCGCGTTCAATTTTTAGCGACAATCAATACTAGAAGAAAGAGGTATCAACATGGCAACTAGTGCGACTCCACAAGCGGCAGCCCAGCCACAAGCACATCGGGGCGGCACGCTGAAATTGATCATCATCGCGTTTGTAGCCTTGTTGCTGCTCATCGTCGCTGCGGGCGGGGCTTATTACTTTTTAGTGCTCAAAGCCGCGCCGAAAACCGCCATGGCCAGCAGCAAAGTGGAAGCCAGCCCTCAAGCACCTCCGGTATTTTTTGCGCTCGACCCGTTCACTGTCAATTTGCAATCGGATGATGGCGAGCGCTATTTGCATCTTGGGCTGACCCTGAAGCTCACCGATCCTAAAGCCGCCGACGACCTGAAAGAGCATATGCCCGAGATTCGCAGCCGGATTTTGCTGTTGTTGTCGAATAAACATCCGGCCGATTTAGCCACACCCGAAGGCAAGACTGCATTGATTAAAGAACTCCAAACGCAGATTCAAATGCCCTTCTCCCCGGGAGGAGCTTCGACCAACGTCTCAGAGGTTCTGTTCACCGACTTCGTGGTTCAGTGAGCGAGCCATGTCGCACGAAGAGTTCCTTTCACAAGAAGAGGTAGACGCCCTACTTAAGGGCGTCACCGGCGAGCAAGATGCCGCGGTCGAAACAACCGACCAGGGCGGCATCCGCACGTACAACATTGGAACTCAAGAACGAATCGTGCGCGGGCGTATGCCCACGCTCGAAATTATCAACGAACGGTTTGCACGTCTGTTGCGAGCCGGCTTGTTCAGCTTTATGCGGCGCACCGCGGAAATTTCGGTGGGTCCGGTCAAGGTTCAGAAATATAGCGAATTCATCCGCAACCTGCCGGTCCCGACCAACCTGAATCTAGTGCATATCAAGCCGCTGCGCGGCACCGCTTTATTCGTGTTCGATCCGAATCTGGTGTTTCTGGTCGTGGACAACCTATTTGGCGGTGACGGGCGTTTTCACTCTCGCGTTGAAGGGCGCGATTTCACGCCGACCGAGCAGCGCATTATTATTCGACTGCTCAACTTGGTGTTCGAGCATTACAAGGCGTCCTGGAAACCGGTGTACCCCATCGATCTGGAGTACGTCCGCGCTGAAATGCACACGCAATTCGCCAACGTGGCGACGCCTAACGAAGTGGTCGTCGTCACGACCTTCACCATCGAATTGGGCGCGATTGGCGGTCAATTGAATATCTGCACGCCGTACTCGATGATCGAGCCGGTCAGGGATCTACTTTCAAGCCCGCTGCAAGGCGAAGCACTAGAAGTCGACAAGCGCTGGATACGCATGCTGTCGCAACAGGTGCAAACCGCTGAAGTCCAGCTACAAGTCGACCTGACTGAAATATCGACCAATTTCCTGAAGATTTTGAATATGCAGGTGGGCGATGTCATACCGCTCACGATGCCGGAATCGGTAACCGCCAAGATCGATGGAGTCCCCGTGCTGGAATGCGGTTTTGGGACTTTCAATGGCCAGTATGCATTGCGTGTACAGCGCATGATCAGTGCGGCCGATAGTGGCCGGGACGGATCGACCGAATAATGCCGAACCCTTTGAACAAGGAAGCTTTCGATGAGTGATGAAACCGGGCTCGATGATTGGGCTAGCGCGCTAGCCGAGCAGACCGCTACAACGACACAGGAAGCCCCCACGGTAGCGGCGTTTCAACCGCTAACGGGCGCCACTCCGACCAGCACGCACAACGATATCGACCTAATCCTCGATATCCCCGTGCAACTGACGGTTGAGCTTGGCCGCACCAAAATTGCGATCAAGAACTTGCTGCAACTGGCCCAAGGTTCCGTGGTTGAGCTCGACGGCCTGGCCGGCGAGCCGATGGACGTGCTGGTGAACGGCTGCTTGATTGCCCAAGGTGAAGTGGTGGTGGTGAACGACAAGTTCGGGATACGCTTGACCGACATCATCACGCCATCGGAGCGTATCAGGAAGCTGAACCGATGACCTTGTACGGCAGTTCCCGTTCCGCCACGTGTCTCGGACATCGCCTTCTTACGCCACTCTACGGGTTTGCCATTAACATCGGGCTACTCGCGTCAAGCAGCGCCTTTGCAGCTGAGCCGCGCGCCGCCAGCGGCACGCTGGTGGCGCCCGCGGTCGGCGCCGGCGCATCCATTCCCTCACTAGGCATGGCCGGCGTGCTGCAAGCGCTGGCGGGTCTGGCCGCCGTGCTGGCGCTAGTCATGGTGCTTGCCTGGATCGCGCGACGCTTCGGATTGCAAGCGCCGCGCATGGGTAGCGCCGTCAAGGTCGTCGGCGGCGTCATGCTGACCCCCAAGGAACGTGTCGTCGTGGTCGAAGTTCAAGGCACTTGGTTGGTGCTCGGCGTGGCGCCAGGGAAAGTCAATATGTTGCATGCCCTGCCGGCTGAAATTGACGAACCCGACGATGCTGCCGACAGTGAGTCGGCGATACCGTTTGCCGACCGGCTGCGCGACTCCTTGGCACGCCGCTTCGGTGCAAAACCCTCTCCCTCGACCAAGCGACCTGACAACACCCCCGGTCGCTCACCGCGCTAATGCGGGCCCGCTGCAATTTTTCTATGCTCAAAACGTTGCTATTTTCGCCGCGCGCGGCGCGGCTTGCTCCCTGGTTAGGGTGCTTGCTGTTGTTCGCCGTTCCAGTCCTGGGCTGGGCCCAGGCTTCAACTCAACTACCCGGCCTACCGGCATTCAGTACCACGCCGGGCGCCAACGGCAGCACGTCTTACACCTTAAGCATCCAGACCTTGCTGATGCTGACAATGCTGTCGTTCCTGCCGGCATTGTTGTTGATGATGACCTGCTTCACCCGCATCATCATCGTGCTGACCTTGCTGCGTCAGGCTATGGGCCTGCAATCGTCACCACCCAACCAAGTCTTGGTCGGCCTGACGCTATTCCTGACCTTTTTCGTGATGTCGCCGGTGTTCGATCGCGCTTACAACGAAGCCTATAAGCCCTTTTCCGACGGCACCATCGGCATGGAACAGGCTGCGGTAAAAGGCGTTGAACCGTTCAAGCAGTTTATGCTGCGGCAAACTCGCGAATCCGATCTGGCGCTCTTCGCGCGCATCGCCAAAGCGCCGCCGATGAACGGTCCGGAAGACGTTCCGCTACGCTTGTTGGTGCCGGCATTTGTGACTAGCGAATTGAAAACAGGCTTTCAGATCGGCTTCACGATTTTCATCCCTTTCCTGATCATCGACTTGGTGGTGGCCGTTGTGTTGATGTCGATGGGTATGATGATGTTGTCGCCGGCGACTATTTCGCTGCCGTTCAAGTTAATGCTATTTGTGTTGGTGGACGGGTGGCAATTGCTGCTGGGTTCGCTGGCCCAAAGTTTTTACACCTAGCTTTTATACCTGATTTCACTCGCTCTGAGATTCATTATGACTCCCGAATCGGTACTCACTATTGCGCATCAGGCCATGGTCATCGCGCTCCTGCTCTGTGGGCCGCTGTTGTTGGTGGCGTTAGCGGTCGGCCTGGCAGTCAGTATGTTTCAGGCCGCGACCCAGATCAATGAAGCAACCCTGACCTTTATTCCAAAGTTAATCGCCATCTGTGTCACGCTAGTCATCGCCGGCCCCTGGATGCTGGAGACCATGCTTGACTATATGCGGGGGATTTTCAACGGTATCCCCGGTCTGGTGGGCTAAAGCCCGATCGCCGTCTGCCATGCTGTCTTTCTCATCCGATCAACTGAATGCCTGGCTGGGGGCGTTTCTCTGGCCTTTCGTGCGCATCCTGACATTGATCGCGACTGCCCCACCGTTCAATCAGCCCAATGTGCCGACCATGGTCAAAGTCGGACTGGCCGTGCTGTTGACCATGATCATCTCGCCATTACTCGGTCCCTTACCCGCGGTCAGCGTCGGCTCAGCCTCCGGGCTGCTGATCCTCGCCCAGCAAATCCTGATCGGCGGGGCGATGGGGCTGAGCATGCAAGTGGTATTCGCGGCGATCGAAGCCGCCGGCGAATTCGCCGGCCTGCAAATGGGCCTGGGTTTCGCGCAACTGATTACGCCCACCGCGACGGGCGGCGCCACCTTGGTGCTGGCGAATTTGCTGAATGTGTTCTGTACGCTGATGTTTTTGGCCATAGACGCGCACTTACGTTTAATCAGCGCCCTAATGGAAACATTTACCACGCTGCCAATCTCGACCGCCAATTTACAGCCTCACGGATTCGAGACAATCGCATCCTGGGGCAGCTCGATATTTTCGGGCGGGCTGATGATGTGCATGCCAATTGTCGCGGTGATCTTGATGGCGAATATTTCAGTCGGCATATTGAATCGGGCAGCGCCGCAGATTGGCGTGTATCAGGTGGGATTTGCCATCACGCTGCTGACGGGCGTGGTGATGCTCGATATCACGCTGCCCAACGTGATTCCGTATATTGGGCAGTTGATCGAAGCCGGTTTCGATGCGTTGTATGCAACCATTGCCGGATTCGGCGGCGAGTCGCACTAGCACTGTCGATGAGATGCACTGTGGTGCTCTCCCGTCGGGCGAGCACCTTCCCTACGTCGATTTATTGAATAATCGAAAACAAGGTCAAGCTTTCCGTCTGCACAAAGGTTTTCTCGGCTGCTTGAAGGGCCACGCTGGTTTCCGTGTATTGCGAGTAAGCGCTGACGATATTGGTATCGGTCAAGGTCGAGAGCGTGGAGCTAAACTGCAACTGAGCGGTGCTGTTGTCGGTTGTCAGCGTCTTCAACTGCTGCTCGCGAGCGCCCACCAAAGCACGTGCTGTCAGCACATTGTTTTCCGCATTGCCGACTTGCGAAGTCGCCGTGGTCAAGGCATTGGTCAAATTCGCCTGATTGAGCGTACCGCCGCCTGGCTGGTTCAGTGCCGCCACCACATTACTCAAAGTCGTGAACAGATTGACGCCAACGTTTTGCTGATTAACGGTAAACGTGTCCCCGGCGGCCGGTGTGCCGGTGATGTTCGCGGTTTCCCCGGTGCCGAGCGCAACCGTTGCCGGCGACGTGTAGGCCACGGCTGGCGCCGTCACACCGGTATCGTTATTGGTGACCGAATAGGATAGGACACCACCCGGGCTCGAAAACGACACTGTGTAAGGCGCAAAAATCGTCGGGTCTTCCGGATTCTGGACTGTCACCGGACTAATTGCACCGGTCCCCGTATTCGTCGCGGTCGCAGCGGTCACCGTGTTGCTGCCCGTACTTTGCTCGGGGCGCACGAAAAATTGATCGTTGTTGGCCGGCACGCCCGACAATGTCACCGACTGACCATTGATGTTGATTGCCGTACCCGAGGTGTAGTTCTGGACATTACCGCCATTTAACAAAGTGTCGGTGGTGGTATTGAGCACCGTGTAGGTCGTCGCCCCATTCGCGACCGAGAATGTGATCTCGTAGGAGTCCGCATTGGTGGGGTCAGCGGAATTCGTCACCGAAACGGCGCTATAGGTGGCCGTGCCGGTATTGGCCGGGGACGGATAGGCAATGCCGGGGCTGGAGCCAACCGGCACACTCTGAAATATCGCCGTACCCGGGTCGGTGACCGCGATACTTTGGCCCACGCCGACCTGGGCCAACTGCTGTCCCTGATCGCCCGAGTACGTCACCGTACCATTGGCCGCGACTGTGAACGGCGCACTGGTTCCTTGAAACCCACCGAAAAGATAATTACCGTCGGCGCTCGTCGTATTGCCCAAACTGATTAACTGTTGCTGCGCCCCGGTAATTTGCGAGGCAATCACCGCACGCTCCTGATCCGTCAGCGACGGATCACCGGCCCGGGTCAGCAAGGTTTGGACCGACGCCACCACCGTGCTGATACTGGTCAGCGTGGTATCTTCGAGTTGCAGGCTGCTGGTCGCCGCGGTTTGGTTGGTCGCGTATTGAACGTTGGCGTCGCTGCCCTGCTGGTCAATCACCGCTTGGGCCGCCGCTAGCGGATTATCCGACGGCACATTTAGACTTTTGCCGCTGGAGATCTCTTCCTGCAGCGTGGCGAGTTCAGACAACTGTGATTGAACACCCGATGTACCAATGCTGAAAATCGTACTCGATGCGATGCGCATAACTCACCCGCCTACTGAATAGCCAAAATTGTATTAAAAAGCGACGAAGCAATCTGGATGACCTTGCTATTGGCTTGGTAAACCTGTTGGAATTGCAGCAAATTCGCGGCTTCTTCGTCCAAATTCACACCGGAAACCGACTGCTGCTGGGTCGTAAATTGCGTGACCAGCGCGGTCGCCGCCGTGCTCGATACGTTGGTGTTTTGGCTTTCCGAGCCAATCTGACTGACCAGCACACCATAGGCGCCGGTAATGCTTTGCGTGCCGCCGCCCAACAATTTGGCGGTGGCCAGATCGGCAAGCGCCAAAGCATTGCGACCATCCGAGATGCCGTCGTTGGGCGACACGGTAAAGGTGTCGTTATTCGATGCCGGGCCGGTCAGTGTCACCGATGCACCGCCAAACGTATAGGTCGTAGCCACACCGCTCGCGCCGTTATAGGGTATCGCCGTGGCCGGCGGTGCATAGTTGGTCGTCGTGATCTGGCCATTGGCCGCCGTGACGCTGGCCGTCACCACATCGTTCGTCGGGAAGCCGCTGATGGTATTGGTTGATGAGTTGAAGGTCAGCGTCGTAGGCGTTTTCAAGGGCGCATTGGGGGCGATCACAAAGCCGTCGCCATTCGCTGGGGTGCCGCTCAGGTTCACCGTCACACCATCGAAACTGTACTGCGCACCGCCTGACGGCGCCGGAATATTGGTCGTCACGCTGGTGTTATAGGTCGTAGACACGCCGCCGGCCGTGACAACCACACTGGTCGCGGCGGGAAAGCCGCTCAGGGTGCCAGGCGCACCGGCGGTATACGTCAACGAAACAGGCGCTGCCAAAGGCACACCTGCATACGATGCAGATTCCGTCGCTTTTGAAATAGTCGCGCCGCCGGTATTGGACGACAGGGCCGAAGTCACCACCGGCGAAAAATAATCGCTATTGACCGTACCCTGGGTAATCGCCGCCGTGCCCAGGTTGTTGGTGCCGGTCGCCGCCAGAATCGGCGCCGCGGCCGCCACATTCGCAGGATTGGTGGTGGTTAGCGCCAAGGTCGATGCGGCGTACGCAGTCGGCTCGATGTTAAAGCTGTCGCCGGCGTTGACCGTACCGCTAATGTTGATGTTCAAGCCAAACGCGGTCGCACCGGTACTCTGGTCTGTCAGCGAGTATTGCGAGCCGTTGTACGATAAGGTGTAATTATCGGGCGGCGGATTGGCGGGATTGGCGATCGCCACCGACACCACACCCGTACCCGTGTTACCGGTATTCGTGACCACCGTGGGCAAGGCTGTCGAAAACAGCGCCGTGCCTTGCTGCCCGGTCAGATTCAGCCCCAATTCGTTTTGCGTGTTGACCGCACCAGCAATCGTCGAGGTGATTGTGTTCAGGGCCGTTTGCGCCGGAGCCAGCGTTTGTGAGCGGAATGCCAGTAGACCACCCAATGTGCCGCCCGATAAGGTGCTTTGCTGCAGATACTCGGGTTTGGAACTGGCGCCGCTACCCAGACCGGTATATGCCACTACGCTTTGGTTAGGGTTACTGGGCGAATTCACGGCCTCCAGGGTGTAACTTTGTGCACCCAGCACCAATGACTGACCCGTACCGATAAACACATTATCGGCGCCGCCCGCAACCGGCACCACGGTGGTGCCGATCAATTGGCTTAAACTGGCAATCGCTGCATCGCGCTGATCAAGCAAATTATTCGGCGGCTGATTGCCGGCAGCGCCGGCCGAGGCGGCCTCAATTTGGTTGTTCAGCGTGGAAATTTGCGTCGCGTAAGTATTGATCGACGCAACGGTGCTGGTAATTTGCGTATTGACGTTGGTATTGATCGTGTCGAACTGCGTGGCAACATCATTAATCTGAGTGGTTAACGTCTGTGCGGTACCCAGGAACGCGGACCGGCTCGCGGTGCTCGACGGATTGGTCGAGACCGATTGCAAGCTGGTAAAGAAATTGTCGATTGAGGTGGTCAGCCCGGCGGTCGGGCTGCCCAAAATATTATTCACATCGTTGAGCTGGGTGCTGGTCGCGGACAACGCGCCGCTTTGCGACACTGCGGCATTGAGCTGAGTCGTTAGATATTGGCTGTAAGCCCGCGTCACTGTCGTGACATCGACGCCGTTACCCAAGAAGCCGCTGCCGGTATATTGGCCGGCCGCCTCCTGCGTTTGAGCAGACTCGGTGTCGTAGCCCGGGGTGGACGCGTTACTGATGTTTTCGCTGGTTGTCGACAGCCCGTACTGGGCCGCGTTAAGTCCGCTCACACCGATCTGGAAGATACTATTTGCCATACTTGATCCTGTATCCCGGGAGCAGTCATGGATCCGGAAGTCGCTCGTTCGTAACCGGTATAACGGCAGGCCGGCGTAAAACTTGAATCGCCGGACCAAAGCCATAAAGGGGGCCAGGCCAATAACGCCGGGCCCCCCCCATTCTGCGCGTAAAATGCGGCTTAACCCAAGCGATCTGTGATGCAATGTGAAACAGTTTGTGTCCGCGATAGATGGACTCAGACCATCTGCTTCATGATGCTCATCAGTTTTTTAGCGTACAACGGGTCGGTCGCGTAACCGGCGTTTTGCAAACCGTGCGCAAAACTGGCCGGGTCGCGTGCGGCCTGAACCACGGCCGCGAAACGCGGATTATTTTTCAGCAAGGACGCGTAATCGTCGACGGCCTCGTCATACGACGCATACGCCCGGAATTTTTGCATCACCTGGTGCGCAACACCGTTGACGTATTCGGTGGTTTTACTCACGACCGTGGCGCCGGTCCAATCCTTACCCGCCTTGATGCCAAAAACATTATGCGTAGTCGAGCCGTCGGCACGCTTGATTTCCTTTTTGCCCCAGCCCGACTCAAGCGCGGCCTGGCTCAGGATATAGCGTGCCGGAATGCCGGTGGACGAACTAGCCGCCTGTGCCGACGCCGCCAGCTTATTGACAAATTCGGCGGCATTCGAGGAACTGCTCGTGCTATGCAGCAGTTGCGATTGATCGGCGGTCTCGCCATCGGTACTGTTAAATCCTTTGGTACCGGCCAGCGAGCCGTTCGACGCCGACGTCGCGTAAGCCTTGACTGCGTTCATGCTGGTGGTGGCAGTGCCGTCCGTGGCGGATTCGCCATCGGCGGTACTCTGGCCGCGCATCAATTGCGCATACATCTTATCCGCCAAACCAATGCCTTTCGACGACAATTGCTGCGCCAACTGCTGATCCAGCATATCGGTGAAGCTTTTGGTCTGGTTCGAATCCATAATGCCGTCCGACGGCGTCGCATCGCGCATACTTTTCAGCATCATCTGCGTGAAGACCACATCGAATTGCTTGGCGGCAATCTTGGCGCCCTGCTCCGGCGAATTCTTGACCGTCTGACGCAAGGCCGCGAAGCCCTGCATATCGAGCGCAAACCGCTGGCTAATGTCGTCGCTGCCAGTGCCGGTAGTACCGGAAGTACTGTTAGTAACGTTATCGCTCATGGCATCCGCCCTTAGATAATTTGTAAATCCGCACGCAAAGCACCTGCGGCTTTAATCGACTGCAAAATCGAAATCAGATCGGCCGGCGTCGCACCTAACGCGTTCAAAGCCTTTATGACATCGGGCAAAGTTGCTGCTGCTTGCACATTTTTGAGTGAGCCATTTTCCTGCCGCACCGTAATATCGCTCTGCTGCGTCACGGCCGTCGTACCGTTCGACAAGGCGCCCGGCTGGCTAACCTGAGGCGTCGAATTAATCACCACCGACAAATTGCCGTGCGCAACCGCGCAGTTTTGCAAAGTGACCAACTGATTCATCACCACCGAGCCGGTGCGTGCATTCACAATCACCTTGGCGGCCGCCAAGGCTGGACGCACGTCGATATTTTCCACGCGCGCCAGAAACCCGACTTGCGCGGACGGGTCGCTCGGCGCGCGCACCGCGATGGTTCTGCCGTCCAGCGCGGTTGCCGTACCCTGACCGAAATTAGCGTTCAACGCGGTGACCACTCGTTCCGCGGTATCGAAATCCATTTCATTGAGTTCGACCTGCATCACACCGGACTGACTGATAGAACTCGGCACCGCACGTTCGACAATCGCGCCGCCGGAAATCCGCCCGGCGTCGAGCTGATTGGTTTGGACCCTGCTGCCCCCCGAACTCGCCCCGGAACCCGCGATCAGCAAGTTGCCTTGCGCCAAGGCGTAGACTTGGCCGTCGGCGCCCTTCAGCGGGGTCATCAGCAAAGTCCCGCCCTTCAAACTCTTGGCCGTACCCATCGAAGAGACGGTAACGTCAATGGCCTGCCCCGGGCGCGTGAAAGGCGCCAAATTGGCCGTCACCATCACCGCGGCCACGTTCTTTAGTTGAGGATTGGTGCCCGGGGGCACCGATATACCCAACTGGGTCAGCAAGTTGTTCAAGCTTTGCAGCGTAAACGGCGTTTGCGTGGTCTGGTCGCCGGTGCCGTCCAGACCCACGACCAAGCCATAGCCGATCAAGGGGTTATCGCGCACCCCTTGAATCGCGGCAAGATCCTTGATGCGCTCGGCATGGGCGACCACACTCGTCAGCGACAGCAACACAGCGAACGCCATCCCAAGCGTGTCACGCCATAGCTTGAGGGGACGGGATCGGCGCGCGGAATAGATAGCGTTCATTAGAATGGCGCCACACTCATAAAAAACCGTTGCAGCCAGCCCATCTGCTCACCCTCGTTAATCATCCCCTTGGCGCTATATTCGATTTTGGCATCGGCTACGCTCGTCGAGGCCACCGTTCCGGACACAATCGTGGTGGGGTTGACGACCCCGGAAAAGCGGATGTACTCATTGCCCTGATTAATCAACATCTGCTTTTCACCGCTCACTTCCAAATTGCCATTCGATAATACGTCAGTCACTGTCACGGTCAGCGTACCCGTGAAAGTATTCGATGCATTGGCGCCACCTGACGCCGTGAAGGTGTTGCCGCCGGACATATTCGTGGTGGCGCTGCCGAACAAGCCCTTCAGCAAGCCGGGAGTCGTGGTCGGCGTAAAATTCGCCGTGCCGCTGCGCCCCGTGTCCGTTGCCGAGGTTTTGGTCGCGGAAATATTTTCTGCGATCGTGATCGTCAGAATATCGCCGACATTGCGCGGACGCGGGTCTTCGAACAGCGGGTGGTCGGAATAACCGGGGTTATAAATTGAGCCGTTAGTCTGCGAAGGTAACGAGCGCGGCGGCGGACGAGCCGTCATGGGCTGCTGCACCAGCGGCTTTTGCGGCACCACACCGCAGCCGCCGAGCGCCGCCAGGCAAGCCCCGAGCGCCAGCACACGCAAGCGACCGGGAAATACCGAAAAAGACTGGCCTGACATCCGAAAAACCTTTTATATCGTAAGATTGCTCAGCGTTTGCAACATCTGGTCGGACGTTTGCACGGCTTTGCTGTTCAATTCATAAGAACGCTGGGTCTGAATCATGTTCACCAGCTCTTGCACCACGTTCACATTCGAGGTCTCGACATAACCTTGATTGACGTTGCCTACGCCATTGGTGCCGGGCTGAGCGACAACCGGCGCACCCGAGGAAGTGGTCTCTGCGAACAAGTTGTTGCCGAGCGCCTCCAGGCCGGTCGGGCTCACAAAATTGGCGAGTTGCATGGTGCCGATTTGGATCGAGTTGACATTCTTGGGCTCGGTCACCGAAACGGTGCCATCCTGACCAATTGTCAGCGAAGTCGCGTTGGACGGCACGGTAATCGCCGGCAACACCGGGAAACCGGTCGCGGTCACAAGCTGGCCGGTTTGATTAGTCTGAAACGAGCCGTCGCGCGTATAAGCCGTGCTGCCGTCAGGCAACTGAACCTGGAAAAAGCCCGCGCCTTCGATCGCGACGTCGGTCGAATTACCGGTTTGCTGCAAACTGCCTTGCGAGTAAAGACGTTCGGTCGCAACCTGCTGCACACCCGTGCCCAGTTGCAGGCCGGAAGGCAAGTTGGTCGCTTCGGTGGACGGCGCACCGGGTTGGCGTACCGTTTGGTACAACAAATCCTGGAACACTGCGCGCGAGCCTTTGAAACCGTTGGTGCTGACGTTTGCGAGATTGTTCGAAATCACATCCATCTGCGCCTGTTCGGCGTTCATGCCGGTGGCCGCGATATACAGAGAACGGTTCATGCTTGGGGCTCCCGGCTGGTTGATGCCCGCAAAATTGCAAGGCGTCGCAGGTAAAAATTAAACATCAAGAAGTAAACGTTAGGATGGCGTTGGCAGTCTGATCGTCGGTATCGGCAGTTTGCAGCAGCTTCATCTGCATATCGAATTGCCGTGAATTGGCAATCATCGCCACCATCTCGTTGATCGGATTTACATTGCTGCCCTCCACGCTCCCCGGCGCCACCAGCACCGTCGGATCGGCGTCGGCCGGCTGGCCATTGGCCTGCCGAAACAGACCGTCGTCGCCGCGCAGCATGGTTTTCGGGTCCGGATTCACCAGTTTCAATTGGTCCACCGTGGCGATCGTATTCGGCGGATCTCCCGGCGTCAGCGCGGAAATCGTGCCGTCGTTCGAGATGGTGATATCCGCGCCCTGCGGCACGGCAATCGGTCCGGCCGCGCCGATCACCGGCAAACCGTTGGCGCTGACCAGCTGCCCATTCGCATTCACCGAAAAATTGCCCGCCCGCGTATAAGCTTCGCCGCCATCAGGGGTCTGCACCGTGAGCCAGCCGGCCCCCGTCAGCGAAACGTCAAGCGGATTACCTGTTTGCTGAATCGCCCCAGGCTGAAAATCCGAACCCGGTGTCGAATCGACCACGTAGGTGCGCGTCACCTTGGTGTCGCCATCGGCCAGTTGATCCTGCGTGCGCAGCGGCGCGGCCCGAAAGGCGCTGAGCTGCGCGCGAAAACCGGTGGTCGACGCATTCGCCAGATTATTGGCGATCTGCCCCTGTTGCTCCAGCGCTTGCGAAGCGCCTGTCATCGCGACGTACAGCATTCGGTCCATATTCGCTTTGTCTCTTGACTGGTTAACTCGGTGGGCCCGTCGATGGGCTCGCTAGCCTCAGACCTGACGCGCGGCGACAGGTCCGGGTGCGCTTAATACTTACAGGTTGAACAGAGCCTGGTCGACCGTCTGTTGCGTTTTGATGGTCTGCGCATTCGCCTGATAATTGCGTTGCGCCGTGATCAGGTCGACCAATTGCGTGGTCAAATTGACGTTCGACGCCTCAACCGCACCCGACTGCAGCACACCGAGGTTGGTGCCGCCCGGCGTGCCGACAATCGGTTGCCCGGATGTCGAGGTTTGCTCATAGGCGTTATTGCCGACCGAGGTCAATCCATTGGGATCGTTGAAGGTCGTCAAAATAATCTGCGCCAGCGGCTGCGACTGACCGTTCGAGTAATTGCCCTGGATAACCCCGGCGCTGCTGATACTATAGCCACTCAAAGCGCCCGAGGTATAACCGTCTTGTGTCTGATTATTGGGGTTAAAAGCAATACCATACTGAGTGGTCCCAGTCAGATTCAGCGTGATCCCCGTTGTACCATCGATCGGATTGGCCGAACCACCCTCGCCGCCGGGCACGCTGACCGAGATTTCACCGGGCGTGGTGCCCACAACCCCGTTGGTATTCGCAAACGACGTGAGCGAACCCGCGGTATTAAAGGTGAGCGTACCCAGCAAACCTGCAGGCGCGGCCGTATTGGCCCCAACCGACGACGTGCCGGTCACCGTGGTCGGCGTTGCGCCAAAAAATGAGGCCGCATTCGCGCCGGTGACGGTAATTGGCGTAGTAACGGCCGGGTAGTTTTCAACCCCTTGGGTCAACACAATATCGGGACCGGCGCCGGCGTTATCCAGAGCGGCGGTCACCGGAGGAACAAATGTGGTCGCATTGATGGCGGCCACCACATCCGTATTCAAAATTCCAGGCGGCGTCGCCGGCGTCACGGTCACCGAAGTGCCGTTGATCAACAAGGTGCTGGTGGTTAATGTATTCGTGGGAAACGTGGTGCCGGCGTTGCCCGTGTAAGTGCTGGAAGTACCCGCCGTGGCCTGCAATGTCCCTTGCGACGGCAGCAGCGTGCCGCCGGCTGTCTGATAGACACTCCATACGCCCGGTGTCGCGTCTTTCACGAAATAGGTTTGCAATTGAACCGGGTTACCCAATGAATCATAAACTGTGGTCCCCGATTCATTGGTATAACTGGTGGGATCGGTCGGGCTGAAAGCGCTATTGGTCGGAACCTTGTCCTGCGAATCCAAGTTGAATTGCAGCGCCATCGTGGTGGTCGATTTAGGCGGGATATTGGTGGTCGGGATCACCAGCGACTGCGGTGTGGTCGAGGTCACAACGCCCGTGCTATTGAGCGGATAGCCCTGCAGATTCGCCCCCGATGCATTCACTACAAAACCATCCGCGTTGACGGTAAACTGACCGTTACGGGTGTATTCGGTGGTGCCGCCATTCGATAGCTGGAAGAATCCGCCGCCGTTAATCGCCACGTTCAATGAATTGTCGGTGGTGGTGATATCGCCCTGCGAGAAATCGTTGGCTACCGTCGACACGGACGAGCCGATACCGACTTGCTGGCTGGAACTTTGCACCAGTGTGCTCGAATAAACGCTGGCAAATTCCGCGCTGCCTTGCTTGAAACCGACCGTACTTGAGTTCGCAATATTGTTACCGATAACATCCAGTTGCGTCGATGCGGTACTTAAACCGCTCAATCCTTGTTCGTAGCCCATGATTCTCTCCGCCCGCTTTGTATACTGTTATCGTTAAAGAATATCCGCGACGCTGCTCAAGGCAACGGTATTGCCGGTGCTTAACGTCAGGCCCACGCCACTCGATTGCTGGACCACGCTGGTTACCGTGCCGACCGACAGCGGTGTCGCGGTCACGGTGGTAGCCGTGCCGCCCGCTGTAGCCGCGGCACCGGTGGCGGATGTGCTGATGGTGTAGGTTCCATCGGGTACCTGGGTGCCCGATGAACTTGCGCCATTCCAGCTAATTGGAACCACCCCGGCAGGCTGTGCGCCCAAGTCCAAGGTTTGCACCGTCGCGCCCGAGCTGTTTTTGATGGTCACCTTGACGTCGGTGGCTGCGCTGCCAACCTGCACACCAAAGCCACTGGTGGCGCCGCTCGCCACCGTCAGCGTGTCGCCTGGGGCCAGCACATTTTTACCGATCAAGCTGCTGGCTTGCAGTTGCTGAGTGGCGCCTAATTGCGTTTGCAGCGATTGCAGCGTGGTGTTGAGCTGATCGACGCCGGACACGGTATTGATCTGGGCCAGCTGCGAGGTCATTTGCGCGCTGTCCATCGGGCTCGTCGGATCCTGGTTCTGCAACTGGGTCACCAGCAATTGCAAAAAGGTACTTTGCAGGCTGGAGGCCGAGGAGGCCGTGGAGCTGGATGCCGAACTCGCTGAGCTTGCCGAACTGGTAGTTGCCAGGGCGGCCAGATTAGTCGTACTTGCGTTATTGACGATGGACATAGTCGTATCCTTACTGACCGAGAGTCAGGGTTTTAAGCATCAGCGTTTTCGCGGTATTGAGCGTCTCAATATCGGCCTGATAAGCACGTGAAGCGGAAATCATATTCACCATTTCCTGCACCGGATCGACGTTCGGCAATGACACATAGCCGTCCGCGTTCGCGCTGGGGTTATTCGGATCGTAGACAGTTTTTAACGGCGTAGGATCTTCGATTACGCCCGACACCTTGACGCCGCCAATCGCCTCGCTGGTCGCGGATTGCGCGCCCAAGGGATCGGTCTGGAACAGCACTTGTTTGGCGTGATATGGCTGGCCGTCGGGACCGGCGGTGGTATTTACGTTCGCCAGATTGCTTGCGGTCACGTTCATGCGCTGCGATTCGGCTGACAACGCCGACCCGGCAACTTGGAAAATACTCATCATCGTCATATCACGTTCCTGTCGAAAGTGCCGCGAGCATGGTTTTGATCTGGGCAGTCATTTCGGTCAAGCCGGACTCATAATGCAAGGTGTTGTCCGCGAACGCGACCCGTTCTTTATCGAGGTCCACCGTGTTATTGTCGGCGCTTTGCTGCTCTGGATTACGGTACAACAATGGGCCGTAGTTATCGCCAACGCCGCCGCCGGGACTTTCCCCACCGGCCATTTGCCCCGCCGCGTCGGTGGCCAGCGTCACTCCGCCCGGGCTCGCCGCCACGCCTGAGGATGGGGCGGCCATGGCCAGCGTGCCGCTATTGACACCGGTCGACATACCGCTACGCGCCAAGGCCCCGGTCAAGGCCTGCGAGAAATTCAGATCGCGTGCTTTGTAGTCGGGCGTATCGGCATTCGCGATATTCGACGACAAGACCTGTTGCCGATAAGTGCGCAGATTCAGCGCTTCCTGACCGAACTTAAATTCTGCGTCGAGTTTATCCATGGCTGCACGATTCCCGCTTACCGATTCTCAATTCTGATTGCGTCACGCCGACAAAAAGGCATTTTTTCAGGGGATTTTTCACCCTTGGCACATCGTAATACCCAAAGACCTCAAGCAATCGAGTGATTAAGTGGCAAAGCGCGCTTCAATTCGCCGTATTCGAGCCCTCGCGAGTCACTACAATCTGTTTTGTAGTATAGACGGAGAGTCTTAATGGCGCTGCTTCAAACGCCCCCGGCACGAGCCCGGGCGCGATGTAGGGACGGGTCTCAACACCCGGCCCAGCGGGGTGCCATCATGCGTGGATTGGCACTTGTTACGCTTGTAACAAGTATCGTATGGCTATCGATCAATCCAGCAGCCGCCCAGGTTTCCGCAAGTGGCACCATGCTGCCCCCCAAAGCCGCCGCCAGCGCGCCCGATACCGGACATTTTGTCAGCGGTGTGGCGGATGCTTTGCCCAAAGCGCCCAACCCTAACCACACGCAAAATACCCAAAGCGGCAGCCCCGGCTTGCAAATGCCGTCGCGCCCTCTGGTGCTTCATCCCGTGATGCCGTCTCTGCCGGTAATTCCACCGCCTCATAGCGTCTCGATTGCGGTGTCGGGCGGCATGCCGGCGGCGGCTCAACCGCCGACGCAAGCCCGCGATGTAGCGCAGGTCGATGCTACGCAGCAAGCCCAGATCCAACCTCAGCCTGCGACGACCAACCCGGTGCACGCCGCCGTCGCGCCGATGGCTTCGACTCCCGGCGGCGGTCTATTGCCGCCGCCGCGCATCGACCCGAGCATTGGCGCGGCCGAGACCCCGGCGCCGACCAAGACGCCAACCAAGACGCCAAACGCCGCGCCAGCCTCAGGCGCAGCAGCCCCCGCTCCCGCCATGCAGGCGCCGATCGTGATACCCGGCGCCGAAAGCAACGATGCGATACGCGCCAGCGCGGAACAGTTTGTACGCCAGCAAACGGCCGGTTTGCCTGGGCAAGTCGGCATCACCGTGACCCCGGTCACCCCTCGCGGCCTTGCAGCCTGCGACGCGCTTCAGGCATTTCTTCCGCCCGGCGCACATTTGTGGGGTCGCTCCTTGGTTGGCGTACGCTGTGTCGGCGCCCATCCGTGGACGCTGTACCTGCAAGTTCTGATTACGGTGAATGCAACCTATTTCGTGGCCAGCCACGAAATTGCCGCCAATCAGGTGATCACAGCCACCGATCTGACGCCGCGCGAAGGCGACCTCACCAACCTGCCACGATCTGTCGTGACCGACCTGTCACAAATTGTCGGCAAGGCCAGCTTGGAGCGTATCAGCGCCGGTTTGTTGCTACGCCAGGACATGGCTCGCACCGTGGCCGTGATTCAGGCAGGACAGTCCGTCAGGCTCGAGGTACAAGGCTCGGGGTTCTCGATCAGTTACGAGGGCAATGCCTTGACAAGCGCGGGCGCGGGCGAGACGATCAGGGTACGTACGGCGTCCGGCCAGGAGGTGAGCGGGGTTGTAAAAGATCACGATACTGTCGAGATCCCGCTCTAGCCCGCCAGGCGGGCCTTAAGCGTTGAATTGAATACACTATTTTCACGAACCTGACGATTAACGCTAAAGTTTTACGGTAGATTGCCGTTACAATAATCATATCTTCAGCAGGATGCCATCGTGAAAATTGATCCGACCGTCACAAGCACGCCGAGTAGCGCACCGTCGCTGCCCGGTGGCGCGCAGCGCACCGCGCAGGGCGACGCTTCAACGCAGGCAGCCCCGACCACCTCCACACCTACGGCGGCATCTGCGGCAGCCACAGCAACGGCCGCCGAAACCGTCAATATTTCGGATATTTCGACGCAATTGCGTGCAAGTGGGCTGACAGGAACCACTGGCGACATCGATACCAAAAAAGTATCCGAAATCAAGAATCAGATCAGTAAAGGACAGCTGGTGATCAATGCAGCCAACATTGCTGACGGCGTACTTCAGGAAGCGCATGATCTGGTGTACTCGCGCCAGCAGCACTAGGCCTTGGTATCGGCCTGAGTCTGCCGGCCTGTGTCCGTATCACGCAGCGGCTTATTTGTTTATCTGAAGCATAGCAGGCCAGAAACCCATGAATACTTCCGTCCAGCCCGACGCCGACGCCGCGGCCCGTACGATGAAAAACGCGCTGCTGATCTACGTTACCGAAGAACAAGCAGCAGCTGCCGAGTTTTCCAAGCTTCTGGCCGAAGAACAAGCCGCGTTGCTGGCCGGCCCTTTGCTCGACGAGCTGCCCCAGGTCGTCGATCGCAAAGCTGCGCTGATTGCGCGCTTGACGGAACTTGCCTTGCAAAGAGAGCGTTGCTTGCAAGCGCTGGGCCTTGAAGCCGGCCGCGCCGGCATGTTGAGTGCGATTCAACGCGATCCGCGTCTGGCCGCAATCTGGGAAGATTTGGTCCAACAAGCGACGCAAGCGCGCTCGCGCAATACCACCAATGGCATGTTGGTGCGTACTCGGCTTGAATACAACCTGCGCGCATTGAATGTGCTGCGGGATGCTTGCGGCATGACACCCATGGCAGTTTACGGGCCCGATGGCCGCATGCCTGCCTTCACACGCTAAACCTCCGGTTAAACCTATTCTTCGCGAGCGCCGCCGTGCGCCTGCTTTACTTGCGTCATCCCGCCAGCGGGCCAAGCCCATCCAACAGCGGCGCCAGCAATTCGGGCGCGGGACGCCAACGGCGTGCGGCCTGAGTATAGAGCGGTAAGCGCACTTGCATGGCGCTTGCCGTCGCCACGGGCCGCTCGGTCCGATCAAACTCAAGACAACGCGAATCCCAGGCTAGCCCGCAATGCGCAAGTATCCGACTGACCTGGCCCGGCAAATCGGCGACCATCTCCTCGTAGTCCACCTCTAGCAATACGCCTGCCGGCAGGACGGTGCGCCAATGCGCCATCAGCGTGCTGTAGGCTGCATAGTAGCGGCCGAGCTCTCCGAGATCAAAGCTAAACGGCGCCGCGGCGAACAGTTTGGAAAAACAAGATAAACATGTATCGATTGGACTACGCCGCGCATGGATAAAGCGCGCCTTGGGCAGCGCCAGATGAATCAGGCCCAGGTTCACAAAGTTAGGCAGCGACTTGTCGACTACACGTCGACAGCCAGGCGCTATCCCGCCTAGCTGGTTGATCCGACGCTGGTATAGCGCGCCGAGCGCAGTGAAATCGCCGGGCGTTAGCGCACCCAGGCGCGCGACATCGTAGCGCTCCTCGCCGCGCGCGGAAAATTCGCTGAGCGCATCGGAAAATGCTTCATATTCGCCTGCGCCATACCCTTCGGGATGACTGGCCAGGATCTGTTCGATTAATGTGGATCCAGAACGCGGCATGCCGACAATAAAAATTGGTAAATCAGTTGGATCGCCTCCACCGCGGCGCGTTTCGAGATAAACCTGTGTCACGGTATCTTCTAAATGCTCGAAATGCGCCAAGGTAGCGGCTTCATCGTAGCCGGCCAGCGGGCGCTGTAAAGCGTTGCCTGTCAGGTAATGCTCGAATGCCGGCTGATTTGAACCGAGTTGCGTCAATGCATCGCCCAGCGCGAAATGCAGTTCGATGCGATCTCGGGTGCTCAACCGCTCGGTATGCTCGGCGAAACGCTGCAGCGCCAGATAACAAGGGTGATCAAGGGTCATCGGTGTGACCGTAGCCAGGCTTCGGTAAGGCGCAACCGTATCGGGCGCGAGCGCAATCACCGTTTGGTAGGCCTGCCGCGCCGCTTCGATCCGGTTTAATTCGCGCAACGCGTGACCCCGATTGAGCTGGGCTTGCGCAAACCCCGGCTGCAACGCCACCGCCCGGTCGTAGCAAGCCAAAGCCTCAACGTGCCGGTTGAAATGGCGCAGCAGATTGCCTCGGTTATTCAGCGCCTCGACCAAATTCGGATCAAGCTGCAAGGCGCGCGCCTGACTAAGCAGCGCTGTGTCGTAATCCTTCAGATCGAGCAGGGTGTTACCGCGATTGTTCCAGGCCAGCGCAAAATCGGGCTTTAGCGACAAAGCCCGATCGTAACTTGCCAACGCTTCCCGATAGCGCTCTAGCTCATGCAAGGCAATACCACGGTTGTTCCAGGCAGCCGCGAAGTCGGGCTTGAACGACAGCGCTTGATCGTAGGCGGCGAGCGCCTCCTGATAGCGTTTCTGCAACTGCAAACCGTCGGCGCGGCTGGACAGCGCCTCAGCCTGAAGATCGATAGGGTCGCAAGTCATGCTAGGGCCTGTTCACGCTAATAATCGGCTTGCGCTCTCGGCATCGGCGGCGGCGGCGCCGAGGTTCAGGCTAATAAGTGGGTATGCTTACTCGTTTGATTGCGGCGAAGTCCAGGTCAGCTCCCGCAAGCGCGCCCTGAGTCGGCTAACCGCCTGACTGTGAAGCTGGCACACGCGCGACTCGCTCACTTCCATAACCGCGCCGATTTCCCGCAAATTCAAACCCTGCTCGTAATACAAACTCATCAGCAGCTTTTCACGATCGGGCAGGCGCTCAATGGCATCGATCAAAGCGGCCCGCAAGTGCTCATCGAGCAAGGAGCTCAGCGGGTCGGCGCGATCGACGCAAAAACGATCGAGAAACGGTTCATCGTCCCCGCCGCGGTCGAAATCTTCGTAGTAAATCAGCTGACTGCCGTGCAATTCTTGCAGCAGGGTTTGATATTCGTCGAGCGGCAGCTTCATATGACCGGCGATTTCGGCCTCCAGCGGCGCGCGTCCAAGCTGTTGCTCAACCTCGTGCACCGCATGCTCAACTTCGCGCGAAGTTTTACGCATGCTGCGCGGCAGCCAGTCGTTGTTGCGCAGTTCGTCTAGCATGGAGCCGCGGATACGCTGGCTTGCATAGGTTTCGAACTGGGCGCCCTGGTCTTCTTTGTAACGCCCGGCCGCATCCATCAAGCCGATCATGCCGGCTTGAATCAAGTCGTCGAGATCCACACTCGCCGGCAATTTAGCGATCAGTTGCAATGCCAGCCGTCGCACCAACGGTGCATACTGAGTGAGCACTTCCGAAGAAGTGGCGACCTTTCCCTGAGAGGTGTACATCATAGTGGCAATATAGATCCTGTCCTGTTCAGGCTTAGGCAGGCTGAGTCGACGGCGCCAACGTCCTCGCGTTCAAACGCGAGCGATCCGGCACGGGGGCGGCGACGGGACGCCACGGCCAATGCAACAAATCACCCGCAACCCGGCGATAATCGGCCGACGACGGCGCTGCCGGAAAAGCCTCCACTACACTGCGATGCAATTGCTGAGCGCGCGGAAGTCTTGGATCCGCTGAAATGGCGCCCGCAGGGGATAACGAAACTGCCAAATAGCGATTCGCCACGCCCGATAGGTTATGGTACACGCTTTGTGCGTCGCTGGCGCTAGCTGCGCCGTTGATCAGGACTCTGAATTGTTGAATTGCGTGGGCATAATGCAAGCGCTTGACACAGGCATAGGCACCGGTAATCGACGCCGCATCGACGCGCATGGCGATCACCACATCGTGGGCCTGCATAGCCAGATGAGACAAACTGCCCTCGGCATCGAGAGCCGCATCGATCAGTACGATATCGGCAAAACCGTTGATCGCCGTGCAAAGCTCGGCCGGAGCAAAGGCATCGAGACTGGCCCGCGGCGCCGGCAAAACCGACACGCCGTCGGCCGTGCGCCCCACCGCCTGATCGAGCGACATGCGCCCCAGCACCACGTCGCTTAAGCTACCCGTTGCCGCAATGCCTAGCGACACGGTCACCGATCCAGGCCCCCCCATGCTCTCATCGATAATGAGCACATCTTTGCCCTGGTAAACCAAGGCTGCAGCAAGATTAGCGACTGCGGAGCTGGTGCCGGCGCCACGCACGCCGCCGACCACGCTAACAATCCGCGACACATCTCGCGCCAACAAGCGGCGCAGGCCTTCGGCCTGATCAAGCACAATTTTATCCAAGGCGGACCTCGCTTAGGTCTGCCGATGCACGGGTCGGAGCCGCGGCCATAATCGCGGCAAGTTCGTCGTCGGCCGGCGCAAAAGGGGAGTTCTCGCGAGATACCGCAAAAGCGCTTTCCATCAAGAAGTCCTTGCGAGCCACATAGAGATTTTCCGGTACTTTCTGTCCGGTCGAGACATAGTGCACCGGCAAGCGATAGCGAATTACCGTATCGAGCACCGCGCCGATATTCGTGGCCTCATCGAGTTTGGTCAGAATGCAGCCGGCCAGATCGGAATGTCCTTCCGCAGCCTGTCGATTGCGATAGGCGTGCACCACTTCATTCAAGGTGTCGCCATGGCTGGTTGCGTTCAGCAGCAACAGGCGCTGTACGGGTGTGCCGGTCCCGCACAACATCGCGACCTGCTCGGACACGGTGCGGTCGCGCTGACTCATCCCGATGGTATCGATCAGCACCATATGTTTATTGCGCAACTCGGACAGCGCGAGGCGCAGATCCGCCGCATCCTTGACGGCATGCACGCCGACACCGAGAATTTTGCCGTAGATGCGCAATTGCTCGTGCGCGCCGATCCGGTAACTATCCGTGGTCAGCAAGGCCACCCGATTGGCGCCGTAGCGCATCACGCAACGCGCGGCCAGTTTTGCCGTGGTGGTGGTCTTGCCCACTCCGGTCGGGCCCATTAGCGCATAAACACCGCCGCGCTCGAGCAATTCATCTTCGTTTTGCAACACGGGAAGATTGCGTCCCAGCGCCGCTTTCAGCCATTCCATCGCGTGGGCATGGTCGAGCTGAGTCGGCATACGTTCGATCAGCAATTTGACCAGCTGCGCCGAAAATCCGGCGGCAAGCAAGGTTTTAGCAGCTTGGCCGCGAGCGGGATCGCGGCGCTGCCGATCGCTCCACAATAGTCCGGCAAGTTGCTCTTCAATCACGCCGCGCATTGAGTGAATTTCACCGATAACGCTTTGCGCCACCAACTCGGCCACTCGGGCTTGGGCCTCGAAAACGGGCTCGTTGGCCAATTGATCGGCCAGATCATGCGGACCGGCGGCATGGCTCGCGGCATCGGCTTGGGCGGCGGGCGCCACACTAGGCGGCGTCGGCAATTCCGCTGCGGGTGCTGCCGCCGCTGCCGCTGGTGCGACTGCGGATTTCGCGACAACGGTCTCGTCAGGCGCGACGGACGAAGGCGATTGCGCCGGCTCCGCTGCGGCAATACTGGGCTGCGCAGGCGCCGCATCGGCAACGACAGCCTGCTCAGCCTGAGGCGGCGCCGGAAAACGGCTGATCATCGAAGCGGTAACGGTAGTACGCATGGTATAAGCCGGTTGCGGCAAGGTCGCCACTGCCGGATAAGAACGGATCGGCGGCACGGCGAATGCGGCGGCGCTATCGGGCAAGGTCAGGGCAACATCCTGAGCCGCGGCAACTGGCGGCGGCCTCACAGCGGGCGGGACCGCAAACGGCATGGCCGTAGCCTGCGGAGCGACATACGCAGCTTCAGACCGGCTTGCCCCGCGATTCGCATTATCGTCGGCATGGTTGTTGGTATTTCCGTGCACATTTTCGTGATTAGGCAGCGCCGTGCTGGGCGCCCCCATGTTGCGCGCCATGGCTGTCGCCGGCGTGACTTGTTGCACGGCGGCTCTGACGATTTGATCGTGCGGGTCCGGCGTATGCTGCGTAAATTGCGCAGGCTCCGGGCTCGCCGACGCTTGAGAACGCGCGACAGGCTGCGTGTCACCGCGTATTTCCCCGTGCGAGTCCGCGCGGAGATCACCGCTGCGGGCGTCGTATGGGCGAGAAACTGCGGCGCTTTCGGCGCGCCATGCGGCGATCCGCTCAGACTGCTGACGCAGCGAGCGCTCGACCGCCCGATCGACCACGTGGTCGACCGCATGGTTGTTTTCCGGTGGCTTGCGCGCCGGCTGTGGCGCCGGCGTCCGTCCTTCGTAGGACGCGGCGGCGCCCGAGGTATGCTGCTCATCCCAGGTGGGTCGCGGCGGCGGGCGCACAGAGGCCGACCCGGACGGATAGTTCGACGGATTATCGACGCTGGCGGCAGGCGCGCCGAACGTTGACGCAAACGGGTCCGGCAATCCGGCCGCGCGTTGCGGCGCGCGCGGCACGGGCGCCATGGGAGCATACGATGCGTGATCGACCTCCCCGGCGGATTCGGTGGGTGAGCCCGGTTGCGCCAGCGTCGCCAAATCATTTTCCGCTAGCGCCACCAATTCCACCCCGCCATCGATAGCCCGATTGCTCAGCACTACCGCATCGGGGCCCAGCGCTTCGCGCACTAGGCGCAGCGCCTCACGGGACGAACCCGCGAAGAATTTACGAATCTTCAAGCTTGACCTCCGATCATGGCAGTCACTTTAATGGTCCGGGTATCAGGTACCTCGGAATATGACAAAACTTTGAGTTGCGGCAAGCTGCGTCGCAAAAACCGCGCTAACAAAGCACGTAATCCATGTTGAACCAGTAAAACCGTGGGAAACCCGAGATTCTGCTGGCGCTGCAGCGCACTTTGGGTTTCTTTCAAAAGCGTATTCGCCAAACCCGGCTCCAGGCCAGGCTCTTGCATCCCGGCCGGCGTGGCTGACAAGGCTTGCGACAGTACCCGTTCAAGCCCTGCTTCAAGGCCCATCACATTCATTTCGCCCATGCCCGGGAACCATTGCTGTGTGATCGCCCGGCCCAGTGCGAGCCGCGTCAATGCGGTCAGTTCGTAAGGGTCGGAGACCTTGGGCGCGTTCTCGGCCAGTGCGTCAAGAATTGTGCGCATGTCGCGGATCGGCACGCCTTCGTCGAGCAGATTCTGCAAGACCTTTTGTACCGCGGTCAGCGGCAGTGCCTTGGGTACCAGATCCTCGGTCAGTTTCGGCGATTCACGGCCGATACGATCGAGCAATTGCTGCACTTCTTGCCGGCCCAGCAATTCAGAGGAATGGGTCACCACCAGATGATTCAAGTGGGTCGCAATCACAGTGCTGGCATCGACTACCGTGTAACCAAAGACCTGAGCCTGCTCACGCAAGGCAGGCTCGATCCAGACGGCCGGTAAGCCGAAAGCCGGATCTTTGGTCTGAGTACCCGGCACAGTGGCGCTCACCTGTCCGGGATTAATCGCCAGCCACTGGCCCGGAAACGCTTCGCCGACGCCGATTTCGACTCCTTTCAAGGCGATTCGATAAGCATTGGGCTTCAATTCGAGGTTGTCGCGAATATGGACAACCGGTACCAGGAAGCCGACTTCCTGAGCGAATTTTTTGCGTATGCCCTTGATGCGCTTAAGCAACTCGCCATCCTGTGCGCGATCGACCAGGGAAATTAGCCGGTAGCCGACCTCCAGCCCCAAAGGATCGATCAGCATCACGTCATCCCAACTTGCCTCGGGAGCGTCTGAAGGCACGGTGGTCGCAGGCTTGGCGGCCGCCGCCAGATCGCTCACGCGTTTCTCTTCGGTGCGCCGCAACAACCTGCGCGCCAAGGCAATCAAACCGCCGCCAAGTCCCAGGAAAGCGACATGCGGCATGCTCGGAATCAGGCCCATCGCACCCAAAATCACGCCGGTAATGCCCAACACGCGAGGATTGGTAAATAACTGCGCGGTCAGCTGAGTGCCGATATCCTCGTCGGTCGCCACGCGGCTCACGATCACACCGGCGGCCGTCGAGATCACCAGCGCCGGAATCTGCGCGACCAAGCCGTCGCCAATCGTCAGCAGCGTATAAGCCTTGGCCGCCGCACCAATGTCCATATCGTGTTGCAGTACACCGACGATCAAACCGCCGATCACATTGATCGCCATAATCATCACACCGGCGACCGCATCACCGCGCACGAACTTGCTGGCACCGTCCATGGAACCGAAGAAATCGGCTTCCTGAGCAATCTGGGCTCGACGCGCCCGCGCTTGATCTTCGGTGACTAGGCCCGAGTTGAGATCGGCGTCGATGGCCATCTGCTTACCCGGCATCGCGTCCAAGGTAAAGCGCGCGGACACCTCAGCGATACGTCCGGCGCCTTTTGTGATCACCATAAAGTTGATCACAATCAAAATGACAAACACCACGATCCCGACCGCGTAATTTCCGCCGACCAGGAAATGCCCAAATGCTTCAATCACTTTACCGGCCGCATCTGGCCCGGTATGCCCCTCAAGCAGCACAATCCGCGTTGAGGCGATGTTCAGGGACAAACGCATCAAGGTCGAAAACAGCAGCACGCTGGGGAAAGCGGAGAACTCAAGCGCCTGGCGCGTATACATACTGACCAACAGCACCATTACCGAAAGAGCGATGTTGAAGGTAAACAGCAGGTCGAGAATAAAAGCCGGCAACGGCAAGATCATCATGCTCAAAATCATGATGATCAGAATCGGACCGGCCATGCCCTTGAGCTTCATCCCCTGCATAAATGCAGGTAGCTTGAAACCGCCGATGGTGGCTTGATTGGGCGTGCTCATACGCTACGTCCCGGGCTATCGAGTTCAAGCGGCACCACAAAGTCGGTGGGCTGAATCGGCGCCGTGCCGCCTTCACTGTTCCAGCGGCGCAATTGATAGACCCACGCGAGAATTTCAGCGACCGCGCCGTAAAGCGCAGACGGAATTTCTTGATTCAATTCGGTATGGTGATACAAGGCACGCGCCAGCGGCGGCGCCTCGATCAAGGGAATATTATTTTCTGTGCCAATCTCGCGAATCCGCGCGGCGACCAGGTCTGAGCCTTTGGCAATCATGCGCGGAGCACGCATCTCGCCATCCTTGTATTGCAGCGCGACCGCAAAGTGGGTTGGGTTGGTGACAATCACGTCGGCCTTGGGCACCTGCGCCATCATGCGGCGCCGCGCCATTTCACGCTGCTGCGCGCGAATCTTGCCCTTGATCATCTGATCGCCTTCGTTGTCCCTGAATTCGCGCTTGACCTCTTCTTTACTCATGCGCAAGCCCTTGGCGTGCTTCCAGATCTGGTAAGGCACATCGAATATGACCAGAATGATCATCGAAGCCGTCACCCAGAGAACGGAAACCCCGACCAAATGCAAAGCATGGGTCATGGCGAGTTTCGGTGCTTCAGTAATCAGACCGACGGTGTCCGGACTGAAATGGCGCATCACTAAAAAGCCGACGCCGCCCACCACGGTGGCTTTTGCCAACGCCATCAACAGCAAGGTCACGCCATTCAGCGAAAACATCCGCTTCAGACCGGCAATCGGATCGAGACGGGAGAATTTCGGCACCAAAACGGTCGCCGTCAACAGCCAACCGCCCAAGGCCATCGGGGTGACGATGGATGCGCCGACCAGCATCGCCAGGATCGGCATGACGGCCAAACCACCCTGCGCCAGCAGGCTGCCGGCTTTAGGCAGCAACAGAGCAGAATTGAAGCCGATATCGCGATCAAAGGTAAAAGCGCTGCGAAACACCTGGATAAAACTATGCGCCAGATCCCCGGCCATGTTATAGCAGCCGCCGAACCCCACCATCAGCAGGACGAACGTAGTCAGCTCGCGCGAGCGCGCAATCTGGCCATCCGCGCGCGCCTGCTCGGCGCGCTTGGGTGTCGCCTCCTCTGTTTTTTCGAGATCGCTTTCGTCTGCCATGAATTCTCCGCGCCGAAGCGCGTAGCGCGCATCTTGCAGCGCGCGGAGTTACCCCACGGAACACATTATTCCGTGCGCCGTCCATCTACGATCGGCCAATAAACATGCGGAAACAGGCGTATTTCGACTGATGGGATCGAGTCAATGTCAGAACTGCCCGAGTTTCGGGCTTGGAGGGACAATGGCTGAAGCGCGGCCCCAGCCATTTATCAAAGAAAAGTCCGCGAATTTCGCGAAAATTGAGACAACAACCCGCGGTGCAGCCTACACGGGTTGAAGAGCGCTCCACCACACAACGCTCACTGGGATATCGCGGCGGGTCGGTCGATGCTTGAAGCGCACGAGGCCACTTAACGCTTGCCTAGAAACCGAGGCTGCTCAACAAATCGTCGACCTGATCCTGATCGCTGACCACATCGTTGTGCATTTCAGGATTGACTTGCGGCCCGTTCAGCAGCGTCTCGCCGGAAGTCAAGGAGCCGGTCACGACCGCCTGAATCTCAGCGCGGCGCTCGGCCGAAATATTTTCCAGCAGGACCGCCAGCAATTGCTGTTCGATGTTGTAAACCACTTCCATGATTTTCTTGATGACCTGCCCGGTCAAATCCTGAAAATCCTGGGCCAGCATGATTTCCATCAACTGGGTATTGGTTGCCTGTGTAACGCTGGGTAATTCCTTCAAGTACGTCCGCGTGTCTTTGACGATATCGCGCGCCTGATCGATGCCGACCGGCCCGTCAAACCATTCCTGCCAACGCAAATCGAGCGCCTGGGCGTCTTTTTGCAATTGCTCTTGCAAGGGCTTGGCGATCTCAATCGAGTTAAGCGCACGTTCGGCCGCCTGCTCGGTCATTGAGGCCACGTATTTCAAGCGATCGCGGGCGTCGGGAATCGCCACAGCGGCTTTTTCGACCTGCTTGTCGAGCCCGAGCTCGCGCATGCTTTCGCGCAATGTGCGGGTCAACTGGCCAATTCGATTGATAATCCGCTCGGCGGCTTCGTCGCCACCGGCCAGGTTAGCGACCGCAGACTGGGCTGCAGCCTCGGCAGCAGCGGCATCAGCGGCTGCGTCATTCAGTGTCGATTCGCTGCTCACTTCAGGTCCCCACTTTCGTCATTTTGTCGATAATCTTGGAAAGCTTCTCATCGAGTGTCGCGGCGG
>Ga0302220_10000490_pt1 | contig 33782 bp, 32 predicted proteins | sample II_Palsa_E1_3_FD_194572 | JGI IMG/M metagenome (GOLD analysis project Ga0302220, IMG submission 194572) | Peat permafrost microbial communities from Stordalen Mire near Abisko, Sweden - II_Palsa_E1_3 | ecosystem: Environmental > Terrestrial > Soil > Palsa > Peat permafrost | place: Sweden...
CAATCGGCTTTGCCATCAGATGAATACCGGTCAACGATTCTGAGGTAGTGGAAGTCATGATCTCGCAGGGGTTAATGTCAGTCGACACTCCACCGGGATTGGATCCGCCACGCTCACGCCATCCCGATACCAGATGGTATGAGGACCGCCGATAAATCACTGGTCATTGGAGTTAAAAGGGTGGTCCTTAGCGCAGCCGTGGGAATCGAACCACATCCAACGCGGACGGCCTGAGCGTTCCGCAGCATGACCTCCGTGCCAGAGACACAGGACCTCAAAAGGAAAACTCGACGGGCGCGGCCCCTATAGATTGGGTCCGAGCTCACGTCGAGTCTAGGGAAAGTACTTATTTAACGAAGATCACCGCCCCATCTCGACGGTGTAATAAAAAACAAACACAGTGGCCTGCGTTCGCACCGAGGCTTGCGCCACCTTCAATGCAGAATTTTTGCCAGAAAGTCTTTGGCTCGATCCGAGCGTGGATTAGCGAAAAAATCGTCCTTGGGTACGTCTTCGACAATCACGCCTTCGTCCATAAACAGCACCCTGTGTGCAACTTTTTTTGCAAATCCCATCTCGTGCGTTACGCACATCATCGTCATACCATCGCGTGCCAATCCGACCATCACGTCCAGTACTTCGTTGATCATCTCCGGATCGAGCGCCGAGGTCGGCTCGTCAAACAACATCGCGATCGGATCCATCGACAGCGCGCGTGCGATCGCCACGCGCTGTTGCTGGCCACCGGAAAGTTGCACCGGATATTTGTTGGCATGCGCGCGCAGCCCGACGCGCTCCAGCAATGCGATGCCTTTCTCCATCGCCTCGTCCTTGCTTCGACCTAACACCTTGATCTGAGCCAGTGTCAGGTTCTCGGTAATCGTCAGATGAGGGAATAGCTCGAAATGCTGAAATACCATGCCAATCTTCGCACGCAACTTCGGCAGACTGGTCTTGGCGTCAGACACCGACACACCGTCGACCCGAATGGCGCCCTTCTGAAAAGGCTCCAGGCCGTTGACTGTCTTGATTAAGGTCGACTTGCCTGAGCCCGATGGGCCGCAGACAACCACCACCTCGCCTTTCTTCAATTCAGTCGTACAGTCCGTCAGCACTTGAAATTGGCCGTACCATTTTGAAACGCCATCAATGGAAATCATCAAAGAGTCCTTCTAAATTCTGCTATCGGCATCAGCGCTGCCGAGCAGTTTGTTTCTTTTCAAGCTGTCGTGCATACCAGGTCAATGGGAAGCACATCGCGAAATACAGCAGCGCAACCATCCCATAGATAGGAAAAGGTCGAAACGTCGCATTGGTCAGGATGCTGCTGGTTTTCGTCAATTCGACAAAGCCGATAATCGACGTCAATGCGGTGCTCTTAACCACTTGAACCAGAAAGCCCACGGTCGGCGCCACGGCGACCTGCAAAGCCTGCGGCAGGATAATGTGGCGCAACTGTTGCGGATACCTCATCCCGAGGCTCGCGCCGGCCGACCACTGGCCATGGGGCACGGCCTCGACGCAACCGCGCCAAATTTCCACCAGATAGGCGCTCGTGTACAGGGTCAGCGTCACCGTGGCGGCGAGCCATGGCGACACCTCGACGCCGAGCAAGGGCAGGCCGAAAAACACCAAAAACAATTGCATCAGCAGCGGCGTGCCTTGAAACAGCTCGACATAGAGATTCACAAAAAGCGCGACCCAGCCATTGCCCGAGACTCGAATGACCAGCAGCAATAGCCCGACAGCGCCGCCACAAACAAAGGCAATCAAGGACAGCAAAATCGTCCAGCGTGCCGCCAAAGCCAAGTCGAACGCAATGTCCCACAAGGAAAACTCAATCATCGCCGTCTCCCCGAGAACAGACTCCGGCCGCACACATTCATTAGGCGTCGAAGTATGATCGCAAGAATGAGGTAAATGGCGGTAATCATGATGTAGCTTTCGAACGAACGAAAATTACGCGATTGAATAAAATTCGCGGCATAGGTCAGATCCGGCACCGAGATTTGCGACACCACCGCCGAGCCCAGCATCACGATCAATACCTGACTCAGCAAGGCCGGAAATACCGTTGCCAGAGCCTGCGGCAGCACCACATGAAGAAACGCCTGAGTACGTGTCAAGCCGAGCGCGGATGCCGCTTGCGATTGACCTCGCGAGACGGAGTCGATGCCGGCGCGCACAATCTCTATGGCATAGGCGGTCAGATTCACCGTCATCGCCAAGAGTGCGGCCTGCATCTCGTCGAGCCGCACACCCAGACTCGGTAAGCCGAAAAACACAAAGAACAACTGCACAATAAAAGGCGTATTGCGAATCAACTCCACGTAAGTTGCTATCAGGCCCCGCACCCAGCGCGGCCCGGCCGACGCCAGCGCCGCGCCAACGATGCCCAGCACCGCGCCTGCGGCGGTCGACGCCGCCGTCAGGCCGAGCGTCACGACGAGGCCATGAACCAGCACCTCCGTGTAGACGCCGAGATCGCTAAAATCAAATGTGTAACTCATCGGATGTTTACAGTGTTGCCGGCAGTGGCACGAGCAACCACTTCTGCGAAATCTTGTTCAGCGAGCCATCTTTTTTCGCCTGGGCAATCGCCTCATCCACTTTCTGCTTGAGGCGCGCCTCGTTTTTATTCAGGCCGACGTGATCGGGCGAGCTGAACAGCGAGAATTTCTGTTCCGGTTCAATCGCCGGGTGACGCGCCATAATCGTCGCGCCGACGTCGTTGCCGACCACCATCAACTGGGCTTGTCCTGACAGGAAGGCGGAAATTGCACCGTTCGGATCGTCGAAGCGCTTGATTACAGCCGATGCGGGTGCGATTTTGCTGACGCTCAGATCCTCGAGCGTGCCGCGCGCAACCGCTATGGTTTTGCCGGATAGGTCCGCTTCATTTTTTACCGGTAAAGCGCGTGGCCCAAACACGGCCAGATAATACGGCGCATACGGCGCCGAAAAATCGATGACCTTGTCGCGCTCGGGTGTTTCGCCGACCGACAGCAACATATCCGTCTTGTGGTCGGCCAAATAAGCCATCCGGTTGTCGCCGGTGACTTGCACCAGTTCGACCTTGGCATTGAGAGCCTGGCCGATCAGCTTGGCCATGTCGATGTCATAGCCCACGGGTTTCATGTCCGTACCCATCGAGCCGAACGGAGGGTAATCTTCGAATACGCCGATCTTCACGACACCTGTCTTCGCGATAGTGTCGAGTGCATCGGCATGGCTTGGCTGAGCAGCGGTGAGCAAACCCAAGACTGCCAACGTCGTGGTTAGGCCAGCCCAAGCTTTGCCTAAACGGAAACCACGCGGCTGTTGCTGTGCGGATAAATTTTTCAAAGTTTTCATGATGCTCTCCAGTCTCTTACGTTGTTATAAAAATGTCGTTCTTCTGAATTCGATGGCGGCCCTTGCGGGGTTTATTGTCGAGCCTCGATCAGCTTGCAGGCGCGAGCGGGTAACTCCGCGAACACCGGCATGCCAACTAAGAGTCCAGGGGTCTCGCGCTGCGTGGTGGCTGCCGTCACGGTAAAACCCGCGCAGTCGATGGTCGCTTCAAGTGACGCGCCGACATCGCGGATAAAGGTAATCGTGCCGGGCAAGCGATTCGGCCCCTGCGCCGCCGCGCCATATGTCACACAGATATCCTCCGGACGGATCAACAGGCGCATCGCCTTACCTGCCGTCTGCGGCGCTGCGCTGACTTTGATGGTGTGCCCGCCAGGCAAGCTAACTTCGTCCTGCCCGTTATGGGTGGCGGCAAGAATATTGCCGAGGCCGATAAAATCGGCGACAAACTCGCTGGCCGGGTCGCGATAAATATCGAGCGGCGCTCCGATCTGCGCAATGCGTCCCTGCTCCATCACGACAATCACGTCGGCCATGGTCATCGCCTCGCGTTGATCGTGCGTCACCATAATCGTGGTGATGCCCAGGCGCTGCTGCAGTAGACGAATTTCCACCTGCATCGCTTCGCGCAGTTTCGCGTCCAATGCCGACAAGGGTTCGTCGAGCAGCAGAATTTTCGGCTCCGAGGCAATCGCCCGGGCAATCGCCACCCGCTGCCGCTGACCGCCGGACAGCTGCGCAACGGGGCGCTGCGCCATATGCGGCAGTTGAATCAGTTCCAGCAACTCGGCAACTCGGCGAGCCTGCTCGATCTTACTGACGCCGCGTAAGCGTAAGGGATAGGCGATATTGCCGGCCACCGTCATGTGAGGAAACAGCGCCAGCGACTGGAACACCATGCCGAAATCGCGCTGGTTTGCCGGCACCTGGGTCAAATCACGGCCGTCGAGCGAGAGATTGCCGCCGGAAGGTGTTTCCAGGCCGGCAATGATTCTCAGCAGGGTCGTCTTGCCGCAGCCGGACGGGCCGAGGAAGCACACCAGCTTTCCCTGTGGAATGACCAAGTCGATATGGTCCAGCGCACATGCGGAGCCAAAGCGTTTGGAGATATCTTCTAGAACGAGGTGGTTCATGATGTTTTCCTGATCAAGCTACAGTGCCACGCCTTCATCGCCAACCAAGCGCTCAAGCACCCAGATAAGCGCAAAGTCGATCAACACGATAAAAACCGCAAACGAAAAGACGGTGGGATCGAGCGATGACACCGTGCGGCTATACAGCCAGACCGGCAGCGTCATGGTGTTGATGTCGTAAAGAAAGAAGGTCACCGTGAATTCGTTGAACGACACGATAAACGCGAATAACATGCCCGCCAGAATGCCCGGCCGCATCAACGGCAAGACAATATCGACCAGGGCCCGCAGCGGGCGCGCGCCAAGCATATAGGCCGCCTCCTCAAATTCCGGGCCGATCGCGGCAATCGACGCCGCGCAATTCTTCACGGTAAATGGCAAGGCCAAAATGACGTGCGCAATAATCAAGCGAAACACCCCGAGGTCGGCCGGCAACCAGTTGAATACCAACAACAGCGACAGTCCGAGTATCACCAGCGGATAAACCAGCGGCAGCGAAATAAACTGTTCGACAAACGCCTTGCCCGGGAAATTGAAACGGTTCAGCGCGTAGGCAGCCGGAATCGACAACGCCGTCGCAATCAGCATGGTCGACCCAGCAACGGTCAGACTCGTCATCAGAGCCTGACCCATCGATAGCACGTCGCTCGCATCGGGTGACGCAAAGGTATGCCACGCCGCCCGATACCATTGGAAACTGTAACCCTGCGGCGGAAATTGCAAAGTGTCCGACGCACTAAACGACATCACGATCATGGTGATGATCGGCAAGGCGGCCAGCACAAGCACAACGGTCGCGAGCATACTCGTTGCCCGGCCGAGCTGGCCCGGCATCGGACGTTCAAGGCGCAGTGACAGGTTCATTATTTGCTCCACAAGGCGCGCTGTGAGCGCTGCACTAGAATTTGCGAAAGCGCCGTCACGGACATCGTGGTTGCCATCAGCACCACGCCGGCGGCAGAGGCGGCCGGCCAGTTCAGCAGCGGGGCCACCTCGTCATGCACCAGCAGCGACAACATCGGCACGCGGCGCCCGCCAAGCAACAAAGGTACGGCAAACGCACTCGCGTTGTAGGCGAACACCAGCATCGAACCCGACAAAATTCCCGGCATCGCAATCGGCAACAGCACATGACGCAAAGTTTGAAACCGGCTCGCACCCAGCGTTGCGGCAGCTTCTTCATAGACTTGCGACACCGATTTCATCGCGCTCGACATCGGCAGAACGGCCAGCGGGAAAGCCGTCTGCACCAGACCCAACAGCACACCGCTGGGGCGATAAAGCCATTGCACCGGCTGCTGCACCAGGCCGATGGCAAGCAAGGCATGATTCAGCAAACCGCTGGGTCCCAGAATAATTAGCCAGCCATAGCTTTGCAGCAGCAAATTCACCAGCAAGGGCAGCAGCACGCCGGCCAGCAGCAGGCGTTTTACGATAGGCGACTTGGCCCTGGCCATCGCCAGCGCAACCGGAATACCGAGCAACACGGCCAGCACGGTGCTTTGGAAAGCCAGCTTGAGCGTGAGCCAGAGTGACTTCATAAAATACGGGTCAAGTAAATTAGCGTAATTGACCAGCGTAAATGAATGCCATTCGTGGCCGCTGGTCCCGAGGCTCATTCGGATAACGACAAATGCCGCGCTGGCGAGCACCACGAGAAACACCATCACCGGCGCGAGCATCAGCCAAGCGCGCGCGTGCGGCAGGCTCAGGCGAGCAGCAGAAGGTTGCGGCGCGCCCGTCGGCGAACGACGAGACGAAAGCACGGCGCTGTTCACGAAAAAATTTCCGTGTAACGCTTGATCCACGCATCATGTACGGTGGCCAGCGATTTGTCATCGTGCAGCACGGCTTTCTCGGCGATCTGCTGAGCACTCGGTACATACTTGCGGTTTTCGACCGGCACTAGCGCCTTCGAGTTAACCGGCCCGTTTAACACGTCCGCAGCCATTTTCCCTTGCACAAGCGGGTCGATCGAATGATTGATAAACGCATGAATCAGGTCGAGGTCGCCGGGGTGCGATTTCGGAATTACGGTAAACATCAGCTGAGCGGCAAAACCTTCCTTCATGTCGTAGGAGATGCCCATATTAAATTCCGGCTTCTTGATCGACTCGGGGAAGAAGGCCGGCGAATAGATACCGCCGACGTCGAGCGACTTGGTGCGAAATAAATCGGCAATCTGATTCGGGTTTTCACCTAGCGTCAATATCCGGTCTTTCAATACCGCCAGTTTCTTGAAACCCGGATCGATATTCTGTTGCGAGCCACCGGACATCCGCGCCGCAAGAATCGCCATATCGACAGCCTCGGCCCATTCGGGTGGCGGCAAGAAGATACGACCCGTGTATTTTGGATCCCATAGGACTTCGTAGCTTGCCGGAGCGGCTTTCATCGTGGCGGTGTTGTAGATCAGGCCGTCGGTCCACAACAGATAACCGACGCCAAATCCGTCCGCCCCGGTGCGATATTGCGCCGGCACGTCTTTCAGATTGGGTAGGCGGTCGAGATCGGGCTTGGCGAGCAGGCCCGCGTCCGCAAGACCCGAGGCGCCAACCCCTGCCAGGGTAATCACGTCGTATTGCGGCCGGTCGCCGGCCGCCTTGAGTTTGGCAACCATGCCGGAGGTGCCGTCGGCGCGATCAGCCACGACTTTGGCGCCGGTTTTTTCGGTGAAGGTCGCGGCAATATTGCGCAACGCGGCGAGCCCAGTGTCGTCGGACCAGGTCAGCAAACGCAGCGTTTTACCCGCGAATTGCTGCTGTGCCGCGCGCACATTGATGAAAGGCGCCGACACCACGCTAGCCGCCAAAGCCGCACCAATTGTCTTGAAAGCCTGCCGCCGTCCCGTACTGAATTTTTTCATCGCCGACTCCAGAAGCATTAATTAAGTTATCCGATTCATTCACAGAAATTTCCACTTCTTATTCTGTGAATGAATTCACTTTAGAACTGCAAAAATGACATCTCAATCGAAATATCGTCATATGCGTCATGACTAAATTGCATGCGTCGTGCATTCCATCCTTCATGCCCACAAGTACCGGCATGTGAAATATGCATGGACTATGTGCGGTATTTCACCTTCGGCAATACGCACAACATTTCATACAATAGGTTCGCGCCCACCAATGCGGTATTGCCGGATGGATCATAGGGTGGCGAAATTTCCACCAAATCACAGCCCACGATATCGAGTCCGCGACAGCCGCGAATAATTTCAAGCCCTTGCCAAATCGTTAGACCGCCGATTTCCGGCGTGCCGGTTCCGGGAGCGAAACTCGGGTCCAAACCGTCGATGTCGAAGCTGAGGTATACAGGGCCCGCGCCCAGCTTCGCGCGTATCTCGGCCATGATCGGCGCGACCGATTTGAACCAACATTCCTCGGCTTGCACGACGCGAACGCCATGCGACCGCGACCAATCGAAATCTTCCGCCGTATAGCCTGTGCCGCGCAGGCCGATTTGCGCGACACGGTTGCCGTCGATCAGCCCTTCTTCAAGGGCGCGCCGAAACGGCGTGCCATGGGCAATTTTTTCGCCGAACATCGTATCGTTGACGTCGGCATGCGCATCGACGTGAACCACACCGACCGCACCATATTTCTTCTTCATCGCGCGCAAGATCGGCAGCACGATGGTATGGTCGCCGCCCATCGTCAGCGGCGCGCAACCATGCGCCAGGATCTCGTCATAGGCTTCCGTGACGATATCCATGCTCTTATGCAGATTGAACGTGTTAATGGCGACATCGCCGATGTCGGCCACTTGAAGACTATCGAAGGGCGCCGCGCGAGTCGCCATATTGTAGGGACGCAGCAGGCACGATTCAGCACGGATCGCACGCGGCCCAAATCGGGCGCCTGATCGGTTCGAGGTACCGGTGTCGAGCGGCACACCGACGAAACAAGCATCGAGCCCTGCAGCCGAGGTTGCGCTTGGCAGCCGCATCATCGTCGCCGGCCCGGCGAAGCGCGGCATCTGGTTACCGCCGAGCGGTTGGTTGAAGGTATTGCCGGTTGGCGTATCGTGCATCATCGCAAATCCTATTGATTAGGTAGACTGATCGGCGTGACGAAGCGTCATCACCTGTTTGATTTCCTGGAACGCGGCAAGTCCGAACGGACCTAGTTCGCGTCCGATGCTGCTACGCTTGTAGCCTCCCCATGAGGTTTGCGGAAAAATCAGTTGCGGCGTGTTGATCCACACCACACCGGCTTCCAATGCGCGGGCGACGCGTTCACTGCATGCTTCCTGCTTCGTGACGATGGTCGCCACCAGGCCGTATTCACTATCATTGGCGAGATCAATGGCTTCCTGTTCGGTGTCGAACACCTTTACGCATAGCACCGGACCGAATATCTCTTCGCGCCACAGCGAGCAGCCGGGCGGCACGTCCGTAAAAATCGTCGGCTCGATAAAAAAGCCCCGCTCCGATACACCGGCTGGTCTGCCGCCACCAGTGACGAGGCGTGCTCCATCGGCAAGACCCTGCTCGATATGCGCGCGCACCCGTTCGAATTGGCCGCGACTCGCCAGCGGGCCCATGCCTACGCCGGGTTGAAACGGATCACCCACCACGATCTGTGCCGCGCGCTCGCTGAGTCGTGCCAATAGTTCGGCGGCAAGTTCGCGTGCCACCAGCACCCGGCTCGTGGCGGAACACATTTGACCGGCGTTGAAAAACCCGCCCGCCGCGACCAAATCAACCGCCAGATCGAGGTCTGCATCGGCGAAGACGATGATCGATGACTTGCCACCCAGTTCAAGACTGACTCGCTTCACGGTGTCGGCGCCGGCTTTCATCACCGCCTGGCCCACCTGCGTGCTGCCGGTAAACGACACTTTGGCGACCTTGGGGTGCGCGGCAAGCGGCGCACCGACATCAAGACCCGTACCCGTCACCAAGTTGAACACCCCCGGCGTCAAACCGACCGACGCCACGATATCGGCCAGCTCAAGTTCCGGTAGCGGCGTGATTTCCGATGGCTTAAGCACCACGGTACAGCCGGCCGCGAGTGCCGGAGCCAACTTCCAGGCCGTCGTCACCATTGGGAAATTCCACGGCACGATCAGTGCGGCCACGCCGCTAGGTGTGCGGCACATGCGTACGCGGTGCTCAGCACTGGGGATGCTGACATCGTTCTCAATCGTTGGATCCAAGCCCTCAGCCAACTGAGCGTAATAAGCGAAAGTCGAAATCACATCGTCGACGTCGATATCGGCCTCGGCTTGCGGTTTGCCATTATTCAACGATTGCAACCGTGTGAGGCGCTCACGCCGCACCTCGACTTCCTTGGCAATCGCCCGCAAGAAGCGCGCACGCTCGGCGCCCGTGGTTTGACTCCAAGCGCCGAATGCGCGATGGGCGCTTGCTACCGCCAGTTCAACGTCGTGCTCGGTGCCGACAGCCACCTCAGCCAAATGCGCCTCGGTTGCGGGGTTGATCACGGTAATTTTCCGCCCCAGCGTGCCGTCGACCCAACCACCGTCGATATACAGCTGAGTCACAAAGGGCGGGTCGTTGCGCGGACTCATACCGACTCTCCCGGTACCTGCTCGAACCAGCGTTGTTCATCGATTTCGATCAGCGTCGGGCCGCGCCGCGCCACCGCCGATTTCAATTCGCGAGCCAGCGAAGCCTGCGTATCGGCGGCAACCGCGCAACACCCGAAGCCGCGCGCCAAGGCCTGAAAATCGGGGGTATAGATGTCCACGCCTATCGGTTCGATATCGCGCTCGACCATGTATTTCTTGATTTCCGCATAGCCGCGGTTATTCCATAGCAAGACGATCACCGGCACAGCCGCTTCGACCGCGCTGGCCAATTCAGGCAAGGTGAATTGCAAACCACCGTCGCCGATCAGGCAGATCACCGGGCGTTTGCCGGCCGCAAGCTGGGCGCCGATGGCCGCCGGCAAGCCATAACCCAGCGTGCCGTACCCCGTCGACGAATTGAACCACGATCGCGGTGAGGCGGCCTCGAATACCAAATTGCCGGCATAGACCGGGCGCGTCGAATCACCCACGATAATCACATCCGGCAAAGTATCGAACAGCGTATCGAAAAACTGCGCTTGGGAGCGGGTCGGGGCGTCATAGGAGGCGGCGACGGCAGTCCGCACGGCCGCTACACGCTGCCCCCCCCAATTGGCCTCGCGCAACGGTAGAACGCGCAGGGCCAGCCTATCGTCAAGCGAGGCCAGCGCCAGTTTGGCGTCCGCGGCAATCGCCACCTGAGGTGGAAAGTTGCGCATCGTTTGCTCGGCATCGATGTCGATCCGGATCAATTTCCCATCGATCACAAAACCGTCGTCGAACACCACGTCATAATCGGTCTCGCCCAGTTCGGTGCCGACTGCCAGCACCACATCGGCTTCTCGCACCAGCGCCCGCGTCGCGGCAAGCGACTGGGTCGAGCCGATCGAGAGCGCATGGCCGCGCGGCAGCAAACCTTTGGCGTTGATGGTCAGCGCCACCGGCGCCTGCAAACGTTCCGCCACAGCCCGCAAATCGACAGCGGCGTCGATTGCGCCGCCGCCTGCAAGAATCAAGGGACGCCGGGCGGCAGCCAGCAGGTCTGCTGCGGCGTCAAGCGCCACGGGTGCGCCGGCAGGTTTGGCCGCGAACACCATGGCGCCGGGCAGCGCGGTACGCGCCGGTGCAACAATCACATCGAGCGGAATCTCGATATGGACCGGGCGTGGGCGCGCGCTCGAAAACACCGCAAACGCTCGCGCCAGCACCTGCGGCAATTCGTCCGCGTTGAGCAAGGTGTGGGAAAACGCCGTGAGTCCGGCAAACACCGCGTGCTGCGACGGCAATTCGTGCAAGCGGCCCGCGCCGCCACCGAGTTGACGCGTGGCGTTAACGCTGGAAATCACCAGCATCGGAATCGAATCGGCATAGGCCTGGGCCATCGCGGTCGCGATATTGGTCATGCCCGGGCCGGTGATAATAAAACACACGCCCGGCTTGCCGGTCACACGGGCGTAGCCGTCGGCCATAAAACCCGCGCCCTGTTCATGACGTGGCGTGATGTGACGCAGTCTCGACGCCGCGAGTCCGCGATATAACTCGACGGTATGAACACCGGGAATGCCGAACACCGTGTCAACGCCATAGTGTTCAAGCAAGCTCACCAATGTTTCGCCGCAGGTCTGCGCGGGGCCGGGCCGAGCTTGATGCTGGCCGCTCGCGTGACCGAAGAGTGAGGTGGTTTCAGGCAATTTCATCATTGTCGGCACAAGCTTGTCTCGGGATTTTTTGCGTGACTCCATTCTTGTGCCGGAGCGCAAGTGCGGCAATCGATCATTTTTCATGCGCATCATGTTTTTTTCTCATGTCGCTCACTCAAATCAATCCTATTTTTCAATAGGCTCAAAGATTATTTTCGGTGTATATATAAAGACATGCCAGAGTGGCGTCGCCTTTCAGACGTCATGATTTTTATTAATAACAAAAGGGAGCGACGATGCGCCGCTTGCCACCGCTCAATGCGCTGCAAATCTTCGAAACGGTCGCGCGCCACCGCAGTTTTACGCGCGCGGCGGACCATCTTTGCCTGACGCAGGGCGCGGTCAGTCGCCAAATTTTGGCGCTTGAGGAGTACTATGGTTTTCCGCTATTTACGCGGCAGGCCAAAGGGCTCGTGCTGACGCTGGAAGGTGAGCAGTTATTGCCGACCGTACAAGAGAGTTTTTCCCGGATCGAAGAAATTTCATTACGACTCACCCGGCAACGCACGGACCTCGCCTTGAAAGTGCCGACCTGCGTGATGCGCTGGATCCTGCCTAAAATCATGCGTTTTCAGGCAGACTATCCCGACATACAGTTGCAACTCACAACCACGTGGCAACACGATGTTGATTTTCAGAACGAGGCGTTCGACGCGGCGATCATCTATGGTTCGTCGCCGGGCACGGACGTCCATTCCATCGCGCTGTTCGATGAGCAATTGACACCGGTTTGTGCGCCGGAATTATTGAAAAATAAGCCGCTCGACAGTATCGCCGATCTCGCTAAACATACGCTTTTGCATCCGACTCGCGATCATCGCGACTGGAAGATATGGCTCGCCCACGCACAAGCGCACGAGATCAACGCCAATCTAGGACAGAGCTTTGAAACGCTGGATCTCGCCACCAATGCCGCGGCACAAGGATTCGGCGTAGCCATCAGCGATTGCTCGCTGGTCAGCGAAGATGTCGCCGCCAAGCGTCTTGCGATGCCTTTCGATATCGTTCTGACGACAGGAGCTCGCTATTACTTTGTGTATCCGGACTGTGTCGCCCAACAGCACAAGATGAAACTGTTCCGTGAGTGGATGGAGGTAAACAAAGAAGACTAGATCAGGCTGTCGTTTATAAAAATCCAGAAATACCGCCGAACAGACCCAGTACCGAAACCGTGGCCGTGACGCCGACGATCAGCCAGAGACAGGCCCCGCGCAGACGCACCGCTGCCGGCAGCGATTTCACGGCAAGCAACACCAGGAAACCGATCACCAGCGGCAGCAGGAATGCATTGAGCACCTGCGCCCCGATATTGAGCCACACCAGATCGCGCGCCGCCCAGACAAGGAGCGCTGCGCCAATCACGCAAGCCGCATAGACGCCGTAGAGCCATTTTGCCTCGAATGGCCGGCACGCCAGCGAACGCTGGTAGCCGGCGACTTCCCCCACGCCCCAGGCTAGCGCCAGAGAAGACACAATGGCCGCCACTAGAGAGGCGCCCAGCACGCCCACGCTAAAGATCAAACGCCCCACGCCCTCGCCCAGGATCGGCGACAGCACGTGGCTAATCTCACCGACACTGGCAAGACCGGACCGAGTGTGACCGGAACTCATGGCGGCCACGGCGATCAGCACGGCGCCCGTCAAACACTGAGTAAGAACCGCCCCGATACCGGTATCCCACCGTGCGGCCTTAAGGTCGGCGACTTGCAGTTGCTTGTCGACGGTGGCCGACTGCTGATAAAAAATCATCCACGGATTAAATACCGCGCCGATCACGGCCGCTGCCAAATACATAAATGCGTGGTTGCGTAGCGGCGGGTCGATTGCATGCTGGGCCACGGTTCCCCAATGCGGGTGAGCCGCCCAGGCGACGCCGAAAAAAGCCAGTTCAAATGAGCCGATGAACAGCGCCGTGCGCTCGACGCGTCGATAGGAGCCGGTCGCCACAACAATCAGCAAGAGCGCAGCAGCCAGAGGTAAGGTCAGGCTGCGCGACAGTCCATACACCTCACCGATACCGGCAATGCCCGTGAATTCGGTAATCAGTGAACCGATGGTCGCCACGGCCAAACCGGCCGCCGATAGCCACGCCCATCCCGCGCCGAATTGTTCGCGGATCAATTCGCCATGGCCGCGCCCAGTATAGATTCCCAAGCGAACCGCGAGCTCCTGTACTATATACAACACCGGGATCAGCAGCAGCAACGCGGCAGTAAGCGATAGCCCCACTGCGCGCCGGCCTGCGCCGCCGTCACCACATTCCCGGCATCGGTATCGGCGAGCATCACCAGCAGGCCGGTCCCCCAGACCGAGACCCAGCGAAACATCGAAGGAAGCGCGCGTGTCGAAGATGCGCTGTCAACCTCCGTGCCGCGTGCCAACCTCTCACCGTGCAAGCTGCCGCTCATCGTGTATCGGACCTTCTCTTGGTCATATCGCTTTCGTAGTAACGTGCCGCCAGTAAGAACATTAACGCCGCCAATAGCGAGATCAGCGGGGCCGTCATCAATGCCGTTTTCAAATTTGTTACGTCGGACAGCAGTCCAACCAGGTAGGGACCCGGCGCCAAGCCCAGCAAACTTGCACCTAACACTGCGGTCGCCGTGACGGTCGCGTGCACTGCGGGATGGGTTACATCGATCAGCATCGCCAAGGCGCTACCGCCATGGGCCGCGGCGCACAAGGCGCCACCCATAAACAAACACAAGCCGAGCGTGCCGGGCGGCAATATAAACGCGGCGCCCAACATAACACAAGAAATCAGCGCGTAGGCGGCCGGCACCAAGGCACGGTTCCGAGGTCTGCCACGACTCAGACGATCGGCCGCCCAGCCGCCGAAGAGCATACCGATACCGACCGAGAGCACGACAGCCGCTGCCATCAAAGCGGCTTTCCTTGGACCATAGGCGTAGAAGCGATTGAAAAAGGTCGGCATCCAGGCAATCAGGATGGCCGGAATCCCCATTTGCAGGCCGAAAGCCAGGTAGGTAAAGTTGCCGGAACGGGCCGCGAAAATTTCTTTGACGATCTGCGCAAACCTGAGTTTGACGAAGCCCGAATCGCGATGCTTGTCAGCTTCGTGCAGAGCGGGGGCTGTGTAGTCGTGGACAAAGAATGGGTACAGTACGGCCAGCAACAAGCCTGGCGCGCCGACCGCAAAAAAAGCACAACGCCAGCCAAACTGGCCGGCAACCGCACCGCCAATGATCACGCCCAAGACTGAACCGAAAATGCCGCCCGACTGAAACGCGCCCAACACCGCCGAGCGCTTATCACTTGGAAAGGTATGGGCCAAGAGTGCAGCGCCTGCCGCGGCATAGGCCGCCTCGCCAAACCCGACCAGCGCACGGGCCGCCAGCATTTCGCTGTAGTTGCGCGCCAAGCCGCAGGCTATGGTTGCAAAACACCACACAAAAGCCATGAGGGTAATACTTTTCACTCGCCCCCAACGATCGGCAATCAAGGACAAGGGAATGGTCATTACGCCGACTACCAGCGACACAATACTCACCAGAGCTCCCAGTTGTGAGTCCGACACGCCCCAGGCCAGCTTTAAAAAAGGAAACACCGAGCCCATGGCCTGGCGCGAGAGGTAGTCCGAAAACATCAAACCAAAGGTCAGCGCGAATGCGGTCCAGGCATAAGCTTTTGAGCCTTGATATGCACCGCTTCCGCCCAGGCTGGCGGTTGAAAGTATGCCCACGGTTTTCATCTGATTGTCCCCTCTTCTATTTTTTGTTATACCGTGTCAGTCAAGCTGGTGTTCATGGCACGCCGGCAAAGAAGGATCTGAGTGTCCAAGAAAAATCCTCGATATCAAGCGCTGGATACCCGTGCCATAAGGTGGCCGAAATAGATGGATAGGAAACCAAAGATTAACGGCGAGCACCGACTTGCCGTGTGACAACGCTCGAAATCCTTCCGGCCCACGCCAACTACCCATGCCCGAATTACCGCTTCCGCCAAAGGGTAAATCGCCTTGGAATACATGCCATGCCCATTCGTTAATCGTCATACCACCGGCATGAACTTCGCGCACCAGCCGCTTGATTTCGCCGGCATCCGTGCCGAAGTAATACAAGGCCAGCGGCCGCGGCCGCGCCGTGATATATCGGATCCCTTGATCCAAGGAATCGCTCGCCATTACGGGAAGTATAGGATTGAAAAGTTCCTCTTGCATGACGCGCATATCGGGCGTCACGCCGGTCACAATCTGCAAGGGAATGATGCGGCCGCCATCCCCGGGCCCGCAGGAAATCACTTTAGCACCCTTGGCCGTGGCGTCGGCCAATAATTCGCGCACCCGGTTTGCATGGCGATCGGAGGCAATCCAGGTGTAGTTCGGATCATTAACCGGATCGGGATACATGCGGTGGAATTCTTCCGCTGCGGCGCGAACAAATTCATCGATGCGATCGCACGGCACCAGGGCATAGTCAGGCGCCACGCAAGCCTGGCCGGCGTTAAATACCTTGCCATGCGCAATCGAGCGAGCCGCAGCGGCAATTGAGCCAGATTGACTGACTATCGCCGGCGACTTGCCGCCCAACTCCAAGGTAACCGGCGTCAGATTGGCCGATGCCGCGCGCATGACCTGTTTGCCGACGGCCGGCGAGCCGGTAAACACAATATGATCAAACGGTAGGCTGGCGAAGGCTTGCCCGATCTCGATACCGCCACCGAACACCGCCACCTGATCTTCCGGGAACAGTTCCGCCAACATGGTACGCAGGACCGCCGTGCTACGCGGCGAAAATTCCGACATTTTGATCATCACCCGATTGCCTGCCGCCAAGGCCATAATCATCGGCCCCACCGCTTCGACAATCGGGAAATTCCAGGCGGCAATCACGCCCACTACGCCTTTCGGTTGATAGACTACCCTCGCGCTATTACTGGTAAACATCCAGTCGGTCAGGCGGCTCTGCGGCTTCATCCAACGCCGCAGATTGGCTAAAGCGTGGTCAATCTGCAAGGCCGGAAACATCACGTCGAGCATCTTGCACTCAAACTCGGAGCGCCGGCCGAAATCGTCGCTCATGGCCGCAGAGAGCCGATCCTGGTAGCGCTGCAAGGCCAGGCGCACCGCTTTCAGATCGCATTTGCGTTGCGCCAGTTCGGGATAGGGTTTGGCCAGGCAGGCGTCACGTTGCCGAGCCAAGACGGCATGCAGTTTTTCGATGGTGTCGTTCATCTTAGACCGAGCGCCACTGATCGCCCCAATACTTGGCGCGCACATCTTTCTTAAGCAGCTTGCCGACCGCACTGCGCGGTAAATCGGTCCAGAATTCGACGCTCTTGGGCGTCTTGGTGCTACCCAATTGCTCTTTGCACAGCGCCATGATTTCTTCTTCACTCACGGTCTGACCCGGTTTCAGCTGAATCACGGCTTTCACCGCTTCGCCCCATTTATCGTCGGGTACACCGACCACAATGCAGTCCAGCACCGCGGGATGCGCTTGAATGATTTTTTCGATCTCAACCGGAAAAACATTAAAGCCGCCGGTGACGATCATGTCTTTGATACGATCGACAATGGTCACGTAGCCGCGCGCATCTTGTACGCCGACATCGCTGGTATGGTGCCAGCCGAACGCCGAAACCGCTGCTGTGTCTTCTGGTTTTTTGTAGTAACCCTGCATCACCATCGACGAACGCACGACTATTTCGCCGCGTTCGCCTGCGGGTAGCAGATTTCCTTCGGCATCCATAATGGCCAGGCGCGCCACATCAACGCCCCGCCCTGCGCTTCTGATCACCTCTTCATCGAAGCTGCCATCGCTATTCAGATAGTCGGCTGGACGCTTGACCAGAATAGGAACCAAGGTCTCGGTCTGTCCAAAACCCTCATACATGACGGGGCCGAACACGCGCACAGCTTCTTTGAATTTCTCCGGCGCAATCGGCGCGGCACCCACGATAAAGGCTTGCAGCGAGGAGAAATCGGTCTGCCGGGTCTTGGGGTGCGCGAGCAAACCGTAGACGGCCGTGGGCGGCAAGTAAAGGTGCGTGACTTTTTCCGTTTCTATCAAGGACAACAAGGCTTCCGGATCGAAACCGGGCATCAGGATATTAACCCCGCCTTTGAGGGTGAAGCCTAGCGCCAACAAGCCCGCCGCATGAGTCAAGGGCGCGACGCACAGATGACGCGATTCCGAAGTCACGTTAAAGCCGGCGGTTACACCGATTCCCATAAACTCAAGGCTTCGATGCGTGTGGACAGCACCTTTGGAGGGACCTGTGGTGCCCCCGGTCGGTTGCAGGAAGGCGCGCGCATTGGGATCTTCCGGCTGATTACAAAATGGCGTCCAGCAATCCTGCAACCACTCGTCCATTGACCGACCATGCTCGGACGCGCGGTCAATGCAAATATACAACTTGGCCTTCGACAGCGTTGCCTTGAGCACCGGCATACTGCTCTCGAAATAGCTATGGAAAAAGACGATATCAGTGTCGAAGTATTCGAGCACCTCGGCATTGGTCTCGATCGAATTGCGAATATGCACCGACAACCAGGCCAGATCGGCCAGGTTAATGCCCAGATGCAGCAAACTCACGCGATAGTCGTTGGGTGCATAAATCGCGACATGAGGGCCGGCGCCGGCTTGGCGCGCACGGCTTAGTCCATTTGCCACCGCGTGCACGTATTTCTGAGCGTCGCCATAGCTGATGCGGCTTGCGCCATCGACAAAAGCCAAACTGTCAGGACGCAACGCGGCTACCGCGTCGAAATAGTCAGCCAATCTCATTTTTTTATCTCCTCCGGCGCCACATTGAGTACACGCAAATCATTCGACGATTACTTCGAGCGCATCCGCGCTGCGGCATCGAGGCGGATGGTTTCGCCATTGAGGTAAGCGTTTTCGATGATAAAAGCGCAGCAGTGCGCAAACTCGCGCATATCGCCCAGGCGCTTGGGCGATTCCATCTGCTCTTTCAATGCGTTCAACACCTTCTCATCCAGGCTCGCGACCATCGCGGTCAGGAACAGACCTGGGGCGATCGCATTGACACGCACGCCAATCGCGCCGAGCTCGCGCGCCGCCGGCATATTCATGCCGATCACGCCGGCCTTGGTGGCGGCATAGGCGCTCTGGCCGATCTGGCCTTCGTAGGCCGCGCCGGACGACACGTTAATCACCACGCCGCGCTCTTCGCCGGCTTCGGCTTCGTTCTTGGCCATCTGCTCGGCGCATTTGGACATGACATTGAAGACGCCATTCAGATTGACGGCCGTAGCTTGAGCGAAGCGCGCCAACGGCGCAGCCTTGCCTTCCTTACCCAATACTTTGAATGGAGTGGGGACAGCGGCGCCGTTGATACACACATGGATTGCGCCAAAACGTGCCATCACCATATCGACGGCCTTTTGCACCGACTCTTCGTCGCTGACGTCGGCTTGCACAAACATCGCATGTTCAACGCCCAGCTCGGCCTCGGCCCTTTGGCCCGCTTCGACGTTCATATCGAGAATCGCCACGCAAGCGCCTTTTTCCTGCACCAGATAGTGAGCCGTGGCCAGGCCGAGCCCAGAGGCCCCACCGGTGATAACAACAACCTTGTCTTGAATACGCATGGGATGTCCAAATAAATATGGGTGAATTGAAAAATTAAAACGCGTTGACCCCGGTCAGCGCCCGACCAATAATCAATTGCTGAATCTGCGTGGTGCCCTCGGGAATCGGCACAATGATGGCTTCGCGCGCCAGCTTCTCCACCAAAAAGTCTGTGGTCACCCCGTTACCGCCGTGTATCTGAACTGCTTGGCGCGCAATTGTCACCGCGGCTTCGCAGGCGAAATACTTGGCCATCGCGGCTTCCATCTCGGCCGGCACACCGGCTTCGATCATCGAGGCCGCGCGTTGCACCAGCAAACGGGCGGCGTCGACATTCGTGGCCATTTCGGCCAGCATCGCTGAGATCAGCTGATGACCGGCGATCACCTTACCGTGTTGCTTGCGTTCCGTGGCGTAGCGCACGGCTTCTTCCAAGGCGCGGCGGGCTATGCCCAAACCTTGCGCCGCGACGAAGACACGCGAGCGCTCGAACATGGATAGCGTGTTTTTCAGAGCCTCGCCAAGATTGCCCAGCATATTGCTGGCCGGTACGCGCACGTCGCTCAAAAAAATCTGTGCAGTCGATTGACTATTCCAGGCAATCTTCTTGATATCGCGAACCTCGTAAGGGTGCTCTTTACGGTCCAGCAAGAAATGCGTCAAGCCGCGGCGCGGATCGTCGCTGGTTCGGCAGGTGCAAATCAAAATATCGGAATAAGCACCGTTGCTGATCCACGTCTTTTCACCGCTGATAATGTAATCATCGCCGTCTTGCCGAGCGCGGGTCTTGATCTCCAATACGTTGGAGCCAACATCGGGCTCCGAAATACCTGCACTGCAAAAAATATCGCCTTTGAGCAAGGCCGGAAGATAGCGTTCGCGCAAATGTGGTGGAGCCAATTTTGCAATCATCTGAGCGCAGAAGCTGTTGATCAGTACCGGCACCGATAAATCGGCTGAAGTGGCCGCCACTTCTTCGAACAGCATGCTCATGGTGAGCCAGTCGACGCCCATGCCGCCCTGCTCCTCACTCACTGTGCCGGAAATCAAGCCAAATTCGCTGAGCTCGCGCATCAGCTCGCCCATCAGTTCTTTCGGCACAAAGGTGTCGCGATAGGTTTTACTAAAAATCGGGTCGGCTTTTTTGGCCAAATAGCGTTTCAAGCCATCTACCGCACTTTGCTGTTCTTCGGTTCTGAATACGTGTCCCATGCCTGCTTCCTTGAATGAGTTATTGTTTGGCTAGAATGGTCACGGCCACTACCGCTTCTTCGATGCCGTAAAGCCCGCCGCCGTTTTCCTGGATCGCGATGCGTGCATGATCCACTTGGCGCGCCCCGGCCTCTCCGCGCAACTGGGTCACCAATTCGTGGATTTGACCCAAACCGGTCGCGCCGATCGGGTGTCCTTTGGACTCCAAACCACCCGAGGGATTAATCGGCATACGCCCACCGAGGGTGAAGTCGCCGCGCTCGGCTGCGGGGCCACCCTGACCAAACGGAACCAGCATCAAGGATTCGGCATTGAGAATTTCGCCAATTGCCGAGGCATCGTGGACCTCCGCTACATTGACATCGCTGGGCGAAACACCGGCCTGGTCGTAGGCTTTCAGCGCGGCCAGATGAGCAACGATTTTTTGCGGCTCGTCGAGGCTGCGCGTGGTGCCGGTTTGAATCACGCTGGCCAGCACACGCACGGCACGGCCGGCGGCCCCATTCAGTCGCTTTAAACCTGCCGCATTACACAACACCACGGCGGCCGCGCCGTCGCTGATCGGCGAACACATCAAGGTAGTCAAGGGATAGGCGATGGGCGGCGAGGCCAACACCTGCTCGATGCTAAAGGCTTGCTGAAACTGCGCCAGCGGGTTGTGCACCGAGTGCTGATGGTTTTTGGCCGCGACCGCGGCGATCTGCCGCTGCGTGGTGCCGTATCGCAACATATGGTTGCGGCAAATCGCGGCATAGACATCCATAAATACACTGTAGGGGCGCTCCGACATGGTGCCGGGCGGCGGCTCGACACCATTGCCCATAGCCAGCAAGGTGGCTTTGTTTTGCTCCACGGTCGAGACATCCCAGCCGCCGTCGAATGCGCCAAACATCTTGGCCTTGTCGGGGATATTCATTTTTTCGGCGCCCACGGCCAAGGCAATATCGCAGCTGCCTGCACGTAATGCCAATGTCGCCAAATTGAAGGCCGATGAACCGGTGGCGCAGGCATTTTCAACCGTAAATACCGGCACGCCTTCAATTCCCAAGCGGCGCATGGCAATCGGCCCGGGAATCGCGGTCTGTCCTTGGAACAAGCCATTGGTCATGGTGCCGTAGTAAGCCGCGCCAATTTCCGCGGTGCTGCAAGCCGCGTCTTTCAGCGCCAGGCCGACGGCTTCTTCAACCATGTCATAGACAGATTTCTCAAGCAGACGGCCAAAAGCCGTCATACCGACGCCAACCACATAGATATCGCTCATTGCATGACTCTCTTGACGATAGAAATTTACCGGCCCTGAAACTGGGGGGCGCGTTTTTCGGCAAAGGCTTGTAATCCTTCGTTGAAGTCGAATGAGCGCATATGCTCGCGCATCATCACCTGCTCATGCAGCAAGGCGTCATCGCGAGTTTTGTCGGAGGCGGTGCGAGCCACTTCCTTCATGCGGCGCTGCGCGGTGGGACTCTTTTTGGCGATATGTTTGGCCAGGTTCTGCACTGCGTCGGCAAAACCTTCATCGGCATGCACTTCACAAACCAAGCCGCAAGCCTTCATCTCGCCGGCCGACAAGGACTTGCCGGTGAGCAGCAAATACATGGCCATATTGAGTGGAATCAGGCGCGGCAACACAGCCGCCCCGCCGGCGCCCGGATAAACGCCGAAGTTGGCATGCGCATCGGCAATGGTGGCGCTCTCGGCAGCCACCACCAAGTCGGCGCACATCGCCAACTCCAGGCCGCCCGCCATGGTGACGCCGTTCAAAGCGGCAATCACGGGCTTGGGGAAATTGCGCAGCCGGCCAAAGACGATATTGGCCCGGTCGAGAAAGTCGGCTTCGCCGGGGCCCAGGGTTCGACCGGCCAGGACTTCCTTCAAATCGGCGCCGGCACAGAAAGCGGCGCCCGCACCAGTGAGCACCAGCACGCGAATCGCAGCGTCGTCGGCAATTTCCGTGAGGCGGCGATCCAACTCGGCCAGGATGGCCAGATTCAAAGCATTCATCGCCTTCGGGCGATTCAGCGTCAAGCGCGCGACGGAATCGGCAACTTCGTACAACAGAATGTCTTCAACCACGACATCTCCCCCTATTGGTAGTGATCAGTCCACCCTCTGAACATCGCGGTTTCTAGAGGATGGTGAATGCACCAATCGTAGGGAGGATTGTGATTTTCAACAGGTCATTGGGATGAAGGCATCGGTCCCGCCGATATGTCGTTTTGGAATACAAGGTGTTTCTGTAGCGCACTAGCTCGATACGGACCGAAAGCCGCTTCGGTTCAGCGGCAAACATCCGCTACTTCGGCGCGACGTCGATGTTGCCGAGGTGCTTCTGCGCCAGTGCCTTGACAATGCCATTGGCCTGTATCTTCGCAATCGCGGTATTCAATTCGTCAAGCAGTGCGGTGTCGCCCCGGCGCACGCCGAAGGCAATGCCGCTGCCGAGGATTTTATCGTCACGCACCGGCTGACCGGCAAACGCGAAGCCCCTGCCCTCCGGGTGCGAGAGAAAACCCATCTGCCCGGCCGGCGCAAGCACCAGCGTTGCATCAAGACGGTTGGCGACGAGATCCGAATAGATTTGGTTCTGGTCCTGATACGACACGATAGCCACGCCCGCGCCTTGCCAGTGTACTTTCGCATAAGTTTCCTGAATCGATGCCTGCAGCACACCGACTCGCTTGCCGTTTAACGATTCCGAGGTCGGCAGTAGGCCGCTATTGCTGCGCGCGATCAGCCAATGCACAGACCAGCACCAGCAGATTTTGGAGCAATTTCATGATGGTCCTCTTATTTTCGACTTGAGATGGGATTTAGCCGCGCGATGGATGTGCGGATACGGTGGCGTTTAAGGCCTGGTTCTTCAGATCGAACACAGACGGCGCGCACCTTCGATCAGCGTCGCATCGTCCTTCGAAAAGCTCAGCCGAATCAGGCCGGAATCCGTGCCATCGGTATAGAACGCAGATAGCGGAATTGTCGCGACACGGGCATCGCGGATCAGGCGCAGCACGAAATCGCTATCGCTTTCGTCGGAAAATCCGCGAAAGCGCGCAAGCATAAAGAAGCTCCCCTTGCTTGGCAGCAATTCAAAACGCGACTCGCGCAGCGCTTGAGCCAGCAGGTCGCGCTTGCGCTGATAGAACGCGGACAAGCCAAGGTAACTGTGAGGATTGGCGAGCGCCTCCACAAACGCATATTGCATCGGTGTGTCGGCGGAATACACCATAAACTGATGAACCTTGCGGATCTCCTCCATCAGCGCGGCGGGTGCTACGCAATAGCCAACGCGCCATCCCGTCACATGATATGACTTGCCGAACGACGACACGATCACACTGCGTTCGGCCAGTTCAGAATGACACGCCATGCTGTGATGCGTGGCGCCATCGAACACCACATGCTCGTAGACCTCGTCGGATAGAATCACAATATCGGTATTGCGCGTGACGGCTTTCAGGCGTTCGATGTCGGCTTCACAGAACACGCTGGCACTAGGATTGTGCGGCGTGTTGATAATGATCATGCGGGTTTTCGGCGTGATCGCGGCCACGACCTCGTCCCAGTTCACGCTAAAATCGGCCGGCGACAGCTTGATCGGTATCGGCGTTGCGCCTTGCAAGCGAACAATCGGCGCATAACTATCGAACGACGGCTCGAAGTAGATCACTTCATCGCCAGGATGAACCAAAGCGCTGAGGGTCGAATACAAACCTTCGCTGGCACTGGCCACTACCGTCACTTCGCTGGCCGGATCGTAACGCAGACCGTACAGGCTCTCGAACTTGTCTGACAGGGCTGACGTAACGTCCGGATACCGGCCATCGGGGCATACTGGTGATGCCCTGCACGCATGGCGCGTACCGCGCTATCAACCAGATTCGGGTCAGGCGCGAAATTTGGTGCACCCTGGGACAGGTTCACGGCTTCGTACTGTGCGGCCAACTGGCCGATCACGGTAAAGATTGTCGTACCTACATCAGGCAGTTTCGAGCGGGCAGGCAAAGCGCTCTGCATTCATGTTCCTCCATCTGGCGGTGAGTCCGCGGATCGCTTCGCGGCTGGCGGGCCATCCACTCCGGCGATTAGGCATCAAACGCCACAGGTACGCAAACGAAACTTTCTCATGCCGCGCATGCACATACGTCATGGCATCGCACGAATCGTGCAGTGCTTCTTTATGGCATGTCGTACAGCGCCAAATTTATTCGCGTATCGAGCGGGCTGCGCCTCAATGACCTGACAGCAAAGCCTCGATTTCGGCATCGCTTAAGCCGGCGGCGCGAAGAATCTCGACGCCATGCTCGCCACGCTGCGGCACAGCGCCCACCACACCCGCAGGTGTTGCCGAAAAGCGCGGAGCCGGTGCGGCCTGCAATACGCCATCGGCTTGGGAATAAATGCCGCGCGCAGCCATATGCGGATGGTTCATGGCCTCAAGCGGCGTCAGCACCGGCGCAAAACACGCGTCGCTGCCTTCCAGTAACTTGACCCAGTGCTCGCGTGGCTGGGTGGCAAACAACGCCGCCAGCCGCTCGCGCAGCGCTCCCCAACGACGAGAATCGTAAGGATTTTTGAAATCCGCATCGTCGCCCAAACCCAGCTTGCTGAACAGCAAGGCATTGAACTGCGGCTCCAGTGCCTGCACGCTGACAAAATGGCCGTCCGAGCAGGCGTAGCTGCCACTCCAATGCGGTCCATCAAGCAAGCCACGGCCGCGTTCCAAGGGAAGTTGCCCGGCGGCATGCACGGACAGCAGCAGATTCATCAAGTTGGCGCTGCCGTCGACAATCGCTGCATCCACCACCTGCCCCTTGCCTGTGCCGCGCGCATTTAAAATGCCGGCAAGAATACCCATGGCAAGATACAGCGCGCCGCCACCGAGGTCGCCGACCAGCGTCGGCGGCGCCATCGGTGGGCGGCCGGGTTCTCCGGCGAACCATAAGGCCCCCGACAGCGCGATGTAATTCAGATCATGGCCGGCCGCTTGCGCCAATGGCCCCTCCTGACCCCAGCCCGTCATACGGCCATAAACTAAGCGCGGATTGCGTGCCAAACAGATCTCGGGGCCCAGGCCCAAGCGCTCCAGAACGCCGGGGCGCATACCCTCGATCAAGGCATCCGCGCCGTCAATCAATTTCAGCACGGCTTCGATGGCCCGCGGATCTTTGAGGTCCAAGGCCAGAGAACGCTTGCCGCGATGGATAATGGCATTTTTGCCGAGATTAAGAATGTCGCCGCCGGTTCCACCTGCGCGTTCGACCAGGATGACTTCCGCGCCCATATCGGCGAGCAGCATGCCGCAAAACGGCCCAGGCCCGATACCGGCAATTTCGACTACGCGGATTCCGTCCAGTACACCCATGGTGCTACTCCTTGATGAGATACACATGACCTCTGCTTGTGGGCAAGATCGCCCGCCCGCGAGGCAGCCGCACAGCTTAGCCGCGGCTTAACCATGCCGCAGCGTTTGCTTGATCGGGCCGGATTCGCCGGCCGTTTAGTTTTTGCCGGCTTGCGCCCGCGCCAAAGGCATCCAGTGCAGCACACCGAACAACACAGTGAGCAGCATACTGAGCGCCAGGGAACCGCGATACAAGCGCACTTTGCTTTGCAAAAACACCACTTCTAGCACATGCGTCAGCAAAAATACCGCGGCGATACTCTCCATCGGGTGAACCAGCCGGCCGCTCCAGCAACCCGCCAGACCGGCCAGCGCCAGCCCATAGATGGCCAAGCAAGCCGCTTTCAACATCATGAGCATGGTGGTTCCCAATTATTGGATTAAGGTACTTGCTGTGCAGCAGCCTTAATCATGTCGGCGGCTTTTTCCGCAATCATGATAGTCGGCGCATTGGTATTCCCGGACACAATATCGGGCATGATCGAAGCGTCAACCACACGCAGCCCCGCAACCCCCTTGACCCGCAGTTTCTCGTCCACCACATCCAATCGGCCGGGCCCCATGCGGCAGGTGCCGACTGGGTGATAAGCGCAATCCGCGTGACTGCGAATAAATTGTTCAATTTGCGCATCGGTCCGGGCGTGAGCCGAGTTCTTCGATTCTTTGCCGCCAAATCGCGTCAATGCCGGTTGACGCATAATATCGCGGGCCATTTTTAGGCCGCGGATCAAGCGATCCACATCGTCCTGTTCAGCCAGAAAATTGGTGTCGATCCGCGGCGCTGCAAGCGGGTCCGCGCTCGCCAGCGAGATACTGCCGCGCGATTTCGGACGCAATAAGCCGACATGAATAGAATAGCCACTACCCAGCAATATTTTTCGCCCATGGTCGATCAGTTTGGCGACGATAAAAACCAATTGAGCATCCGGCAGCGCTTCCTCGGACCGGGTCTTGATATAGCCATTGCCCTCGGCAAAATTCGACGTGAGCACGCCGCGCCGGTACTTGCCCCAAGTTATCACGCCTTTGGCCGCCGCCCAGATACCTGGCAAGGACAAACCAAACAAACCCCTCGACGCCCCTGCCTCATAACTGTGAACGATATCGATATGGTCCTGCAGATTCTGACCCACGCCAGGTGCATCGTGGACCACGTCAATCCCGTGCCGCTGAAGGTGCTGAGCCGGTCCGATGCCGGACAACATCAAAATTTGCGGCGACTGCAAAGCGCCGGCCGACAACAAGACCTCGCGCCCGGCCTCCAGTCGTTTGATTTTACCGCCCTGGCTATATTCAACGCCCACCGCCCGCTTGCCTTCCATCAAGATCCGCGTGGTGTGCGCGCCGGTAATCACCTGCAAATTGTCACGCCCGAGATTGGGGGTTAAAAATGCCTTGGCCGTGCTGCAGCGCTCGCCATCCTTTTGCGTGACCTGAGTCAGACCCACACCGAGCAAATGATCGCCGTTAAAGTCGGGGTTGGGCCGATGACCTGCCTGTACGCCCGCCGCGACAAAGGCTCTGGCGTAGACGCTGGGCTCCATCACATCGGCCACGTTGAGCGGTCCACCCGCGCCGTGGTAGGCGTTGGCGCCCCAGAATTCATTGTTCTCCGATTTCTTGAAATAAGGCAAGACATCGGCATAACTCCAGCCGCCGTTGCCCTGTGCTGCCCATCCATCGTAGTCGCTGCGATCGCCACGGATATACATCATGCCGTTGATCGAACTACTGCCCCCCAAGGTTTTGCCGCGTGGCTGATAACCGATTCGACCGTTCAGCCCCGAGTTGGGCGCCGTTTTAAAGGCCCAGTTATAGATTGGATAGGGAATTAACGCGGCAAGCCCCGAAGGGCAATGAATCAGCGCGCTAGTGTCGGGTGCGCCGGCTTCCAGCAGGCACACCTTGACGTTCGGATCTTCGCTCAAGCGCGCGGCCAGCACGCATCCCGCCGAGCCGCCACCAATCACAATATAATCAATCATGGCAGGTAGACGATATGCACATCGTTAATCTGGCCATTGAACTTAAATGGCGCGCGCTCACGGTAATCGAGGGTCACCGGGCAACCGAGATCGATCCCGACGTTGAAGGTTTCGCTAGCGCTAAAGGCGAGCGGTACGGTAAACGGCGTATCGCCCTTGGCCACTTCTTTTTCGTCTATATGCATCGCCAATCTTGCCGGCGCCCCGGGCATCGGGCCGCTCATGATAGTTTCCAACTCAAACCGATGCGCGCCGGCCGTCACTCTTTCCGGCGAACATAATTTGCTGCGCAGCACACCGAGGAAGTTGTATTCGTAGCGCAGATAGCCATCATCCATATACAACACCAAACCGCCCGCCACCGCACCCAGGGCATACAGCACACCGTAGGCTCTGTCCGGCACCTCGACGTCGACGGTGACCTTGTTATTGCGGGCGCGTAAATTGGGTGCGCAAAATTCCGGCAGCCGGGTTACGTCGGTATTGAAATGCCATTCAGTCTGCGAGGTCCCAACCCGTGCAGCGGGATTGAGAAGCGGCCCCAGCCCAGCCCCGATCGGATAGACATGGTTGGCGCGCGCCTCGCTGTCGAACTTGAGTTTGAGCTCCCTCAGTTTGTGCGGGTAGTCGGCTGAAACATCGGTCGACTGCGAATAATCGCCGTCGAGCTTGTATAAGGCCCAGACATCTTCCTCCGGCTTCCAATTGGCATACGCGGCATAAGCGCCCGGCAGCCAAGGAATACGCGGCCCAAACACCGACGCCATCCAACCCTCGGAATAAATACCACGACTGCCAAAAACTTCGAAATACTGAGTAGTTTTTTGCGTGGCGGCGGCAGCGTCCGAAAAGGTGTAGGTCAAGCTGACACCGTCCAAGGGGTCCTGCTCAAAACCGTCGACCGACTCGGGCGGCGTAATGCCGATCACGTCATAAATGGTCGGCGCAATATCATTCACATGATGAAACTGTCCGCGAACTTGCGCGTCAGCCTTGATGCCCTTGGGCCAGGAAACCGCCATCGGCACTCGGGTTCCGCCAAAATAGCCGGCCACCAACTTGGTTCCCTGGAACGGACTTTCGCCGGCCCAGGCCCAGCCTGCATGGTACATATTGGCAACCTTGGGGCCACCCAAAGCAGGCAAACCGCCATATTGTTCTTCGAGAATCTTCATCTGCTGCGCAAACGGCATGGGCACGCCGTTCAGCGTCAACATTTCATTGATGGTCCCGCTCCATCCTTCGGAAGAGGCGCCGTTATCGGACAGCACATAGAAAATCAAGGTATTGTCGCGCAGACCGAGTCGCTCCAACTCATCGACGACCCTGCCTGCCTGAGTGTCGGCATGTTCAAGAAAGCCGGCATACACTTCCATCAAGCGCGCCTGAAAGCGTTTCTCGTCGGCCGAAAGGCTGTCCCAAGCAGGCATGGTGTCGGGGCGCGGGGTCAGTATGCTGTCGGCTGGAATCCAACCCAAAGCCTTTTGCCGCTTGAAAGCCTCTTCGCGATAGACATCCCAGCCCGCATCGAATTTGCCCTGATATTTATCGGACCACTCGCCAAATACCTGGTGTGGACCATGGACCGCGCCCGGCGCCCAATACATCAGAAAGGGCTTGTCCGGCGTCAACGCGTGTTGCTGACGCAACCAACGCGTGGCCTGAGTCGCCAGATCTTCGCTCAAATGGTATTTCGGATCGTTGGGCCGTTCGATCGGCGTCGTGCCCAGGTACAAGCTCGGTTCGTATTGCGACGACTCAGCACCCATAAAACCGTAAAAGTGGTCAAAGCCGCAACCGGTCGGCCAGCGGTCGAAAGGACCGGCGGCCGAGACACTTTGCGCCGGCGTGTTGTGCCATTTACCGAAGGCTGCGGTGCTGTATCCATAGTGCTTCAGCACTTCCGGGATGGTTGCCGAGGTCTTCGGAATTTCACCCGTATAGCCGTCGAAATCGCTGGCCAACTCGGTGATGGTGCCCGATTCGACTCGATGGTGATTGCGCCCCGTCAACAAAGAGGCACGCGTGGCCGAGCTGATCGCCGTGGTGTGAAATGCGTTATAGCGCACCCCAGTATCGGCAATGCGGCTCAGCGTCGGAGTGTGTATCGCGCCGCCGACGGTATCGGCATGGGCAAAGCCGACATCGTCGAGCATAATAATCAGGACATTGGGTGCATCGGCACGCAGCGCTGACGTTTTAGAGCGCCACTGGTGGGTCGACTCAGCCAAAGTACGCCCGGCGACACTGGCCGTCGGCGTTTTCGGAAACGGCAAACTACCCTTGATTTCGCCCGCGGTTTTGCGCGGTGCGATTGAGCCAGGGGTCTGTGCCGGTGTCTCCAAAGAGACAGGCATAGGATGCACATCAGGTGCAGTGGTCTTGATTTTATCGCTCATTGTGGTCTCCTCCGATTGACTGAAACATGACGCGGCCGCGCCGCGGGGCGCCTGTGGGTCAAAGACAAATCTGAGGCATTCTATAAATCGCCACCCTGTACCGCTGGTCTTTGAAGGCAATCCAGTGGTCTCGCGCGTTGTACGCGGCGATTCGCCCCCGCATCCAGCGTTCGATACGCCGCTAGCTGGGCATGCAGTTGCCATAAACAGGTGTAAACACCGAGAGCGGAAGGCTGTGGCAAGCAAGCGATGAGTGGAATCCCGGGCGCGGAAGAGCACTCAAAAGTGATACGATAACGACGCGGAATCTGGCGCCGGTCAAAGTTTTGACGCGGCAAACCTAGCCCGGAACGGCGCCACGCTGAAGTGCGGCCGAGTAATCGCAACTGCGCACCCCCTTGCCGCGTGACCATGCAGAGAACCATACACACGAAATCCGACAGTAGCCACGTTCAAACCACGATTGGCGGTTACGCTCTCGCCATCGCCAAAGCGCTTGAACACAGTGGCATCGATAGCACCCGCATTTTCCAAGCAGCCGGCATCGCGCCCTCCCTGCTAAAAAATGACCCCATGTGCCGCTTACCGGTCGCCACCCTGACGCAGTTGTATAAAGTTTGTGTGGATGTCACGCACAATCCCTACTTTGGTTTGACGGTGGCTAAGTTTGTCCACATCTCGAATTTACATGCACTCGGTTATGCCTTGGCTGCCAGTTCCAATCTGATGGCCTTTTGTCAAAGATTGGAACGATTTTTTAAGCTGGCTTCGCATGCATGCGAAATCAAGCTCACCGAATCCGGTCAAGAGGTTTGCTTGCAAGCCAAGCTATTGGTCGATGTCAGCGCCGAAACCGAAGACGCATTGATGGGTTTTCTGGTGCTTGCCATGCGCCAGCTGTATAAAACCGATTTCAATCCACTGCGTGTAGGGCTATCCCATGGCATGCCGCGCGACGGCGGCAAACCCTATGAAGACCTATTTAGGTCGCCGGTAGCATTCTCCCAGCCGGCGCCTTTGCTGGTACTGTCAAAGGCCGATTTGTACCAACCGCTGGCAGGCGCCTGTGCCGAATTAGCGCAACTGAACGACAATCTAGCCACTAGCTATATGGCGCGTCTCGACAAAAGCGATGTCGTGACCACGGTACGGCAGAAGATCATAGAGTATCTGCCCAATGGCGATTGCACCCGAGATAAAGTGGCCGACGCCATGTGCATCAGCCCGACCACCTTGCAATTCAAACTGTCCCAATGCGACACGAACTTTCATGACTTGCTCGACACCACCCGCAAGGAATTGGCATCGAGCTATGTTCAGCAATCCTCATTATCAATTACCGAGATCACCTTTCTGCTGGGGTTTAGCGACACCAGCAACTTCACGCGCGCCTTCAAACGCTGGGAAGGCGTATCGCCGACTCATTATCGGCGGGATGGGAAGCCGCTTGAGGCTTAAACGAGGTCTGACTGTTCGTCGCGGGCGTACTTGCGAACAATGCCTGTGACCGAATTAAAAATCGACCGTGCGTTAGTATCCGAGGCAAGCGCCGGCGGCGATGGTCCGTTAAGGACGCAGGCTCACTGCTTAGCCTGCTCGATCTGCTTAATAAAATCGGCTTGCTGTCTCGCCAATGCACCGCTTTTTTGCATGTCCAACAACACATTTTTCAGCGCTGGGACAATCTCGGCATGGGACTTGTTGACATAGTGGTAGAGCGGCCAGGTCTGTAGCGGCGGCTCCAGTGAGCGCAAGCCGGTCACATTCAAATGCCGTACTTCGAGCCAAGCATGGTAAGGCAAGATGGCAATGTCACAATGTCCTGCCTTGAGCATGGCAAAGATACTCCCGTATTCATTCACGACTTGGACGTTTTTCATTCCGACGGTGGCCGCCTCAATGGCCTTGATACCGCGTCGAATACAGACGCGGTAACCTGCCGCGCTAGCCCAGTCCGTAATCGGCAAATCACGTCCATCGGTAAATGCCACTGCCTCGAAATAAATCACCGGAACCGGTACGCGAATCACATTGGGATAACTATTTTCCAGCCCCTTGAAATGCATCACGTCGCCAAATACCTTGCCGTCGTTTAACTCCTCCACCGACCGCGCCCCTGGAACGCTGTCTTCAACCGCATTGATACCTAAGCGACGGTAAGCCTCCCGAACAATCGGAAAAGTGGCATCGATCAAGGGCTCGTTGTCGGTACGGGCCAGGTGAATCACCTGCGGCGCAGCGCTCGCACTGGCGTCATGAGCAAGCAACGTCATAGCGAACACTAACAACAAGGAAAAATATCGCGATATCGTCAAGCTCATCCGTCTATTCCGATTTGAAGCCATACCTCAGGCTTTTGATTATGCGCTAAGGATACGCGGGCAAGGCGGGTCCGTGGGTCGCGATTGACATATCTACTTAAGTATTTCGAGTAAACAAATTTCACAGAAGTGAGTCTGATGGGTAACCGAACCTGACGAGCTGCCGATGAAATACGTTGTTGAACTGAGTGAGCCGGAGAAAAAGACCTTGCAACACCTGTCGCGCAAGCACCCCCATCAGGACTTCCGTACCCGCGGACTGGCGCTGCTGTTGCTCGACAGCGGCCAACGGGTACATGAGACTGCGCTGGAACTCGAAGTAAGCGGCAAGTCCGTGTACAACTGGATTCACGCGTGGCGCGACAACGGGCTGTGCGGTCTGTTGGTCGGTCATAAAGGTGGACGTCCCCGGGCGTTGTCCGAAGCGATGATCGCCACCGCCATTGAGGCTGCAAGCGCCGAACTGATGACGCTCAGGCAAATTGCGCAACGTGTCGAGGAAGCTCATGAGGTACCGTTTCCCTGTCGTCTGGAGACGCTATCGGTCGCACTTAAACGCGTCGGGTTTTCCTATAAACGCGGCCGTTACTCGCTGAAAAAAAACGTCACCCCGAAGAGTTCGCCGTGAAAGCCGACGCCCTCGTGAAACTACAACGGGCTGCACTCGACGGTGCATGCCAGCTGTTTTACTTCGACCAATCCGGGTTCAGTGCTTCGCCCCCGGTGCAACGAGGCTGGTCGCCCATCGGCAAGTCACACCGCGTCTTCCCGTTACCTCATTGCAGGCGCGCTGTCCTCGGCGCACTCGATTTCGGCGCCAACCTGCTGACGCATCACACCAGCAAAACCACCATCAAACGTCCCGATGTCGTGCAGTTCCTCGATCAAATCGCCCGGGAAAGCACACCTGGCCTAACGACCGTGGTGGTTCTCGACAACGCAACGATCCATCACAACATCGATCAGGAAACCCTCGACCGGTGGCTTCTCGAGCATCGTATGATCCTGTTCTACCTGCCGCCTTACAGTCCCGAGCTCAATCTGATCGAAATCGTCTGGAAGCATGCCAAATATCACTGGCGGCGCTTCGTCACCTGGACCAAGGAAACCATCGATACCGAGATCGGTAAACTGCTCGACGGGTATGGCTCAAAATTTGAAATACGTTTCTCCTGAACACTTA
>Ga0302220_10000492_pt1 | contig 33490 bp, 27 predicted proteins | sample II_Palsa_E1_3_FD_194572 | JGI IMG/M metagenome (GOLD analysis project Ga0302220, IMG submission 194572) | Peat permafrost microbial communities from Stordalen Mire near Abisko, Sweden - II_Palsa_E1_3 | ecosystem: Environmental > Terrestrial > Soil > Palsa > Peat permafrost | place: Sweden...
CCCTCACCGGTAACGGTGGGGGTTTTTCTTTGCCTGATACGCGCCGCTGTGAGCGAATGGCAACCGCTGATAGCCACGGGTCTTACCACCTCAAACGCTGCGATCCAGAAAGCGGGGGCAGTGCTTTGTGGACTCGTCTTCTCCGGGTTGAGGATCAGGTTCGAAGTTGTATCTCGACCAAATTATCGCTTGCCTTCTAGCACCCCGCCTAGCATCGCCTAACGGCAACGTATCTTTCGCCATATATAGTCGAAAATCGCTTCCGGCCTACTCGCTCAGCTTGCGCAGTCGTTCTTATGCGCTCGGCTCGGTGCAAAGACCTGCCATGTATTCGACATCTCCCGCGCTCAACGGATGCCATCTTGCCCTGAGCTGGAATGACATAGCCCGCCGCACGAGTCATCATGTGAGGATGAATTGCAGGCAGTTTTGAAACGATGGACCCAGGACTCAATCGTCGTCAGGAAGAGTTGATTGCTCTCGTACAGCGCGAGGGTTTTGTCGGCGTCGAGCAGGCGGCATCGCATTTTGACGTAACGCCTCAGACGATACGAAGAGACCTTTCCACATTATGTGATGCCGGTTTGTTGCGGCGTTATCACGGTGGCGTAAGCCTGCCTTCGAGCGTACAGAACCTGGCTTACAAGGCCCGCAAAGGCCTTCTGCAGGAGGAAAAACAGCGCATAGCTGCCTTGCTCGCCGAGCATATTCCCGACGAGGCGTCGCTGTTTATCAACCTCGGCACCACGAACGAAGATGTGGCTCGTGCATTGATGACCCACAAGGGGCTCCGCATCATCACCAATAATCTCAACGTGGCGATCATGTTGAGCAACAACCCGTCATTCGAAGTGATCGTGGCCGGTGGAGTAGTACGGGGCCGCGATCATGGCGTGACTGGCGAAGCGACGATCGAACTGATCCGTCAATTCAAGGTAGATTTCGGCATCGTGGGCATTTCCGGCATCGATCTGGACGGCACCCTGCTGGACTTCGACTTTCAGGAAGTGCGCGTGGCGCAAGCTATCATGGAGCACTCGCGCCAGGTCTACCTTGCCGCAGATCACAGCAGAATTGGACGCAATGCGCTTGTTCGTTTGGGTTCACTTACGCGCGTCGATGCCTGGTTCACGGACCAGTCTCCGCCCGAACCGCTGATGGCGGTTTTAAGAGATGCAGGGACGCATCTTCACATAGCCGGATAGAGGCTACGCCGGAGCTGGCCTGGTTTCACTGCCCATCTGAGCTGTCCTTAAGAATGAAGCGTCGACTTCTTCGCTGCGCTGCAGCGTGCGTTGTTTACCTATGTTCGAATATGATCACTTTAGTTCGATAAAAAGATATAAGAGCACATAATATTTTCGAAAAGTATTATCTTATTTTCATATTATGCGCGGAGCTTCGTTTCACACCTGCCGCAATATGGCTTGACGAGACATGTCGAACCAGCGCTGTTATTGGAGTAACCAATGGTTGATCGCGTCGACGTACTAGTAGTTGGAGGCGGCATCAATGGCGCCGGCATCGCTCGCGATGCTGCGGGACGTGGTCTGTCCGTGGTGCTTTGTGAGCGAGACGACCTCGCTTCGCACACGTCCAGCGCCAGCACCAAGCTAATTCATGGCGGACTGCGATACCTCGAACAGTTCGAATTCGCCTTGGTAGGCAAGGCGCTTGCCGAGCGCGAGGTGTTGCTGCGGGCCGCTCCGCACATTATTTGGCCGCTGCGCTTCGTGCTGCCGCATCAACCCCATCTGCGCCCGGCATGGATGATTCGGATTGGCTTGTTCCTTTATGACCACTTGGGTCGCGGTCGCCGTACGCTGCCCGGCTCGCGGCGCATTCGTTTCAGCAAGCACGTCGTCGGGGCGCCGCTACGCGACGAATTTCACGTCGGCTTCGTTTATTCGGATGCCTGGGTGCAGGACGCGCGGCTGGTCGTTCTCAATGCGATGGATGCCACCCAACGCGGTGCAGAGATTCTCACGCACACGCGCTGTGTCAGTGCGAAGAAAGAGGGATCCGAGTGGGTGGCCGAACTGGAGTCGGACGGTGGCGCTCGCCGCACCATTCGCGCTCGCGCATTGGTGAATGCAGCTGGGCCATGGGCAGCCCAATTTCTCGATGATATAGCCCATATCGAACACAGTCATGCGTTGCGATTGATCAAGGGCAGTCACATTGTCGTGCCCAAGCTATACGACCACCGCTACGCGTATATCTTCCAGCAGCCGGATCGTCGCATCGTTTTTGCCATTCCCTACGAGCGCGACTTCACTCTCATCGGCACTACCGATATCGAGTATCAGGCAGACCCCGCGCGCCCGACCATCGATACGGAAGAGACCGCTTACCTTTGTGAAGCGACCAATCGCTACTTCAAGCGCAACCTCGCACCTGAAGACGTGGTGTGGAGCTACAGCGGCGTGCGCCCGCTGCTCGAAGACAAGAGCGGCAACGCCTCCGAAGTAACGCGCGACTACCACATCGAACTCGATCGCAGTGGCCCGCCCCTGCTGAATGTCTTCGGTGGGAAGCTCACGACGTATCGAAAACTGTCCGAAGAAGCGCTCGATCTTCTCGGCGAAGCGCTGGGAAACGCCAAGCCGGCATGGACCGCCAAGGCACCACCGCTGCCCGGCGGCGGCGAATTGAACATGGATGCGTTACTGGATGATTTGCGCGGCAGCCGTCCATGGTTATCCGAAGCCATGGCCTGGAGGCTCGTGCACAACTATGGCAGCCGCACCCGCGACTTGCTCGGCGATGCCGATGGGCTGGATGCGCTGGGAGAACATTTTGGTGCCGACCTCTACCAGGCCGAAGTCGACTACCTGGTGAGGCACGAGTGGGCAACACAGGCGGACGATATTCTCTGGCGAAGAAGCAAGCTCGGCTTGCGCGTCGGCCCTGATGACGTTGCGCGACTAACGGCGTACCTGGCCAAGATTCCTGCCAGATAAACGCCAAGGATTATCGATACAAGCGTGAACTGCACGCCCGGCGTGCGGGTTGTCATCGACTGCGAAAATCACATTGAAGGTGAAACGAGATGCGAAAACTGACAGGCGAACTGATTTCCGAAGCAGTAGCAATGTTCATCGTTATCGCTTTTGGCGATTCTGTGGCCGCGATGTATACGCTTTATGATCCAAGCCCCTATCAAAGTGCTTATTGGGGCGTTTGCATGGCGTGGGGCATGGGCGTGACCATGGCCATCTACGTCACCGGATCGGTCTCCGGCACCCACGCGAATCCCGCGGTGACCCTGACTCTCGCGATATTCCGCGATTTCGAGTGGAAGAAGGTGGTCCCCTACTGGCTGGCGCAGGTGGTGGGCGGCTTTGCCGGCGCCGCCATTGTCTATGTCTTGTTTGTACCGGTGATCGATCATTTCAACGTCGCGCAGCATCTAACGCGGGAAGGTGGCGGTGCCGCCGGTGTGTTCTTCACTCATCCCGGCCTGGCAATCACGCCGATGCATGGGCTGCTTGATCAAATAATACTCACCGCGTTTCTGTTGCTCGGCATCTTTGCCATCACCGAGCAGTACAACGAAATGGCGCCCATGGCCAATTCCGGCGCCGTAATGATCGGTCTGCTCGTGGCGATCATTGGCGCGTCGATGGGTTACCTCGAGGCATGGGCAATCAACCCGGCACGCGACTTCGGGCCACGCCTGTTTGCCTATCTGGCCGGTTGGAATTCCGCGGCCTTCCCGTCGCCCGGCAACTACTGGTGGGTGCCGATTGTCGGGCCGCTGATCGGCGGCGTCATTGGCGGCGGGGCGTATCAATGCCTCATCCGGCCGTTCCTGCCCGCGCGCGTACGTGCTCTGGAAGAAGAACGTCTCGCCCTGGCAAAAGCCAGTGGCGCATCCGCGAAATAAGACCGAATCGTATCGTCGATTTTTCGCACCCCGTGCGGAGAAAGTTGAGACGCGCGTTTCCACCATTTTGATCCTGTGAGGTGAGTCCCATGAGCAAGCAATACATCCTGGCCATCGACCAAGGCACCACCAGTTCGCGTTCGATGCTTTTCGATCACGACGGGCACGTTGTTGGCACGGCCCAGCGCGAATTCAGCCAGATCTTTCCGCAGCCGGGTTGGGTTGAACACAATCCGCGCGAAATTCTTACCAGTGTGCTGGTGACCTTGACCGAGGTCATCAATAACGCCCAGGTGAAGGCAGAGTCCATCGCAGGCATCGGCATCACCAACCAGCGCGAGACGGCGGTGGTGTGGGACAAGACATCAGGGCAGCCGATCTACAACGCCATCGTGTGGCAATCACGGCAGACCCGCGAGATCTGCGACCAGCTGCAAGCCGATGGCTACGAGGACATGGTGCGCGAAAAAACCGGTCTGTTGATCGACGCGTATTTTTCCGGCACCAAGGTCAAGTGGATACTCGACCATGTCGAAGGCGCGCGCGAAAAGGCAGAGAAGGGCGAGCTGCTGTTCGGCACCATTGATACGTGGCTGATCTGGAATCTTACCGGCCGCAAGGCGCACGTCACCGATTACACCAATGCCTCGCGCACGCTGATGTTCAATATCCACACCAAGGAATGGGACGACGAGCTGTTGAAGATGCTGGACGTGCCGCGTTCCATGCTCCCCGAAGTGCGTTCGTCCAGCGAAGTCTATGGAACGACGCTGCCGGAATATCTGCTTGGTCGCGAGGTGCCGATTGCTGGCGTGGCCGGCGATCAGCAGGCGGCGCTGTTTGGCCAGGCGTGCTTCGAGCCGGGTCTGGCCAAGAATACTTACGGTACCGGCTGTTTCATGCTGATGAATACCGGCGAGAAGGCGGTTGCTTCGAAGAACGGTCTGCTCACCACGATCGCCTGGGGCATTGATGGCAAGGTCGAGTACGCGCTGGAAGGCAGCATCTTCGTTGCCGGTTCGGTCATCCAGTGGCTGCGCGACGGCCTGCGCATGCTCGGCAAGGCCAGTGACTCGCAGTCCTACGCCGAGCGCGCACAGGACAACGACGGCGTGTATTTCGTGCCGGCATTTGTCGGTCTCGGCGCACCTTATTGGCGCAGCGACGTGCGCGGCGCCGTGTTTGGGCTTTCACGCGGCACGACAAAAGAGCAGTTCATTCGCGCGGCGCTCGAATCGATGGCTTATCAAACGCGTGACGTGCTGGCGGCGATGGAAACGGATTCCGGTATCGCCGTAAAAGAGTTGCGTGCCGATGGCGGTGCCATCGCCAATGACTTCATGGCGCAGTTTCAGGCTGACATTCTCAACATTCCCGTGCTGCGTCCCGAGGTGCAGGAAACGACGGCGCAAGGTGCCGCCTTTCTTGCCGGCCTGGCTACGGGCTTCTGGAGCAGCCGCAAGGAAATTGCGCGCATGTGGGCGGTGGACAAGCGCTTCGAGCCAGGCATGCAGGAAGACCAGCGCGAAAAACTTTATGCGGGCTGGAAACAGGCCGTTGAGGCGACCATGGGGTTCAAGGTCAAAGCGTAAGGCGGTTCAGCGCGTGGCTTTGTAAGACGAAGAAAGGGCGACGTGTTTCCACGCCGCCCTTTCTCTTTTTCCGTTGTCGCGTTACGCCAGCGTGGCTCAACTAAATGCGTATCCGAACTGGTCGGCAAACTCGGCAGCAAACTCGTCGTAAGTGAAACTCTGATTCTGCGTGCCCGGATGCTCGACCTTCAGCGCACCCATCAATGAGGCCATGCGACCAATCGTCGGCCAATCCAGGCCGCGCATGATGCCGAAGATCAGGCCGGCGCGATACGCATCGCCGCAGCCGGTCGGGTCAACGACCTTGCGCTCGCGCGCCGGCGGAATCTGATGCGATTCACCGTCCACATGGATTACCGATCCGCGCGGGCCGTGGGTGATGATGTACGCCGTCACATGCGAGGCGATCTCGGCCGCGCTCCAGCCGGTGCGCGTCTGCAGCAGCTGCGACTCGTAATCGTTGACGATCACATAGGTCGCCTTTTCGATCATCGCGCGAAACTCTTCGCCGTTGAACAACGGCATCGCCTGGCCGGGATCGAAAATGAAGGGCACGCCGCGCGCGGCAAATTCATCCACGTGCTGCAGCATGGCTTCGCGGCCATCCGGCGCCACGATGCCGAAATCAATATCCTTGATGTCGCGCACATGGTTCTCTTGCGCGCTGGACATCGCGCCAGGGTGGAACGCGGTGATCTGGTTATTGTCCAGATCGGTGGTGATGAAGCATTGCGGAGTGAACTGCTCATCAAACACGCGCACGCCGTCGAGGCGGATGCCGCACTGCTCCATGTGTTCGCGATACGGCGCAAAGTCCTGGCCTACCGCCGCCACCGGCATCGGATCACCGCCAAGCAGCTTGAGGCTGTAGGCAATATTGCCAGCGCAGCCGCCAAACTCACGACGCATGGCAGGCACCAGAAAAGACACATTCAGGATATGCACCTGGTCGGGCAGGATGTGATTCTTGAACTGATCCTGGAACACCATGATGGTGTCGTAGGCCAGTGATCCGCAGATGACGGCAGACATGATGAACGGACATCCTCGAGGTGTTGTGAGAGCGGGCGTTGTGACGGGCCGCGCAAGCGAGTGCCGACGCTGAACTGGCCGACGCCGACAAAGATTCGAATCGTAGCGTCATCGGGCTGCAATGGCGACACCTGAAGTCAGCGGCGAAGTTCACTTTTACGCGCAGAAGTCGGGTCTATCGCGGTGTTCTTGAAGCATTTCTTAACTTTATTGTCCTTGCGCATGGGGGCAGCCCTGACTAGACTGGCGAGCTTACTTTTTAGCCAAGCCGACCTACGGCGGACCCATGTTCAAGAAGTTTCGCGGGATCTTTTCCAACGACATATCCATCGATCTCGGTACGGCCAATACGCTCATTTATGTGCGTGGTCAGGGCATCGTGTTGAATGAGCCGTCGGTCGTGGCCATTCGCCAGGATCGCGGACCCTCCGGTCCGCGCAGGATCGAAGCCGTTGGTGGAGACGCCAAGCGCATGCTGGGTCGCACGCCGGGCTCGATCATGACGATCCGGCCGATGAAGGACGGCGTCATCGCCGACTTCACCATGACCGAAGCGATGCTGCAGCACTTCATCAAGCAGGTGCACAAGTCGCGTTTCCTGCGTCCCAGCCCGCGCGTGCTGGTCTGCGTGCCGTGCGGTTCGACCCAGGTCGAGCGCCGTGCGATCAAGGAGTCAGCCGAGGGCGCCGGTGCGCGTGACGTATTCCTGATCGAAGAGCCGATGGCCGCAGCGATCGGCGCCGGCATCCCGGTGCACGAGGCGCGCGGCGCCATGGTGCTGGATATCGGCGGCGGCACCTCCGAAGTGGCGGTGATCTCGCTCAACGGCATCGTCTATTCGCAGTCGGTGCGCGTCGGCGGCGATCGTTTCGATGAGGCCATCATCAACTATGTGCGCCGCAATCACGGCACGCTGATCGGCGAGTCCACGGCCGAGCGCATCAAGATGGAAATCGGCTGCGCATTTCCGCAGAGCGAGGTCAAGGAGATCCAGATCTCCGGACGCAACCTCGCCGAGGGCGTGCCGCGCATGTTCACCATCAACTCCAACGAGATTCTTGAGGCGCTGCACGAACCGCTGGCCGGTATCGTGGCCGCGGTGAAGTCGGCGCTGGAACAGACCCCGCCCGAACTGTGCTCCGACGTGGCCGAGCGCGGCATCGTGCTGACCGGCGGTGGCGCCCTGCTGCGTGACCTCGATCGTCTGATCTCCGAGGAAACCGGTCTGCACGTGCAGGTCGCGGATGACCCGCTCACCTGCGTGGCACGCGGCGGTGGCAAGGCGCTGGAGCTGATCGATCAGCACGGCAGCGATTTCTTCGCACCCGAATAACACGCGGTAGTCAGGGGCGGCCATGGCGCGCGCGCGCGACGAATCATCGCCTCTGTTCGCCGGCAATGCGGCAGGCACGCTGCGCCTGATTTTCTACCTTGCGCTGTCGATGGTGCTGATGGTGCTGGACCATCGCAACGACTGGCTGTGGCGCATGCGGTCCACCGCTTCGCTGGTGGTGGAGCCGGTGTACCGACTGGCCGGAATGCCCACCGTGGCGATACGCACGGCAGGCGTCGCCTTCGCCGATCGTCAGCGGCTGACCGAGCAGAACCAGCGCCTGCGCGAAGACCTCTTGCTGGCCAATGCCAAGTTGAATCGCATGGGCGCCGTGGCAGTCCAGAACCAGCGCCTGAAAGAGCTGCTCGATACCCAGCACAGCCTCGAACTCAACGTGCAATTGGCGCGCGTGATCGGCGTGGACCTGGGCGCGGATCGCTACCAGCTGACCTTGAACCTCGGCGCGCGCGACGGCGTAAAGCCCGGGCAGCCGGTGATCGATGCGCATGGCGTGATGGGGCAGATCAAGGAAGTACTGCCGACCACCTCAGTGGTAATGCTGGTCACTGATCCTGCCCATGCCATCCCGGTGGTGATCGAGCGCTCCGGTCTGCGCACGGTCGCCTACGGATCGCGTGACAGCGGCCAGTTGAGCCTGCCGAATATTCCGCTCGCCGCCGATGTACGCGTGGGCGATCACCTGCTGACCTCCGGTCTCGGCGGCCGTTTTCCGCCCGGCTTTCCCGTCGGTGATGTCGCGTCCGTGGCGCCGGCTTCCACCGGCATGTTCCAGGCCGCGCAGGCCACGCCGGCGGCGGATATCGATCGCAGCGAAGACGTGCTGCTGCTGCACGATCAGGCCGAACCCGACGGACCGCCATCACCGGTTACGCCGATGGGCCCGCCGGCGGCCTTGGCCACGCCGCCCGATGTAGCGCCTGCGCGCGCGTCGAGTGTCGCTGGCGCGTTTGTCAAAAAGCTGCCCGTCCCGGCACCGGCGCAAAGCAGCGGGACACCGCCATGAGCCGTTTGCGATTAAGTCGCTGGTGGTTTGTCGGCACGCTGGTGTTTGCGCTGCTGTCGATGCTGGTGCCGCTGCCCGGTGTGCTGGAGCCGTTCAAGCCGTACTGGCCAGGATTGATCCTGATTTACTGGTGCATGGAATCGGAAGATCGGGTCACGCTCGGCGCCGCCTTCACGCTGGGCTTGTGCGCGGATCTTTTCGATGGCGTGGTCATTGGCGAGCAGGCGATGCGGCTGTGCGCGCTGGTTTTCATCGTGCTGCGTTTTCGTTCGCGACTGCGCTTTTTCCCGATGTGGCAACAGACGCTTGCCGTGCTGGCGCTGCTGTTGAACGATCGCATCCTGCTGTTGATTGTGCGCGTGCTGTCCGGCGCGTCGCTGCCGCCGGCAGACTGGTGGATTTCGCCCTTCGTGGGTGCGGCGTTGTGGCCGTTCCTGTTTTTGCTGATGGACGACATTCGCGCGCGGATGCGGATTCAGTAGTGCGCTGCGATCATGCCGCTGTCGTGGTGTCGGGTCGATGAGATTGCGCCGATCGTTCAAGGACACTCGTGGCGAGACCGCGCTGTTTCAGCGCCGTGCCGTGGCGGGTTTTCTTCTTATTCTGGTGTGCTTCGGCGGGCTGGTTGCACGCTTCCACTTTTTGCAGGTTACCCACCACGACGAGTTCGTTACCCGATCGATCAGCAACAGCGTCAAGCCGCGGGCGATCCCGCCGGCACGCGGTCTGATCTACGACCGCAACGGCGTCCTGCTCGCGGATAACGTGCCGGCGTTTCGTCTGGAAGTGGTGCCGGACAAGGTACAGGACATGCCGGCCCTGCTGACCGAACTCGGCAAGGTCGTGCCGCTCGGTCAGGATGATCTGGATGCCTTCAAGAAAGAGCTGGCGCAGAGCCGCCGCTTCGACAGCGTGCCGCTGCGCTTGCACCTTACCGAGGATGAAATCGATCGCTTCGCGGTAAACCGCTGGCGTTTCCCCGGTGTAGACGTGGTGCCCTATCTCACCCGTCATTATCCATTGGGTGCACTGTTTGCACACGTGGTGGGCTACGTCAGCCGTATCGACGCCGACGACCTGGATCGGCTCGATCCGGATGAGTACAAGGGCACCAGTCATGTGGGTCGCACCGGACTGGAGCGTTATTACGAAGACGTGCTGCACGGCAAGCCGGGGTACGAGCTGGACGAGGTGAACGCCGACGGCCGCGTACAGCGCGTGCTCAAGACGATTGCACCGACGCCCGGTGAAAACCTTTATCTGAGCATCGACACGCGCATGCAGAAAGCCACCATGGCCGCATTCGACGGTCGTCCCGGCGCGGCGGTGGCGATCGATCCGCACAATGGCCAAGTGCTGGCCTTGGTCAGCGTGCCGACCTATGACCCCAATCTTTTCGTCAACGGCATCAGTGCGGCCGACTACAAGGCATTGAACGACGCGCCGGATCGCCCCCTCACGGTGCGTGCTTTGCAAGGCGTCTATCCGCCCGGATCGACGGTGAAACCGTTTCTCGCGCTTGGTGGTCTCGAGTACGGCATACGTCGTCCTCAGGACACCGTACTGTCAACCGGCCAGTTCTGTCTGCCCGGGCAGAAGCGCTGTTATCGCGATGACACCCGCGGCGGTAATGGCACCGTCAATATGGTGCGCGCTATCGAACTGTCGACCAATACGTATTTCTACAAGCTCGCGCTCGACATGGGCATCGACCGCCTCAGCGGCTGGATGAGCCGCTTCAGCTTTGGCGCCAAGACCGGCATCGATTTGCCGGGCGAGTCGAAAGGCATACTGCCGTCGCGCGAATGGAAGGCAAAGCACAGCAAGTTCGGCTGGTTTCCTGGTGAAACTGTGATTGCCGGTATCGGCCAGGGCTACTGGGAAGTGACGCCGCTGCAGTTGGCGCATGCGGTGGCAACTTTTGCCGGTCACGGCATGCCGTATCAGCCACGGCTGGTAATGGCGACGCGAGCCAACGGGGATGCAAGCATGCAGATGCTGGCCAATCCAGCGACCGGTCCGTCACTCATCCAGAAGCCCTCGTCGTGGAACGTGATCGACGAAGGCATGCGGGCGGTGATTACCGGCGGCACCGGAAGCAAGGGCGGCATCTTCACTGGCTTTCCTTACGTGATCGCCGGCAAAAGCGGTACCGCCGAACGCTTCTCGCGCACCTCGGATGCCTACGACACGAACAAAAGCTCGGCCCATCTCGCGGCTCGCCATCGCGCGTGGTTCGAGGCCTACACGCCAGCCGAGGATCCGAAGATTGCGGCCGTCGCCATGCTGGAGGCTGGCGCATGGGGCGCTTCGGATGCAGGCCCGATCGTGCGCAAGATATTTGACGAGTGGCTGGTGACCCAGGGCAAGTCGGCTCCGCCGGATATGCCGCCGCCTGAGCAGCCTTTGCCTGCGTCGGACAGCAGCGTCGATCCGGATATGGAAGACCTGCCGGTGGAAAGCTCAAGCAGCGAGGGCAACCAGTAATGGAAAGCATGTCGTTACGTTTGCAGCGACTCCTGCGACGTCTGTTTACTCGGCCGCGGATCGATCTGCCGCTGGCCGGCGCGTTGATGGTGTTGGCGATGGTGGGCTTGGTCACTCTGTACAGCGCCAGCGACAGCAGCATGGCGATGGTCGGTGGGCAAGCCGGGCGTTTCGTGCTCGGTGCCGCGCTGCTGCTGCTCATTTCACGCATACCACCGTCGGTATTGCGTAACTGGACGCCGTGGCTGTACCTAGCCAGCACGGCGTTTCTGGTCGTCGTCGCGGTGCTGGGCGAAGGCCGCGGCGCGAATCGCTGGCTCAACCTGGGCATCATGCGTTTCCAGCCGTCCGAACTGCTCAAGCTGACGATGCCGATGATGGTCGCGTGGTATCTGCATCCGCGCCAGCTGCCGCCGCGCTGGAAGGACATCGCGGTAGTTGGTTTGCTGATCGCCGTTCCGGTGGCACTGATCGCCAAGCAGCCCGATCTGGGTACGGCCTTGCTGGTAGCCGCCGCCGGCGCATTCGCGCTGTTTCTTTCAGGCATGGCGTGGTGGCGCATCGGCCTGATTCTGGCGGCGGTGGGCGGCATGATTCCGGTGGCCTGGCACTTCTTGCATCAGTACCAGCGCGATCGCGTGCTGACGTTGCTCAATCCCGAATCCGATCCGCTCGGCAACGGCTGGCACATCATCCAGTCGCAGATTGCGGTGGGCTCCGGCGGCGTGTTCGGCAAGGGTTTTCAGCAGAGCACGCAGTCGCGGCTGGACTTTCTGCCCGAGCACACCACCGACTTTATTTTTGCGGTGTTCTCCGAGGAGTTCGGTCTGGTCGGCGTAATCGGGCTGCTGCTGCTGTATGCCTTCATCATCGGCCGTTGCCTGTGGATTGCGATGGAGGCACGCGACACCTATTCGCGTCTGCTTGCCGGTGCCATGGGCATGAGCTTTTTCGTCTACGTGTTTGTCAACGGCGGCATGGTCGCCGGCATGCTGCCGGTGGTCGGTGTGCCGATGCCGATGGTCAGTTACGGCGGTACCTCGGCGGTGTCATTGCTGGTGGGTTTTGGTGTGCTGATGTCGATTCACGCCAACCGCAAAATGCATGACTGAGCGCAGACCCGCTCATCGCGCACCGCATTGATTTCCATCGTTCAGGCCTTGCGCGATGTGCGTGCTAGGCTCTCGACGATGCCGCGCCAACGCCAGCGAAAGATTTGCATGACCACCACGTTCATATCGCGTCTCCATTCCCTCCCGATCCGATCGATGGCTGCGCTCGTGCTGCTGTTCTGTGCTGGGTTGAACCCCGCGCGAGCGGAGACACATCCCGGCCAGGACGCGCTGGTGCGCGAGGTGGCGCGGGACACCGGCAAGAATCCTGTCATGTTGAATGCGCTGCTCGATGGCGCCCAGCGCAAGCAGAGCATTCTCGATGCCATGGGCCGTCCGGCCGAGGCCAAGCCGTGGAGTGATTATCGGCCGATCTTCCTCACCGACAAGCGTATTGATGAGGGCGTTGCCTTTTATCTCGCGCATCGTTCGCTGCTTGAGCAGATCGGTCGTCAGTATGGCGTGGCGCCGCAGTACATCGTGGCGATTGTCGGTGTCGAAACGTTTTATGGACGCAACACCGGCAAGTACAAGGTGCTCGATGCGCTGGTGACGCTGGGGCTTTACTACCCGCCGCGCGCCGCGTTTTTCCGCAGCGAGCTGAAGACCCTGCTGGAACTGCCGGACAACCAGCTCGCCGGTCCGCTGGATACGCTTACCGGCTCTTACGCAGGCGCGGAAGGCTGGGGCCAGTTCATGCCCTCCAGCATCCGCGATTTCGCAGTGGATGAAGATGGTGATGGTCGCATCGATCTGAAAAATTCGTTGCCCGATATCCTCGCCAGCGTGGCCAATTATTTCGCCCGTCACGGCTGGGTCAGCGGCGGCGATGTGGCCATGCGGGCGCAGCCGGATGCCACGGCGAGGCCGATCATCGTGAAAGACGCCCAGCCGCAATGGCCGCTGGAGCAGCTCGAGGCGTGGGGTTACGCACCGCTGCAGCCGGTCAATCCCGGACAGCTGGTCAGCCTGCAGACCCTGCAGGGCGAGAGCGGCCCGGAGTACTGGTTCACCTTCCCCAATTTCTACGTGATCACGCGCTACAACCGCAGCCCGCTCTATGCGATGGCGGTCGATCAGCTGGCCAAGGCAATCGCGGCCGGTGTGCAGGCGGGCTCCGCGCAATGACGCGATGCCACGACGATCCGGCGCGGTCGTCGACGCTGATCATGCGGCTGGCCGTGCTGCTGCTGATTCCGCTGTTGCTGGTCGGCTGCGGCGGGTCGAGGCCCAGGCCGGTACAGGGTGCGTCGCGCGCCAGCGGTCGGGGATACACACCGCCGCCGCCCGGGTCTTTCTCGGGTAATCCGGTCGTCGGAAACGGTGGCGGCAGCGCAGGCGGCTTTATCGACGACACCAGCAAATCGCAGAGCAGCCGCTATCGCGACAGCGACGACAGCATTCCCGACGGTCCGCCGCCGGATTTCAGCAAGCTGGTCGAGCCGGTGCCCAAGGTCGAACCGCTCGCGCTTTACGGCAACAAGTCGCCGTATACCGTGCTGGGGCGTACCTACAAGGTGTTGCCCTCGGCGCGGGGTTATGTCGAACGTGGCATCGCGTCGTTTTATGGCAACAAGTTCCACGGCTACAAAACCTCCAGCCTCGAAAACTACGACATGTACGGATTTACCGCTGCCAGCAAGACGCTGCCACTGCCCAGCTACGCGCGCGTAACCAATCTGGAAAATGGCAAAAGCGTGATTGTGCGGGTCAATGATCGTGGCCCGTTTCACGAGGATCGGGTGATCGATCTGTCGTACGTGGCCGCGGTCAAAATCGGCGTGTGGCCCAAAGGCACTGGTCTGGTTGAAGTGCGCGGCATCGATCCCGGCGAACCCGAGCGCGATCTGCCACCGCCGCCGCCCGCTGCACCGGCCGGGCATCTGCCGGGCATCTATCTGCAGGTCGGCGCCTTTTCCGATGCGGCCAACGCAGGCCAGGTGGCGCAGCGGCTGCGCGCCGCCAATTTTGCTCCGGTGCAGGTGGTGGATGCTGAAATCAACGGTCATGTCGTACATCGCGTGCGCGTCGGGCCGCTGGCCGATGCCGACAGCGCCGATCGGGTCAGTGACCAGATCGCCCATATGGGTCTGCCGCGGCCGGCAGTCGCGGTAGACTGAGCGCGATGTGTTGGACACTTTTACTCATGCCGGGGCCTTCTGCGGCTTCGTCATTCAAAGATCTAAAGACTGGACAAAAGAAAACGATGAATTTTTTGCGCCGCACCCTGGTTTCGTTCTCCACCTTCGCGCTGCTGCTTGGCGTGGCCTTCGCGCAGACGCCGCCGCGACCTTCGCCGGTGCCACGCCCCGTCGTGCCCGAAGCGCCGGTACCGCCGCCGCCGGATGTGGACGGCAAGAGCTGGGTGCTGATGGATTACGCCACGGGGCAGATTCTGGCGTCGAAGGATCCGGACCTGCGCGTCGAGCCGGCCTCGATCACCAAGATCATGACCGACTACGTGGTCTCGGCCGAAGTGGCCAACGGCAAGGTGCACATGACCGATCCGGTGACCATCAGCGAGCACGCCTGGCGCGGCGGTGGCGCCGGCACCGACGGCTCCACCAGCTTCATGAAGCTGGGCAGCCAAGTGCCGCTGAAAGATCTGCTGTACGGCATGATCATCCAGTCCGGTAACGATGCCGCCATCGCGCTGGCCGAACACACCGCCGGCTCCGAGGACGCGTTCGCCGGCCTGATGAACGCGTATGCCAAGCAGCTCGGCATGGTCAACTCGAACTTCGAGGACGCCTCCGGTTATCCGATTGCCAATCACTACACCACGGCGCACGACATCGCGATTCTCTCGCGTGCGCTGATCCACGATTTCCCCGACGACTACGCGATTTCCGCCATCAAGGAATTCGAGTGGAACGGCATCAAGCAGGGCAACCGCAACACGCTGCTCTGGCGGGATCCGAGCGTGGACGGCATCAAGACCGGTCACACCGCGGGTGCCGGTTTCTGTCTGGCGGCCTCGGCCAAGCAGGGCGAGTCGCGCATGATCGCCATCGTGATGGGCGCGAGCAATGAAAAGGCGCGTGCCGATTCGGCGATGGCGCTGCTCAGCTACGGCTTTCGTTTCTACGAGACGCACAAGCTCTACGACGCCAGCAAGCCGCTGATCACGCCGAAGCTGTGGAAGGGTCAGGACAACCAGCTGCCGATCGGCGTCGCCGAGGATGTACAGGTAACCGTCAAGCGCGGTCAGTACGATCAGCTCAAGGCGACCATGGACATTCCGTCGACCCTGATCGCGCCGTTCAAGAAAGGCCAGCAGGTCGGCACTCTGCGCATCATGCTGGCCGACCAGCCGGTGCAGACGGTTCCGCTGATTGCGCTGAACGATGCGCCGCAGTGCGGCTTCTTCGGCCGGCTGTGGGACAGCATCCTGCTCTGGTTCCACAGCAGCAAAACCACCAGTCAACCAGCACCGGGTAGCAAGTGATGGAACCGATTGATTTCACCCAGGCCAAGCAAGAAGGCAAGGGCTTCCAGTTTCCAGGCGAGTTCGAGATCACGGCCGTCGGCAACGCCAGCGCCAACCTGCCGACGCACATGCCGCAGTTGCTCGATCGCGCCGGCCTGCGCGTGCTGCACGAAACCGTGCGGCACCGGCAATCGGGCGAGGGTAATTTTGTCTCGGTCACCGTCACCGTTCACTGCGAGAGCCGCGAACAGTACGAAGCCGCCCACGCCGCCTTGCGCGAAAGCCCGGATATTCGTTACACGCTGTGAGAGCGGGGATCAGGGAGCAGGGAACAGTCGATTTTCGCCGGCACAAATCGCCGGGTTCGTTTGGTGATCGACGAGAAAGCTCGGCTTTGTTTTTGACCCGGCTCTTGATCCTGCGCCTTTGCCCCTGATCTTTCCCCCGCCAGGCCGCCTTTGGGTGGTTCACCGTTCTCCGTTCCCCACAGGCCCCTCATGTCGTTGCCGCTGAAAGTCCGTCGTCTTGGCCGCCAGCCGTATGAGCCGGTGTGGCGGGCGATGAGTGCGTTCACCGACAACCGCGTGGCCGACACCGTCGATGAACTCTGGGTGCTCGAGCACGATCCGGTCTTTACACTGGGTCAGGCCGGCAAGATGGAGCACGTGCTGATTCCGGGCGACATTCCGGTCGTGCCCGTCGATCGTGGCGGCCAGGTGACCTATCACGGACCAGGCCAGATCGTGGCGTATCCGCTGATCGACCTGCGCCGCGTCGGTGTGAGCGTGCGCGAGCTGGTCAACAAGATCGAGCAGTCGCTGATCGATACCTTGATGCACTGGCAGATCGAGGCCGTGCGGCGCGATGGCGCACCCGGCGTCTACGTGGGTGAGGCCAAGGTCGCGGCGCTGGGATTACGCGTGCGGCGCGGCTGCAGCTTTCACGGTTTGGCGCTCGACGTGAACATGGATCTGGAGCCGTTCCAGCGCATCAATCCTTGTGGTTACAAGGGTCTGGCGGTGACGCAGATGGTAGACTTGGGCGGTCCATCGCGTCTGGCGGATGTCGAAGAGGTGCTGATCGGTGAATTCTGCCGCCAGTTCGGTTTCGATGCTCATCCGGCCGATCCTGTTTTGCCTGAACTCCCCGCCCGCGTGGCGGTCTAGGTACTGCCGATGAGCGACACGTCCATTACACCGATCCGCACCATCCCGATCAGCGTCGTCGCTGGCGTTCCCGAGAAGAAGGTGGGTAACGACAAGATCGCGCTGAACCGCGCGGGCTTCGACACGGCTGTGCCGACGCTGCGCAAGCCGAGCTGGATTCGCGTGCGCCTGCCGCAGGGCAACGCCGTGCAGCAGCTGAAGGCGCGTCTGCGCGAAAACTCGCTGGTCACCGTGTGCGAAGAGGCCTCGTGCCCCAACATCCACGAATGCTTCAGCAAGGGCACGGCGACCTTCATGATCCTCGGTGAAGTCTGCACGCGGCGCTGCTCGTTCTGCGACGTGGCGCATGGCCGTCCGGTCGCGCCCGATCCGCTCGAGCCGGCGCGTCTGGCCGACACCATCGCCGACATGCGCCTGCGCTACGTGGTGATCACCTCGGTCGATCGCGACGACCTGCGCGACGGCGGCGCCGAGCACTTCGCCAGCTGCATCCGCGCCGTGCGCCACGCCAGCCCGAACATCAAGATCGAAATCCTCACGCCGGACTTCCGCGGCAAGGGCCGCATGGAGCGCGCGCTGGAAGTGCTGAAGGATTTCCCGCCGGACGTGTTCAACCACAACCTGGAAACCGTGCCGCACCTGTATCGCGAAGTGCGTCCGGGCGCCGACTACCAGTGGTCGCTCGACCTGCTCAAGCGTTTCAAGGCGCAGCATCCGGACGTGCCGACCAAGTCCGGCATCATGCTCGGCCTGGGCGAAACCTGGGATCAGGTGATCGAAACGATGCAGGATTTACGCGCCCATGACGTCGAGATGATCACCATCGGGCAATATCTGCAGCCGACGCCGCACCACCATCCCGTGGTGCGCTACTGGACTCCCGAAGAATTTGACGCATTGCGCGAAGCCGGTGAAGCGATGGGTTTCCATCACGTCGCCTCCGGTCCGTTGGTACGTTCGTCCTATCACGCCGATCTGCAGGCCCATGCAGCCGGTGTCACCGAGTCCGCCTGAGAGAATTCATGAAATTTCGTCCCCTGCTGGTCCTGTTGCTTGCCTTCACCGTTACCTGCGCCGCCGCGCAGTCCGCGGCTGATCTCGGCGCCGGTGGCCAGAGCCGCAAATTCTCCACCTGGCCGCTGAAGGGCACCACGGCCGAGTCCCAGGCGGCGCAGCTGTCGGCGCGCTTCCTCACGCGCTTCCACTACGACGCGCATCCGCTTGACGACGCCATGTCCGGGCGCATCTACGACGCCTATTTCAAGCTGCTCGACAGTGAAAAAGTCTTCTTCACCCAGGCCGACATGGACAAGTTCGCGCCGCTGCGAACCAAGCTGGACGATGCCATCTGGAACCAGGACCTGTCGGCGCCGTACGCCATCTTCAACGCCTACCTGCAGAACGCAGTCAGGCAAATGACGTATGCGCGTGGCCTCCTGAAACAGGGTTTCGATTTCAGCACCAACGACACGTATACGTTTGACCGCAAGAACGCGGCGGCACCGAAAGATCAGGCCGAACTGGACAGCCTGTGGCGCATGCGCACCATGAACGACTGGATGCGCCTGAAGCTGGCCGGCAAGAACGATGACGATATCCGCAAGACGCTGGACAAGCGTTACTCGGGCTACATCGACCGGGTCAAGCAGCTCGATGGCGAGGATGCCTTCCAGACGTTCATGGAGGCCTATGCGCATTCCACCGACCCGCATACCGACTATCTCAGCCCGCGCGATGCCGAAAACTTCGACATCACCATGCGGCTGTCGCTGGAAGGCATTGGCGCGGTGCTGCAGGCGCGCGACGACTACACCGAAATCCACGAGCTGGTGCCCGCCGGCCCGGCGATCAAGTCCGGCAAGATCAAGGTCGGTGATCGCATTGTCGGCATCGGCGAAGGCGCTACCGGTCCGGTCACCGACGTGATCGGCTGGCGCCTGGACGATGTGGTCAATCGCATCCGCGGCAAGAAGGACACCACCGTGCGCATCGAGATTCTGCCGGCCGATGCCGGGCTCGATGGCAAGCATGAAACCGTTACCCTGGTGCGCAAGAAAGTCAGCATCGAAGAATCCGCGGCGAAGAAAAAGGTCATCGAAATTACCGATGGCGGCGTGACGCGCAAGATCGGCGTGATCGATCTGCCCACGTTCTATTCCGATTTCGGCGCGCGCAGCGAAGGCGACAAGGATTTCAAGAGCGCCACCCGCGACGTGACCAAGCTGCTCAACGAGCTGAAGGCCGAAGGCGTTGAAGGCGTCGTCGTGGATCTGCGCAACGACGGCGGCGGCTCGCTGGCCGAGGCAGACTCACTCACCGGCCTGTTTATCGACAAGGGTCCGGTGGTGCAGGTGCGCGATGCCAAGGGCCAGGTCGAAGTGCAGGGCGATGAAGATCCCGGCATGGTCTGGAAGGGCCCGCTGGCGGTGCTGGTCAATCGCGGCTCGGCCTCCGCGTCGGAGATCTTTGCGGCAGCGATCCAGGATTACCATCGTGGCCTGATCATCGGCGAGCCGACCTTCGGCAAAGGCACCGTGCAGAATCTGGTCGATCTCGACCACTTCAGTCAGAACGCGGGCGGCAAGCCGGTATACGGCGAACTGAAGATGACCATCGCCGAATTCTTCCGCATCAACGGTGGCTCGACCCAGTTGAAGGGCGTGACGCCGGACCTGCAGTTCCCGAAAAGCGGCGACGAGAAGGACTACGGCGAGTCGACCTACGACAACGCGCTGAAGTGGACACAGATTTCGCCGGCCGGTTATCAGCCGGTGGCCGACCTGCATGCCTACCTGCCGCAGCTGCAGCAGATGCACGACGCGCGCGTGGCGAAATCGCCGGCGTGGCAGCTGATGCTGGACGAGCTGGCGCAGTTCAAGATGATGCGCGCCAAGACCTCGGTGTCGATGAACTTCGCCACGCGTGAAGCGGAGCGCAAGCAGCAGGACGCCATCCAGGCCGGTTTCCGTGCAAGGCACAAGGCCATCGACGGCAGCGATGCGCTCGTCAGCGACGACGATAGTTCGCTGGACGACGGCCTTGATGCGAACGAGCGCAGCCTCAAGAGCGAGCTGAAGGAAGAAAAGGACGCCAAGAAAGCCAAGGACGTCGAGCTCAATGAAACCGCGCACATCGTGTCCGACGCGGCAGGCCTGATCAAGGCCGATCCGAAGCTGGCCGCGCAGGTGCTGCCGTATGCCGGCAAGGGCGCCGACTCGGCACTGTCAAGCTCGGTGCCTGCGTCAGCGTCGTCGTCGGCCAGCCCGGCGGCACCGTCGTCGACGCCCGCGCAGAACTGACCGCGGCGTAACGTTTCAGGAAAATCGATGCAATAAAAAAGCCCGGCATCCGTGCCGGGCTTTTTTTTGTGAGGCTTTCAACGCCTACGGCGACCGCTTGGACTTGTGCTGCTTCATCCACTCCTGATAAGCCTCGATATGCGGCATCTCGCGCAGCAGTTTCGAATGCGGGTCGACGATCAGCAGGCTGTCGGCCGGCACCGTCATATGACCGTCGCCATGCGCATCCATCGACACCGTCTGGAACGTCTGGCCGACCTGCACTTCGACCGGCATCGGAAAATCTTCGCCGTGCTCGGTCACCCAGTGCAGGTCAAGCGCTGTGCCGTGGTGGTTGATCTCCAGCCGCGGTAGCGCCGCGTCGTACAGATACACCTTGAAGAACCAGCGCATGTCGCGGCCGGTCACCTTGTTGACGATGTCGATGTAATCCTGCGTGCTGGCATAGCGCGGGCTGAAGTTGCCCGGTTTCGGATCGTCCCGCCCATACACCAACAGGCGGATGCTGGCAAAAAAATCGCGGTCGCCGATCAGCTGGCGCAGCGAATGCAGCATCAGCGAACCTTTGTAGTAAATGTCGTTGCCGGGGCCGTGCGCCTCGTCGTAGACCTGATCCTCGGTCTGGCTGTGGCCGGAGACGATTGGATACTTGTTCTTCAGCGCTTCCCGCTCGGTCTGCAGCATCGAAAAGTACGGCATGTCGCCGTAAAGGTAGTGGCCGTAGAGCGGCTGCATGTAGGTGCCGAAACCCTCGTGCAGCCACATGTCGTCCCAGTCGGCGTTGGTCACTTGGTTGCCGAACCACTCGTGCGAAAACTCGTGCTGCAGCAGCCAGTCGAAGCCGTAGCCGTCTTTCGCGAAACCGTTGCCGTAGGCGTTGATGGTTTGATGCTCCATGCCTAGGTGCGGCGTTTCCACCACGCCCATCTTTTCATCGCCGAAGGGGTAGGGCCCGATCTGCTGCTCGAAGAAATCCAGCATGTGCGGAAATTCCTCGAACAGCGCCTGCGCCTGCTGCTCTTGGCCGGGCAGATACCAGAACTGCATCGGGATGGTGTTGCCGTAGCGGCTGGCGTAGTTGCCCTGCAGCAGCTTGAACGGGCCGACGTTGATCGAGATGGCGTAGGTGTTGGGATGCTTGGCGCGCCAGTGATAGGTGTGCCTGTCGCCCTCGTCGGTGATGCCGATCAGCGTGCCGTTGCCGGGCGCGGCCAGATCCTTCGACACGGTGATGTAGGTATCGACCAGATCGGGCTCACCCTCGGTCTGGTCGATGCATGGCCAGAACAGGTCGCAGCCTTCGCCTTCCACGGCGCTGGCCACCCACGGCTTGCCATCGGCGGTGTGGCTCCAGACAAAGCCACCGTCCCACGGTGCGTGCTTCGCCACATGCGGCTTGCCGGCGTAGTCAATGGCGACGTGCACTTGAGCACCGGCAACAAGCGGAGCCGGCAGACGGATGCGCAGCCGTCCGTCCGGATTGCTCCAGTCGGCCGGCGCCACCGCGTGGCCATCGAGTGCGATGGCGCTGATCGACAGATTGCGATCCAGATCCAGCAGCACCGTGTCGATGGTCGACTTCGCGGTAAACGTCAGCACGGCGTGCCCGTCGATGTGCTGCTGCGACGAATCGATGCCGAAATGCAGCTCGGCGTGATCGAAGTGCACGCGCGACTGCTCGGGCGGCATCACCCCGCCGGAGTTGAGCGTCTGCGCCGTCAATGCGGGTTGCGCGGGTTGCGCAGGCTGCGCCTGCGCGGTACGGTTTTGCGGCAGGGTGCTGCAGCCACAGAGTCCAAGGGCAAGGCAGAGCGCCAGCCGATTCAGAGGGTGTCGCATGGTCGGGATTTCCTGGCTAAGCAAAGTCGCAGCATGCGGCATCCGACGGCCGTCGGAAAACGCCGAAAGTCATGCGCTCGGCCACTGATCATGCGCGCATGCGCGATGTGGCCGGCGGCGTTCGGAGCCCGCATTGCTTCGAGGCACGGAGCGGCGATGGACCGTGGGCAGGGTCGGCAAGACAAAAAACGGCGCCGTCGGCGCCGTCTTTAACGATCTCTTGAACGCATCAGCCGCCGTAGCGTTGGCGCAGCAGCTGAAACGTGGCGCGCAGCCCCATCGCTTCGCCGCCGCGGGGCCGGCCGGGGCGGTCGCCGTCGTTCCAGGCGTAGGTGTCCAGATGAAACCAGGGGATAGCGTCAGGCACGAACCGTTCGAGATACAGCGCGGCGGTAATCGCGCCGGCGTGCCGCGATGCCGGCGAGTTGACCAGGTCGGCCACGTACGAATCCAGCATCCTGGCGTAAGGCTGCCACAGCGGCATCGGCCAGACCGGGTCGTTCACCGCATGCCCTGCGGCGGCCAGGGCGCGGGAAAGCGCATCGTTGTTGGCGAACAGCGCCGGCAGATCCGGGCCGAGCGCCACCCGCGCCGCGCCGGTCAGGGTGGCGAAATTCAGCATCAGGTCGGGCTGCTGTTCGGCGCCGTAAGTCAGCGCATCGCACAGCACCAGTCGGCCTTCGGCATCGGTATTGTCGATCTCCACCGTCAGGCCGGAACGGGTCGTGATCACGTCGCCCGGGCGAATGGCGTTGCCGGCCACCGCGTTTTCGACCGCGGCTACCAGCAGGGTCAGGCGCACCGGCAAGTTTGCCTGCATGATCAGCCCCGCCAGCGCGATCGCGTGCGCTGCACCGCCCATGTCCTTTTTCATCCAGCGCATGCCGTCGCCGGTCTTGATGTTGAGGCCGCCGGTATCGAAGCACACGCCCTTGCCGACCACCACCAGTTTGGGATCGCTGCTTTTGCCCCAGGTGAGTTCAATCAGCCGTGGCTCGCGATGACTCGCGCGACCGGCCGCGTGGAGGGTGGGGAAGTTGGCCTTGAGCAATTCCTCGCCGACCCAGTCGCGCACCTTGGCCTTGTGCGGCTTGCCGAGTTTCTTTATCGCCTCGCCCAGCTGCTCCGGGCCCATGTCTTCGGCTGGCGTGTTGACCAGATCGCGCACCAGCGCGGTGGCTTCGATCAGCGGCGTCAGCTGACGCAGATCGTCGGCCGATACGGCCAGCGTGGCGGGCGCGCGTTTTGGCTTGCGGTAGCGACTGAACTGATATGCGCCCAGCGCCCATCCCAGCGCGGCCTGCGTGCTATCGCTCAGCACGCTCTCATCGGCCAGATGATAGGTCGCCGCCGGCAGGCTGCACGGCAGACCGCTCACTGCACCCAGCGCGTCGCGCACATCCACGCCCGCGAGCACGCGCACCAGTTTTCCGCTGGTGTCGTTGATCAGTGCAAAACTGCCGGGGTTCGCGACAAAGCCGCTCTCATCAAGCGCGCGTCGCTGCGCCGTGGTCAGGCGCTTGCGTGTGCCGGCAAGGTGCCTGGCATCGGTGGTTTCGATGGCGATGCTGCTTTGGCGTGCGCCAGTGGCGCGTAGGATCAGGGCGGACATGCGGTTTCCTTTTGATCTCACCGGAACGGACAGCGCCGATCCAAAAACATTCCATCAAACATCATGCCCGCTTTGCCAATCGCTGACTATATTTCGCGCGGCAGTTGTTCCAGCCAGTCGGCCAGCGCGGCCATGTCCGGCAAGTCCAGATCCGGCGCGTCGCCCAGTTCGGTGGGCCAGGGCGTGCGTGCGCGGTTGATCCACGCGGTGTGCAGGCCGGCCTCGCGGGCGCCGACAACATCCAGCGCCGCGTCGTCGCCAATATGCAGAATGTTTTCCGGTGCCACGCCGAGCTGTTCGGCCGCGGCGAGAAAAATCTGCGGATCGGGTTTGGCCGCGCCGGTATTGCGGGCGCTGATGTGGTGATTGAAATGCGTGTGGATACCGACGCGTTCGAGATCGGCGTTGCCGTTGGTCAGGCTGGCCAGCGGCCAGCGTGCGGCCATGCGTTTCAGCGCCGGCAGGCTGTCCTCATACAGCTCTACCGTGTTGCGCGCGGCGAAATAGATTTCCCACAGCGCCTCGACCGGCGCAACGGCAATGCCGCAGCTGGCGAACGCGTGTTGCAGGGTGAGCTGGCGTTGCATGCTGAAATCGTGCGCCAAGTCGGGCCGTTCCACGGCAACCTTCGCGCGCAGTTCGCGCATCGCCGGTACCGGCCACGCGCGCGCCACATCGGGCTGGTGCTGATGCAGCCAGGCATCGACGGCCAGGTCGGCACGCTCCAGCGCGGGCAGCACCGGCCAGAGCGTGTCATCCAGATCAAGCGTCAGCGCAAGTATCCGCACTCAGAAAATCAGCGGTTGCCGACGCGCAGCGCCTGGCCGAGTTTGACGTTGTTGTCTTTCAGATGGTTCCAGTCGCGCAGCTGGGCCACGTCAACCGAGTGCTTGCGCGCAATCGAGAACAGCGTGTCGCCCTTGGCCACGGTGTAGCTCTTGCTGCTTTCGGTGGCGTCGGCGCTGGCTTTTTTGGTGGACTTGACCGGAGCGTCTTCGGCAGCCGTTTTCGCACCGTGCTTGGATTTTTTCGTTGCAACGACCGAGCCTTTGACGTGGGCAAGGCTGGTGATGCTGACCGCCGCGCTGCCGGCAACGTCCGAGATCTGCGTCTTGTCGCTGACCGCCGCGGTTTCTTTTCCAGCCGCTTTCGGACTGCCGGCGGCAATGGCGCCGCTGACGGCCGAGGCAACAGCCGTGCGCGACGCTTCGCTGGCGGCCGGCGTGGAGCTCGGTACCGTCACCGGAACAATGCGGCTGGCGTGACCGCCGGTTTCCGCAAGGATCTTGCCGCGGCGGCTGACATCGACAGCGGCCAGCGCCGAACCATCGGCGAACGGCACCACGCCGTGACGGCGAATCGCCGCCTTCGCGGCGTCGGTCTGCAGAAAGTCGATAAACGCGGTGACGTCGGCCGCTTTCGGGTTACGCGCGTTGGTCACCAGGTAGAGCGGCGTAAACAGCACGTAGCTGCCGTTGCCGACGGTCGATGCGGTCGGCGCAATGCCGTCGATCGGTATCATCTTCAGCTTGGGGTTGGCCGCCACGTCGGCCATGGTCGCCGCGCCAAGCCCGTTCGGGTTCAGCGTGATGCCCTCTTCAAGCTTGTGCGTGTTGACGTACAGGCGCGGCGCGGCTACCGGCTGGTTGCCATGACCAAACAGCAGCGTGCGCAGGCTGTATTCCACGCCATCGCCCGGGCTGGCTACCGCGTAAAGATCGATCGGTGCGCTGCCGCCGCCGACTTCGCTCCAGTTGGTGATCTTGCCGAAATAGATGTCGTGCAGCTGCTTCAGGGTCAGGTTACTAACCGGGTTGGAGGCATTGGTCACCATCACCAGCGCGTCCCAGGCCACCGGGGTAAACGTCAGGTCGGTGTTCTGGCTGCTGCCGTCGCTGGCGCGCGCGCTGCCGGCCAGATCCGCCGTGCCCGTCGCCACGGCATCAATGCCCGAAGCCGTATTGAACGGCTGCAGTTCGATCGTGCCGTGGCCGGCTTTTTCCCACGCCAGTGCGACTTCGTCGACTACGCCTTGTGCCGTCGCCACGTCACCGCGCCAGATCAGGCTCGGCCCTTTCGCGGCGGCGGGGGTTTTCGCATGCGACTTATGCGTGGTCTTGGCAGCGAAGGCGGAGGTGGCGAGGCAGGTCCCGATCAGGGTGACCGACAGCAGGCGGGCAAGACGAAGAGACATGTGGTGAGGAACCCCGGTAGAAAGTGAGTGGCGAGAGTATGGCGGGTTGCCGAAGCGCATAGGTGTACAGCCGACAGGATATTTCATCGGGCTGAACGTAAAACATCAAGCGAGGGCGCGTGTTTGCGTTCAGGCAGGGCGGCGGTTTGCCGTCAGGGCCATGACGCGTACTTAATGTAGTGGCTCGCGATCCGCTGATTTTTCCGCCAGCGTCCAGCAGCCACGATCAAAAAACGCCGCTTCTTCCCAGAACCGATGGTGTCGACGTGCCTGCGGCGCCGCGCGGCGCCGGGGTGGCCGCAGATTTTCAAATTTATCGTCACAAGCACTTTACATCCGGCGTCGGCGGGCGTAACGTCAATAGTCGCCGACAACCACAACATCTTGTGTTTGTTTGTCTTAGTTCAAACTAGCTCTGGTGTCGAACGTCAAACGGTTTCAAGGGGAGTTGGTGCCGTTGAACGCAGGTAGCACAGGGGTTTGAGGGCAAACCTCAGGCCACATCGCTACCGCATGGCCGCAAGGTATCGCCGCAAGTCCGGTCACACACAAGCGCGCCATAGCGCTGTGGTACCAACCAAAACAGTTCGAATAAAAACAACCGGGCCGCAAGGCCGTTACGGGAGTAAGGAAGCCGATGAGCACAGTGCGTGCCCCAGCCACACATCCATCCATAGGTCGCGATGCCGCCGTGGAAATTCCGCTGCAACCCGCCTCGTACGACATCTGGGACAAGAAATACCGTCTCAAGGCCAAGTCGGGCGAGGCTGTCGATGGCAGCATCGACGAGACCTATCAGCGCGTTGCGCGCGCCCTGTCCGACGTTGAAGTCAGCGACGAGCTGCGCGCGCTATGGAACGAGAAATTTCTGTGGGCCCTGCGCCGCGGTGCGATACCCGCCGGCCGCATCACCTCCAACGCCGGCGCGCTCGCGCACAAGCCGGCCACCAGCACGATCAACTGCACCGTCTCGGGCACCATCCGCGATTCGATGGACGACATCCTGGAGAAGGTCCACGAAGCCGGCCTCACCCTGAAAGCCGGCTGCGGCATCGGCTATGAATTTTCCACGCTGCGTCCGCGCGGCGCGTACGTGTCGGGCGCCGGTGCGTACACCAGCGGCCCGCTGTCGTTCATGGATATCTACGACAAGATGTGCTTCACCGTGTCCTCCGCCGGCGGCCGTCGCGGCGCGCAGATGGGCACGTTCGACATCAGCCATCCGGACGCCAAAGAGTTCATCCGCGCCAAGCGCGAAGACGGCCGCCTGCGTCAGTTCAACCTGTCGCTGCTGATCACCGACGGCTTCATGGACGCGGTGGAAAACGACAAGGACTGGCCGCTGGTTTATCCGGTGCACGTCAAAGAGAAAAACGAGATCGATCTCACCGACGCCAGCAAGGTTGTCTGGCGCGAATGGCCCACGCACGAAAACTACATCGATCGCGAAGACGGCCTGGTCGCCTGCAAGATCTACAGCACCATGCGCGCGCGGCACCTGTGGGACATGATCATGGTGTCCACCTACGACTTCGCCGAGCCGGGTTTCATCCTGATCGACAAGGTCAACGAGATGAACAACAACTGGTGGTGCGAGCACATCCGCGCGACCAACCCGTGTGGCGAGCAGCCGCTGCCGCCGTACGGCTCGTGCCTGCTCGGATCGATCAACCTCACCACCTTCGTGCGCGATCCGTTCGGCCCCAAGGCGCGCTTCGACTGGGACGAGTACCGCGAGGTGGTGAAGGTGTTCACCCGCATGCTCGACAACGTGGTCGAGATCAACGGCCTGCCGTTGCCGCAGCAGCGCAACGAGATCGAATCCAAGCGCCGCCACGGCATGGGTTTTCTCGGCCTGGGTTCCACCATCACCATGCTCAAGCATCGCTACGGCACGGCTGACGCGGTCGCGTTCACCGAAGACGTCTCGCGCGAAATGGCCATCGCCGGCTGGGAGGTCGCGCTGGAGCTGGCCAAGGAAAAAGGCCCCGCGCCGATTCTGGCCAAGGACTTCACCGTCACCGGCGACATGCTGCGCAAGCGCCCCGAGATGGTTGCCGACGGCTACAAGATCGGCGACACCATCGCCGGCCGCGTGCTGCATGCCAAATACAGCCGCTACATGCAGCGCATTGCCGAAGTCGCGCCGCATCTCGTCGCCGAGCTGGCCGAAACCGGCGCGCGCTTCACGCATCACAGCTCCATCGCGCCGACCGGCACCATCTCGCTGTCGCTGGCCAACAACGCCAGCAACGGCATCGAGCCGAGCTTTGCGCATCACTATTCGCGCAACGTGATCCGCGAAGGCAAAAAGTCGAAAGAAAAGGTCGAGGTTTTCAGCTACGAGCTGCTCGCCTATCGCGCGCTCATCAATGCCGAGGCGCTGCCGTTCACCGACGAGGCGGCCAACAAGCTGCCGGAGTACTTCGTCTCCGCCGACGACATCAGCCCGAAAGAGCACGTCGACATCCAGGCCGCGTCGCAAAAGTGGATCGACTCGTCGATCTCTAAAACCGCCAACGTGCCCACCGATTACCCCTACGAAGATTTCAAGGACATCTATTTCTACGCCTATAAACAAGGCCTGAAAGGATGCACCACCTTCCGCTTCAACCCCGCCGCATTCCAGGGCGTGCTGGTGAAAGAAGCGGATCTCGAAAACACCCTCTACCGCTTCGAACTGGAAGACGGTAGCGTTGTCGAACTGAAAGGCAACGAGCAAGTGGAGTACGACGGCGAAATGCATTCCGCCGCCAACCTCTTCGATGCCTTGAAGGAAGGTTATTACGGCAAGTTCTGACACGTCGCACGCGTCCTGCGTGCGGCAAAATCAAAGTCGTTCATCGGAGGGGAACCCACAATGTCCATCGACACCGAAGTAGAAACCAACACAGTTACACCACCCGTCACGGAAGCGCCGGTTGTCGTCGATACGCCACCAGCGCCAGCACCGGTCGCTGCACCTGCCGTGGTGGTTGCCAAGGCACCGGCCGCCAAAAAGGCACCGGTCAAGAAAGTAGCTAAGGCTGCAGTGAAAAAGGCTGCGCCGAAAAAGGCCGCTGCCAAGAAAGCCGCGCCCAAGAAGGCCGCCGCCAAAAAGGCTGCACCAAAGAAAGCCGCAGCCAAGAAGGTCACGGCTAAAAAAGCCGTAAAGAAAGTCGCCAAGAAAACCGCCGCTAAAAAAGTCGCCACCAAAAAAGCCGTCAAGAAGGCCGTGAAAAAAGTGGCCAAGAAAGTGGCAGTGAAAAAGGTCGCGAAAAAGTCAGCCGCCAAGAAAGCGCCTGCCAAGAAAGCCGCCGCGAAAAAGTCGTCGGTAAAAAAGAGCATCGCCAAGGTCGTCAAGAAAGTCACGGCCGCGGAAAAGAAAGCAGCCAAGGCGGTCAAGAAGTTCGCCGCCAAGGTCGTAAAGAAGGTCAGCAGTAAAAAGTCGGCTAGCACCAAGAAAGCCGCGCCCAAAAAGGCGGTCGTCAAGAAATCCGCCAGCACCAAAAAAGGTGCAAGCACCGTAAAAGGTGTAAACAAGAAAGCCGTCGCCAAGACGGTGAAAAGGTCCACTGCCAGCAAGAAAGTGGCCGTAAAGACAGCCAAGAAACCTGCTGCCAAGAAAGTCACTGCAAAAAAGAAGTAAGCCGTACCGCATCCGGTCCGGCCACGCGCCGGGCCGGGTGCTTTTTTACCAGGCAATACCCTCCGCGCCAGCGCGCCGCGTGAGTCAGCCACACCGCCAGGCACCTTTCATTGGCTGCCCGCAAGCACCATATCTATCTCTATAACGCCCCAACACAGAAGAACATCATGGCGACCAAAATCGACAAAAAGATCACCGGCTACAACGTGGTCAAACCCGAAGACAAGGTTGCCGCGCCTGCGGCCGCTGTGCCGCTCGCGTCCAAAGAGCCGCCGATGGCCGAAGTGATCCAGATGCACGAAAGCGTGGAGCGCCCCGATACCCTCGTCGGCTCCACCTTCAAGATCAAGTCGCCGCTGTTCGAGCACGCGCTCTACGTCACCATCAACGACATCGTGCTCAACGCCGGCACGCCGCACGAGCAGCGCCGCCCGTTCGAGATCTTCATCAACTCGAAAAACATGGACCACTTTCAGTGGATCGTGGCGCTCACCCGCATCATGTCCGCCGTGTTTCGCAAGGGCGGCGACGTCACCTTTCTGGTCGAGGAGATGAAGGCCGTATTCGACCCGCGCGGCGGCTACTTCAAGTCCGGCGGCGTCTACATGCCCAGCATCGTCGCCGAGATCGGCACGGTGGTGGAGCAGCACATGAAAAACATCGGCATGATCCACGACCCCGAGATGGACGAATCCACCCGCCAGCTCATCGCCGACAAGCGCGCTGCCTATGAGGCGGCCAGCGCAAAAAAAAACTCTGACGTAGTTGCTGCGCCGGCAGCGGCCGCGGCAGCTAGCGATAGCAAACCCAAGCTCAACGCTGCCGGCTTCCCGCCCGGCGCTACGCTCTGCGCCAAGTGCAACACGCAGGCGCTGGTGCTGATGGATGGGTGTCAGACGTGCTTGAATTGTGGGTATTCGAAGTGCGGTTAAGCCAACTTTTTAGTTGATGGCAAAAAAGGGCGGCGCTAAGCCGTCCTTTTTTGTTCCACGCATCTGACGTACTGTGTTCGAAATAAAGCCACCAGCAATTACGCTCGCCTAGGCTTTGAACTATCAGGGAATCATTGGATCTTGTCGAAGGCTCATATGGCAGAATTAAAAGAAGGCCTGCCAGTTACGCCCGCTGTAGTGCGTTGGGCGCGTGAGCGAGCGGGCTATTCGATGGACGAGGCAGGCCGCATCTTTAAAAAGATCGCGGAATGGGAAATGGGTGACGCTTTGCCGTCCTACTCCCAAGTGGAGCAAATGGCTGAAAAGTTCAAGACGCCGGTAGCTGTCTTTTTCTTTCCCGATCCTCCGACTTTGCCTTCGCTTGAGAAATCATTCCGCACATTAACGTCAGGAGATTTCTCTGCTATTCCGCGTACCGTTCGCATGTTTCTGCGTCGCGGGCAGGCGATGCAACTGAATCTAGCGGAATTAAATGACGAGCGGAATTCAGCGCCCAATTTAATCACGCGCGATCTGGAGTTCTCGCCGAATAGCTCAATAGACGTAATCGCCTCAGAGATTCGCGCTTACTTGAAAGTAAGTATTGAGGAGCAGTCAAGTTGGAAAAGTGTGGACGAATCTCTTGAGGCGTGGCGCGAGATTTTCACTACACGCGCCGGCATTTACGTCTTCAAGGACGCCTTTCACGCGCCAAACTATTTTGGCTTCTGTCTTTATGATGATGAATTCCCGATCATCTACATCAATAATAGTTCAACAAAGTCACGTCAAATTTTCACTTTGTTCCATGAGCTAGGTCATCTACTTTTCCATACAAGCGGTGTAGACATTCTTGATGATTCGTTTCTGCATTACCAAGGAACTGCAGAGCAAAAGATCGAGATCATTTGTAACGCTCTAGCTGCACGGGTCTTGGTTCCTGATGAACTGTTAGACAGGATGCTAGAGGGGATCAAAATCGGCCGCGACGCTGCTACACAACTTGCTGACTATTTCAATGTCAGTCGCGAAGTAATCTACAGAAAATTCCTTGACCGAAATCTTGTCGATGCTGAGGAATACGCGGCCGCTGCTGACGATTGGGCTGCGCAGATGAAGCCCAAAGCATCAGACTCAGGCAACTACTACAACAGCCACCGTGCCTATTTAGGGCAGCGTTATATCGATCTTGCATTTACGAGGTATTACCAGCAGCGCTTTGATCGTAGGCAGCTCGCGGAATATCTGAACCTCAAGCCTAAGAGCTTGCCGACCTTCGCAGAAAAATTTGCTGGAGGTGGCCTCTGATGTATGTCTTGGACACGAACGTTATTTCGGCGCTCCACAAAAATTACTATCGGTCTCGCTTCGTTTCACTATGGAAGCAGTTCGACGCACTTGTTGCAGATGGTCGGATAACGTCAGCGCGCGAGGCTTATCACGAGCTTCATGATGGGGTTGTCGGTGCAGATACCGCTTGGGCGAAAGCTAATTCCAAGCTTTTTGCAACTCCCGACGCAAAAGAAGCTGCGTTCGTGGCTGCGATTTATGCTGTTCCACATTTCCAAGCCAATATAGAGAAGCAGAAGCTTATAAAAGGCGGCCGGAACGCAGACGCGTTTATCATTGCCCGAGCTTTCTCAGTCGGAGGAATGGTCGTAACTATGGAGCGGGGTAAGCCCAACGCCGTGAAGATTCCCAACATTTGCGAGCATTTTAGGATTCCCGTTTTAGATCTCGAGGGCTTAATGGAAAGAGAGGGCTGGGTCTTTTAGCCGAAACCAGCTAGCCGGGTCAGAGCCTCTTATCGGCAGCCATCTAGACGGCTATTCAAAAGCTTGGCCAGAGGTGCGAAACTGGGGTCAGAGTCGACTTTTCTGCTCAGCCTTGTGAGAAAGCGGCGCGAAGGGAAAGACTTCATCGGTTTCATTGTGGCGACAAATGGACGGATTCCCATGCCTGCGAACGCTTTTGCCCGCAGTGCTGCTCGCCGTTGTTCAAAGCGGCGATGCTTATAGAAAAACGGGTCAGAGCTAACCGGGTCAGAGCCCCTTATCGTCAGCCATCTAGACGGCTATTCGGATGCTTGGCCCGCGGAGACGGGGTCAGGTTCACTTAAATCAGCCGAGGAAGTGAACCTGACCTTGTCATACACCGATAGGCAGGGCTATTTCCGCCGCTTCTAACGCTGAAGCGCACCAGCAAAAAAACTCGCCGGTGCGTCCGACAATGTCTCTGAACTTTTTTAGTTCCGCGCGCTGACGACCGGCACACCCGTGCGCATGGAAAATTAAATAAAAGCTGAAACCCGGGTCTTGAAAACACGCCGAAGGAAAAATATATTTCTGCGCGCCGGCTACCCAGGCGGCACTGCAACTTCATCGTGAGGTGGCAGATTCCATATTGCTCCCAGGAGGATATGTCATGCGTACCAATCTCGATTTTGCTCCACTGTACCGTTCCAGCGTGGGTTTCGACCGCGTGTTTGCCCTGCTTGAAAACGCTTCGCGCGCGCAGGCTGCCGACAACTGGCCGCCGTTCGACACGGTCAAGCTCAACGACGACGCCTATCAGATCACCATGGCCGTGGCCGGCTTCGCCGAAGGCGAGCTGGACATCTCGATGCAGCCGAACCTGCTGATCGTCAGCGGCGAACGCAAGTCAAACGACGAGAACGTCGAGTATCTGCATCGTGGCATTGCCAATCGGGCGTTCACTCGTCGCTTTGAGCTTGCCGATCACGTGCACGTGACCCAGGCTCAGCTGATCAACGGCCTGCTTACGATCGAGCTAAAGCGAGAAGTGCCCGAGGCGATGAAGCCCCGCAAGATCGCCATCGGCGCAACCCGCGAAGCGAGCCAGCCGAAGCTGGTGGAAAACCGCGCCGCGTAAGATCACCACTCCGCGGGGTCGATCGGGCT
>Ga0302220_10000495_pt1 | contig 33391 bp, 33 predicted proteins | sample II_Palsa_E1_3_FD_194572 | JGI IMG/M metagenome (GOLD analysis project Ga0302220, IMG submission 194572) | Peat permafrost microbial communities from Stordalen Mire near Abisko, Sweden - II_Palsa_E1_3 | ecosystem: Environmental > Terrestrial > Soil > Palsa > Peat permafrost | place: Sweden...
ACGGAGGACCAGGAGGCGCTGCGGAAGGAGATTCGGCAGTTTGCTGCGCGGGAGATTGCTCCGCATGTTTCGGAGTGGGATGAGAAGAGCGAGTTCCCTGCTGCTGTTGTGAAGAAGCTGGGGGCGATGGGGCTGCTGGGCGTGATCTTTCCGCCGGAGTATGGCGGCGCGGGGATGGGGTACGTGGATTATGTGCTGGCAATTGAGGAGCTGTCGGCTGTGGATGGGTCGGTGGGGATCATCGTGGCCGCGCATAATTCGCTGGGAACGAATCATATTTTTCTGGCAGGAAACGAAGCGCAGAAGCGAAGGTATGTTCCGAAGCTGGCGAGCGGTGAGTGGCTGGGAGCGTGGGGGCTGACGGAGCCGGGGTCGGGATCGGATGCGGGTGGTGCTCGAACGACGGCGGTGCGTAAAGGCGACAAGTGGGTGCTGAATGGGACGAAGACGTTCATTACGAACGGTAGCTATGCGGATACAGCCGTGGTGATCGCGGTGACGGACAAGAGCAAGGGGACGCACGGGCTTTCGGCATTCGTGGTGGAGAAAGGGACTAAGGGATTTCGGCCGGGAAAGAAAGAGAATAAGTTAGGGCTGCGGGCTAGCGATACGAGCGAGCTGATCTTTGAGGACTGCGAGATTCCGGCGGAGAATTTGCTGGGGGTTGAGGGCGAGGGGTTCGTCGACTCGATGCGCGTGCTGGATGGAGGAAGGATTTCGATTGCGGCGCTGTCGCTGGGGATTGCGCGCGGTGCGCTGGATGCGGCGACGAAGTATGTGAAGGAACGGCGGCAGTTTGGGAAGGCGATTGCGGAGTTCCAAGGGATTCAGTGGAAGCTTGCGGACATGGCGACGGAGCTGGATGCGGCTCGGTTGCTGACGCAGAGGGCGGCGGTGCTGAAGGATTCGGGCCGGACCGTGACGCGCGAGTCGGCAATGGCGAAGCTGTTTGCGAGCGAGGTTGCTGTGAGGATCTGTAATGAGGCTGTGCAGTTGTTTGGCGGGTACGGGTTCATCAAGGATTATCCCGCCGAAAAGTTTTATCGCGATGTGAAGCTTTGCACCATTGGCGAAGGGACGAGCGAGATTCAGCGGATGGTGATTGCGCGCGAGCTTCTGAAGGTGCAGCCTTCGCGGGGATAAAGAACATGGCCGATGCGGTGAAGATTGTGGAGTGTCCGCGGGATGCGTGGCAGGGCTTGCCGGGGTTGATTCCTGCGGAGAGGAAAGCTGCGTATCTGCGGTCGCTGGTGGACGCGGGATTTCGGCATTTGGATGCGGTGAGTTTCGTGTCGCCGGCGGCGGTGCCGCAGATGGCCGACTCGGAAGAGGTGCTGCGGTTGTTGGGGCCGGTGCCGGGTGTGGATGTGATCGGGATCGTAGTGAACGAGAAGGGTGCGGAGCGCGCGATTGCTACGGAGGCGGTCGGCGTGCTGGGGTTTCCGTATTCGATCTCGCCGAGTTTTCTGGAGCGGAATCAGCGGCAGACGCAGAAGGAAGCGCTGCGGACGCTGGAGACGATTCACGGGATGGCGCGCGGCGCGGGGTTGCGCGTCGTGGCGTATGTGTCGATGGCGTTTGGCAATCCTTATGGGGATGAATGGAGCCTGGACATGGTGCTGCGGGCTTGCGACACGCTGAAGTCGATGGGGATGGGGACGCTTTCGCTGGCGGATACAGTGGGCGCGGCTACGTCGCTGGAGGTGCTGCAGGTGGTGGGTGAGGTGGTTGCAGAGCACGGAGACCTCGAGGTGGGGGTGCATCTTCATACCCGCAGACAGGATGCCGTAGGAATGGTGAAGTCTGCGTTTGCGGGCGGGTGTCGACGGTTCGATGCGGCGATTGGCGGGCTGGGTGGATGTCCGTTTGCGCAGGATGAGTTGGTGGGAAATCTTCCAACCGATGAGTTGCTGGTGGCGTTCCATGAATTGGGACTGGGGGCGGCGAGGCTGCATGGGCTGAATGAGATTGAGTGGGAGAGTGCGCGAATTGCGCGAGACTTTGGTCATGCGACTGGAGGAGAGTCGAGGTGAGCTACGAGACGATTGTGGTGGGACAAGAGGGATGGGTGCGGAGGATTCGGCTGAATCGGCCGGAGCGGCGGAACGCGATGACGCCGTTGATGCAGGACGAATTGATTGCTGCCTTCGACGAGGCGGGGGCGAGCGATTGCCGGGCGGTGGTGCTGGAGGGAGCGGGCGAGGCGTTTTGTTCGGGGCTGGATTTGAGCGTCCTGCAGGGGGCGAAGGATAAGAGCGCGGCGGAACATCGTGCGGATGCCGAGCGGGTAGCGCGGCTGTTTCGGACACTGTACGAACTGCCAAAGCCTACGATTGCGAAGGTGCATGGAGCGGCGGTTGCCGGTGGAACTGGCCTCGCGACGATCTGTGATTTTACGCTGGCGGTGCCGACGGCGAAGTTTGGGTATACGGAGGCGCGGATCGGGTTTGTGCCGGCGCTGGTGTCGGCGTATTTGGTGGTGCAGATTGGGGAGAAGCAGGCGCGGGGATTGCTACTGACGGGAAAGCTGTTTGATGCTGCGGAGGCGTATAGGCTGGGGCTGGTGAATGAGGTGGTGTCGGCGGAGGAGTTGGAGGCTCGGGTGACGACGCTGGCAGGGGTGTTGGCGGAGAATAGTCCTGAATCGTTGAGGGCCACGAAGAAGTTGCTGGCGGCGCAGCGTAAGGTGTGGCTGGATGCGGCGGTGGAGTTGGGAATGGAAGCGAACGCTGGGGCGCGGGAGACGAAGGATTTTTATGAGGGCGTGACGGCGTTTCTGGAAAAGCGGAAGGCTGTGTGGTCGTCCTGCGCGGACGGCGAGGGTTAAGAGTGGTGGTTGGAAACCGTGTAGGGCGGCGGTGCTGCGGCTGGATGGCGGGTCCTTCGCTTCGCTCAGGATGACAGATTTTTCAGGGATGTGCGGAAGACAATTCAGCTTCGTGCTTGATCGAAATGTACGGCGGCGGTGGTGGCTTGGCGGACCTGGTCGGGGGTTACGTCGGGGGCTAGTTCGATGGCGGAGAAGCCGGTTGGCGTGATGTCGAAGACGCCGAGGTCGGTGATGACGCGGTTGACTACGGCGGCGCCGGTGAGCGGGAGGGTGCAGGTTGGGAGGAGCTTGGGACTTCCCTGTGCGGTGTGCTCCATGATGACGACTACGCGGCGGACACCCGACACGAGATCCATGGCGCCGCCCATGCCTTTGACGCGCTTGCCGGGGATCATCCAGTTGGCGAGGTCGCCGCGCTCGGAGACTTCCATGGCGCCGAGGATGGCGAGGTCGATGTGGCCGCCGCGAATCATGGAGAAGGAGTCGGCGCTGGAGAATGTCGACGCGCCGGGGGTGAAGGTGACCGTCTGCTTGCCGGCGTTGATCAGGTCGGCATCGACTTCGGAGGCGAGTGGAAATGGGCCCATGCCGAGCAGGCCGTTTTCCGATTGCAGCGTGACGGACATGCCGGCGGGAATGTAGTTGGCGACGAGGGTGGGGATGCCGATGCCGAGGTTGACGTAGAAGCCGTCGCGGAGCTCGAGGGCGGCGCGCGCGGCCATTTCGTTGCGGGACCAGGGCATGCGTCAGGCCTCTCGGGTGGTGGTTTTTTCGATGCGCTTTTCGGGATTGGGATTGTGGACGAGGCGGTGGACGAAGATGCCGGGGGTATGGATCTCGTCGGGGTCAAGGTCGCCGGGCTGGACGATGATCTCTGCTTCGGCGACGGTGATCTTGCCGCAGGTTGCGGCGTTGGGATTGAAGTTGCGGGCGGTGCGGCGGTAGATGAGGTTGCCTTGCGTGTCGGCCTTCCAGGCTTTGACTAAGGCTAGGTCGGCGACTAGGCCGCGCTCGAGGATGTAGGTGTGGCCGTCGAAGTCCTTGTGCTCTTTGCCTTCGGCGACGAGAGTGCCCACACCGGTGCGGGTGTAGAAGCCGGGGATGCCCGCGCCGCCGGCTCGCATACGTTCGGCGAGCGTGCCTTGCGGGGCGAACTCGACTTCGAGCTCGCCTTGGAGGAACTGGCGCTCGAACTCGGCGTTCTCTCCGACGTAGCTGGAGATCATTTTTTTGACCTGGCGAGTTTGCAGGAGGAGGCCGATGCCCCAGTTGTCGATGCCGGCGTTGTTGCTGGCGATAGTGAGGTTGCGTGCGCCGGTATCGCGCAGGGCGGCGATGAGGGCTTCGGGAATGCCGCAGAGACCGAAGCCGCCGATGGCGAGCAGCATGTCGTCGTGGGCGACATCAGCTAGCGCGGTGCGGGCGTCGGGATAGAGTTTGTTGAGGCCGTGAGGGCTAGAGGTTGCCACGTGCGTCCTGTCGGCTATAAATTTCCACGTGCGTCTTGCTCTCTTTCTATGGCCTCAAACAGCGCCTTGAAGTTTCCTTTGCCGAAGCTGCGGCTTCCCTTGCGCTGGATGATTTCGTAGAAGAGCGTGGGGCGGTCTTCTACGGGCTGGGTAAAGATCTGCAGCATGTAGCCTTCGTTGTCGCGGTCGACGAGGATGCCGAGGCGCTCGAGTTCGTCGAGGGGCTCGTCGATCTTACCGACGCGGGACTGTAGCTCGGTGTAGTAGCTGTGAGGGACGGTGAGGAAGTTGACACCTTGTGCCTGGAGAGCTGACACGGTGGCGAGGATGTCGTGGGTGGCGAGCGCGAGGTGCTGGACGCCGGGGCCATCGTAGAAATCGAGGTACTCTTCGATCTGGGATTTGCGGCGGCCTTCGGCGGGCTCGTTGATAGGGAACTTTACGTAGCCCGTGGAGTTCGCCATGACCTTCGACATGAGCGCGGAGTATTCGGTGGAGATGTCGTTGTCGTCGAAGTGCTGGTAGAGCTGGAAGCCCATGACCTTGGAGTAGAAGTCGACCCACTCGTTCATGGCGTTCCAGCCTACGTTGCCGACGATGTGGTCGATGTGGAGGAGGCCTACGGGGCGGGCGACGGTGTCCTCGGGCATGGCGCGGTAGCCGGGGAAGAAGGTGCCGGTGTAGTTCTTGCGCTCGACGAAGGTGTGGAGGGTGTCACCGTAGGCGGCGATGGATGAGACGACTACGGAGCCGTGTTCGTCGGAGAGGGTGGTGGGTTCTTGGACGGATGTTGCCCCGCGGGCGGTGGTCTCGCGCCAGGCGCTGGCGGCGTCGTCTACCCAGAGGGCGATGGCGCGGACGCCGTCACCGTGTTTGGCGACGTGGCGGGCGATGTCGGAGTCGGCGCGGAGGGCGGTGGTGAGGACGAAGCGAACTTTTCCCTGCTGCAGGACGTAGGAGGCGCGGTCGCGGCGGCCGGTTTCGGGGCCGGCGTAGGCTACGAGCTTCATGCCGAAAGCGGTGCGGTAGAAGTAGGCGGCCTGGCGAGCGTTGCCGACGTAGAACTCGACGTGGTCGGTGCCGTTGAGGGGAAGGAAGTCGACGACGGTTTCGGGGGCCTGTTGGGTGAGGGTGGCCATGGTGGGTTCTCCTTTGGCGCGGTTGGGGCGGCGTGCGTTCAGCCGCTGGGTTCACTCGAAAGGATGAAGGTTTGGTTGGAGGGCTGTCAACCTGGAGGCGGGTGTGGAACGCATGGCGCGAGGTTCTGCGCTAGATGACTGCGCGGAGGGCGGTCTTCATGCCGTTGCGTGCGGTCTTGAGAGCGGTCTCGCCTGCCGCGATGGTGTGGCCGAGTGCTGATCTCCTCCGTTGCCCTGAATGCTCGAAGGCTACGGCCTCGATGTTGCCACCGAAGAGGGTGTGGCTCTCGTCGATTTGGTCGAGTGCCGCGTTTAGTTGCGCGATGACGGCGTCGGCTTCGTCGGCTACTACGATTACTTCGACGGTGATTTTCTTGTATTGCATCGGGATACCTCTGGAGGTGATTTTATGCTGTTGGACGCGCGTGCAGCGGCACGTTGCGATCACTACTGCTAATCCAGTTCCCGAGCATGTGCTGCAACTAACGACTTAAGCTCAGAAACGTTAATCGCTTCGCCGATCATGACTTGTGTTCCGTTGTAGTATTCCTGCAACACTTCCGCCACTAACTGACCTTCTGAGTAAGTCTTCTTTGAGCCGTCGGGCAATTGAGAGGCGTAAAGAAATCCCGAACTACTGTTGGCCATCGCGCCGATAATTTGTTCTACAGCTGGAGAGTAGGGCAAAAACTTCGCTACCACGATTCCTACAACTTTACTGCTTCCCGCAAGAAACACAGGGCCACCTGAATTGCCGGGATTGATTGCTCCGTCGATGATCAAGTGTTTTACCTTGACGGCGCCTACCCCGTCTTCGGTGAAACCTGACAGAAATCCTGTACTTAGCAGCGGCGCAGGGCCATTGAAATTTAGCGGGAAGCCCCACGTGTATATCGGGCTTCCAATAAGCAGGTTATCCGTTTCGGCAAGTTCAAGGCCATTGCCTAAGGACTGGACGGGCTTCAATAACGCAAGATCGACATTTGCGTCCGTGACTGCTTTGACGAACGACACGGGTGTTCCGAATGTAGTCATTCCAACCATTTGTTCCGCGGAACAGCCCTTAAGAACGTGCGCGTTGGTAACGACAATGCCGCCATTGATCACGAACCCGGTACCTTTCATTTGGGTCTGAGGACAGGCAAGAATCAGTACCGTTGTTACCCCATTTCTTTCGGTCGCTGGGGTTGCGTCGTAAGTCCACCTGGTAGCAACAGGCATCTTCTCAACGGATTGCCCCTCCGGCATTTGTTGTTTCGAACTCTTCTGGGCTTTGCAAACGCCACCATACAGAGTTGCACAAAGATAAACAATGACCGTACCAAGGAGTTTCATCTCGCCCTCGCGTTTGCGTCGATTGTAATGCGAATATAAGGCGAAATGCCGCAAATGAATTCCGAGCTACGGGGATTAAATCGGCTACAGCGCAGGGAGGATGGTGCCGCGGCATTCGCCTAGGGAGATGAGGGGGAGGCCTTCGCGGTGGCATGTGCCGCGGAGGATGATTTCGTCGCCGTCGGCTAGGAATTCGCGGAGCTCGCCGTTGGGGAGTTGGAGGGGGACGGTGCCGCGGCGGGTGAGCTCGAGCAGGCAGCCTTCGGAGGCGGGGTTGGGGCCGGAGATGGTGCCGCTGGCGAGGATGTCGCCGGGGAGGAGGTTGCAGCCGTTGCTGGTGTGGTGGGCGATCATTTGCGCGAAGGACCAGTAGAGGTCGCGGAGGTTGCTGGTGCTGAGCGGCGTGGGCGGAAGGTTGTGTTCGCGCATGTGGGCGGTGGAGAGGAGGACTTCGAGGGTGACGTCGAAGCCTGATGCGGCTGCTGGTTCGGTGAGGTATGGGAGGGGTGCGGGGTTGGTGGCGGGGCGTGGGGCGAGGGGGGTGCGGTAGGGGGCGAGGGCTTCGATGGGGATGACCCAGGGGGAGAGGCTCGTCGCGAAGCTTTTGCCGAGGAAGGGCCCCAGGGGTTGGTACTCCCATGACTGGATGTCGCGGGCGGACCAATCGTTGAGCAGGGAGAGCCCGAAGAGGTGGGCGGGCGCGTCGGCGATGGGGATGGGTGTGCCGAGGGGGTTGCCGGTGCCGATGTAGGCGGCTACTTCGAGCTCGTAGTCGAGCTGGTTGGTGGGTTGGAAGACGGGGGTGGGGTCGGTGAGTTTGAGCTGGCCGTGGGGGCGGCGGATGGGCGTCCCGCTGATGATGAGCGAGGAGGCTCGGCCGTTGTAGCCGATGGGGAGCCAGGGGTAGTTGGGGAGCAGCGGGGCGTCGGGGCGGAAGAGCTTGCCTACGTTGGTGGCGTGGTGGATGGAGGCGTAGAAGTCGGTGTAGTTTTCGGTGGCGACAGGCTTGTGGAAGACGGCCTTTGCCATGGGGAGCATGAGCGAGGCGACAAGGCGTTGCTGGTCAGTGTTGCGGTCGGAGCGGGGCTCGATGGTGATGAGGAGGTCGGTGAGGCGCTTGCGGAGGGCGGACCATGCTACGGGGCTGCAGCGCATGAGGGAGTTGAGTGTGGAGGCCATGCAGGCGGTTTGGAGGTTGGTGGGGAGCTCCGCCAGGAGTTTGGCTTCGCTGAGATGGTGGAGGTCGAGGATGAAGGCGCCGATGCCGATGCCGAGGTGGGGCGTAGCGTCGGGCGTGGAGGTGAAGGCGCAGAATGGGAGCGACTGCAGGGGGAAACCGCTGTCGGGCTCGTTGGCGGTGCCTACCCAGCTTGTGGCGATGGTCATGGCTTGAGTCTATGGCTTGGGGTTCGATGGTGGAAAAAGCCCAGGGCTAAAGCCCATTTTTCCGGGCCCCTAAATGTCCGGGCTAAAGCCCGGACCTAATCCGAGGAGCAAAGGCAGGGGCAACAGCAGGAGCAAATACAGGGATCCTTCGCTGCGCTCCAGGATGACGGCGTAAAACAAACAACGGCAAATGCAACGGCAAGGGCAACAACCAATACGGGGGTCCTTCCCTTCACTGCGTTAGAGGGTCAGGATGACGGCCTAAACCTACGGCCTGGGGACGGTGAAGTTGCGTTTTAGGCCTTGCCAGCATTCGTAGTATTCGTGCTGGAGGATTTTGGATTCGAGGGCGTAGCGGGTGGGGCGGACGGCCATGCGGGTTTCGAACATGAAGGCTAGCGTGTCCTTGATGTGGTGAGGCTTGAGCTCGGCGGCTGAGGCGCGGTCGAAGGTTTCGGCGTCGGGGCCGTGGCCGGACATGCAGTTGTGCAGGCTGGCGCCGCCGGGGAGGAAGCCTTCGGCCTTGGCGTCGTACTCACCGTAGATTAGGCCCATGAACTCGTTCATCATGTTGCGGTGGAACCAGGGGGGGCGGAAGGTGTGCTCGGCTACAAGCCAGCGCGGGGGAAAGATGGCGAAGTCGATGTTGGGTGTGCCGTGGATAGGCGAAGGCGCGGTGAGGACGGTGAAGATGGAGGGGTCGGGGTGGTCGAAGCTGACCGTGTTGATGGTGTTGAAGCGGGCCATATCGTAGGTGTAGGGCGCGTAGTTGCCGTGCCAGGCGACGACGTCGAGCGGTGAGTGGTTGTAGTGCGAGGTCCAGAGCTTGCCAAGGAACTTGGAGACGACTTCGAAGTCGCCGTCGATGTCTTCGTAGGCGGCGACGGGGGTTAGGAAGTCGCGTGGGTTGGCGAGGCCGTTGGCGCCGATGGGGCCGAGGTCGGGAAGGCGGAAGGGCTGGCCGTAGTTCTCGCAGATGTAGCCGCGGACCTGGTCGTTGAGGAGCTCGACGCGGAACTTGATGCCGCGGGGAATGACGGCGAGATGGCCGGGGGGGACTTCGAGGATGCCGCACTCTGTTACCAGGCGGAGGGTGCCTTGTTGGGGGAGGATGAGGAGCTCGCCGTCGGCGTTGTAGAAGACGCGGTCGGTCATGGAGGCGTTGGCGGCGTAGAGGTGGACGCCGCAGCCGTCGTGGGTGGCGGGGTCGCCGTTGCCTCCGAGCGAGACCAGGCCTTCGACGAAGTCGGTGGGGGTGGTTGGGAACGGGAGCGGGTCCCAGCGCATCTGGTTGGGCGGGGTGGGCTCCTCGTTGAAGGGACCGCTGCGGAGGAGAGTGGCTTCGGGGAAGGGCTGGTAGGGCTCGTGGACGACGGAGGGGCGGATGCGGTACATCCAGGAGCGGCGATTGAGGCCGCGCGGGGCGGAGAAGGCGGAGCCACTTACCTGTTCGGTGTAGAGGCCGAGGGGATGCTTTTGCGGGGAGTTCTGGCCGATGGGGAGAGCCCCGGGGTGTGCTTCGGTGGCGAACTCGTTTGCAAAACCTGACTGGTACTTGAGGGGAGAGGAATGCGGCATGAAATAGCTCCTGGACGCCACGATTTCTGGCACCGGAAGTATCGCATGGACGGAACGGTTTTGGCGCTCGCGCGGGAACACGAAGCGAGCAGTCGCCGCTAAACGAACGGGCATCGCCGGTGTGAGCACGGCAGGCGTAGCATCTCTTACTATTAACAATTTCCTCGGGAAGGCGATCCTTGCGGGCGGACAGCGATGGTTGAGGCAGGCCTTATCCTCGAGCACTTGCACAGCGAGTTTTTCGCAGCGCTGGAGGCTTGCCGTGTTCGGCCTCGGCAGAAGGCTGTGCATCAACTACGCACGACGTCGCGGCGGCTGGAAGCGCTGCTGACGACAGCGAAACGACGGCGGCGCGGCAATGGGACGTTCGGGCGGAAGGTGGATAAGGCGCTCAAGGCGTTGAAACCGATCCGGAGAGCGGCAGGTCCTGTCCGGGATATGGACGTACAGCTGGGGTTGCTGGAGGATTTGGTGAGAACGAAGGTCTCCGCGATGGCGGCGGGGGAACGCAGCGTTATCAGCGAAGAGGCGCGCAAACTTCAAGCAAAACTCAAAAGGTGTCGCAAGGAGGCTGCTGCACAGCTTGTCGCTGCAATTACGGATGCAGAAGACCAAGCGATGAGACGCATAAGTCCTTTGCAAACTGATCTATTAGGTCAAAAGTGGACGTCGTTGTTGAAGGACGCGCTGGCAATCGAGCGGCGCAGTGCCAGGGCTCTGGTTACTCGTGACCCCGTGAGCCTGCACGCGTATCGTAAGGGCTCGAAGTTTTCGCGGTATCTGGCGGAGATGGAGGAGGAGTCTGAGACGGCGAAGCTGTTTGCGAAGAGGATGAAGAAGGTGCTGGATGCGATTGGAGCGTGGCACGACTGGATGCTGCTTACCCAGTTGGCAAAGGAGACTGTTGGGAAGTCTTCGGCTCTCGCAAAGATTGTGAAGAAGGAGAGGGATCGGGGGTTACGCCAGGCGGTAAGAGCGGTGGAGCGATTGCATCAGCACGGTTAGGGTGTGGTTGGAAAGATGCAGATCTGCGATAGATTTCTATCGTGCGGAGCGGGGGCATAGGGCCGGGGAACGTCATCTAGGAGTGAAGCACCCACATGAGAGCGGCACCCTCGACGAGCAGGCAGGTCTGGACCCAGTTGGGATAGGTGGGGAAGACGCTGCGGAGCGAGCTCTGGGGGAAGCACAGCCGCAGCACCCCAGAGATCGTCAAGCCGGCAAAGAGGACCCAGTAGTACCATCCACCCCACCAGACACAGGGGATGGAGAGTTCGAGTAACAGCGCTCCGAAGAGTCGGATGCCGTTGGCCCTACTGATCCAGCGCTCGGTCAAATTGGGTGCGGCGATATGCCAGATACCCGACAGGATGAGCACGAGAACCACGGTGGACAGATATATGGTCTTGAACATGATAGCCAGCGTAAGCGAAATTTTTGATACTCAGAGGCCCGTTAACGCGGAAGCTAATAGCGTGAGCAGGACAACTTGAAATTGTTGCGGAAAGAGTAACGATGCCGCAGAAGTGCAAGAATTCAAGCGATTTGGGACTACAGGAGAAAATCAGACAAGATTCAGGCAGTATCCATCTTGAGGCCAATGGTTACCAAAGAGTGTGACTGGTGGAAGGTTCTGTGTTACCTACGTTACGACAAAGATCGGAACTTTGGAAGGGTATTTTTGCTTTGTTTGCATTTTTTTGCGCAAGGGGGCCCGTTTTGGGAGAAATCCCCCAAACTGTCTGAAGAAACCGAAGATCGTGAATTCCGGTTACTGATGAGGATTACTGGTTGACGCCGCTGGCGAGGAAACCACCGTCCACGACGAGGATTTCACCGGTGACGAAGGTACTGGCGTCGGACGCGAGATAGATGGCCGCGCCCACCAGTTCTTCAGTCTTGCCGAAGCGGTTCATCGGCGTGCGCATGCGCAGCTCTTTGCCGCGCTCGCTCTCGTCGAGCAGCTTCTGATTAAGCGCGGTGCGAAAGACCCCGGGGGCGATGGCGTTGACGGTTAAGCCCTTGGCGCTCCATTCGACGGCGAGGGACCGGGTTAGGGCTCCGACGGCGGCCTTCGAGCAGGCGTACGCGGTGACCTCTTTGAGGCTGACGAAGGTATTGAGCGAGGCGATGTTGATGATCCTGCCGTAGCCGCGATCGAGCATGGGTCGACCGAAGATCTGGCAGGCGCGGAGGGTGCCGGTCACGTTGGTGTCCATGATGGACTGCCACTCGTCTTCGGGAAAGTCGACGGTGGGAGCGCGCTTGATCTTGCCGGCGCAGTTGATGAGGATGTCGACTTTACCGAAGGCCTCGAGGGTGGCAGCGCAGAGGGCTTCGAGGCTGGCGCGATCGGCTACGTCGGATGTGTGGCGCAGGGTTCGAACGCCGAGGGCTTCGATAGCGGCCGCGGCCTGGTCAACCTGTTCTGCGCGACGGCTGGTGGCGACGACGTCGGCGCCCGCTTCCGCCAGGCCAATCGCCATGGCGAGTCCAATGCCCGAGGTGCCACCCACCACTACCGCGGTCTTCCCTGCCAGATCAAATAACTTCGATGCCATCGTCTCTCCTTATGCGTGCTCTAAGTGGTTCATGATTTCGTCGACCACTACTGCGGGCGCGTGATCGTTGGTGACGCGAAGTGCGTCGGCTGGCAGCTCCAGGGTCGCAAACTGGCTATCGAGCAGATCGGGATTCATGTAGTGATTTTTTCGATGGGCCAGGCGTTCAGCGATCAACTCCTTTGAGCCATCGAGTAAGACGAAGCGATAGGCGTTGAGTGGAAGGCCGCGGACGAGGGTTTGACGGTAAGCATCTTTCAACGCCGAGCATGCCAGAACGCCGCCCTTACCGGCTTCGAACCACTGGAGCAAGAGGGTGTTCAGCGTTTCAAGCCACGGCTGCCGGTCCTGATCCGTGAGGGGTTGGCCAGCAGCCATCTTGGCTTTGTTTGCGGCGGAATGATAGGTGTCGGCATCCGCGAAGGTCGTGTTCATCCGCTCGGCAAGCAGGGTTCCAATGGTGGTCTTTCCTGAACCACTGACACCCATGAGTACAACGATCATGGTTGGCTTCCTATAATGATGGCCCGGGAGTTCCGGACATAGAGTTTGGTCGAGTCTTCTTCTAGAGGCGCGCCCTTTAGTATAAGCATATGAGCTCTTCTTCGACCGGGCCCCTGGCGCGGTACAGCCAACAGACATTGCTGATCGACGCGGACGATACGCTTTGGGAAAACAATATTTATTTCGAGCGGGCGATTGTGTCGTTCATCTCGTATCTCGACCACAAAGTTCACACGGTGGAGCAGGTTCGGGAGCACCTCAATCGGTGTGAGCGCGCGACGATTGCAGAGCACGGGTATGGGGTGCAGAGCTTTCGGCGATCGCTGGTGGATTGCTTTGAACAGTTGACCGAATCGCCGATCACGCCCGATCGGCATGCGCGGATTGTTTCATTTACCGAGGCAATTGCGGCCAATGAGATTGAGCTGCTTCCCGGGGTTGAGGCGACGCTGGAAGAGCTTTCGCAACGCCATCGATTGATCCTGGTGACCAAGGGCAACGAGATTGAGCAGACGGACAAGCTGCAACGATCTGGGTTGCGGCCATGGTTCAACGCCATCGAGGTACTTGCGGAGAAGAACGCGCCTGCGTATCGCGCATTGATCGCCGCGCACCAGTGCGAGTGCGAGTCGACGTGGATGATTGGGAATTCGCCAAAATCGGATATCAATCCTGCGCTGGCGGCGGGGCTTAATGCGATATTTATTCCCCACGACTTCACGTGGGTTCTGGAACACGAGATGGTGGACGCACCGACGGGAAGCGGGCAACTGATGGAACTCGGTAGCTTCAGGGAATTGACCAGCTACTTCTAGGGATCGGGATTCTAGGGTTCGTCTTTATAGATTCCCATTTGCACCTGGCCGCCCTCGACGAGGCGCGCACGGAACATGCCGGGAGTGTTGAAGCCCCAGGCGATCTGACCGTCGGGTGTCATGGCGATAACGCCGCCGTCGCCTTTCATGGCTGTGAGTTGATGGTCAATCATTTCGTTGACTGCATCCTGCAGGCGCATGTTTTTGTATTGGACCAGGGCGCAGATGCTGCGGGCCATGGTGAGGCGAATGAAGTACTCGCCGGTGCCGGTCGCGGAGACGCCGCAGGAATCATTGGAGGCGTAGGTGCCGGCGCCGATGATGGGCGAGTCGCCGATGCGGCCGAAGCGCTTGCCGGTGAGGCCGCCGGTGGTGGTGCCAGCGGCGATGTTCCCTGCGCGATCGCGCACGACGATGCCGGTGGTTCCCCACTTGTGCGCGTCGGGAGTTTCAAGCTGCGCGATGGGCTTGGTGGGTGGAGGGGGCGCGCCGGCGGGACGCGGCGGGATGGGCAGGCGTTGCTCTTTTAGATATCGGACGAGACCCTCCCAGCGCTCTTCGGTAAAGAAGTACGAGTTGTCGACCTGTTGGAGGCCGACGCTGGCGGCGAACTGGTCGGCGCCCGTGCCGCTGAGCATGACGAACTGAGACTTTTCCATCACAGCTTTCGCTAGCGAGATGGGATTCTTGGTGCGGGTTACACCGGCGACTGATCCTGCGCGCAGGGTTTTGCCTTCCATGATGGCGGCGTCGAGATAGTTTTTGCCGTCGGCGGCGAAGACGGCGCCTTTGCCGGCGTTGAAGAGCGGATCGTCTTCGAGGACTTTGAGGCCGGCCTCCACGGCGTCGACTGCGGGGCCGTTTGCGTCAAGGACCGCGGCGGCGGCATGAACCGCGCGGTCAAGGCCGGCACGATAGGCGGCGTCGCGCTCGGGCGTCATGGAGGAGCGCTCGATCACGCCGGCGCCGCCATGCATGACGATAGCCCACTTGCCGGCCGGCGCCTGGGAGGCAAGAGAAGCGGGCTGCTGCGCGACGGCGAAAGGAATTGCACCGAGACAGAGTGTCAGTAAAATCTGGTTCCGCATTAGATCCTCGTGCGAACGAGTCTAGCGCAAGTTGCGCCGTGAATCCGTGGTTGCAGGCAGTCTTCGGCCAATTTCGCACGTCTAAGGCAAAGAGCAGGCATGATGCGGCGTATGCGAGTGTAATTACGGTAGCAGGGCTTAGGGAGGCTGGATGTCAGAGTACGAGAACGATTTGTCGCAACTTGTTTACGAATTGAACCGGTCAGTGCCTGCCGCAAAGAGTGGCTCGAGCGAAGAAGCTGGGTTGGGCGCGGACAAGAAGAGCGCGTTGGACCCGCTGCTGACGCAGGCGGCGGAACGGAAGGCTTCGGACATCATTCTTGTTGTTGGGTCCGGTGTCACGCTCAGGGTCAATGGCGTGCTGACGCCAGCGACGGGCAAAGTTCTGACTCCTGAAGATCTTCGCAGGCTGCTGCTGCCTCTGTTGACGAGCGAGCAGACGAAGGAGCTTGAGACGCGGCGGGTGGTCGACTTTTCGTTTGTGCGGGCTGGGCTAGGTAGGTTTCGGGCGAATATTCATTACCAGCGCGGAACGCTCGCTGCGAGCATACGGCTTTTACCGGGACAGATGCCGACGCTCGAGTCTCTGCATCTGCCGGCAATCCTGGGGCAGTTGATTGAACGACGGCAGGGGTTGATTCTGCTGACGGGGCCGACCGGATGTGGAAAGACTTCAACGATGGCGGCGTTGATTAACCTGATCAATGCTAAAAGGCGCGAACACATTATTACGATTGAGGATCCGGTGGAGTACCAGCACCTGAACCGGAATTCGATTGTGGAGCAAATCGAAGTGGGGTATGACACACCGGGATTTTCGAATGCGGTGCGCGCGGTGCTGCGCCAGAATCCGGATGTGATTTTGATTGGTGAGATGCGTGACACCGAGACGATGGCGGCGGCGCTGACGGCGGCTGAGACCGGGCATCTGGTGTTCTCTTCCCTGCATACCAACGACGCGGCGCAGACGATGTCGCGGTTGCTGGACAGCTTTCCCGCAAGCAACCAGGCGCAGATCCGGCAGCAGTTGTCACTGGCGCTGCTGGCCGTAATTGCGCAGCAGCTGGTGCCCTCGATTGACCAGGCGGGGCGATATCCTGCGCTGGAGATTATGGTGGCGACGACGGCGATACGCAATCTCGTCCGAACGGCGCAGGACCACCAGATCCGGTCTCAGATTTCGACTGGAAGCGCGGACGGGATGATCACCATGGACCAGTCGCTCGCCGAGTTGGTACGGCTGCGGCGCATCTCGCGGGAGACGGCCCTGGCGCATTGCTACCATCCCGATGAATTGAGGTCGCTGCTGAATAGGACGGCCTAAGGAGCAAATTTGCCGGTGAATGATATACTCAACTTCGGAATCAAGGTCGCCCCTGCCACGCGTTTTTGTGTGTCGGGCTCCATGCGGAGGTGGCGAAATTGGCAGACGCACTAGCTTGAGGTGCTAGCGCCGCAAGGCATAGGGGTTCAAGTCCCCTCCTCCGCACCAAATTTTGGAATAAAAAAGGTCGACCTGCATGGGTCGACCTTTTTTGCTGCCCTCTTCATGGTCGGAGCTGCCTCCGACACAGCAACGGCGCGTCATGGACGCGCCGTTGCACTCTTTCAACTTCAGAAGCTCTATGCGAAGGAAGACACCGCAGCCGCTTCATTATCCTTGACGTCGAACACCGTCACGAGCTTCGTGATCACCAGCAGATCGCGTACCTTGCTGGTCAGGTTGAGCAGCTTCAACTCGCCGCCGCCGTTCTTCACGGCCGTGTAGGCGCTCACCAACTCACCCAGCCCCGAGCTGTCGATATAGTTTACGTCAGCCAGGTTCAGCACGATCTTCTTCTTGCCCTCGCCCAGCAGCTTGCGGACTTCTTCGCGCAGGGTGACGCCGCCCTCGCCCAGGGTGATCTTCCCACTCAAATCAACGATAGTAACCCCGCCCACGTCCCGGGTCGTATATGTCATGCTCATGCTGAAAGCTCCTTCTTCACTCGGTATTTGATCATCTCGATCTCTGTTCCGGGATTCAACTGGTGAAAGTGTACCTCATCCATGATGGCCTTCATCAGGAATATCCCGCGTCCCGAACTGCGCAGAATATTCTCCGGCGCCAGTGGGTCGGGCACACTGTCCGGATCGAGTCCCGGACCCTCATCCGCAATCTTAATCCTCAGCGCCTCGGCGTTCAGTTCGTAGCTCACCTGCACCTGCTTGGCAGGGTCCTTCTTGTTGCCATGCAGAATCGCATTGATGACCGCTTCGCGCACCACCATCGCAATCTGGCTGGAGGTGTCTTCATCGAACCCAGCCTCGCGCGCCAGCCCTTCGGCCTTCGCCTCCACCGGATCCACGCTCGAGAGCTCAGACTCCAGCGTCATGCTGCCACGATTTGTCGTCGAATCGGTCAACGCCGCCCGTCCTCCTGTGGAGTGTACCCTGTCCGATTCCAACTACGGAACAAGGGCGGGCAAATATTTGTGTTTCTAGCGCGATGCACACTGGCAGGAAGGTCGCGCCATGAGCTAGGATCACTGACATGCCGGACAACATAGCGATGGACGACCGGGACGAGGCGCTGTTTGCGCAGCAGCAGGTTGCGCGGCTGCAGGCGCTGCTTGAAGCCAGCCGGCAGATCCATTCGACCATCGTTCTCGACGATGTATTGAACACGGTGCTTAAGATCGTGGTCCGCGAATTGGAGTTGGATGGGGCGTTTTTCAAACACTTCCTTAATAGCTATGGCGATGTCCCCCAAACGTTCTCCGTGCCTGACCGCGATGCCGTTGGCCACCCGCTGGTTGAGCGTACCGGCGACACAGATCTGTGGACCCGTTTTCCGCTGCACGACAAGGCTGGCGCAACCTTCACGGAACTGATTGTGATTCGCCCGCCAGGTCGAACGCTGACGCTGGATGAACTCGACTTCATTGAAAGCCTGGCGATCCAGGCTGCAGTAGCGATCGAGAACGCCCGTTTTCACGAACGGACGGTCCAATGGCAGCGGGTGGAGAGCGACCTGGCCTCGGCGCGCCAGGTGCAGCGGAGTCTGCTGCCGCAGGAGATGCCAAATATCCCGGGCTATTGCATGGCGATCAAGCAGGTGACGTGCTACGAGGTTGGCGGCGACTACCTGGACATTGTGCCGATGGCCAACGGAAAAACTACGATCGTGGTGGCCGATGTGGCTGGTAAGGGATTGGCGTCGGCGCTGGTGGGTACAAGTTTCCGCTCGGCATTCCGCGCCATGGTGAACTCCGGTATTCCCCTGCTTGAGATCGCGACGCGGATGAATCTTCTGCACTTCAACGAAGGCGAGCAGTCGCGGCGGCGCTATGTCACGGCGTTCTTTCTGCAGCTGGATCCCGAGACGGACACGATGGACATTGTGAATTGCGGTCACAATCCGGCGTTCCTGGTGTCGGTGAGCGAGCCTGGGAGCAAGCCGGTGCTGGTGAAGAAGATTGGAGCGTCGGGAACGCCGGTGGGTTTGTTGCCCTTCAGCACCTACGAGGTGGAAAGTTTCCCCCTACCTGTGAGGTCTCGGCTGCTGCTCTACACGGACGGGATGACCGAGGTGTTTCGCAGCGACGTGAAGGGCGGGATGGACGACGAGTTCGGCGAGGATCGTCTGCTGCAGACGTTTCTCGATTGCCCGGCGTCTACTCCAGAAGAGGTTCTCGATACGGTCTGGTCGACGCTCGACGAATTTGGCAATCAGGAGCAGTCCGACGATATGACGGCAATGGTATTGATGCGAGAAAAAGCTGTGAGCGAGGATGCCATTGAGCGATAAACCGAACCGCCGCAAAGGCGATAAATTTCCCAGCAGCATCGAACTGCGCCTTCCCTCGCGCCTGGGCTACGAAAAGGTAGCGATGAACACTGCGGCCAGCGTGGCGCGGCTGATGGGCTTCAGTGAAGAGCGTGTCGACGACCTCAAAACCGCCGTGGCCGAGGCCTGCATCAACGCCATGGAGCACGGCAACAAGCTGGACGAATCGCTTAGCGTCGGCGTGGTTCTTTCCATGGACGCCAACTCGCTTGAGGTCAAGGTCACCGATACTGGCGACGGCCCGAAGAGCAAGACCGGCGCGCCTGATATCGACAAGAAGATGCTGGGCGAGGAGGAGGCTCGTGGAATGGGGATGTTCCTCATCCAGGCCCTGGTGGACGAAGCCGAATGGGTCAGCTCTCCGCCCGCCGGAAGCTATGCCCGCATGGTGATTCACCTCAGCAACCCGCCCGTGTAGTCAGCAGTCCGCGCACGCCGGCAATACCCTACAATGATCTGGACATCGGAGACAGCATGCCGGAATTAGTGACCCGCGTTACCGTCGAAGAATTGCCCGCAGCCAGCGGCGACCCGATCACCGTGCTGCGCTTCTCGGGCGACATTACCAGCGCCTCGCAGCCGGCGGTGATGGGTACGTACGAGGGCCTGCCGGAGACGGCCAAGCGCATTCTTCTGGACTTTTCCCAGGTCGAATATCTCAACTCCAGCGGCATCGCTTTGGTGATTCAGATGATGATCGCGGCCAGCAAAAAGGGACAGACGATCCATACCTTCGGGCTCAGCCCTCACTTCAAGAAAGTCTTCACCATGGTCGGCATCACCAAGTACACCACCCTGCACCCGGATGAGGCCACCGCCTGCGCTGCGTTTGGTTAGCTTGCAGCTGCGAGCCTGCTGAACTGCAGGCCTTTCGGAGGAATTCCGGCTTGAGAGTGGCTTAGGGCCAGTGATACACTCAAGAATGGATAAGGTGTATGCGCTGCAACGCGCAGGGTTCGTTTTCGGCACCATCCGACCATTTCGCCGCTCTTGCGGTCATAAGGCTAATGCTTCGACCATGTTTATTCTTTTAGTGATTCTGCACGTTATCGTCTGTCTGTTCCTCATTGGCGTTGTTCTCATCCAGCAGGGAAAGTCGGCGGACCTCGCTGGCGCGTTTGGTGGACAGGGCTCGCAGACGGCGTTCGGACCTCGCGGTGCGGCGAATCTGCTTACCCGTCTCACGACGTGGTCGGCCATCATCTTCATGCTGACCTCCATTGCGCTCACCGTTGTGATGTCGCGCACGAGCAGCAGCCGCTCGGTGCTGTCGAACCTGCCCAGCCAGTCGACCCCTGCGAAGAAGTAACCTTTAGTGGTCTCAATCTCCGAAGCGCGGGCTGCCAGCCTGCGCTTTCGCTTTTTCGGACAAGGCTGCATTGAGTAAGGAGCTCCGATGATTCGCGAAACGTTGGCGGTGGGATTACTCGGCTGCAATTGCTCGATTCTTGGGGACGAGCAATCCCGGGAAGCCATCGTTGTCGATCCCGGATATGACATTCCTCAGATTCTTGCGCTGCTCGCGAAGCATAAGCTGACCGTGAAACAGATCCTGATCACGCATGCGCATATCGACCATATCGCGAGCGCTCTCCAACTGAAGGAGATTACCGGAGCGCCGATTCTTTACAGCCAGGCAGATCTTCCACTGGTGGCGATGATGGATGCGCAGGCGGGGATGTTTGGGTTGCCGGTGCCGAAGGTTCTTCCTCCGGATCATTCACCTACGGATGGCGAGGCTGTGCGTGTTGGCGGTATCGAAGGAACGGTGCTGTACACACCAGGGCACTCGGAAGGCAGCGTTTGTCTCTATGTGCCGGACGAGCATCTGCTGCTGGCTGGCGATACGTTGTTTGCCGGTGGAGTGGGGCGCACGGATTTTCCTGGAGGGAATACCGGGAAACTGCTCGCTAGTATTCATGACCGGCTGTTGACGCTGCCGGATGAGACGGTCGTGGTTCCTGGACATGGTCCGATGACGACCATTGGCGTCGAGCGGGCGACAAATCCGTTCCTTGTGTGACGTGATGGGGTTATTCCGTGGGAAGCAGTGAGAGCCCTGCTGCCCAGATTTCGGGCGGGGTTAGAAGGCTGACAACTGCTCTTGCATCGCCGAGGCCATAGAAATTTCCGGGCTGGATCAGGACTCCGCGATCGAGCGCGGCGACGACGAATTCCCTGCCCCCAATCGTGCGTGGTACGCGTAGAACGGCGGTCCAGCCGCCCTGCATTGCTAGCCTTTGGATCGAGGTGCCTTCAATGCGGGCGTCGAGCAACGCCAGGTTTGTGCGCATACGATCTCGGATTTGCTGTTGAAGTGGGTGGCGGGTGGTGAGCCAGGTGGGTAGGGCGTGTTGCACCGGGGCGTTCATCGAGAGGAAGGTGTCGGCGATGATTTCGATTCGCTGCATGGCCTCGGCTACCAGCGATGAAGGCCCACCGGCCAGGATCCACGAGGCCTTCATTTGCGGCAGACCGCAGATTTTGCTGATGCCGCTGAGGACGAAGGTGAGGCAAGCAGGCTGCCCAGTCGCGAAGCTCGGTTCGGGCGCTGCGATAGCGTAGTCGAGAAAGACCTCATCGACGATTAGGGCGAGATTGTGGGCGGCGCAGAAGGCTTGGAGATGCGCGCGTTCCTGCTGCGAAGCGAAGTTGCCGGTTGGGTTGTTGGGGTGCACGAGGATGATCGCTCGCGTTCTGGAGGTGATGGAGGCTTCGAGTGCGTGAAGATCGAGGTGCCAGCCATGTCCTGAGGCGAGGTCGGCGTTCGGGTCGTAGAGCAGTGGATACTGGCGAAGCTGCACGTCGTCGAGTTGCGCGATGTAGTCGAAGAGCGGGTAGCTGGGGCTTGCGGCGAGGACCTCGTCGCCGGGATTGCAGAGGAGACGGAAGAGAAAGCTGTAGGCTTCGCTGGTGCTGGTGGTGAGGCAGATGCGTTCGAGCGGAATGGTTGCGCCGGCATCGCTGTAGTAGCGCGCGACGGCTTCGCGGGCGGTGATCATGCCGAGTGGATCGGGCTCGTAGTGGAGGGCTTCGGGATTGTGGAGAGGCGCGAGGAGCGCAGTGGGGTCGTAGTCGAATCCACAATGGGTTGGATTGGAAACGGTGAGGTCGAAGAGGTCACGGCCTGACGTACGGCGCTGTCGGATTGCCGCCGTCAGTTCATTCTCAGCAAGATTCCAGTGGGTGCGCTCGGAGAAGTTCATGGACCTATTCAAAGTCTCTCATGGCGCTTGGATCGGTTGGCTCGCCCATAGAATGGAAGCATGGCGGATGAGACGAAGATCAAGATCAGCGCGGTGTTGTTCGACTATGGCATGGTGCTTAGCAACGTTCCGGAAGAGCTGCATTGGCGGCAATTGGAGAAGGTTTTAGAGGCGGAGCAGAGCGGCTTCCAGGCTGCTTATTGGAAGTATCGAGATGCCTATGATCGCGGTACGTTGAGCGCGGAGGCGTACTGGGAGAGTGTGGCGCGCGATCTTGATAAGGCCATCGATGCTAGTACGCTTCGACGGCTGATCGATGCGGACACCAACGTCTGGACGCAGCCGAACGTAGAGATGATGGAGTGGGCCGCGCGGTTGAACCGTGCTGGAATCAAGACCGGAATTCTTTCCAATATCGGCGACGCGATGGAGCTTGGTGTGCTCGGGCGCTTCCCTGCGCTTCGTGAGTTTTCTCACCACACGTTTTCGCATCGGCTCGGGATTGCTAAGCCGGATGCGGAGATTTATCGGCATGCTGTGGAGGGGTTGGGAGTGCCGGCCGGGGAGATTTTGTTTGTCGATGATCGCGAGGAGAATATCCTTGCCGCGCGCGATGCGGGGATGGTGGCAGTGCGGTATGCGGGGCACGCGGGGTTCGTGGCAGAGATGCGGCGGATGGGGCTGGGGTGGCTACTCGACGTTTAGGGGTGCGAGTTCGATGGGCACGCGCTCGACAATTTCGATGCCGAAGCCCTGCAGTGCGGGGACGTGCTTCGGGTGGTTGGTGAGCAGGCGAATCTTGCGGATGCCGAGGTCGGAGATGATCTGGCCGCCGAGGCCTACCTGGCGGAGGATGCGCTGGTCGGGGGCGCCGAGAGGTTCGGGTTCAGAGCCGCGGGCGGTGTGGTGGATGCAGAGCTTGGCTGGGTGCGCGGAGCGGTCGATGGTGAAGCCGCGCTGGGTATGGTGCAGATAGACGAGGGCTCCGACGCCTGCGTGGGCGATCTCGCGGAGGCTGGCATCGACGGTGGCACGGCAGTCACAGGCCGTGGAGCCGAAGACGTTGCCGGCGAGGCAGTGGGTGTGGACGCGGACAAGGACAGGCGTGTCGGACTTGGCGGCCGCAGCGAGATCGCCGAAGGTGAGGGCTACGTGCGACTCGTCGCGCGCGCCCAGATCGCTGACGGTCTGGATGTCGCTTTCGTAGGAGAGCATGCGGAAGTCGCCGTATTCCGTGGGTAGAACGCCTTCGGCGATGCGATGGATGTAGCGCTCGTTGGCCATGCGGTAGCGGATGAGGTCGGCTACCGTGACCATCTTGAGCTTGTGAATTTTGCAGAACTCTATGAGGTCGGGAACGCGGGCCATGGAACCGTCTTCGTTCATGATCTCGCAGATGACGCCAGCGGGGATGAGTCCGGCCATGCGTGCGAGATCGACCGAAGCTTCGGTCTGGCCGGCGCGGACGAGCACTCCGCCTTTGCGGGCGCGGAGGGGAAAGACGTGGCCGGGGCGGGCGAGGTCGTTGGGTGAAGAATTGGGGTTGATGGCCACTTGAATCGTGCGGGCGCGATCGGCGGCAGATATTCCCGTCGTCACTCCCTCGCGGGCCTCGATGGTTTCGGTGAAGGCCGTACCGAAACGCGAGGTGTTGTCCTGGGTCATGGGACCGAGGCGCATGTAGTCGGCGCGCTCTTCAGTGAGGGTGAGGCAGATGAGGCCGCGACCGAAGCGGGCCATGAAGTTGATGGCTTCGGGGGTGCAGAACTCGGCGGCGATGGTGAGGTCGCCTTCGTTTTCGCGATCCTCGTCGTCGATGAGGACGATCATGCGACCGGCCTTGAGCTCTTCGAGGGCTTCGGGGATGTCGATGAATCCAGTGGCGCGGTCGGTCATAGGTCTTATCTGGCTCTGAATCGGCTGGTTCGGCTGGATTCAGAGCCCGCAGAAGTTACAGATTTAGAGGGTGGACTCGATCTCAAAGCCCCAGGCCTCGAGCAGAGCTTCAGGGATGTACTTGGAGTTCTTATTGCGGCGCGCCCACTCGCGAAGGCGGGTGGAGCGGATGTACTGGTCGGGGGTGAGCTTGTATTCCTTCACGACCTGTTCGAAAGAAGTGATAGTGGGGACGACGGGGCCGATGGGCTCCGGCTTGCCCCAGTTGGGATTACCGCGGCGTTTTGCCATGGATTGGTTTCCTCGCTATTCAGGCGGCTGTTTGCCGCAACACTTCATTTTATCACTTTTGGGAGAGGACGCTCCGGGTGGGAGTACCGCGACGTCCACAGCTGCCGGGCGCGAGTTTCGAGGCTTCGGCCGCCGGCTGTTTCGATTTGCTACAGCAATTCATTCCTGCCCCCGTGGAGCCGATACAAGCCTGCAGAAGGGGTTACGGTCACTTCCATCGGGAGAGGCGCGTCCGGGTTGAAGTCGACTCAAGACCTGCGTGAAGGCCTGTCCGACGACCCCCATCTTCGGGCCTAAGGGAGACATCAACCAGAGGAGCTTGCAATGACGAAATTAGCAGCGGAACCGAAGTTGATGGCATGCATGGCGGCGATCCTGCTGATGCTGGTGATGGTGGGCGTGGCGTCCTACTCCGTCCTCTCGGGGGTCAACAGGACGTTCGAGGTTGCGGTGAACTCTACCGCCCGGAAGCTGTGGCTGGCCGGCGACATCAATATGGCTGCAGGCGATATGCTGGCGTCCCAGCGGGGGATTCTGCTGTACTCGGATGCGCAAGAGGTTGCTTCCAATGTGAAGCTGTTTGACATCCGATCCGTGCAGGTAGATCGAGATGCTGCGGAATTGAGGTCGCTTTCGGTCGATGACCAGGAACTGAAGATTATTGGCATTGTGGAAGACAGCAATGGGTCGTACCGGAAGACCGTCCATCACGTGATCCGACTCGATGCAATGAATTCCCAGGATTTGAACAAGGTGGCGAACGCTTACAAGAGCATCGACGAGATCACCGACCAGCTCGAAGTTCTGGAATCGAACCGTCTAAGAGAAGCTCTCAACGGTACCCAGAGGCGGCTACGCTATGGCCGCATCGTGTGGTGCGTGTGTGCAGGGATTGCGTCGCTGGTGGTGCTTTTTGCGCTTCAATCAATACACGTCATGGGAGAGGAGCTGCGGGCCTCGGCGCTGCGCGCTTGCAACTCTGCGGAGGAAGCTCGTGGCTCGGCTGCCTTTCTTAAATCGATCATGAACAGTATGCCCTGCGCAGTCTGCATCTTCAATCCTGAGGGAGATCTCAAGCGATGGAATAACAACTTCCTTGGTTACTCCTACGAGGACATGATCGACGGCGGGCTCATGGCGAGCCTGGTACCAGAGAGCGTGGCTGGCGTGACGCAGAGCATGGCGAGGTGCATGGACGTGGGCCGCGCCGAAGTAGAGGCCTACGTGCTGAGCAAGGAGGGGATAAGGGTTCCCATCTATATGACGTACACGCAATTTCTCTACGAAGGAGAGCTATGCATCCTGGGAGTGGGTGTCGATATTAGCAAGCAGAAAAAGGCTGAACAACACAGCCGTCTGCAGCGGGTGGCCCTGGAATCGGCGTCAGAGGCCATCGTGATCACCGACGCGGCGGGAATGATCGAATGGGCCAACCCTGCGTTCACGGCGCTGACGGGCTACCAGTTAGAAGAGGTTCTGGGAATGAATCCGCGAATTCTTAAGTCCGGAATGATGGATCGTGCCTTTTATCGAACGCTCTGGAGCACCATCCTGGATGGAGAGAAGTGGTCTGGCGAGTTGTGGAATCTCAAAAAGGATGGCGCCGTGTACTGCGAAGAGATGCACATTGCACCGGTGCGGGCCGTGGGTGACACCATCAGCAACTTTGTTGCGGTGAAACACGACATCACCGAACGCAAGCATGCGCAGGAAGAGGCGCAGCGCGCGAAGGAAGGTTTGGTGCTGCTAAACAAGGAGTTGAAAGAGGCGAATGAACATATTCTGAAAATCTCGCAGACCGACGCGCTAACCGGTCTGGCGAATCGGCGGACGCTTGATGAACGGATGCGAAACGAGATGGCGCGCGCGGACCGGCTGGGGTGCGGCTTCAGCGTAATCCTGGGCGACCTTGACCATTTCAAATCGATCAACGACGAGTTCGGACACCTGGTGGGAGACCGGGTGCTGGTGGCGGCCGCCGGAGTGCTTGCCGAGCAAGCTCGACCTTACGATCTGCCAGCGCGATTCGGAGGAGAGGAGTTCATGGTGCTGTTGCCAGAGAGCACGCTGGAGGAGGCTATGACGATCGCCCAACGCATTCGAACCGCTGTCGCCGGGGTTGCGGTGCCGGAGGTGACGCGGCAGATCACGATGAGCCTGGGAATCTCTACGTGGGGACATGGCGACACCCTGGGCGCGCTGGTGGGCCGTGCGGATGCTGCACTTTATCAGGCAAAGAGGCGGGGCAGGAATCGAGTGGTGGCAGAGACGAGCGATATGCCACCGACGATTGCAGGCCGCGTGCCGGCCGGGGACAAACGGGAGGCGCTGGTCAAGACTGCCTGAGCGGCGGGTGTAGACGAAGACTTGCTTAGCGGGTGTAGCCGAAGATGCCGCAGAGGTTGGAGTTGTTGGAGAGCGCTTCTGCGGTGAGGACGGGCATTTGGGAGGTGGAGAAGAAGGCCATCTGGAGGGTACGGCCGGTGGCGTAGGTGGCCAGCCACTGGGTGTCTTCGCCGCCGCAGAGGGTGCTCTTGTGGAGGAGTTTTTTGTCCGAGGGGATGCTGAGGCGGTAGAGGTTGCCGCTGCCTGGGGCGCTGGCGTCGACATTGAAGGCCGCGCTGAGTTCGGCAGGGGTGAGAGTGCGGATCTGCGCGATCCAGTAGGTGGAGAAGTTGATCGAGATCTTTTCGTCGCTGAGAGCGACGTCGCCGGTGATGTGCCTGGCCGTGGTGCTGGCGGCGCGCCAGTAGCCGGCGTCCTGCGCAACGGCTGGTAGCGCACAGGAGAGAGAGCAGACGAACACAACCGACAACAGATTGAAACGCTTCATCGGTTAAGCATGACACTCGCTGAGCGGTTTGAGCAACCTGTTGCTTGCACCATGCCAAGCGCCTGAAGTTGCGTGGCTTAGCGATTGGGAATGGAGTTTGATATCGGGAGTCGCGAAAGGGATGGTAGAGTTTCTGCACTATGGAGAGGCGCTGTCGATTGAACTTGTGCAGGGCTTTGGTGATTGCCGGGGTGGTGGTTTCGATGCAGGCCCAGATTCCATCTACGCCGGGTGCGGGACAGGATGAACCGCCCACGGTGCTGCAGATGACGGTGCGACGTGTGGTGCTGGATGTGGTGGTCACCGATGCGAAGGGGACGCCGGTTCGCGGTCTGAACGAAGGCGATTTCAAGGTTACAGAAGATGGAACGGCGCAGAAGATTGTGGCGTTTGACGCTGTGGGGTTTTCAGACAGCATGGACTATGAGCCGCCGAGGCTGCCGCCGCAGCCTGCAGGGACGTATATCAATCTACCTGCGACGCCGGAGAAGGGGCCGCTCTACGTGCTGCTCTATGACCTGGTGAATATGGATAGCGCGGATCAGATGAACACGCCGATGGATCACAGTGCGCAGCTGTTCGCGCGGAGACAGTTGATCAAGTTTATCGAGAGCAAACCGGAGGGGACAAGGTTCGCCATCTTTGTGCGCTCGGATGGGCTGCATCTAGTGCAGGGATTCACGGCCGATAAAGCGCTGCTGTATCGCGCCGTCGATCCGCATAATCCTAAGGGGCATATTCCGGTGGTGTTTTTGAATGGGGAGAACTTTGGGCGGGGGGACCGGATCTCCGCGCTGGATACGCTGCACTCGATTGCAACGTACCTGGATGGGATGAGTGGGCGCAAGAATCTGATCTGGTTTGCGTCGCAGTTTCCCTTGTCGCTGTTTGCAGCGGATACCGATGGGGTGAACTTCCAGGCGGAGACAAAGGAGACGCTTGATCTGCTGGCGCACGATCAGATTGCGCTGTACCCGGTGGACGGCCGCGGGGTGCCGTATCAGGACTCGCATGCGCAGATCGGGAATAGTCCGCACAGCGATACGGTGACGTCGCCGGAGGAGGCGGGCACGGGAGGTCCGACTGGTTCGGGGACAACGGGTAACTCACCTACGACGAGCAGCTCGTTTGTGCAGGGGAGCTCGGTGGTGAATGACAGCTTCAACACGATGGACGGTATTGCGCGGGAGACGGGAGGTCAGGCGTTCTACGGCTTTAACGACGTGGCAGAGGAGCTGGTGAAGGCGACCGAAGGCGGGGAGATGTACTATACCCTCGCATATGCGCCGACGAATCTGAACTACAACGGCAAGGTGCGCAACATCCACGTAACGCTGGCAAAGAAGGGCTATGCGTTGTCGTATCGGCGATCGTATTACGGGACGGAGACGCAGCAGGCGGCTGTGACGGCGACGGCGGACGAGTACGCCGCGCCGGTGGCGCAAAAGGCGAAGGCTGGAGAGACGTCACGGAAGGACTCTGCGGCTTCCAACGTGGTGAAAGATTCTCTATCAGCCAATATGGAGTATGGCGCGCCGGAGGAACATCAGCTGGTGTTCGTTGTGGAGGCGCAGGCGGTGGGAGTCCCGGCGGCGGGCACGACGGCGCAGATGGCCGAGCTGGCTACCGAGCCGGCGTACTTCAAGTCGCGAAGGAAGTCAGCGCCGGCCGTGCCGTTGCATCCGATCCCGTTGCAGAAGGATGAATTCAGCTTCAACATTCCTACGCGGCAGTTCCAGGGGGAACGATCTTTGAACCTGGAGTTGGCGGCGGCGGCGTATGACGCGGATGGTCGGCTGATGAACGCGGTCGTCAGGATTGCGAAGAAAGATTTGGAGCAGACGCCGGGTACGCCTGACGCGTTGCCGTTCTTCCGCGTGGAACAGGATCTGGAGGTGCCGGTGGGGGCGACCTCGCTGCGAGTGGCCGTGCGGGATGCGACGAACGACCGCACCGGCGCAATGGAAATTACGCTGCCACTGCCGCGCGGGCAAGCGGAACGATGATGGCTTGTTCCCTGCTCGCGGCTACTGGTTAGGCGGCGGGGGTGGCGTGTTGGTGATGGGCTCGGGCGCGGCTTCGGGCTTAGGGGCGGTGAGGCCGGGGATGGCCGGAGCCTGGGTGATGGTTCCGGAGGCGGCGTCCGTGATGCTGATGTTGTAGCGGTCGAGGGTGGTGGCCATGAGTTGGAGCAGCGCGGCTCGATCTTTGGCGTAGGCCGCAGTGGCTGAGATGAGGGAGTTCTCGGCAATGGCGAGGTTTCTTCCCTGCTGCAGAACGTTGGCGCTGGTGGAGGCGCCGAGCTTGTACTTCTTCTGCTCGGCGATGAGGCTCTGTCCGGCGTAGTCATGCTGGGCCTGCGCGGCGGCTACCTGGGCGCGGTCGTTGGTGAGGGCGTAGCGGCTGTTGATGATCTGGATACGAATCTGGGTGTAGAGCTGCTGCAGGCGCATCTCTGATTGGCGGAGCTCCATCTGGGAGCGAACCTGATCGGCTTGTGCGGTGCGATTGCGCAGGGGGATGGTGAGGTTGACGCCAACGCCTTTGTTGGGCGAGCTGTTGTTGATGAGGTTGTTGAGCGCCGTGCCGTAACTGATACTCGGGAAGTAACCGGGAGTGTACGGCTCACCGGTATTGAAGTCGATAGCGTCGGGGTTCTGGGCGCCGGCGAGGCCAGTGCCTCCGTAGAAGGCGAAGGCGTCGAGTACGGGAAGGAGGCCGTTCTTTTCCGCCTTGATAGTGATGCGGTTGTTCTTCATGTTGAGAACAGCCTGCTCGATCTGGGGGTTGTTGGCGTAGGCGTCGGCGATCAGGCTTTCGACCGGCTGGTCTTCTTCGGGGAGGCGATCGAGGGCTACGCGGTCGGTTGGCACGATGGGCGCAGCGGAGATCTGGGGATCGTTAAGGTTATGCGCGATCGCCTGCTTCATGATGAGCTGCTGATACTCGAGGTTAGTCTGCGAGGCGATGAGCGCCTGCTTATCGGCGGCGACGGAGGCATCGGAGTTGACCACATCGAGCGGGGCCAGTGTTCCGATCTGGAGCTGCTTGCGGTTGTCCTCGGTGAGCTGGGTGGACTGGGCGAGGGCGCGCTCCTTGGCCTGCTCGTCCTCATAAGCGCTGACCAGTCCCCAGTAGATGTTTTCGACCTGGTTGACGGTGTAGAGAAGTTGCTGGCGGAAGGCTGAGTCAGTGATGCGGCGATTGTTCTTGGCCTGCAGAATGAAGCGGTCCTGGATGCCGGTACCGAAGCCCTGGAGAAGATGCTGTGTGACGGTGGCGGTGAATCCGGTCGTGATCGACGGGCTGTAGGTGTCGAAGGGATTGTTGGAGCTGATGCGGCTGTTATTGAAGCCAACGTTGAAGAGAGTTCCCGTGCCGAAGCCCTGCTGGTAGGTGAAGTTGTAGGTGCTGGTGTCGGTGTAGAGCGAGGGGAGACCGCCCGAGAAGAGCAGGTTGGACTGCTGCTGGCTCTGTGCCTGGTACTCGAGATTGCCGGTGAGGACGGGGTCCATGTTGTAGGGCACGGGACCGCCGCCGCTGGTGCTGAGTACGAGACCGTTTGCGCCGCTGCCCGTGCCGCCGGTGCCGGTGGAAGTGCCGCCGGGGCCGCCGCCGCCGGTGATGGTGGAGCTTGTGCCGCCGAGGGTATTGGTAATGAGGCCGGCGGAGACGCCGCGCAAGCTGGCGCCGGCCCGGGCGCGCAGGATATCGGTGTCGGCGATATCGAGATTGATGCGGGCGATGGCGATGTCGAAGTTGTCCTCAAGCGTGAGGGTGATGGCGTCGGAAAGGCTGAGATAGATTTTGCCGTCGCGCAGCAGGTCGTTGAGATGCGGGGTGTCGCCGAGGCGCGGCGCGGGGTAGTTGGTCGCTGTGTACCAGCGTAGCGGGTTAGGGAAACCAGACTTGCCCTTGCTGTAATCCTTGAGGCTTGAGCGAAGGTACAGAGGCTCGGTGAACTTTGGCGTCGGCGCCTGGGGAAAGCCTGGAGTTCCCGTGGTGTCGTTCTGAACCGTCTGGGGAGCTGCGGGCGCGGTCGGACTCGCCGGTTGGTTGGTCAGAGTGGTTTGCTGAGCGGCCGCCTGCGCAATGGCGGCTGGGGGAATGGTGCTCACCAACGTAAGTGCCACGCAGACGCTCGCCTGCCAATGCCTCAAATTCACGATTCACTTCTCCAGCGTGCAGCTTGAATGGGTTGTAGAGCTGTCGATCAACTTTAGATACGGCGATATGGGCTGGTTGGTTCCAGACGGTTGTGGGAGAACACTCCAAGTATATCCAGCGAAGAGGGTGATGCTCCTTACAATGGTGTGGAGGCCGACGCGCGACGATGACTTTCTGGAAGATTGTTCTCAGTTATGACGGGTCGGCGTTCTATGGATGGCAGGTGCAGCCGGGGCGGCCGACGGTGCAGGGCACGCTGGCGGCGGTGCTGGAAAAGATGACGGGAGAGCGGGTGCTGCCGCAGGGGTCGGGGCGGACCGACGCGGGGGTCCATGCGCTCGCGCAGGTGGCGAGCTTTGCCCTGGAGGCGGAGATCCCGGCGGAAAACCTGTGGAGGGCGCTAAACCGGTCACTGCCGCAGAGCATTCGGGTGCTGAAGGTGGAAGAGGTGGCAGAGGCGTTCCATGCGCGGCATAGTGTGGTACGGAAGACCTATGATTACAGGATCTTTGAGCGAAGAGTGGAAGAAATAGATGAAGAGAGCGTTTGCCCTCCGTTCCTTGCGCCGTATGTGTGGGATTGCCGTTGGACGCTCGAGATTGAGTCGATGAAGCAGGCGGTGGCGATCCTGTGTGGGAGGCACGATTTCACTTCGTTCGCGGCGGCCGATCCGGACAGGGCGCAGAGAGAGGATGGGGCGGCTGGGCCGAATCCCGTGAAGACAATCTTTGCGTCGGAAGTGACGCGGGAGGATGGGTTGCTGCGGTATCGGGTGACGGGAAGCGGATTTTTGCACCACATGGTACGGAATATTGTGGGGACTCTGGTGGAGGTGGGGCGCGGGAGTTTGCAAGCGGAAGAGATGCGCAGGATTCTGGCGGCGAAGGATCGGGCGGCCGCAGGGCCGACGGCTCCGGCGCAGGGTTTGTTTTTGGTGAGAGTCGAGTATGGGGATGAGGGGGCGGAGCCATGAGCGCTGTGAACAATCGGAGGATTGCAGCGCTGGCCAGTGATCGCGCGGTGCATCGGGCGTTTGCGTGGCTGCATTTGCATGAGGCGCAGATGCGGCGGTGGCAGTTGGAGTTTTTGGGGATTGCCGCACCGCCGTTTGGCGAGGCGGAGCGGGCCACATGGTTCTGTGAGCGGTTTGGTGAGATGGGATTGGTGGGGGCGCGGGTGGACGCGGCGGGGAATGCGGTTGCGGAGTTGCACGCGGACGGCGCAGAAGAGCAGGGGCCGGTGGTGATGCTGTCGGCGCATCTGGATACAGTCTTCCCTGCCGGCACGGATTGCGCGCCACGCGAGGAGGAGGCGAAGATCCTGGGGCCGGGGGCCTGCGACAACGGCGCTGGATTGACGGCGCTGCTGGGGTTGGCGGCGGCGTTGAAGCACGCGGAGATTCTGCCGGGATGTGCGATTGTGTTTGCGGCGAATGTGGGTGAGGAGGGTGAGGGGAATCTGCGCGGGATGCGGCATCTGTTCGCGGAGGCGCCGTATGCAGGGAGAGTGCGGGCCGCGATTGCACTGGAGGGTGGCGGCGATGCGATGGTGGTGGATCGGGCATTGGGGAGTCGGCGATTGCGGGTGACGATTGCGGGGCCGGGGGGACACTCCTGGGCGGATGCAGGGCGGGCGAATCCGATCATGACGCTGGCGGCTGCGCTGGTAGAGGTCGGGAAACTGCGACTGCCGGCGCGGCCGCGGACGACGCTGAATTGCGGCGTGATTCGCGGGGGGACGTCGGTGAATTCGATTCCGGAGTTGGCGACGGCGGATTTGGATTTGCGGTCGGTGTCGGGGATAGAGCTGGATCGAATTGAGCTGGGGGTTCTGGAGACGCTGACGCGTGTGGTGGAGGTGGAGAATCAGCGGAGGGGTGAGGCCGCGCTGAAGCTGCACGTCGAACGGATTGGGGATCGTGCGGCTGGGGCGCTGGCGGCGAGCTCGGGGCTGGCGATGAGTTTGAAGGCGGTAGATCGGCATCTGGGAATTGCGACCGAGGCGCGGATTGGTTCAACCGACGCGAACCTGCCGCTGTCGCTGGGGGTTCCTGCGCTGGCGATTGGCGCGGGCGGCGTGGGTTGGGGGATTCATACGCTGCAGGAGGGGTACGATCCGACCGGGCGCGACCTGGCGCTGCGGCGGGTGTTGCTGCTGCTGCTGGACATGTGCGCGATGACCGCGGAGAGCGACGCGGAAGACGCTCGGGTCCACGCTGGAATCAATGCAGGATAAACTTTGGGGCGTGAGAACACTTTTACGGATGTGCGTGCTGGCAGGATTGGGTCTGGGGTTTGGGGCGGGGCTATCGGCGTTGGGGCAGGTTGCGAAGCCCGGGAATTCAGTGGCGCCCGACACGATTTTTTACGATGGCAACATTCTTACCGGGACGCGGCTGAAGGCCGGCGATGCAGATCCGACGCCGGGGCGAGTGTCGGCGGTCGCGATTCGCGCGGGGAAGATT
>Ga0302220_10000504_pt1 | contig 33077 bp, 52 predicted proteins | sample II_Palsa_E1_3_FD_194572 | JGI IMG/M metagenome (GOLD analysis project Ga0302220, IMG submission 194572) | Peat permafrost microbial communities from Stordalen Mire near Abisko, Sweden - II_Palsa_E1_3 | ecosystem: Environmental > Terrestrial > Soil > Palsa > Peat permafrost | place: Sweden...
AATTACGATATTCGGCCATCTTCAGTATTTATTCTCGGAAAATGCCATGCTTCACACTGCCGATATGTACTTCGGCCTGTGGTCCGGCGTCGACCTCTTCTTTGCGATCTCAGGCTTCGTCATATCCCGCGATCTGCTGAGCCGCCTAGATAAAGCGAAAGACAGCGAGACGTTTTGGCGCGCATCCTTCGCGTTTTGGATCCGGCGAATCTACCGGATATGGCCCACGTCCTGGCTATGGATTACTGTCTTCGCCGTCGGCGCTCTGATTTTTCGGGAACCGCATTATTTTGGATATTTCTCGCGCGCCTTATCCGATTTTTCTGCGGTCGCAATGCAAGTGGCCAATTTCCATTTTTGGTCTTGCATGAACAGTGCTATACCCAACCAATGCGGGAGTGCAAACGTATGGTGGAGCCTCTCCCTTGAAGAGCAGTTTTATATTTTCCTGCCGCTAGCTGCACTGCTCTTTCGCAAAAAACTGCCCTACGCGCTCGGCGCCATCGTGCTAGTTCAGATATTCATTCCTCGGCCGATTTGGTCGCTGCTTTGGTCGATCAGGACGGATGCTATTTGCTTGGGCGTGCTCCTCGCCATCTTCTCGCGCCATCCCATCTATCAAATCGTTGAGCCGAAATTCATGGCGAAGAGTTTCTACGCAATTTCGGTCGTAGCGATCCTGATATTCCTGCTTATCGATCTGCCTTCCGATTGGGCCGGCAAGATCAATCCCGTACCTTTTTCTACAGGACTCGTTGCTATCGTATCGGTCGCATTGGTTTTGATCGCCTCGTACAACAAAGGTTATATCGTTCGCAATCAATACGTCAAAGCGGTGCTGATGTGGATCGGTTCGCGCTCGTACGCCCTGTACCTCATTCATTACCCAGCCATCCCCATGACGCTGATCATCTGTCGATATATTGAGCCAAGTGGAACCGCGTTTGAGCCAAGCGACACATTGAGATATTTTGTCGTCTGGCTTTGCTTGCTACTGGGCCTGTCAGAGCTCAATTATCGATTCGTCGAGACACCGCTACGCCGCAAAGGACGCCAGATTGCGCTACGCATGGAAATGGGCAGTGGAGCTATCTCGCCTCTTACCGAGGATGCTCCGCAAGCCGCGCTCTTTATGTCAGAGCGGGCGTCTGCGCCGGAGGGGCGCCAGTAAAAGCGACGCCGCTATAGGTCCAGCCAATAGAAACTGGATCTCCAGATGGAATCAGATCGGCTGCCTTACGCGATGGTCATGCTCGGCGCTGGAAGCGTAGCGCCGGGCATGCCGTCGCCATACAGATTGAGCGCCGATACATAGTTCGCAATCGCCGTGGCCCATCCCTTGAAAACAGCCACGCTCGGGAAAATATGCGGCGTATTGGAGGCATCAGGCCAAGGAAATGTACTTGTGCCATTGGGGAAAGCCCCGTTCGTCAGGATGAATGTCGTCACTGAGGTGATTTCATCAGTTGTTTTGCTGTCGACCGCGTATGTCCCATTGATCGCTGGGGTGCTGGTACTTGTGATCGTCAGGCCGGCGGCCAGCGCTGCCATCACGGTAGACGCAAGCACTTCGGCCGCAGTCGGCGCAGGGGTCGTCGATACGGGTGCCGTGTAGTTCGTGCCGTCGAACGTATAGCCCGCGCTGACTGGTGAGCCAGCGGGCAACAGTTGTGCTGTAACGCCGCTGGGAGGCGTCCATGTCGCCGTGTTGCCGTCCCACATAATCGTGTTGATCACGACATCAGATTGGATCAATGCGTAGATTTGGTTCATGGCTTACCACTCCAGATTGACTTGACCGCGCGCGCCAGCCGCACCAGCATTTGCGCCGGTGCCCCCAGACCCACCACCACCGCCGCCTGGGACCGCTCCGCCCGCGCCCTGCCCTACAGCACCGCCCCCACCCGCTCCGCCGCAACTCGAGGTTCCGCCACATCCGCCAGCGCTAGCCCCAGGACCGCCTGTGCTGCCTGATCCACCAGTTAAATTATTTTGTCCGCCACTACCAACGCCCCCGCCGCCAGAGTTGCCGCCAGTAGTGGTATTTGCCTGTCCCGCTGCGCCACCGGTTGCACTGATAGATCCGAACGAAGTCGTTCCGCCTGCGGTACCCGCGCCACCTGTGCCGCCAGCGGTGCCCGCCGCTCCTATGGTTGCGGCAATGACTTGCCCCGGGGTGACGGCCATAATGCCTTCAGCAAATCCGCCCGCCCCGCCTCCGCCCGCACTACCATTGTTAGCAGATCCTACCCCCCCGCTGCCGGCGCCAGCACCCCATACTCTGTACCGCAGAAAATAGACGTTTGCTGGGACGGTGAAATTGCCACTGCTCGTAATCGCGGAGAAACCATGATTCCACGCGTAGTTTTGCTGGACCTGGCCGAATTGGACCGCATGTGCTGGCTGTGTAGCGGGGGCGATTTGGAGCGCACCAGCGGTTTGCCCGATCAGAATCGCCGTGCCTGTGGTCGAGTTGTACGCCGCCTCGTATTGCTTTGCGGCGATGATTTCGCCGCCCTGAAGCGCCGCGTTCGCACCATTGAGTGCAATCGATCCGCCGCCCCAGTTGATCGTGCAGGCTCCGGTATTGCTATTCGCAGCCTTGAAACGGATCGGCTCACCGTCCGTATATGACGTCACAGCCGGGGTGAGTGCCAGTGTGATTGTGTTAGCGGAAGTACTGGTATCGACGGCGTAGATGGTCGAGCCGGTTTGCATCATCTGCAGCAGGCTCGAGATCTGCGGCACGCCCACCGGCACGGAGATGTTTCCGGAGGTGACCGTGGTCGCGCCGTTGGCGACGATGACTACTGCGAGTGCCGTCCAGCCAGAATCGACCGAAGGCGTTACCTGCGTGCCGGTCGCGGCTGCAATACCGGCTTTCGCCTGGATGACGCAAAAACCTTGGCGCTGCGTTGCCTGCGGCGCACCGTTGCCGCCTTGTCCATTCAGTGGAATCTGGGGATTGTTGCTGTTGTAGTAAGGCAAAACAGCCGGGTTCGTGTCCTGATCCTGATACTGACATTCGATCAGGTAGGCGACGCTAAAGCCACTTGTTGCGGGTGCCGGCGTCGAGATGGTCTGCGCGGCCATATTCAGGCCTTGCTTCACAATGACATCTGTCGTGTCAGCCGGTAGCGCGCCCCATGGCGTAGCATCGACGTCCGCCAATGAGTAGATTTCGCCGATGCCGACAAGCACGTTCAAGGCGGCAGGCGAGTTCGGCGTCACAGCCAACCCGCGCACCACCGTATTGCTGCCGAAGGCGGCTTGCGCCAACTTACCCAGGCCGATCATGGTCGAGCGCGCGGCGAACAGGAAATCGACGCTACGGCCTTGTTCCTGTGTGTAAACGGTTGGGCGATCCATTCAAGCTCCAGAAACGAAAAAAGCCGCCCGAAGGCGGCTTGAATGAGTGCAGGTTTAGTGCGGTTATGGCGTGATCGGCCCGTTGGCTATGCGTAGCCAAACGACCGTGCCTGTCATGCGGGTTGATTCGACGGCGGCGATGATTGCGGCGTCGGTAATTGATGTGACCGGAGAATCAGACCAGGCGCCGTATGAATCGAACGACCAGCGCCACGAATCGAGTTCACCGAGAGATTGCGCACTGGTGATCGGCCGGTATGCAGTCACGAAGCTCTGGTATGGCATCGGCGCACCCCATTTGCCGACGCCGGTATCCCAATAGAAAGCGCCATCCCAACCGCCCGAGTCAGTCGTATTGCTCGGCTCAAAAATATCCGGCGTGCGACCAGTTACGAGGGTGAGCACCGCCGACATGTTGGCGCGCGTCGGCCCCTTGACAAACAGGTTCGCGAGAATGCGCGCGCGAAATGGGCCGTCCTGTTCGTTTGTCAGCCGCGGCAGTGCGGTGCCGAAGAAGTCATTCGATATCAGGTCGAGATAGCCGTCGGTCGCCGTGCCGATGCGCGTCTGCAGCGTCGCGTAGGTGATCTGCGCGTAGATCGACGAAAGCGCCCATGCAGGGCCTTGTAGCGTCGCGTCGAAGTTCGGGGATGACTGGAACCACGACTTCGGGATCTGTGCCTTCAGGCGGCTGAAAATATCCTGCGGATCTCCCCTGGCCATCAGTTCACCGATACCGTGCCCGCAACTACGTCTTGAGTTGCAGTCGCAACCAAATCAGACGTGCCGCCGTTGATCGTCAGACCGGTTACGGGGATCGCCACGCCCGGCACGGCCCAAATCGCGGAATAAAGCTGCGAATAGGACAGCGTGCCGCCGAGCGGCACCGATGCAATGAAATTCTCGATTGCCGTCGTGACCGCCGCCTCGACGTTCGCCAGCAAGTAGCCGGGCGCGGCGGTGACGCTCACCGCGATGTTGGCTGTGAGTTGCGTTGCGGCGTACACCGCGAACGTGATCGAGAGGCCGCGAATCGCGTTGATGGCCGAATAAACCGCGTCGTGCAGTTGCGTCGTGAACGGCGAGATGATCACGTAAAAAAATCCGTACTGCGTGACGCCGCCGAGCGTCTGGTTCTCGACAATCTCGTACTGGATGCCCTGCTGCACGCCTTCGATAGCCGACTCGACTGCCGTTGCGATTGCTGCGCGCAGGCCTTGGACATAGACCTGGAACCGGGCCTGCACCGCCGCGTCGCTTTCCTGATTTACGCCATTCTCGAGCGAGCTCGAATTGGTCACCGTGTCGACGCCGACGATGGCCGTCGAGATCGTCGTGATGCTGCCGGCGGCAACGTTGCCCTGTATGCCAGCGTTCGACGCCTGCACCGTGACCTGTGCGCTCGTCACGCCAGCCGGGATAATGTAGGCGTTCGCTGCGGCATTCCAATAGGTCTGCGTCGGGTCCGGTATGACTTGGAACGGTTGCGTTCCGTCTGCCGTCAGCGTCATGGCGCCACCGGAATAACTGCCCCCGGTCCCGCTCGCGTTCGGCGTATAAACGCCCGCCGGAATCGTCGCCGCATTCGTCGGCGTGAAACGCGAGAAGACCACCTGACCAGTGGCAGACACCGCAGCCTCGCGCGGCGGGCAGCCAAAGTCAGCGATGAAACTGTCGATATCGGCTCCTGTCGACGTCGACAGGCGTGTCACGGCGAGCAGCGTCATCACGAGCGACTGTAGCCACATCGACACGCCAGCGACCGCTTCAACGCGCGCCAGCTCAAGCGAGCCGATCACGAACGATAGGAGGGTGACGACTGCGCCGCCTGCCTTCGCTACCGCCGACTGGATCGCCGCAACCTGCTGCTGAACGATCGTCGTGAAACTTTGCGTATTAAGAGCCATATGCCGGGACGTTGAAGTTGAGGGTCTGCGGCACGCCCGTGGGCGCGTAGATGTAATTGATCGCCACGCTCAGCAGGCCGGTAGCATCGTTCTGGTAGGTGAAGGTCGGCGGCGGCTGCTTTTGCACGTCAGGCTCAATCGCCAGCACGGCAGTGATCAGTGACTTGATCAGCGCGAACTCTTCGACCGAGAGCGCCTTGCCGACGAAACGACCTAGGCCGGCGCCATACGTCGGATGCCAGATGTACGTGCCGGGTGGCGTCAGCAGCGCGCGTACTATGCGCTGATTCAATTCCGCCACGCCGGTCGCGAGCAAGTCATCCCCCGAGGCCGAGAACTGGGTGTCCTGGCCCCACCAGTGAAAACTGTCAGGCATAAATTGGCTCTAGTTGGGCGGTGTGGTGACGGCGTTGGCGCCCTGTGCCGTGTGCGTGTGGTTGTGCACGCTCTTGCCTTCGGCGGTGAGGTCGTTATTGACCGTAGCCGGACCGTTTAGCGTTGCGGTGCCACCCTGCGGCCCGGTACCTTGGGTCAACTGCCCATCGATCTCGACTGCTGGCGCCGAGTTGGTGATTTCGGTACCTGCGGTCAACCCGATGGTCTGGCTCGCCTGCATAGCGATCGTCTGCGCCGAGAAATACATCCCTGTCGCGGCGTTGAAGCTCATCGTCCCGTCGTTATTCAGCTTGACGTATGAGCCCTGACTATCAATGATCGCGGCCTGACCGGACTGCACGATCGGCGGTCGAGCCGAATTATTGAAGAACCGGCCGCCAACGACCGTCGCCTCGACCTTGCCATCCATAAAATCTAGGCGCACCGAGTCACCGATGCCGGGCCCGAACACGGCGCCGAAGTTGTTGCCGACCCATGCCGCGGCGAGCGGGATGAAACCCGTCTCGTCCTTGGTCGGCATGATCATCACCTTGACGGTGTAATCGTTTGGGTTGTATGCGGTGATCTGTCCGTACTTGGTCGACGCAAAACCAGCCATGAACTCAGACACGACCCGCTTGATGTGCTCGATCATGTCAATGTCACCGTTTGCGCGTCCGTTACGGTCTTGCCGTGCACCGAGGTCTCGAACTTCGGCGGATCGACCCGAAACGAGCGCCGGATCCGCGCGGCTTCATACGTCGTGTCGAATGGCGTCCCGGTGCCTTGCACGATGACCGGCGTCCACGGATAGATCAGCGTATCGCCGGGTAGATTGGCCGACATCTTCATCTCGTGCTGACTGATCTGCCCAAGCAACTGCTGCGCCTTGGCATCGCATTGGGCCTGCGTCAGGTCGTTGAACGTGAAGCTGTACTCCTGCACCGACTGCGCAAGCGTCGCGTCATGTTCGATGCGCTTCGCCGTCTTGCTCGACGTGGCAAGCGAGGTATAGACCTGATTTTTCGCGCCGTGATAGCTGCGCACGGTCACCGATACATCGTTCGCGAGCGTCAAATCGTGCTCGAAATCGAGACTCGTTGCATTGGACGTCGGATAGGGCCGCTGGGTGGTCGGCGGGGTGTACTGAATCAAATAAGGCTGATTCGACAGAGCCGCGCTGAACGACCCAAAATACAGCGTGCGCCCCAGCACGAAGCACTGCACACCCACATGCTGCGCGAGGTATGTGAGAATCGTCCACATCGACTGCTGCCGGTGCAGGCTCACATGGTCCGCCGCAAAAAATGCCCCGACAAGGCCGGTTGTTGGCTGCACGTTCGGAATCAACCCAGCTTGCTGAGCCAAGTAGGTAGCGACCTGGCTGGCCGTCTGGTTCTGGAACTTGATATCGATCTTCTTGTCGACCAGTAGCGCGGTCAGGTCTCGGCCCGACAGGGAAATGCCGCCCGTCATGGCGTTGAGCCGGATCGAATCAATACGATAGGTCTGCAATAGCGTGAGGTCGCTGGCCGAGTAGTTCCGCGGGTCTTTTGGAAAACCCACATACACGTCGACAAGAATTTCGGTCTGCTGCGTCCACCAGGCCCAGTCTGTGAATACCGACGGCACCTCGATGCTAATGGTTCCCGCCTCATTGATGCCGTTGTGCCCGGCGTCCCAACTCGTCCAGTTGATGACCTTCGAGCCCACCTGAAGGATCGCCCGCGGCGCAACGAGCGAGCCAACGGTCGGGGGGGTGTTGATCATGTCAGGCTGGGATGGTCAGAGTGTTGATGCCGGTCAGAATCGGATCGCCGCCAAGCTGAGGATTGGCCGCCAAAATGTCAGTGAATCGGCCCGCGTCGCCATACTGCTGTGCCGCGATGGTGTATAGGTCGCCCCCGCCAACGGTGATCGTCTGCGCGCTGGTCGGCATCGCGACGAGCGGCAAGTTGACCTGCATCCGGGCGCAAATGCTGCGCATCTGGTACAACTCGGGCAATTGGACCGCCGAATTCATTGTCGCCAGCGCGTTAAAGACGTTGGCCGCCGCTGGCACGCCCGGGAGAACACCCGCGACGTTTGCGACAGTGTTCTCGGCTGTTGCGATCAACCCCTGAACCTGTGATGCAACGGCCGCAAGCGGAGCCACGACTGCCGCGACCGCGCTCTCTACAGAGTTGACCACTTGGGCGGCGCAATTGGCGACACCCGCAATAAACGACGTGACCGCCATCAGGCCGTTGGCGATCGGCTGCACTGCGGTGCTAACCGCACTCATGGCGCTTTGCAGATCGCCAATGAGGCTATTCAGCGCTGAACTCCCGATACAGTTCGACAGCATGCCGAGTTGCGCCATGTCGCTAGCCATCGATTGCGCCGGGGTAATCGCCGGGACCGAGTCGACCGTCGCCGTCTGATCCTCAATGACCTCGAACTTGATCTGGTACGGGATCTTGAACGGGTATTCGTAGTCAGCGTGGAATTCCGCGATCACGACCTGATACAGCAGCGCATCCCATGACAGCGTGCATTGCAAACCTTCCCGGCGCACCGAGTCGAGGAACCGTGCGCGGGACAGCGCCGACGCGTACAGAAACAGCCCGGACCATTGCAGCGGTTCGTCGTCGCCCCCCATCGCATTGATACGCCGCATGCCGCCGACCATTTTCTGCACGTCGAGCAGTTGCGAACCGCCAAACCGGATCTTCTCCGGCACTTCTGCGTCCGTAAAGACGAAGGCCCCGTTCGGCGTGTCCAGCGTGAGGGTCGCGAACGTGTTCATCAGTACATCCCCATGCTCGGGGTGAATGGCGTTGAATCAGGATTGAAGCCGGTCGGCCCGGTGGTTTTCGGCGGGATCAGCTTTGTCGTCACGTGCGCCGCTAGGTCGTGGCTATCGACCTGTACCTGCACGTGCACTTGAGGGTGCGCATTCGACGGATGACCGGCTGTTACGCCATGTGCCGCGCTCGGATCTATCCCTCTCGGGGTTGAACCGGGCGGAGGCGGTGCCGTTGGCATCAGGTTGTTCAGCGCATACTTCAGTCCTGATGCAAGCGCATATGCAATACCGCCAGCGATGACTGCGCCCACTGCAATCATGCCGCCGGCTGCCGCAAGCGTTGTTGCACCGATTTCTGCTGCTGTCGCGCCAAGTACTGCGCGCCCAATAAGGGTGCCAACGCTTGTTGCGATGTATTTCGAAAGGCCGACTACGCCTTTATTAACCATGCCGGCAGCGCCTTTCGCGCCAGCCCATGCCGACATGCCTGCTACCGCCCCGGCGAACAACATACCCGCGTCCAACGCGGTGCCTCCGGCCGGGTGACCCTTCGTGAAGCCCGCTGTCCAACCAAGTGCCGCATTGGCACCACCCAGCACCGCATTGACCGGCCCCATCAGCGTCGCAGTGCCATTCATTAGCGTAATATTCGCCAGCGCGATGGTCTGATCGGCCTTGGCAACAGTGCTCCACTGGGAAATCATTTTCCCCAGCTCCGTCGGGGCCATGGAGGTGTTCTTCAAGTCGGACAGAGCGCCCAGGTTTGAGAGCGTCGAATCCTCACTGAAAAACGATGCACCGCGCGCGCCTTGCACGCCGAATGCCATTCTGAGCAGGGCATTGAACTGCAACGGCTCCATCTTTTGGCGGTCTTCGGCGAGAATTGCGACCTCTTTCATCAGGTCCATGCTGCCGTTTTTGTAAAACTGGGACTCGTTGCCTTTGTACAGCCCCAGGTCGTGCAACGCCTCGTTCTGCTTCTTGTTCGAGAACAGACCACTTCCGAGGGTATTCGGCAATGCGTTCGCGGCCATGGCATTCAGCCAAGTGCCCGATTTCGTGTTCATAATGCCGCCCTGCATCATCGTGGCGACGAGCAACATGACGTCGCTCGAGTTCGCGCCAGCGGCATGCAGTGACGGCAGCGCGTAGCTCGCGGCACGCGAGATCTGGCTCAGCGATGCGTGCGAAGTGAGCGATGCCTGCATCATCGATTCAAACAATGCACCGGCCTGCTTCGGGTCGTACGCGCCTGCCATGTGCGCCAGTCCGATGAAGGCGTTCGCGGCCTCGGGAAGCGGCACACCCTTGAGCTTCGCCTCGCCGGCCATGTAGGGCATTGCGGCGTCCATCAATTCCACCTGCTTGGCGGCAGGCAACGTCCGCATCAAGCGCGAACCTTCCAACATCGCATCGGCGAACGGCTCGATCTTGCCGCCTGTCGCGAAAGCGTACTGTGCCGCATAGGCCAATTCACGCTGGCGCAGCGCCTCGGATACAATCCCCCATTGATCTGCTGGTACTTGCGACGTCGCCGCCGCTTTAACGTTGGTGTCTCCAAGGCGTGCGTTTTCATACACGCCGTACAGCAGCCCAGCGGCTGCAACACCAGCGCTGGTAGCGACGCGGCCGCCGGACGGGCCGCCGGATTCACCACCGGAACCGCCTCCATCCGGGCGACCGCCACCACCTGGCGGGCGTATGCCGCTAGATTCAGCGCGAGCCGCCGCCATGTTGCGGGCAAGATCGCCGCTGCTGGCTGCCATCGTGTCGAGCACGTAGCTGGCGCGAGTGAGACTTCCAGCGCTATCGCCCAAGGCAGTCGCTGCGGCTGCGGCCTTCTCGAAGTTACGCGCCATGCCGGCGCCGGCCGTAGAAGCCTTGCGCGCATTCTCGGCGAACTCGATCATCGCGGAGTTCGCCTTGTTCGCCCACTCGACGATGATCATCAGCCGGTTGCTGACGTTGTCCTCAAGGTTGGCGCTGACGCCGATGGCAAAAGCGTTGATCATTTTTTACCTGCGATAGTGTCTTCGACGGCCTGCCCAACCAGATTCGCGACTACTTCAGCGTTGCGATACATTGCTGTTCCGAGTACTGGGCGCGGCGGAATGCCTTCGGGTGTGCCAACCTCCTGATACACCATAATTTCACTCTCACTGCCGACCACGAATGCCTTCGGCTCAGTTTCGTGCTTGATGCTTTCGCGCAAATCGCCCGTGACGAGCAGCGGGGTATTCTCGCCAGCGTCGTCAGCGGCTTCACCGTTGACAATCGCCATGTTGTGCTGCCATTTTGTCGCGTCCTTCAGTTCTTCCCACGGGGTCATTGGCCCCATGTCTTCGCGCTGGTAATGGCCGAACTCGGCCTTCGCTGCAGCCTCCACCACTAGGGCACCCGCTTCCATCGCTGTCGCATATGCGGCCTCTAGTTCTGCTGCCGCACGCTCTATCGCCCGAGCGAAGGCGCCGAATGACTTGTATTCCTTCATTTCGGGGCGATCCACTCCATACGCGACCAAGAGAACTTGCGGCCTTCGATTTCGCCTGACGCCACGCAAAACCCGAGCAATTCAGTGCGCGAGAACCGATTCACGACATCCCACGGGACGCCGGCTTTCGTCAGCATCAATACCTGGCGCACACCAGCGTCCCGGCTTATTTTTTTGCTGCTTGGACGTCTTCCTTGCCGTCGAACAGCTTCACGCCGTTGGTGAGCGCGGCCAGGCCCTTGTGCCCCAGTCGACCGATCAGCGCCTTAACCTGCAACAGCGACGTCGGCAGGAAAATCGGCTCAGCATCGATCCCGCTCAAATAGATCAACGGCAGGCACATCTGAACGAAACGGGTGTTCTCGGAGGCTTCGTTGCCGATGGCCAGCACGATTTCGTACTGCGCAAGCGGGCCGGGATAGGTCAGGGTCAACTTGCGGCCGTCTGCCACATCGACCACCACCGTGTCACCATTCAACACAGGGGCGGCTGCGGCGCCGCTGGTTTCAGTCACTTGAAGTTCGGTCATTTACAGGGGTCCAATGCGAGTGCTGGCGGCGAACGAAACCTTTTGAATCACGTTCTTTTCGGCTTCGATATCGCCGGCATCTTCGAAAAACAGCACGACGCCCTGCAATTGCCACGAGGTCGGGGGCCCATTGACCTCATTGATCGTTTCCGAGATGAAGCCGGCCGGCTGATTCACGCCCGCGTAGTAAGCGGCTTCGAACTGCGAGAAGTACGTGTCGAGGGTGGCATCGGCGCGCGAAATCTCGAACGAGCCTTCCCAGCCGCCCTCTTGAAACGTGAGGATGATGGGCAGGCTTCCGATCGGCTTGACCGTGATCGAGCTCTTGATCTTTTTCTTCGAAAACTTCGTCAGCGTGGGGAGCGTGAGCAGACCGGTCGGCGTCAAGACGTCGAAGCGATAATCACTCCCAATTGAGAGACCGTTTAACGGCATGGCGTGCTCCAGAATGCAAAAAGCCGCCCGGAGGCGGCCTGCATGGGTTGGGAATGATTACTGCGGGGTGACGGTGACCGACTGGCCGCCTTCGATGTTGACGAGGAACATCCGAACAATGCTCAGGTACGTGACCATGACGGTCGCGACCATGTAGCCCAACGCTACCTGACTCATCGGGTTGTTCGCCGCATTGAGCTGCACCGACCAGCCGGGTTGCGTCGGCGCATTCACATTGCCGATCATGTTGTTCGCCTGCAGATTCGCAAAGAACGCATCCATCGCGCCCTTCACATTGCGCCGCAGGTTGATCGTCTGCACCTTGCCCGGTACATAGCCGAACGCGCTCGCGATCGTGAACGCGATGTAGTTGGTCATGCGCGTGTAATTGTCGCCGTTCGTCGCGCTGTTGCTGCTGGCGTTCTGACCAGTGCGGCATGCAAAGATGGATCCAGCCGGGGCGCCGAGCGTCAGTACCTCAAGCCGTGAGGTGGCGCACTGTGCGATTTGCGCATCGCTGTACGGCAAGTTCTGCATACTGCTCTGCGTCGCCAGCACACCCGCGATCGGGGCATTGAGAATCGATTGCTCCGGGCTGGTTGCGGCTTGCAAGGCAGAGGTGAAGGTCGCGGGCGACACCAGGCGCTGCACGCCGTTGACGGTGTCGTTGTAATACGACCAGTCGCCCACGAGACATGCGAATCCGTAACCATCGACACCGGAATTGGCGAGGTTGGTCGCACTGGTGGTGATGCTGGTACCCACCGGGTTAGCGCCGTGGAAATAGATGCCCTCCTGCAAGCCAAGAGCGAGTTGCGCGCTCCAGGTAGCCGGCGTCTGGCAGTCGATCAGGTTGCCAACTTGCGCGCCCGACTTGCGCAGCGCATACATACCAGAGCGGGTCAGGCCGTCTGCGCCGACCAGCGTGTTATCGGTGACGCCATACGCGCCATCGGTACCGCCGGAGAGCGTATAGGTGTTCGTCAGGTTCGGTGCATTCGCGGAAGTGCCCAGTGTCGCGATGCAATTCACCGAGGGGCCGCGCAAGCCGGTCTGGCCGTTGTTCACGGCGTTGACCATGTTGAGCCATACACTGGTGGTCAGCGCGATCGATCCGCCGGTACCGCCGCCGCCCGTGAGTGTTGCGGTTGCCGAGGTATAGGCCGCACCCGGAGTGACTGGCGTGAAGGCGCCGAGGCCCCACACCATATTCACGAGTGCGCCGACACCGACACCCGAAGTCGAGGCGGGAGCGACCGCGGTCGTCGGGGCCACACCACCAGTCAGCGCGCCAGCATTGAAGACCACCAGCGACGTGATGATGCCCGAGGCAGCGGTAACCGTCAGGATCACGCCATTCGCCATCGTGATCGTGTCGCCAGTCACGTAGCCAGTGCCGCCGCTCGCACCGCCTCCAGTCACGTTGGCCGACAGCACTTCGAGGCTGATGATGCCGGTCGCCTGCACGCCATTGGCGCCCTGTGGCGCGGAAATGGACAGCGCCGGGACCGAGGTAAAGCCGGTGCCCGGCGTGACCGCGCCGCTACTCACGCCCTGCGAGAGGTTGTTGAACACCTCCGGCGTGAAGCCTGCGCGCTGAATTGTCAGCTTGTAGGTATTGGCCGCGGTGCCCGCTACAATCGAGGACGTGATGCCGTTGCCGACGATTCCGGTGTACATGCCGGTAAGCGTCATCCCGGTGACCGGTGAGCCGAGCGTATCTTTCAGGGCTGCACTGGCCGCCGTATCCGTGCCGTCCGACACGCGCACCAGGATGTAATTCTGGACGTTGTTCATGTCACCGATCGCCACCGCCGTGGCAATGTCATGCTGGCGGAACGTGATCGGGCCGACCATTTGCTGCGCCTGCGCGCTGTTGCCGATGCCCATCATGGCGGCATTGACCGGGCCCCACGAACCGACGCCGACCAGACCAAGACCATCGGTCGGCACGCCGTTGATATAGGCGATGCTGGGCGGCTGGATGATGACGTACAGGTCGGGGGCCTGCAGTGCGGTGACGTTTAAATTGCCTGCTTGGTACACTGGCATGGACGAGCTCCGGGCGTAAAAAAACCCGCACGCGGCGGGTCTAGAAATGAAAAAGCCGCCCGGAGGCGGCCGTAAACGAAAAAAGCCACCCGAAGGCGGCTTATGCGAAGGTGGGCGTGTCTAGTGGACTGCAGTCATCAGTAGGTGCGGCGGGATTTTCACGTTCGGCTTGTGGCCATCAATGAACCAGACCTGAATCTGCCAGGCGTGCCGGCTCCAGTCGAGGCTGAATTGATCGCGCATGATCTGGATGAATGCCTTCTTGATGCGAACGCAGACAGGCGGCGTTGCCTCCTGACCGACGAAGCGCTCGACCGCTATTTTGAGCGCCATGCCAGCCGCGCGACTGGGATCGGCAATCATCCGATCACCTTATGCACGAAATGGGCGTTTTCGCCGGACTTCACTGCGGCGATTTCGGCCGGATCGCGGATCGCATCGCCCTTGCGGTAATTCGCGAAGGCGTGACGCACCACTAGATAGTGGCCCAGCGTGTTCACCGGCTCAGCGGAAGCGTCTACCTGCTCGGTCGTTCCTGCATCGGATTGTTTCGTTGCCATGTGCGCCTCAGATGTTGGTAGTGTGGGTTGTACCGCCGATCGACGTAACGGTTGCGCTCCGATTCGTCACGGTGTTGTCGGTATGGACTGTGATCAGCGCGAACTCGACTTCGTACAGTAGGTTACGGCGGTAAATGCGCTGTTTCTGGAGCGTGTCCGTCTCGATGGTGCCGCGATACAACAGGCGCGCCACAGTATTGTCGGGCAGTACGATGCGCGGTTGCAGTTTGAACGCTGGCTCCAGGACTTTGCCTATGGCATCGCGAATAGCGGGCGTCGGCGCCCAACCGGCGACCATGAAAACCTGTGCTTGTCGGCCGATTTCATGCTGCATCACGACCGGCACCGAAATATCCGTCTTGATCTCGAAGGCGCCATTGATCACGATCACGTAGCTACTGACCGATGCGCCGGGAATCAGCGCCGCGAGTGCTGCGGCAATCGTCTCGACCGTGTCGCCCACTTTGACCGCGTAGCTGTACGGCTGGTAATTCACCGTGAGCGTGGCGGCTTCGCCCGGGTTGATCCTGCCGCCGACAGTCACCATATTCAGGTAGACGATCAGCGATAGTTGCGGCGTGGGAATCGCGTTCTGCGCGTCGTCGTCACCGATAAAGCGCGTGGTGTTCTTGCCCATGCCAGGCATCTGGTAGACGCTCACCATGGCGTTGCCGGCCTTGATAATCGCATCCAGTTGCGCCGCAATCGGCCAGCCAGGAACCACAGTGGCCGCCACCGCGATCGCGCTTGGCTGTGACGCGCCGTTCGGGTATAGCGCTGCGCTCGCTAAACTCACTAGCGTGTTTTGGACGTCTGACAGATCCGCCATTTATGCCTCAACCAGTTCGAGAAGCGCTTCGTAGCCCAAAAGGCCCTTTTGCGCAGAGACGACCTGGTAATTATCCCCGTTTTCGTCCGTCACTTGGTCCCGAGTTTGTACGGCACCGTCCGGAAGATAGAAGAATGCAGCGTAAAAGGCCCGTAATGCGTTGTCAGTGGGCAGTTGCGCGGCCGGTCGGCCTGTTTCCTTCTTGACGCTTAGTACTCCGGGTATTCCCTGAGCGTAAGCGGTATCAAGGTCTGGATTTGGGTACGGCTGCTCGCCCGGCAGGCTGTTGATCAGTGGTCGCGAGAATGTCAGCGTCTGCGTGCAGCGCAGTGCAATCGGCGGCATCAAACTGTCCATCGCCAGCACGCAATACGTCTCGCAGCCGACCAGATAATCGCCTACCGCAAGCTGCGACCCATCCACGATGATCTGCCAGTACAACTGATTCGATTTCGACTGCCCGCTATACGTGCCGCCGATGTTGAAACTCGCGTTCAAAGTACCGAGCTGGTTCGCAGGCTGGATCGGATTGATCAACACGGGTCCCGGTCGATACAGGCAGTGTGGAGGCCCGATCCGCAGCGCCGCCTTCGCATACCCCGCGTAAATCTTGGCTTGAATCAGTGCGGCGTCCATCAGAGCTCCAACGTGTCGATGCCCATACCAACAGACGAGCACAGTTCGGATGCGATGGCGACAGCTTCGGCAGAAGTTTTGCCAAGATGCATTGAGGTGATGGCGTAATCCTGGCCGCTGCCAATCGCAGCATACGACCGCAATATGCGAATCGGAAACTCATTGTTCGCGTAGATCAATGCGGTGCCATCTGGATCGATGAACAGAATGCGCGCGTAAGTATCTCCGATAGGCGCTGCCAGCTTTCCCGGCTTGCGTCCCTTGATGCACCAATTGACTATCTCATACGCACGCGGCAGATCGCCTGCGCCGCCCAGCAAAGAGCCGTCATCGAGACGCTGAATCTTGCAGACTGGAAACTTCCCGCCATTCATTTCCATCAGGCGATCGGCGGAAAGCGAGCTGCCATCCCAGCAGATAACAGTCATTCAAACCACCAGCGCGTTAGAGCAGCCGCCAAAGTTCGGACCTTTCGGAACCCCTAGGAAATTGCACAGCCGCATGCGCCAGGAGTCAAAGAGGCGATCTCTGTCCAATTGCTCATTCTTATTGTGAGTCCATACTGCAGCCACATCGGTATCAAGGTTCGCGCTCGTACCTGGGATGGCCGTTTCCAGCGCGTAGAGGTTGGTGAGGTAGGTATTCACGACCACCAGACCTTCGTTCGCACTGATGTGCTGCAGGCGGTATTCGAGCGCGAGGTACTGGCGCATGATCCACGGGTAGGGGAACACGACGTCACCATCGCCGTACGCCGGGTACCCGCAGAAACGCCGAACATCAACGAGTTGCGCATCAGTAAAGGTATAGGGCGTGAAGGCCATGGATTACTCGAAGAGCGCGCCGGACTGGACGAGTTGCGTAATCAGCGCACCATCCTTGATGGGATCAAACTCGGTACCAGCGGTAAAATGCTGATGCGTGCGACCGTGCGTCATCAGGCCGTGATTCTTCTTGAGTACGAACTTGGGCGCCGCAGACTCGGTGACTTCGGGTGCGTCCGGTGCTTCTTGCTTGGGCCTGGCCATGGTGATCTCCTTTATGAAGCCCCCGAGGGGACAGAGGCTTGAAAAGGAGCCGGGATTGCTCCCGGTCCCTTGTGACTGGACGATTAAAGCGATTCCAGAATGATTGCGCGTTTGCACGCCGAGCTATTGGCGGTCGGAATCGTTGCGGACGTGGTGGTGGTGTCGGTCGGCACGGCAAAACCGCCCGAATACGACCACGTTTGCGTAATCACCTGCTGAAGCGCATCAAGCGGCGAGCGAGTCACCATCGCAATGTCGTCGACGATGACGATCGAGTCGTCCTTGTCCTGACCTTCGAGATTGCCGCGATAGGCTTCGTTCGTGAACACGCCTTCGACCAGCGCGCCCTGACCACACAGGACTCCACGGCGAACCGTACCGACACCGGCCAACGTCTGGACCGGGTTCAAGTTGGTTTCTTGGAGCCGCACGCCCAGAAGCTCGGCAACAACGCCCTGGCGATATTCCTCGGTCGTCACCTGACCACGGAAGAACATCTGGAAGGCCGGATCGCTGTACAACCCGGTCGCCTGAAGCGGATCGAGGTACATGTGATACATGCCCGTCGCATCAACCACCGGCACGCCATTGGCCGCCATCGTGGCCTTGGCGTTCAGGATCATACCCATCGTCAACTTGCCGCTGTTGTTGTCGTTGGTCGCAGAGATGGCAGCGGATGTGGCGGCCATCAGGCCTGAACTCGTGATCGTCGGGCGAAGTACCACTGGCGCCACGGACGAGACAACCGCATTCAGCGCGGTAGCATCGGCAACCGTCACCGAGGTCGAGAACGTCAGTGTGCCGGAAACGCCGCCCGGCGTAGTCGATACGTTGGACCCGTCTGCGGTCGAACCTTGCAGCGAGTACGTGTCACTGCCGACAACCACGTTCACCGCATTCGACGACGAGATCGGCACCACCTGGCCGGCGCTGTTCAGTGTGTTTTGGAATCCACGGATATCATCGACCGAGATGGTGGCGGCCGGCGAGCCGAGCGTGGTACGTACACGGGTATTGCCGCCCATGTACGCGTTGAACAGCGCCATCTGCGCCAGCGTATCGACCGAACGGTAGGCCTGTTCGCCCAGCGCGTAACCGTTGCGCAGGAACAGGTTGTCGATCGCAACACGCGCCGTAGCGATGTTGAGCTGCATCATGCCGGGATATTGAGCGATGCCCAGAATGTACTGCTCGACGCTGTAGTTCTGCGCGGTCAGGCCCGACGTGATGTCGGAGTTGTCCGCCGGTGACATTGGGGTCGTGATAGCCGGGAGCAAGCCGGTGCGGGTCTTGGCGATCGTTTCACCGATGTTCGCCATGAACGGCTCACGATCGGCAATAGCGCGGAAACCCAGTTTGGCGCGCAACGGCATGCCGAACTGGTGCTCGAGATAGCCGAGCTGAATCACCGACTGAATTGATGCGGGGAGGTTATTAAAAGCCATGACAAGTCCTGTGTGGTTTGGGTAGGGTGTTTCCCCCTCGCCACCAGGGCTGTCGGGCAATAATGCAAGTGGCCGCGTGAGGCGGCCGGTAGGTCAACGAACGATCAAAACGCCTTGAGGTTCAGGCCGCGAGATTTGGCATCAGCCGCAATCTCCTCTTTCGTTGCAGTGCGCGCATCGAAGGTTTCGGCCTTTTTCTTCGGCGGAGGGGTGCTGGTGCTGCTCGTGCTCGCCAGCGGCTCCTTGAACAGATACGGCTTGGCGGTCTTGAACGTCGTCAGCAACTCCGCGACGCCGGCCACTTCGCCGGTCGTTTCATCCACCTTCAGGCTCGACGTGTCGATCAGCTTGATCGCGTCCACATCCTGCAGGCCGAGCGAGACGGCGACGGCCTTGACTTCGGAATTGATGATGCGGCGATCCGAAGCGGCGCGTTCAGCATCGAGCGTCGCTTTCGTCTCGACCTTCTGGGCATCAATCGCCTTCTTCACCGCCTCGTCGATCTTGGCCTGTGCTGCCGCCTCATCAATTACCTTCGTTTTTTCGCGCAGGCTCGCGTTCTCGCGGCGCAATTCGCGGGCGTGTTCACGCCACTGGTCAGGGACTTCCTCAATCGGAAGGTCAAGCAGCGGATTACCGGTCTTCACCGGTGGCGTGACGGGTGCGGCTGGCGCCGGTGGCGTAACAGGCGGTGCTCCGGTTGATGCGTGGTCGCCATCGGGCGACATCAGACGGGCTTGCATCATCAAGTGGCGCAACAGGGTTGGCATCTAGCCTCTCCAATGAAAAACGACCGCATCGAGCGGCCAGGTTGATATCCGGCATCGAGCCGGCGGGCAAAACTATTCGGTGATCGCAGCGGTTACGGTGGCCGCAGCATTGCGCTCAGCCATCTCGGCATCGGCAAGCCGTTTTTCAGCGGCTGCATCTTCGATGTCGTATTCAGCGGCGAGGATCTTGATGGCCGTCTCGCGGCTCTGCAGTCCAGAGTCACAAAGCTTGGCAAGCGTGGTGGCACGCGTCAGCATGTCCTGCAGGGTCGGTGCGTACCAGGCCGGCCAGCGCAGGCTGATGCCCGACTTGATATCGAACTTGCCGACCTTTTCGCCATCCTTGAACACCAGCTCGGACTTCTCGGACGCCTTCGCAATCATGCACAGCAGTTCTTTCAGCGCGCCCTCGCCGTAGCTGATCCGCAGCCGATCGGCCAGCCAGACCAGCGCCTGATTCATCAATTCCATTGCGCGGCCCGACTGCGCCGAGGACATTTTCTCGGGGCTGGTGCGGTTGCCGTGCAGCGTTTCGAGTTGGATCTCGCGCAGGTATTTGACGTAATCCAACACCGCGGCGGATCCGGTTCCGTTGATTTCGAGCAGCTTGGCGTCGCCTTCGGCACTGACCTTGATCGCGTTGGCGGCACCTTTGACCGTCGGCCCGTTTTCGCCGTACGCCGGTTCTTTGATGAGTAGCGTCGGATCGGACGTGTATTTCAGCCCCCGACCATCCTGCGAAAGTTGGTAATCGATCTCGATCTGCGTGTCGATCGCCTCGCCGCAGAACGTGGGCTTGCCATCAATCGCGTCGCCACCAGGCAGGTTCTTGACCCACGCCACCGGCACGAAACCGAGCGCGTGTTTGACCGTCTTGTCTTTGTCGATCGACGGCGCGAATTCAAGCCCGGCCGCCTTTTTGTCAACCTCGTCCGCCACCTTCCACGGCGTGAACCACGTTTCAGCCGCGGCATCCCACTCGCGGCAAAACCAAAAATCGGCGCCGAAGTCGTCTAGCTTGATCGAATAGCCCGAATCCTTGAGCGCGCGCCCCTTGACCTTGTACTTTTCAACGACCTTCAGCAGCGTGTCTGGCGCCTCTGGATTCCAGATCGGCGTCAGGTAATCGGTTTCCATCGCGTCGAAGAACACGCGCTGCTTGAGCACGCGGAACAGGATCGCGACGGACCCGACACTGCCTTTCGTGGCCGCGTCGATCATGACCGCGTTCATGCCGCATTCCTTGATGAGCTTCCCCATCGCCTGCTTTTGCTCGGGGCTTTTTAGGTCGACGGTCGGGAAATGCCCCTCGGAGAACAGCAGCGAGACGGAATCATTCACCACCGTTCGGCATAGATTCATGCGCACGCTCGGGCGCCGCTTGCGTAACGGGATGTAGGTCCCGTCGCCAGACTCTTCCTCGTCGAACGCGTGCTTGAGCTCGTCATACAGCGTGCCGTTGAGCACTCGTTGCAGCGTCTGCAGGCGGAATGTCCGCTCCGGGAAATCCTTGTCTTTCGGGAAATCCTTTTGCAGGGTCTTAAACATGCCGGCCTTGTGCTTGGTGTGCTTGGAACTGCCCGCGCTTATTCAGCGTCGTAGGTGGCGGCGAAGACGTCGGGTTTGACGGCGGAATGATTGCCTCTCGCGTCTGTCACGATCCAGTCGCCAGGGCAGACGGTTTCGCCAGTTGCGCCGGCATCGATCCAGCCATGCACATGCATTTCGTTATCGCAATGGCGACACAACTTCTCGCCACCAACATCCGGGCGGCGGAAATAACGGACTACCTCACCTTCCCAGCCCTTTGCCTTACGCTCTTCCGGCGAAAACATGCGCTCTCGGCGCAAGCCATCAATGTGCTCGTGACCGACCATGGAGCTGCTGTAATCCGCAGGATGGTCGCCATTCTTGAACCACTGCGACGCCTCGACGGAAATTGGCTTCTTGATGAATTTCATGCGCTACCTGTTCATGTGGGGAACGTGGGCCGCCTGGGTTGCGATTCCCTTAATGCTCGGCCATTCGACATCGACGCAGTACCCAATCGCCGTCGTAATGTGCTGATACTTGTTCTTCTGGTCTTCCTGAAACGTCGATCCTTCCTGTAACTGGACAGTCGCCAGGCCTTTGTCGCACCATTTGGCAGTCGTTGGATTGACGAACAGACTGCGCATGCCGTCTGCGGTGCGAATCTTCGTGCGCACCGCGTTTTGTCGGTCCTTAATGGCCGGTGCCGCAGGCTTGACCTTGCGCACGAACCGCCAGTTATGCGCCTTCAGCACACCTTCGATATCGGTGTAATCGGACGCGTGACCGTGCTTCTCGCCAGCCCGCCCAGCAGGATCGCCATAGATCAGCACTTCGCGATTCTGGTGATTGACGAACTTCTCGACGAACTCCATCGCCGACTGCTTGGAAATGGCGCTCGTCAAAACGATCTCATCGAGCAGGTACAGCCCGTTGTCACGCCGAACGCCGACCGCAGAAGACAGCGGCGTAAAGTTCTGGTCGTGCATCCATAGCAACTGTTCATGCGGCTCGATGCGCGCGTCTGTGTGGTTCGTGCGGTCGTAATCCTCGTAGATGCGGCCCGTTGCGCCCTCGAAGCTAGCCTCGTATTCCTGCTTGTACTGTTTCGCGGACATTTGCCGCTTGGCTGCGGCGATCGTGTCGGCTGGCAAGATCTCCGCGCTCTTCCAGTGGAAAAGCTTCCAGTCTGGATCGTTACCCGACTCGGCATACTTCGCCATGTCGTAGTAGTGATTCAGGCCGTCGGGCACACCGATCAGCCAACACCATGCCTTGTAATCAGGGCGAGTCGGGTTGAAGGTGTCCAGCGCGGGACGGATGTTCGATTCCCACGCTTCGGCTTTAACGTCGGCGATTTCGTCAATCACACCACCGGACCAGAAGACACCTTCAATTCGCTCGGGTCGATCCAGGCCGATCAACTGAACCTGAGTGCCGTTGTCCAAGAAGATAATCAGATCGGTTTCTGATGGCGGCTTACTACAGAGGCTCACCAAACAGAGCTTCTTCATGTCAGCCCAGTAAATTTTCTTTACTTGGTCTCGCGTCGGCGCCGCAATGAAGTACATCTCGCCCGGATTCTTCATCGCCATTTTGGCAACGAAACGCTTGGCTCGCTCGGTCTTTCCTGAACGTCGGCCTGCAGGAACCACCGGGAACCGCACGCCATTCTCTACGGCGCGAATCAATTCCGCCTGAACCGGATGGTCGATCAACTTGTACCAGCGGGCTAGTTCACGCTGAGTTTGCAGGTTGAGTGCCATCAGTCAGGGAGGTGAGCGGCGATCTCCTTCAGCAATGCGCTTCGGTCTGAGTCGGGCTCGTTGAGCTTATCGACCGCCTCTTTGTTCGCTCGCAATAGGTTGATGCCGATTTCGCTAGATTCGTTGGCCAGTTTGGTGAGCACCGAGATTCCCTTAAGTGCGTCAAGGCTTCCCTGTGTGAGCGGCGCAGCGTCGTCTATCTCCGACACCTTCATGTTGGCGATGCCAGACAGCCGGTGCGCGGTGGCGGCGCCAAACCTTCCGGCGCCAGCCAGGTGCCTGCTTATCGACTTCAGATCATCAGCCAGCGATATGGCGTCGTTTTGTTCCGAAACTGGCAGTGATCGTAACGAAACTTCTGTCGCAACGATTTGATTCGCAACGGTTTTTATGTTTTCGATGCGTTTCGAAACTCGCTCGCTAATCCGTGTTTTCGAAACGCCGTATTCGCGACTCAGATCGGCAGCTTTCTCGCCCGCCAAGAGCCGCTTGCGGATCTCTTCCCACTGGGTGTCGGTTAGCTTGGAGGGGCGCCCCATAGAATTCTTTGAAATTAATGTTGCTATTTTCTACCAATGACATATACTGAAGTCATTCCACCAGCGAACCGAACCGGAGTCGAAAATGATCAAGAACAGCAAGCAGGCATGGGAAGTGGGTCAATCCGTTAATGTCGGCTTCATCAAGGGCTTGACCGTCATTGCGAAGGTCGCAACGCCCGGTGATTCAGCCCCTGACTCGTACGTTCTGGCGCGCGGCACGCAGATGTATTCGTTTGTGCCGCACAATGGCATCAGCAAGATCACGGATCAAGAAGCGCGCAATCTGGTTGCCAAGGCTGCATGGCAACGCATGAATGCCGAGTCCGCCGCAATGCTGGCCGCTCAAGACATCACGCGCGCTGCCGCCTTCCGCGCTGAACTGATGACGATCTCGGCATGAGCAAGACTCAGCAAGCCCTTCAGTGGCTCCGTGAAAACCCCACCGAGACGCGTTATGCGGCAGCGATCAAGTTTGGCCTGAGCCAGTCGACCGTATGGCGAGCCGTGGAAAACGAGAAGAAAACCGCTTCTGAGCGATGTCCGTGCTGCGGGCAGGTCATTCGGAAGTAAATTCTTGCTCGCAGACCCGCGAGCCGTGAGAAGGTTTCACTCGCCAATAGCGGTTAATCGCGCCAGCCGCCGGCCAAAGTCAGCGTCAGGCGATTAAACCCATCCATCAGACGGGAAGCACCGATGCTGGCCACCAAGCGCTCCCGCGTCTCGATGGGATATCGCGCTATGACCTTCTGAGCGAGTGCCAGGGACGCATGGGCCAGCGCCTCCCCCTCGCGGATAAGTGCAGCGCCGTCTTGATCCTCGACCACAGGCTGATTCATGTTTGCTCTTGATTAGGGGTCGCCGTCGCCCGTCGCGGTTTGAACCCGTGCAACCGGGTAATGGCGGCTTACATTTCGTCAACGGCTGCCGGTGTTTTACCCACCGCCGGCTGGGGGACAAGAATAAAAAAGCCCTGGGGCAACAGGGCAACCGTCGACTTTCGTCAACTGGAGGAGATCGGTTAAGCGACCGGGTTATGGCCTGCGGGCTTCGGTGCGCCGTCCGCCGGATTCGGTCGGTTTGATACGGTAACGCTGGTGACGCCGCACGAAAATCCGCCGAGACCGGTCGGGCAGTTCGGCCGGCCGCAGGCATAGCCCATAACTGGCGAAAGCGCGATTCCGCACTGAGCGCAACGCTGCTCGCCGATATTTGGGATCACCGGGCCAGATGGCCATACGTTGGGCGAAGTCCACGGAATCGCCGGGGTCGGCACGTCGCCATTCCGGTGCGCCGGCTCTTTGCCGACGCGCACGATCAGCGATTCGAGATACTCGATCTTCTCGCGGTCGGCGTGCCACGACTCGGCGATCTGTCGGACCACTCCCGGATCAAGCGACACGTCTCTATTGTCATCCGTCGCTTGGCGCGCACGCCGGCATAGCGACTGAGGCGTTTCAAGAATGGTCGGCATAGTCTTATATAGGTTGAAAACGCCACCACACCGACAAGCTGTCGCCATTACGGCGCGTTTAACTCGGTTGGGCACTCTTCGATGCAGCAACGCCTTCAGGTCTGACGTCGGCTGCACGCGGTCTCGTGGACGTGCGTAACAGGCATCCGGCGGCAGGCATGAAGGGGCTGGTTATTACGTTTGCGCGGCTTCCAACATGCCGATGTCAGCTCTGTGGCGCTCGATTTCACCGAATTCACGGTGCAGCACAATCAGGCGCATATCCCGGCCGGCGCGATAGCCTTGGCCTGCGTGCCATGCATCACGAGCCGCAAGCGTGCGGAAATATTCGACTGTGCAGCCCCGGTACTCTTTGATGTCCTGGTGGTGGACGTGCCCCACAAACCACATGCGATGTTTCGTCGCGCCCCAAAGCTCAGGAACATCGGCCGCCATAATGGCCGGCATGTCAGGGCCTTTGAGCGTGTCGCCGTGCGTGGAGCCGATCAGATTCTTGTCGAACTGGAAATACCATGCGACGGCGGGCGACAGGTCGACTTCAATGCGCGGTTCGTCATGGAAGTAGCACGAAACCATCAGGGCCAGCGCGTAAGCGGAGTGGCCGTCGTGATTGCCACGGTTGATGCGCAGAATCACGCGCTTGTGCTTCTCGAGCAAGCGGCGCATGCAATGAAGCATCGCCCGAAGCCCGACTTGCTGAACCTTCGCCCATCTTCCATCCACATCGAGACGGTGGCCCGACTGGCTTTCGTTGTTCTGATTGTCGGCATGAAACATGTCGCCGAGGTTCAGGAGCAGAGCAGTTTCGGCCGCCGGCGCGGTTGCTACCAGGCGATCGACTGCGGCGCACATCAGGCGCTCGGCAATCTTGAGGTCAAAATCCTCGCCGGCTTCCGCCCACCACGCATGAAGTCCGACGTGTGGGTCGCCTTGCGGGTACACGCACATCAGATCGGACAGCACATGCTCGGGCGGCGCAGTGATCGGCGCCAGGCCTTTGATGCTTTCTGACAGCGATTCCGCAAATTCCTTGAGGATGGCCTCGGCGCGATCGTGGTCGACCTGACTCTTCACCCACTGGTTACGCGGCTTGCCGTCCTTATCGTAGAACGTCGAGACACCCTTGACGCGGAACCCGTCCGGCACGATGTGCGTCATGTCGTGCGACGGCGAATATCCCATCTTCGCCGCACGCCTCGCCAGTCCTTGAATAGCCCGGTTGACGTTGCTCTTATTCAACCCGAGATGCGGTGCTGCGGCCGTCCCGCTGCCATATTGCTCGATGGCATCGATTATCGAAATCTCGCGCTCGGTCGCCCACTGTCGCAGATTCGGATCGACCATTTATGAGCTCAGGTGCGCGGCAAATTCCCCGCAATACAACGTCATCTCGACGGTTGGATAGTGATGCTCGATAAACCCGGTTGCGCCATCGTAGACGGGCGTTGGCGGGTAACGGCGACATTCGGTGAGCTCGCGCTCGTGGTGCATGTGGCGGCAGTTTTTGCAAGTGTCCGTGCGCTCTTGCGCGGGCTTTTGCTTGCGTGTCGTCGCCATGCGTGTCTGCCGGTTGATGAAGAGAGAATCCACAAGCGAATGGTTCCGCGCGCTCTTGATCTGCGCGGTCGCTTTCCCGTGGCGGCGCAACCTATTGAGCCACATCACATGCGGCAATGTCCTCGACCCTGCATACTGGCGCCAGCTTGGGACATCAAAGGTTCGGTTGCGGCTGTCAACTCTCAAGCAAGCCGCCTGGATGTGCTCTACGCGGCGATCCCGCGCGGTGCAGATTGCTTGAAAGTCCTCGTTTCGTGAGGAACCGGCTGCGCTTTGAGCTTATATGTTGGCGCAACACCCTAGCCAGAAACCTCTTGGGCGGGGCGGCTTCACCCCTTTGCTCTCTGGCTGCTGCCATCTACCTAACCTGGGCATGCCAGGTTCGTTGCCGGCGATCAACTCGGCTTATATCGCTGTCCGGCATCTGCTTCCGGTATGTTCTGTGTGCGCACGGCAATCTCTGCAACGAAATCACGCTCGCCATCCGCGTCATACTCAAACGGGATCACGCTCGGGAGCCGACTCCAGCCGTAGACTGGCTCGTCCTGGCTGGCGGTCTGCATCAATGCCTCACGCCAAACAGCGAATCCACGGTATCGAAATGGTCAATCTGCGCCTCGAAATACGCCTGCAGCACGTCGCGAAGGCAGTCGCTCGGCACGAACGGCATCTCGATCAGGCCAGCGTCGGCGGCCAGTGCGAGGCATGCATACATCCAAACGCTGAGCTTGACCGGATCGAGACAGGCGGGGCGCGATGGGATGCCCCAGAATGAGAGCGCCAGGTCTAGCGGGTGCGTGCTCATCATGTGGCGTATCCAGAACGAACGAAGCCCCGAGGCGAACCTGCGGGGCTTGATCTACTTCACGTTACGGGATCGTGCATCCGCCCTATCTTGCGGTCGATTTGGTATAGGTGCGTCTCGCGATGACTCCAGAGACAGCAATTCAGCCTATACCAAATCATACGATTTACAGGGCAAAGTGTGAACAACTAAAATGTGAACTCCACAGGTTCACATTTTCTCGACCTCGCACACTTCGAACGGATTGTCTGCATCGGCGTAGATTGCCTTTCGATATGCCCGCCATGCCAGCGCACGGAACTCGCGCATCTCCCGATACCAGAACGATGTGCTAACGCCCATCTGCTCGGCAACGATTTTGATGTTGCGCACGCGATGGATGTAATAGAGATAGAAAATCATCTTGGCGCGGGACTCTTCCTGCATCAGCACGGACAGATTGAAAAAGCTCTTGTCCGATGACAGGATCGCATCCGGCACCTCGCGCACCGGGCTTGGTTGCAGCCGCGCCAGGATGTTTGGCGGGACCGGCGGCGCAAAGAGTCGGCGCGAATAATGCCAATCAGCCCAATCCATGCAAAACAAATGAAGCATCTGGTTCTCATCAACCGTTTTTTCTGCGCTATCCATTCCACACTCCAAATGTTAAAATTGGGGTGCTTATCAATTTTCGGCCGCCTCTTTGTGCGGCCTTTTTTTCACTTTTCTGCGTACTTCTCACATCGCCTGCTTTTGTAATCCTCGATCCAAGCCTTCTTGCGGTCCAACAAACAGGTCATAAAGCAAACATTCACTACCCGTTGCTCCACGTAACTGACGCACCCAACACACGTCCGCAATCTCGCATTCAATTCCTCCATCTGCCGGCGGCTGGCGACGTCTTCTGCCGGTGCGCAGCGCTCCCATTGCCTTTGTCCGAAATCATCGCGGCGGTTGAAGGTCATGCGTCTTCCCACACCAAGGCTTTTCGCTGGTGGCCAGAGCCGCGTCCCTGGAGAATGTCGCGCAGCGCGCAGAAGTCTCGATATCCCAGGCCCTCCAGACCATCCGTTTGCACGAAGTGGCTTCGCTGCGATTCGAGCATGTCGCTGTTGTCGTCCACGATGGCGTAATGCTCGACCCCGGGATGTGCATCGAGCCACGCCTTTATCTCTGCGCCGCGCACGTCCGGCATGGATGGCGTCTTGTCGATGATGGGCAGGTCAAGGCCATTAGCGCATTCGTGCGGCGTGAACAAGACCCGCCATGCTGATGACAGGACGATTGAGCAATCCGTCTCTATGCATACCTGCCGAATCAGGAGTATTGCGACCGGATCGAATTTAGCCATGCAGGCGGCATCGAAGCTATGCGGAAACCCATTTCCCTTGGGCGTTCCGCCAAACTCAGCAGGGCCGCCGTGAACCGTTACGGTGCGGTGGCTGTTCAATACGCCGTCAATGTCAAGAAAGAGGATTTTCGTCGGCGCGCTCATTCCTCAATCTCCACCTGAAACGCGCCGATGTACTGGGCTGGAATCCCTCGGCCATTCCAAACGTTGCCCGCCCTTCCCTCCACCTCGCTTTTGCTATCCCCGACTGCGCCAGCGATATAGGTGCACGATTCGGCGTCGCGGTAGAGGTTGACGAAGAACCTGCGCTTGCACGGTCTCATGCGCAGTTGGTCGGCGTCCTTGATCGAGCAGCAGCCGTTCTCGAACTGAATCATGATTTGTGATTCTTGAGTTGTTCCGACGAAATGAACGTCAGTCCACGTGTACCGGCCTTTCTCGTCGTAGAAATTGACTTGAATCGGCTCACCGCGCTTGGCTGCCTCAAGGTCGAATGGCTTCATCGCTCTTCTCCTGTCACACCGAGAAACTCATAATTGATGCTGCCCACATCCCACATGTCGGCGTCGCGCGCGGGCTTGCATGCGGGCATGGGCGGCGGTTCCCGGCGAGTAGGCGGAAGCGCACGCGCTTTCGGTGTGCTCAAAGGGCGCCGCAATTTCAAAGTTGCGAACACGATGCAGGCGATCAGCGAAGACCCCCACCACCCGACGATGAAACCAAATAGGAATGGATGACTCATCTCAATGCTCGCAAAGGCTAGAATCGGCCGACGCGCCGCACGCCAAACACTGCCGAGCCTTGGTCGTGTCCGGATAGAACGCCATACACGCCTCATCGGCGCCAGTCGTCTGGAATCGCGGACTGGTGCGACTCAGGCAATCGTCGTTGAGGCGGTCGAAGTATTCGCAGTCACCGCAGGTTTTCATGCCGCCTCCACATATTCAAGCCATTGACGCTTGGTCCAGCGCAGCCAGTGCTTCGGGTGACCGAGCATCTCGTCGTATGAAGGCAGCCGGTTATAGGCCTTGGGCCACAGATGGTCCGTATCAATGAAGTGCATTTTGATGCGATAGGTCATGTCATTTCTTGCCATCAAGAAGAAGAAAAGGACGCCTACCGCGTATGCGGCGTACAAAATAATCTCGTTGAGAGTGCTCATGGCAGGTCCTTAATCTGAGCGCCACCGGCCAGCACTCCGAACAGCGCCGCGAGCACGAAAATGATTGGAGCGGTCGCCCCGTCAGCGCCCTTCGTGGCGTAAGCGGCAGATCCAGCGGCCACAGCGGCCGCGAAGGTTATCGCGCCTTGGGTTATGGATTTGTTCATGCCGCGCCCATCATTTCAAGCGCATGATTGCGCAGGCTTAGCGCTTCGTCTACCGTCGGCTTGCGCGACTCCGGATAGTCCATGCGCGATCCCTTTCGGAGATAGACCGTCGACCTCTCGGTGGTATCGCTGAACTGGACCAAACCGAGCAGTACCGGTCCCGCTGGCACAACCAAGGTGTGAATGTCAGTCGTGCTGCACCAATAGCTGCTACCGGCTTCGTGCAACTCAAGCGCCGGCACTCCAAGACCGACTGCCCCGATGTCGATGAGGCTCCGATCTTCCGGCGAATACTGGAAGCGGTCATATCCGGCGCCGCTGGCCTCGCAAAACCGGGCGTGAATCAAGCGACCGGCAAGAACAGTGCTTTTGAACGCATACCGGTGCGTGTGCGGAGTCACAAGGTACGTGTTCGGCACTTGTCGGAACATGCGCGCCGTGTCGATGAAATACAGCTTCATGGTGAGCTTTGGCGAGCGGTGTAGGCACAGATAATCCATGCCGTCGACGTGATGATTGAGTACCGAGTGCTGCGCCGCCGCCTCGCAGTCGAGCTCGTCCAGCAGACGTATGAAACTAGTCGAATTCATGTCGCCTCCAATTCTGGTTGTGCCATCCCCATCTTCGCCGCCCGTCGCGGCTCCCATATCTCAAACGCCCGATCCCACGCCACAAACTTTTCCTCTTGATCCGCACCGCTCTGGTCGATGAAAACGTGGCATGTCGCGCAGCCCGGAACCGTGTACCGATGTTCTGCGGTAATGCCCATTCCTTTGCCGTGGCGGCCTTGATTCGAATGACAATCAACCACCGTGCGCCAGTCGCCGCAGCACACGCCCTCGATGCGTAGATAGCAGGGCTCGCCTTTGCACGCGGCAATGTATTTGGCATCCAGCCCAACTACCGAACGCCGACGCTTGCGCGAGCGCTTCATCCCGCTGCGCACCACTTCGCCGCTATGCGGATTGAGCGAGCGCGCTGGCTGGCGCTTGAAGCCGGTGCGGGTGAGCTGCGAGGTGCCGCGATTCATTGGGGTTTTGCGGGTGAGGGTCATAGCTTCGCCGCCGCGCGCACAATCGCCAGCTCGCAATCCGCTTGCGTCCTGAACCACTCAGCCTTCAGGAGTTCGGCGGCTGCTTCCATCCCGGCCTTGTAGCCGTGGGCGTACAGCATGAACTGGACATGCTCAGTCGCCGGTCCTTCAGCGATACGCTCGGCATTAAACTGATCGAGAAACTTTTTCTTGAGATTCACGGCATAACCTCCCAAACCCACCGAATGACACCAGCCACAGTCAAGATCAGCCCGACCAAAAATAACCCCAGTTGCATGTGAGCGCGCCAATCCCATTTGCTGAATCGGACTATTTCGGCCCATATCCACCAGGCGACGAAAAAGGAGAGGCCGGTTGCGGTCATGGAATCACCTTATGTTCAGCTCTTGCGTTGGCAGACAGAGACCTCCACGCCTCGATCTTTGCCTGTGCGGCTACCAATCTCCACCGAAGGGCCTCCTCTGCCTCTACGGCCTCTCTTAGGCCCTCTAGAATCGATATGTAGGACGGGTCTGCGTATGCTTCCCGCTCTTGGATCACCGCCGACTTGTGACCGGCCGATTCAGCGGCGCGCATCCCTAATGCCTTTTGGGTTTTACGGAATTGCTCCAGATAAACCCGAGCGGCTTTGGCTTGCGCGTACTCTGGCGCCTTGTCCCGGATGAAGTCGAGACATTTGAAAATGTTGATTTCGCTTTCTTCGCTCATGCAATCACCCGATAGGCGACGATCGCCCAGCTATCGGACCGCCCATACTTCGCATCCGGCGCCCTCCAGTCCCACATCGACGGGAAATTGTCCGGCTTGGGCTCGGTGCCATTTGCAAATCGAACTTGGACGGGAGCGCCATCATCATTCACCGGACATTCCCCACCACTCCAAGGGATCCAGCCGTCGGCACTCTGCTCCGTCAGTCCACGCCAAGTTTGATTCTGATTACCAAGCGGCTCGCCATCCTGTTTATCGAACCACCGGCCATCCCACCAAACGCGCGACTCATAGATCCAGCCAGCATCGAAATTGGCCGCGTCGTACCAACCAGCACGAATAGGCTTTGATTCGGGCGGATACCACTCGGTTACGCTCATCACAGCACCCCGGGATTATTTGCCACGAACAACGCTGCCATCGCATCGCGCAACGCATCAGCCGCATCTTCGCCGCGCATGGCAGTGACCTCGGTGAGATATTGCTTGCGCTGGCTTAGCGGCCGGCTAATCAGGTCGCGCACCTCGCGGGCGAATGCGTCGGCGGCGGCGGTTTTGGGATTGAGGTTTTGGCGGGCGTTCATAGTGCGAATCCCATCTGTTCGGTTTTTGGTGCTTCTGGCTCGAATAGCGATTCCTGGCGCTGGGCGTCTTCGATGCGTCGGCAGGCTATTTCGAAGTACTTGGGTTCGCGCTCGATGCCAATGAATTTCCGGCCCAGCCGCATGGCAGCGACGCCTGTCGTCCCGGAACCCATGAACGGGTCTAGTGCGCACTTTTCGGGCGCGACCAGTGCAGACACCAAATGTTCCATGACAGAAAGCGGCTTCTGGGTTGGATGACCAGCTTTCTCGGAATTCCCGGCACGCAATGCATCCGCGACCATGACGTTGCGGCGCGATGGGTTCGCATCTGCGAAATAAGAGCCAGCGTCATAACCCAGGCACGCGACTTCGAAAGCAGACGGCCAGCGATTCCCCGGCATCGCAGGAGGCGGGCACAGCTTCACCCATGACCACGGCTTCGGCGTCATACCAGCTTGGCGAAATACCTCGCGGGAGATCTCAAGGGTGTCGAACCCAGCGAAAGCGAATGCATTGCCGGGGCGATTCAGAACATCCAACGAACCGATCAACGCGTCGCGAATCAGCCCATGCGTTTCCGGACCATCCCAATCCCATTGGAGCTTTCGCGATCCATCCAAGCGTTTCTGCTCGCCAAAGTCGTGGACGATCCCATATGGCGGATCAGTAATCACCGCATCCACGCGATCGAGCGTCGGCAGGATTTCGCGGCAATCGCCCAGATACAGCATCGCATCGCCTATGATTTCAGTTCTCATCGCGCACCCCGCCCAAGCCGCGCCAACTCCTGAAACTCCCGATTCCCCCGGTCATAGCCCGTCAACTCGCCAACCTGCCAGCGATGCACTTGCGGCGCCTTTTTCTCGACCGGCTTCGGCTCAGTTCCCGCCACGCAATACCGCGTCGACACCTTGTAGCCTTCGCCGATCTTCACGCCAACGATCAGGCCTGCGCGGATGGCAGCGGTGAGCGTGGGCGTAATTGCCTTGGCGCTGCAGCCGAACAACTTGCCGAGGTCAGTCATCGTGTGCGCCTTACCGGGCGTCATGCGCTCGACTAGGCTGCCTGCGGATAGATCAGCGTTCATGCTGCGACTCCTATGTTCGATCCATTCCCGCGCCGACACATCTCAAAAAAGCACTGGCGCAGCAAATCGTTACCCTCTGCGTTGCGAACCGGCCGCTCGGC
>Ga0302220_10000505_pt1 | contig 33017 bp, 23 predicted proteins | sample II_Palsa_E1_3_FD_194572 | JGI IMG/M metagenome (GOLD analysis project Ga0302220, IMG submission 194572) | Peat permafrost microbial communities from Stordalen Mire near Abisko, Sweden - II_Palsa_E1_3 | ecosystem: Environmental > Terrestrial > Soil > Palsa > Peat permafrost | place: Sweden...
GCAATTGGCATCGGGCGGCAGGTAGATGCGCACCACCTCGGGGCTCTTGTTGGTGACGACATCGAGAAACCCCGGGTCCTGATGCGTGAAGCCGTTGTGATCCTGACGCCACACGAGCGACGTGATCAGCAGATTGAGCGACGGAACCGGTGCACGCCATCCGAGTTCGAGCTTCGATTTTTCCAGCCACTTGGCGTGCTGGTTGAACATCGAATCGATCACATGCACGAACGCTTCGTAGGTCGCGAAGAAGCCGTGCCGGCCGGTCAGCACATACCCTTCGAACCAGCCTTCCAACGTATGCTCGCTCAACATCTCCATGACCCGGCCGTCGAGCGCGAGTTCGCCGCCGTCGGCGTCTTCGGGCTTGGTCTGCGCGAGCCACGTTTTTTTCGATGCTTCGTAGATCGCGGTGAGACGATTGCTGGCCGTCTCATCGGGGCCAAAGACACGGAAGTTGGTCATGTTGCGCCACATGACATCGCGCAGGAATTTGGCCAGCACTTCGGTGGTCGGTACGTAGGACGACGCGGGTGATTTGAACTTGATGCCGTACTCGCGAAACGGCGGCATATCGAGTTCCTTGCGCATCAAGCCGCCATTTGCATGCGGGTTGGCGCTGATGCGCCGCGCGCCGCTGGGCGCCATGTCGCGCAGCTCGGGCGCGAGCCGACCGGTCTCGTCGAAGAGTTCTTCCGGCCGATAGCTTTTCATCCAGTGTTCGACTAGCTTGAGGCTGGTCTTGTTGCTGATCGGATCGAGCACCGGCACCTGATGCGCACGCCAGGAGCCTTCCACCTTGTGCCCGTCGACTTCCTTGGGGCCGGTCCAGCCCTTGGGTGAACGCAGCACGATCATCGGCCAGCGCGGCCGCTCGGCTCGGCCGGTCGAACGCGCGTGCTGCTGGATGGCGCGAATCTCGGTGATGCAGTGTTCCAACGTCGCGGCCATTTTCTGATGCATGGCGTCGGTATCGTCAGGATCGTCGCACTCGACAAAATACGGCCGGTGACCATACCCGATGAAGAGCGCTTCGAGCTCCTCGCGCGGGATGCGAGCCAATATGGTCGGGTTGGCGATTTTGTAGCCGTTCAAATGCAGCACCGGCAACACCGCGCCATCGCGTATCGGATTCAGAAATTTGTTCGAATGCCAGGAGGTGGCCAGCGGTCCGGTTTCCGCTTCGCCGTCGCCGACCATCACGGTTACGATCAAATCAGGGTTGTCGAACGCCGCACCATAGCCGTGCGACAGGCTATAACCGAGCTCGCCGCCTTCATGGATCGAGCCCGGCGTCTCGGGCGTGCAATGCGAGCCGATGCCGCCAGGAAAGGAAAACTGCCGAAAGAATCGTAGCATGCCCGCTTCATCGAGGCTGCGGTCGGGGTAGATTTCCGAGTAGTAACCTTCGAGGTAGGAGCTGGCCAGCGTAGCCGGCGCACCGTGGCCGGGGCCCGCGATATAGATAAGGTCGAGATCGAGTTTTTTGATCAGCCGGTTCAGGTGCACCAGCAAGAAAGACTGGCCCGGATCAGAACCCCAATGCCCGAGCAGCCGATTCTTGATGTGCTCGGGTTTGAGCGGTTCGCGCAGCAGAGGGTTGGCCCGCAGATAAATCATCCCGACCGCGAGGTAATTGCAGGCGCGCCAATAGGCGTGCATTTTGCGCAATTCCTCGGCGGCAAGGGTAATCGGATTGGTGATCGGGTTTGTGGTCATTTCGGCCATCTGTCACTCCTTCAACCGGCATTGCTTCAGGTGCGCTTGGGCTGCGCTTGTTCGAAACTGTCGATCCAGCCTGCATATTGGGTCGCTATGCGTTGCACCGCTTCGTCGCGGCTTACTTTTTTGGATTCGTAGTCGGATACCGCGCCGAAGAAACTGGTGCGCCCGACGGCGAAGCCGATATAGCCGTCGACGCCTGCTGCGGTTTGCAGCCAGCCGACCACTTTCTTGTCATCGGCGCCGCGGCCCAGCACGATGCAGCTCACGTGGTCGCGGCCATCGCGGCGTGCCAATGCGACGATCCGCTCGCAGTCCTCGCGACTATCCAGCCCTTCTATCTTCCAGACGGCCGGCTCCACACCGCCATCCTGCAGTGCGCGTATCGTGTCCAGCATCAATTGCGGACGCAGCTTCGAGTCATACGCATTCTTGTCGCCCTGCACGCTCTTGAGCTGCGTATCGGTCGCGGGCACCAGCAATTCGAACATGAACAAGCGGCTGGTGTTGTGACAGTAATCCGAAAGCGTTTTAAGCCGTTCGGTCTGGCGTCGATTCATCTGCGGGTCATCGCCCGTGTTGTAACGCACCAGCACTTTGGCGAAAGTGGGGTCGAAGGTTTCGATGTGCTGAGCGAACTGATCGCCATATTCGAAATGAAATTCGTCGGAGCCGCTTTTTTCGACTGACATCGCAGTCACGTAACCTTGCTTGCGCGCATCGCGCAAAATCTCGGCGCCGAATTCTTCGTCGACGAGCACGCCGGCGTTTTCCTTGGCCACCTTACCGGTAACCGCTTGAAGGAATCCCAGGTAAATCACCTGCTTGCTATCCTCGACCTTGGCTTGCTGTTGCGCGTCGAGCGGATAGGTGTAGTGAAACATCGATTTCACGTAAGAATTACGATGATCAAAGGGCAGTATGTACAAGGCTTTGTCGTAACCGGTTTGCATGGCGGCTCCCTTGGTGGTCGACGCGAACCCGAGTGCCAACGACTACGTTCGGGTTCGCGGCTGGTAATCGATGAGCTGGCCGATTCGATCGAAGCTGAGATCGGCGGCGGGATAGGCGGCGTTAGCGTGATCGTCCAGCGCGTAATGGCCCTGGCGCACGAAGACGGTCGTCAAACGATCGCCCCAGCTTTGTTTCATCGCGGCCAGAATGCGCAGCTTGTCGTCGATCATCACGTAGTGGTGTGCCGGATACGCTTGCGCAACCTGCTCCAGCATCTGCTCTTTATGGACGTAAATGAGCACTCGACCCTCGACGGATTGCCACAGCCCGGAGTGGTGAATTTTGCGCGGCTGGAACACCACGTCGCCGTCCGACAGGATCACGGTGGGGCCCCACTGCCGCAGGTGCCGCAATGCCTCGTGCACGCCGGCATACACGCACTGGGAAAACGGATAATCGATCAGGAAGGTCGATAGCTGCAGCAATTGCAGATCGTTGACGCCGGCCTTGCGCAAACGCTGCAGGCTGCCGAGATAGTCGACGTAACCGAGCTCTTCGCGCAGCGTCTCGATGATTTCCCAGTAGCGGTCGCACTCGGTGGCGCCCACCGTGTGCAATAGCTGCTCACGCAAGTCGCGCTGGATATGATCGTTGTCGAGCAAGGTATTGTCGACGTCGATCAGGAATACGGTAGCTTCGGGTGTAGTCATGAGCGCCACTTTTCAGGCTAGCAGGCTATAGGGACCCGGGCAGCGAACGCGGCACGGGAGAATTTCAACGATATTGCGATGTTGCACTCCAACGGTGTTGAGTCGGTGCACTTGGAGCATTTTGCGCTAACGCATCTGGCCTGTGTAGACGCCCGACCGACCGGATTTGTTCCCCAGTATCGGCGACGCTAGCGTGCGCGCGGCCTTGGCCGGTTCAGCGCATGCGCTTAGCGTACGCTTATTGTCACGCGATCGTAATGTCCGCGCGCGTCGAACGCTGTAATGGCGTACACCCCCGGTTCGCCCAATTCCACCGTTTGGCCCTGCGTCCGGCCCTGCGCTTGGCCCTGCGTCCGGCCCGGCGTCCGGCCCGGCGTCCGGCCCTGACTGGCCGTTGAATCGCCGATCAGTTTGCCGTTGACCAGCCACCCGACCGAGCCCTGCGCGCCGTTGACGCGCAAATGTAACCGCGGCGCCGCACCCTGATAGATGCGGCTGATGACTTCGCCGTTGCTGGCGCCCTCGATGGCCAGTCCACCGCCCCCGTTACCTGCGCTGCCGACGGGCGCGCAGCCAGCCTGCCATGGCGGCGGTAAGGTGCGGCGCAGCAATCCGGCATCCAGCCACGGTTCGAGCGCAGCGGGCCAGCGCGCGGTTTCGGCCGGGCGCAGCGCGTCAGCCGAGCAATCGGACGAGGCGCGCAGGCCGCTCACGCTATCGATGCTGTAATGCAGCACCGGTTCGCCCTCGCGGATCGGATCGGGGAACGTCGGCGGTGCGGTGCCGTCGAGCAGCCAGGCAGTGCGCTCGATCGGGCACAGATCGGCGGGCTGGGCGCCCGCCTGAGTGCCCAGCGGCCAGCAAATGCGCGCTTGTGTGACGCTCGGGGGCGGCGTGCGGGCAAGCACCGGTGGTGAGTCAGATAACGCAGCGAACAAATCCATCAACAAAGGCGTCGATACATTCGCGCCGAAATACCCTGGATTGGGCGTGCCGTCCGGGCGGCCCACCCACACGCCTATCGTGTAGCGGTCGCTGACGCCGACCGCCCAGGCGTCGCGAAAGCCAAAGCTCGTGCCGGTCTTCCACGCGATGCCCCGGTTGGCACCGCGATCCTCGACGGCGCGGGCGACCGGGCCACCGGTCTCAAGAATATCGCGCACGATGAAAGCCGCGCCGGCACTCATCATTCGGTGGTCTTCTTGTGGCGTATCGGGTGTGAGACGTGGCGTGCCGGCCATGCCGCCTCGCGCGAACGCCGCGTAAGAACCCACCAGGTTTTCCAGTGTGACGTCAGCGCCGCCCAGTATCACTGACAAATTCGGTTCGGCGCCGCGCGCGAAGCGCAGCTTCAAACCGCCCTGCCTCAGTTTGCCGACAAAGCGGTCGGCGCCGAACTGGTTGAGCACTTCGACAGCCGGAACGTTCAGCGAGCGGACCAGCGCTTCCGAAGCACTTACCGCGCCATGAAACGTTTGCTCGAAGTTGCCCGGTTGGTAACCGTCGAACGATTGCGGCACGTCGGCCAGCAACGATTCGGAGTGGATCAGGCCGGCGTCGATGGCGAATCCATACAGGAACGGTTTGAGCGTGGAGCCGGGCGAGCGCCAGGCGCGCACCATGTCGACGTAGCTGAAACGTTCGAGATCGCCAAAATCGGCCGAACCTGCATAGGCGCGCACTTCCATGGTGGCGTTATCGACCACCAGCGCCGCGCTCGAAACATGCGGCGGCAAGCTGCGGGCGCGGTCGAGCAGCAAGGTCTCGACGCTCTCCTGCATTTGCGCGTCGATGGTGGTATCGATACGCACGCGGCCGTGGCTGATGCGTTTCAGACGCTCGGCCAGCAGCGGCGCCAGCATCGGCTCACGGATGGTCTGGGCGTAGACGGTTTCGGTGAGCGCGTCCTGGATCTGCGCCGGACTCCAGCGATCGGTCATGCGACGCAGCACTTTGTCGCGCGCCAGGCCGGCGCGTTGCGGATACCGATCGGGACGCAGCAGCGACGGCGCCTGGGGCAACACCGCCAGCATGGCCGCCTCGGCGTGCGTTAGCCGCGTAGCCGGTTTGCCCAGGTAGGCGCGGCTCGCGGCTTCCACGCCTTCGAGCACGCCGCCCATGGGCGCGTAGTTCAGATAGAGCGTCAAGATTTCGCGCTTCGAGTAGTGCAACTCCAACTGGAAGGCGCGCAGGATCTGATGCAATTTGCCGAGCAGCGTACGCGGCGTCGGGTCGACGATGCGCGCTACCTGCATCGTGATGGTCGAGCCGCCGGATATCACGCGGCCATACCGCGCCCACTGCCAGGCGGCACGTACCAGCGCAAACGGGTTGACCCCCGGGTGCCACCAGAAGGCGCGGTCTTCATAACCGATCAGCGCCTCGGTATAAAGCGGCGACACTTCCGCCAGCGTGATCGGGTGACGCCAGACATAGTGCTTGTCGGGGAACGCGCGCAACGGGGTGCCGTCGCGTGCGGCCACCAGCAACGCAAATGGCGCGTCGCGGCCCGGCGGCGGTAGCGGAAATGCGCGGTCAAGCACATAGCCGCTCACGAACAGCAGCGCCAACACCGCGGCGGCAATACGCAGACCGGAATGCTGGAAAGCGCGCTGGAACAGGTGCCGAACTCGGTCCATCGCGGCCCCCGCTTACTGCGCGCTCGCTGCCGCGGAAGCCGGTGCCGGGGCCGAAGCAGCCTGGGCCGGGGCCGTCCTCGCAGCAGCGGGCGGCGCCGTGGCAGTCGAGGCCGTATCGGTGTCACTGATACTCAACTGACCGCCACTCGAAAGTACCCCATACACATAAGGACGGTACATATCTTCCGCATACAACGGGGGCACCGCGAACAGGCCAGGCGTGACCACCCGAGCTCTGTAGAACAAATCGAGCTTGCCCCAGCCCAGCTTGACCGCCGCTGCGAAACGATCGTCACGGAATTCGACGTGCTGGATCTGCGAACTATTCATCGCATCCGCCACGTCGATATCGCCCACCTTCAGCCCTACGCTACCGGCATCCTTGACCAAATTCGCGTTTTCGATCTCGAGACCCGCCGGAATCCGGTCCACCACCAGTGCCGAACCGATCACCGAAGCCGAACTCGCGCTCAGGTGGACCAACACCGTATCGCCGACCTTGAGTGGCACGCCTGCCAGCGGCGTGCCGTCCGCACGCAGATACTCACGCGTCAGATCGATGCGGTTTTGCGCAACGGTAGGCGCGACCGGCGCCGCAATCGGATTGCCGCTCATGTCGACTTCAACGAACAATCGTTTATCCGACGTATTGGTCAGCGTCACCCCTTGCTTGAGATCGGTAACACTGAGGTCACCAAAGCCGGTCGTCTTGTCGCTCAAAGTCTGAGCGCCAGCACTGCGCGCCAGTTGCGCTGTCCACGGCTGGCCACTGGAATCGCCAAGCGCCCGGCCCATACGGAACAAAGCAAGACGCTCCTGAGTGCTGTAGTAATCGCCGTCCCGCGCCGCCAGCGCGTTGGCCACCTTACCGACCAGCAGATCCCTGCCCGACCCCGTGATATTGTCGCGATCGAGCAGCACATATTCCAGCGCCGTATCGCGCAGGTCACTGCCGAAATCCCACCACCAATAGCCGGGCACCCGGTCGGTACGCACGCCTTCCTGCAGTGCTGTCAGGCTGCGTGCCTGATCGCCCATCAAGTTGAGTGCGATACCGAGCTCGACGAGCGCCAAGCCTGAATTGGCATAGGCGCGCTGCTCGAACAACTGCCGCAATGTCGACAACGGCGCTTTGCGTTCGCGCGCAAGGACATAGCCCGCTTGCACCAACCCTTCGTAGTTGCGATTGTTGCGCGCAAAGTCATCGATCAAACCACGCATCTGCGCGGGCGTCACACGGGTGGGCAGCGGCGTGACCTGGGCGCTGCCTTCCTGCAGACCGCGCAGCAGGTAGTCGAGCGCCTTTTGCATCATCCGATCCGGCACGCTGAAACCTTGCGCCCGAGCGTCCTGCAAGAAGCCGACGACATAAGCGGACAGCCAGAAATCGTCGGGACCGTTGCCCCACAAGTTGAAACCGCCGCGCACCGATTGATAGCCACCGAGCTTGGCGACCGCGAAGTCGATACGTTCCGCACGCTGATCGCGGGTATAGGGTTTCATCCCGTACTGGTGTGCCGCCGCCTCATCGATATACAACCATGGGTAGGCGCTGCTCGCGACCTGTTCGGCGCAGCCGTACGGATATTCGAGCAGCCATTTCGCAGCGGCGCGCACATCGATAGGCGGCTGGTTCGAGACGAGCAGATGTGCGCTGAGCGAGTCCGGGTACAGGCCGCCCACCGTGGGATCGATCACCTGCAAGGAGGCGCCCGGCTCCACCGTATAGCGTCGCACCACATTGCGGGCCGGCGTCGGCGCTTCGACTTGCAGCGCGTAATGCCGGGTCATCGCAATCGGGCCGCCATTTACGGTTACCGTAAGGCTATGCAGGCCCGATTTGTTACCGGCGTCCATCGTGTAGCGCAGCGTCTGCTTTTCCTGATCCTTCAACGTGAGATCACGGACGCCGTTCGACACTTGCAGGCCATCGTCCCCGCCCAGGGCGATCTTGAACTGTTGCGCGGCGCCGGTCAGGTTCTGCACGTCGAGCGCTACCGTGGACCGGTCGCCGAACGTGACATAGCGTGGCGTCGACAACTCGGCAATCACCGGTGCCGCCACGATCATTTCCTGATCTTTCTCGCCGTAGCGGTCAGCAGTCGCCACCACCGCGGTCAAGCGCAAGGTGCCGTTGAAATCGGGCAAATCTATCGGTGCTTCCGCTTCGCCATTGGCGTCCAGCGTAACGGGACCGTTGAAGATATCGACCAGTTGAACCTTCTTGGGCAAATTGGGCGTGGCTTTCGGCGTCGTGTCGCCGCCCCACTTCAACTTGCCCTTCTTGCCCGCCATTTTTTCGATCAGGCGACCATAGATATCGTGCAGATCGGCCCCGTAACGCAGCCGGCCGAAGAAGAACTGGAACGGGTCGGGTGCCGCGAATCCGGTGATGTTCAGAATACCCACGTCCACCGCGGACAAGGTCCGCAGCGCTTGCTCGCCTTTCGCGTTGGGCACTTTGATCTTGACCTTGACGGTGGTTTCCGATTTCATCTTCTGCGGTGCGTCGAGCGTCACGTCGAGCTTGCGCTCGCTGCGCGCCAGCGGCAGCGCGATCAGGCCCAACGCGCGGGCCGGCGTCACCAGATCCCCTTGATTGCCCGGGCGCAGCACCAGCACCGAAATATATAAATCATGCCGCTGCCAAGCCGGATCGACCGGGATATCGATCGTCTGGCTCGCGCCCTTGACTGAAATCCGCTTGGTCCACAACGTGCGATCGCCATCGACCGTGACCAGCGCCGTGCCGGCATGCGGCGGTGAGATTGTCAGATGGGCGGTGTCGCCTCCGCGATAGGCATCGCGATCGAGCTTGAGCGCCACACGATCGGGTCGCGAGCCGGTGGTCTCATCGCCCTGCGCGCTCCAGCCCGCATAGAAGCGATAAATCATGGTCTGGCCGGTAATCGGGTCGAGGATTTCGAGTCGGTACCGTCCGTATTTGACTGGCACGCGCAGCCTGCCGCGCCCGCCATCGGGAACGTCGACGCTGAGCGTATCGACCAGTTCATCGGTTTCGGTGAATCCCGAATTCCAGCCGCGCTGGTCGTCAAAGCGCCAATAATAATTGCGGTTCTCGCGGAACAGCCGCACCGGCATCGCTCGCTCGCCTTTGAGCGTGCCACTGCTATCGGCGCGTATGACTTCGAAGTCGGCCGGCGATTCTTCGGCCGCATAGTCGCCACTGTAAAGCGGCCGCACGCCGGTGAGCACCGGCGCCGGCCAGATTACGCGCTCTAGCGTGCGAATTACCGGGCGGCCGCCCGATTCGAGCAGGCTAAGCGTCGCGCGCACGGTAACCGGAGAATGCACGCCGGCCGCCGGATCAAGTGCGAGGTTGAGCGTGGTGCGACCTTGCGCGTCGAGCTTTTGCTCGTCGAGTTCCTGGCGGTTGAAAAACGTGCTGTCGCTGGCATTGCCGAATTCGAAGCAAGGATAGCGGGCCGCGAGCGGATTGGCATTGCGCTGGAATGTCAGTACGCCGAGCAGCCGATTGCCGGCGGCCGCCGCGCCGTATAGGTAGGTGCCGCGCACGGCCACCCGGAACGGCTGGTCAGGCGTCAGTGTCGTGGCGGTGCTGGAGAGGTCGAGCTTCATGCGCTCGGGCAGGAATTCCTCGACGCCAAAACGCATCACCGTGCCCGCGAGCTTGTCGGCTGGATCGTTGCGTAATTCGAGCGACCAGGAACCGGTCGGGGCATCGGCGGGCAGGCTGACAACCTTGCTGAAGTATCCGGGCTGCTTCGGGTCCGGTTGCCAGTTGGCGACGAATTGGACTTTGCCATCGGCGCGCTTCAGGGTCGCTTGAATCGGCTGCGGGGGCACCGCACGGCCATCGGCATCGCGCGCCAGCACCGATACCGTGAAGGTTTCGCCGGGACGGTACAGGTCGCGTCCGCTCCAGGCGAACAATCGCACGGATTTATAGGGCAGCCCGGTAGCATCGTATTCCGAAAGATCGAGCGCCGGCTCATGCACCGTCAGCATCGACATCTGGTCGTCCTTTTTCGCCAACACGAGTGCCGTGCCAGCGGGTTGCTCGGCAAACGCCGCGTGGCCGTCGCCATCGGTCGTGCCGCGCGCCAGGACTTTGCCCTGCCGATCGAGCCAGGTCAGCTCCACACCCGAAACGCCGTCGCCGTCCGTGAGCGAACTCACGAATGCGTCGGCGTGGTGTTCGAACAGCCGCAGATGCAAACCCAGATCGCTGACGTAAAAATAGGTGGTTTGGTATTCGTAGCCAAAACGTCCGGTCTGCGACATCACCGCGACATAAATGCCCGGGTCTTTGAGTTCCTTGATGTCCTCGACCGGCAAATAGGTGACGCTGCGTTTGTCGGTCTGTTGCTCCGTCACGAAACGACCTTGATAGACGCTATCGGTCATTGCATGCAGCGAGTCCAGCGTCCAATTGTTGACGGCGCCCTGGAGGTCGGCGTGCGATGTGTCGTTGTCCGCATCATCATCGGTGGGAGCGGCGTCTTGGTCGTCGGTTGCTGCTGGTTTCGAGCTGGCTACCACGCGCTCGAAAAAGCGCGGCAGTTGGTCGGCGCGCACGCGCAAGAACTGCACGTCGACTTCCGGCACGTTGACCGTCACCACGGGCAGGCCACCGTTCTGCTTGGCCGGCAGCACAATGCCGCGGCTCGCGAAATAGTAGGCGGGCGTTACCGCCGGGGTGGTGATCGAATAGCGGGTTTCGTGGCCGAGCGTGCGGCCGTCCTTGGCGCGCAAGTTGTCCTGCACCTGCACGACGTAGCGGCTCAACGGTTCGATATGCGGGAAGAACAGCAGCCTGGAATTGTCGCCGACTACCCAGGCACCGGTGATTTGCTTGCCACCGTCCAGTTGGGTCAGTGCGGGCGCGGAGCTGACTTCGCTGGCGGCTTTCGGGTTGCCGTTGGAGTCGGTGTCGCTGTCGGTGTTTGCGTCCTCGTCGCCGGAGCCGGACTTCTTGGCCTTGGCAGTAGCCGGCATTTTGAACACGCGTATGACTTGGTCGTAATCGCCACGTGTATCCAGTGGCTGCGAAAACGTCAGGGCCAGCGCGGGGTGGCCGTCGAGTTCGCGGTTAGCGGCGTCGACCACGCTGAATGGCGCGTCAGTGCTGCCGGGCGCTTCGGGAGTAACCCCGGTGTGAACGTATCGATAAATCGCAAAAGCAACCACCGCGCACAACAATAATAATGAGACGAAGATGTAGCTTGTTCGGCGGTTGACCATTGCAGTGCACTCCAGAATCCGAAAGCATGAACTGTTATGGGAGACAGATCAGCATTCCGAAGTGCATTATTAAAATAAGTTCAATGGTCGGTCAAGGTGGATTTAGGCATAGCACGGTGACTGTTGTCAAAAGACAGTTCCTTATTTTGGGAAATGGCCGTTATTGCGCTTTAGAACCGGTGTTTCGAAACGGTTGCAAGAGCAACTCTAAATTCTGCATCCGTAAAAATTCCGGTGCGTCTAGCGCGGCATGGATTTGATGTCGCCGATGGCGCCATCATCATCCTGGGTGTCCGCCTCGGAGTAATCGGGGAGAGTACTGCGCGATAGTTCTACCAGACGAATCAGCTCCAGCACCTGATCGGGCGTGGCGCTCTGCGGATGCTGCTTGAGGTATTTGAGATCGAGCATTTTAAAATCCTCAGGTGAACGTTTTAACTCGCCTTGCGTGCCTGCAAGTCGCGAACCCGCGCCACAGCTTGATGGTCGCCGGTGGCCGCGGCGTACATCTTGCGCACATCGGCTTTGAGCGCGGTCCGAGAAGCGCCATCAAGATAGACCATATGCCCCGACGGATAAAAAGTCGCGCTCAAGTTTTGCCGCACTGCCGCATCGATAAGCGGCATCTTCTGCAAATCCATCACCGTTTGATAAAACGGCGTGACGAAATCGTAGAAGCCATTGGCCGACAGCACCTTGAGATCGATATTCAAGCTCATCGTCGCGGCCAAATCCCCGGCCGTATAAAGAATGACATTGCCGTTGCTGTCGAGGCCCTTCTGAGCACCGGTCGGATCGATATGGGAGAAATCCCAATTTTTAAAAGCCTGATCGTTCAGATCGGTGAACGCGGAATTCGACGTAAACTTCAACGTCTCATTCAAGTAAGCGTTCCACTGCGCGGTGTACACCCCCGTCACTGCCGTCATGGTCGGATCATTGCCGCCGGAATTCGGGTCGATCGAACCGGCGATCCCCGTCCCTATCCCTGTCACGCGCCCATCATAGGATCCCAGCTCCAGCCCTTGGGATTGCAACAGCGTACGTAGGAACAGCGAGGTTCCGCCGCTATCGCTGGCAGCGATATCGAGGCTCCACGCGTTCAAGGTCTGCGGATCGATACCCGTGTAGTCGCTAAGCTTTTGCACCACAGCCGGGTCGCTATGCGGAAACTGATTGAGCGCATGCGCGTAGTCGCCGCGCGCAAAGAGCGCGACCGTTTCGGCAAACGCCGGCAAATCGGCGGGAACCGGCTGAGTCGTCACCTTGCCGTGATACCACGCGTCGGTGGCTGCGGTCGGCAATGCCCCCACCGGATTGCCTGCCTGGGTGTAATCGAGTATCGACGACTGGATAGTCAGGCCATTCAGGTCTACGCCATCCTCATGAAGCAAGTACGACAACACCGCAGTGCGCGCCGTACCGTACGACTCCCCGTAGAGAAATTTCGGTGAGTTCCAACGATCGTTAGCGGTCAAGTAGCGCTTGATGAATTGCTTGATCGAGGCGGCGTCCTGGTCCACACCCCAGAAATCCTTGTTGACGTGCGGTGCGATCGCTGCCGAGTAGCCCGTGCCGACCGGGTTGATGAACACCAGGTCGCTGATGTCCAGCATGCTGTCGGGGTTATCTTCGAGCCGGTAGGGCGCCGGCGGCGTGAATGCCGGCATCGAAGTATGGATGCGCATGGGCGCGAACGATCCGAGCAGCACGAACACCGATGACGACCCCGGCCCCCCGTTATAAAAGAACGTGACAGGGCGCGCCTCGCGCGCATGGCCCTGTGCCGTGAAGGCGACATAGAAGATTTTCGCGTCGGGCAGCGAACTGCTGGCGTCGACCGTGACCAGATGGCCCGCTGTCGCGGTGTAGGCGATCGTCTTGCCGCCCAGTTTGATACTGTGATGAGTGATCGCGGCATTTTCGGTGGCGTCGCTGACCGAATCGCCGGGACCATTGCCATAAGCCGTCGCATCGAAGCAGGGATGATCGGAAGCCGCGGCGCTATGGCTTGCTTGCGAACTCGAGGATGTCGTACGTGGGCCTGTCATGTTTTCTCCGTTATCCGCGGCGGCCGGAGTGCGCCGCGGCTTGGCTCAAAGCGGGCTCAAAGCACTGCAGCGATTTTTTGTCCATCCGGACTGCCCAGACCGGTGCAAGCATCCCACCCGGGAGCGGCCGAATAAGCGCCGTTGTTGCCCTGCGTGATGTCATTGCACGGCGCAGGCGCCGATGTGTACAGCTTCGGATTGATGAACCCCACCGGCGTGGACCGTGCCGAATTGATTCGGGCAATGAGCCCAGCCCATAGCGGCGCAACCGCGCTGGTGCCACCCACAACGGTCGCGGTGCCGTCGATGAGTACTGTATAACCGGTCTCGGGATCGGCATCGCCGGCAACATCGGGCACGCCGCGTTTGGCGAGCGCACTCTGCTGCCCTTCGGTGCTTAGCGTCTTGAGCCCCTGCTGCCAGGTCGGTAACGCGAACACCGTGCTGACACCGCCGCCGGTCGCGCCGCCTTGCAAGCCATCATTCCACACCACTTCGTTTTCGATCGTAGCGCTGCTTGTATGCAGGCTGGTCCCGCCACACGCAAGCGCGTAGGGGCTGGACGCGGGGAAATCGACGTGATTGGAGCGACCGCTGACACCGTCGGTCGAGCCGCTATCGCCGCACGCCACGCACACCGTGACGCCCAGCGTTGCCGCTTCTTGCAAAACGTCGTTGAAGGCCTGCATGGCCTGCTGCGTCCACGTGGATTCCGACGCGCCCCAACTGATCGAGATGACCGAGGGCCGGTTGATTTGATCATGGACCGCCGAACTGACCGCATCGACGAAACCGGTATCGGTATTGCCGGCAAAGTAGACGGCGATTTTAGCGGCCGGTGCGATCGAACCGGCCACTTCGATATCGAGCGTCACCTCGCCGTCCGGTCCGTTGGCATCGCCGGTCGGCTGGTTGTGGCCGCCGTCGACCGGCACCGAGACGACGGTGGGCGGCGCGAGGCCAATTCCCGAGAAATACGTTTGCAAGTCGCTGGTGTTGTAGCCGCCGCCCAGTTCGATCACGCCCACGCATTGGCCGGCACCCGTGCCATCGGGGAAACGGTAAAGCGTCGCGAGGCGAGTCGGCAAATAGGATATCGCGCCCGCCTGCGCGGCACGGATCGGCGGCCGGAACCGAAATTGCGTGTGGGCTTGAGGGCGATTATCCAGGCCGAGCACTGCCGTGACGATGTCCGCCAGGGCGGTGGGCACCGTAATCACGCCTTCCCTGCCACGGTACTTTCCGCGCGGGTGAGCATATTGCTGCAGATTGACTTCGAATGCGGCATTGAGCTGCTCGACGGTACCCGACAAAAGCACGCAACGCCGTGCCGGGTCGTCGCTGACAGTCTGTAGCCCATGTTGCCGCGCAAATTCGCGGACAGCGGCAATGTCTTGAGCGCTGGCGCCGAAGCGCTTTTCGAACTCTTCGCGCGCAAGCGGCGCGGCGGATGGGGTGCCCTGATCGAACTGGCGAACGAGATGCGTGAATTGGTCTTGCGACTGCCGGCGCACGATCACGCTGATCTGTACCCGCTCCTTGGGATTTGCCCGGCCCACGCAATTCGCGCCCGGTAATATGGCTCGCTCACTGCCCGCGAGGAAATGTCTTGTCATGGAACACAACTCCTGATCTTTCTGCCAGTGAAAGGTGCAGCGACGCTGCTGCGACGTCGCAGCGAAATCGCTGCGAACAGCGGCGAGAGACGAAGCTCGACGTGAGGCGCCGATAGACCGGCAATGCATATCGCGAAATGTCGTCACTCGTCACGACGACCTGGGCGCCCCCGCACCGTTGTACTGCTTTCTTCCCCCCGCGACCTCCCGTTAGAACAGGTAGATCTGTGTCGGTTCACCGGGTTCTACCGACAAGCGGTCAAATAATCAGCATTTCACCCGCACACCTACCGCAGTGCAGGAGGGCTGGGCGGGTCGCGTCGGACAGGTCGTTTCGTTCAGGATCGGCTTCCCCATGCACACCCTGCATTCGGGGCACAAACCGGATTTCAAACGATGTAAAAATCACCAGTGAGGCGATTCGCCATCGGCGGTCGTAGTTACCCATGGGATCGTCGACAAACATTGTTCCCGGAACTGGGCTCGCCGGTACTAGCCTTGCCTCTTTCCTGTCCCTTTGCGCCCTTTTTGACGTCCCGTCTCGTGCCCTGTGCCGAACCGCAGCGGGCACGCATTCTGCTGCCTAGAGGTATACGGCCCCACGGCAAATACGCTTTCCTAAAGACGGCGCCGTAGGCATCAAGACTTTGGAGGCCGCCTCGGTCTCCTCCAACCCACCCGCAGGAGATTGCTATGCAAACCAGAGATATGCAACCTGGCGCAATGGAAGCCGGTCGCAACGGCGGCGCCCAGATCGTTGGGCAAGGAAACATGAACGCGGACGGCCCGGGCCCCGACGTGATGGCAGCCAATACGCTGGAAGACGATGCAGTGCACAGTTCCGACGGCGAGCATCTCGGCAAGATCAAACACATCATGCTGGATGTACGAAGCGGCCGGATTGCCTATGCGGTGTTATCGAGCGGCGGATTCCTCGGGATCGGCGATAAATTGCTGGCAATACCCTGGGGTGCGCTCACCCTCGATACCGACAACAAATCCTTCATACTCAACGTAACGAGTGCAGAAGTAAAAGACGCGCCAGGGTTTGACAAAGACCATTGGCCTGCGATGGCCGATACGCAATGGGCCACCGATTTGCACGATTTCTATAGGACGCCGCGCTATTGGGATGAAAATCGGCCATTGGCCGACGATGCGACGATGTTGCCGCCGAGCGACCCGCTGTAACGAGGCATAGCCTGCTGCGGCTCGGCTGTAGCAGGCGCCGCGAGCTGAATCGACTGCTGCAGTGCTCGCATGGGCTGCAGCTTTTTACTGGCTTTTTTCTTTTTCGCATCGAGCCATGCAGCGTTGCGAACACATTGCAGCGCGCCGCCGCGATGCCGGTGCGACAGGTCAACGAATCCATGCAGATCGAGCCGGAGCACGTCTATGTGATCCCGCCAAACCGCATGCTGCGCATGACCGACGGCCGCCTGGAATTGTCCGAAGAACCCCGGCCGCGAGGGCGGCATGTCGCGATCGACGTTTTCTTTCGCACACTGGCACAAGCCCATGGCGCCGATGGACGAAGGTCAGGTGTTCAACGGTTACGCGAAAATCACCCGGGATTTCACCAATAAACAGCGGCTGGATAGCGCTGACCGGCTTCGGCCAGCGGCACGATCAGGACAAGGCATTGAACGCAGGGTTCGATGCCCACATCGGCAAACCGGTTTCGCTGGAAGATTTGCGCAAGACCATCAATGAACTGACAGTGCGGAAATTTCGGGCGGGCTAATCGCTGCGATTGACGCGAAGAGGACTCGCGGTCGGCTCTTTTGCCGTGGATTTCCCCGACTCAGCCATCGTGGTGGCGGCATCGCTACCGGGTTGATTCGGATTGGACTCGGGTGGCCGATCGGAAGGCCCGGTCTCGCGGCTCGCTGGTTCGCCAGGCTTACGATTCCTGGCTACCGCGCGGGCGACGTCGTCGGGATGAGCCGAGGCAGTGTCGGTCGCCGGTGTCTTCATGGGATCGCGGGCGATGTGCGCCTGCTGATGTTTGCGCGTCGGATCGTGCTCGGAAGAATTCATTGCAACTCCTTATAGACCAAGGGGTATGTGTCGGCTAATCCGGGTCTACCTACAAGTCCCTGCAAGAGCTATGCCATTTCATCGAGCTTGGGCGGTTCGATAGGGCGCGTGCACGTCTATACGGTTCGTTCCAGGAAACGGGTATGCGGCGCGGCGATGTGGCGAGCCTGCATGCGGGCGGCCTGCGGTCCCTTGCGCGCGGACGGCTGCGTAAAAATTTCAATCGGCGCTCATTCTTACCGCTTTTGGAATAGCGCAGACCGTCGCGCGTGGCGTGGAAAAAGGTACGAAGGAGAGCGGCACCCTTCTAAAACGTGCGCGATCGGCCCCTCGCATTGGCTTCCCGGTTCGGTCGACACGCCCACTCCCGCACGCAAATCGCGGCACGTTGCTTGCCTGAACGTTATTTCCAATTTCGAATAATGCACAGGAGGTCGCCATGCCCGAGAGAAAAACCCTGGAACACGCCAAGACCGCCAAGCGTCAAGGGAAGGCCGCCAGCACGCAAGCCGGCGCCTTTGTGAAAGAGCAGATCGACCACGTGCGCGAAGGTAAGCATGGCGTTAGATCGACCAAGCAGGCGATCGCGATTGGTTTGTCGGAAGCGCGTCGGGCCGGCGTCAAGGTTCCCGCAAAGAAAGGGGCGTCGGCAACTTCAAAGTCTGCAGCCTCGAATGCCAAGCACTCTCACGCCGCGAAACAGGCGCTCAAACGCGAAGGCTCTGAACCGGTATCGACGCGAGCGCTGGCCAAACAAGGTCATACCGCCGCTAGCCGACGCTCCGCCGCGGACCGGTCCGCAGCGGCGAAAAAAGCCGTGCGCACCAAAGGCGCAGCAGCCCGCTCGGCGGCGGCCAAGAAAGCTGCGCATACTCGGGCGAGCCGCAGCCATTAGAACGCGAATTGTATCGAGGCGCGCGGATGAATCGTCGCCAGCTTCGCAAGGCGTTGATTACCGAACGCGATTTGCACGAGGCCGTTCGTCAACAAACGGGGGCGAAGGACTCGAAGGCGTGAAGGCGCTCATCCTCGAACGCGGCGGCGAAATCAGCGTCATCCGAAGATAGATCGCGTGATCGCTCGGCCATGCTCAAGGCGCTCGTCCAAAGGTTTCGCGCAACTTGGCTTTAGCTGTTTGCAGTGTCTTGCGTCGCTCTTTCGGTAAATTCCGTCCGGCACGATTGATATAGAAATTCAACATCGACATGGCCGACTGGAACGGGGTGCCTTTACGACGACGGCTATGCACCGCCGACTGTTTCAATGACTGGGCGATAGCTTGCGCTGTGCCGGTCTTGAAGATCTCATGCTTCAGATCGAGCGCGTCGCTATGCTCCATCACCTCATGCGACCAACGCTTGCCAGTCCGCCCTGTGCCTTTGCCCGCATCGCGCGTAGTGTGTTTCTTTCCGACTCTCATCGCTAGCCTCCTTTGGACTGCTTGCAATCTGCGCAAGCGAAAATAATTACCGACGACGGCCGTTGTTACAACGCCTCGGCAGGGATTCCGGCCCGCGCCCGTTCGCCTGTTTCGCAGCAACCGCTGTGCCTGCAAGGCCCGGCGCGTCTGGCCACAAGGCTGCTCAGAACGCCACCAGGCTGTGCGTTACGTAAGACGGCATGCAAACGCGGCACACCCCTTGCTTCGTGGTTTCCTAAGCACACTACGCAGTAGCATTTGCGAAAAGAGATCGATCATGCACAGCGACTTACCTCCTGATTCGACCACCTCGTCGGGCACCTTATGGGCCACGTCAGCCGCCTCCGACCCTGTTGGAAGCTCAACGCCGAGCGCAGATAACCTTGCTGGCGGGAATGCCCCCGATGCTCAAGTGCCTCGTCCTGCGGATCTTCCCCCTCATCGTGCTGTCCTAGTAGGCGCGAGCGCCTTGGGCGGCTGCGCAGTATTCGCCTCGGACGGTGAATCCGTAGGTGTCGTGACCGAGGTGATCGTGGATGTCGCCGGCCGCGTCGGCCAGATCGCCTATGTGTTGGTAGCTCCCAAGCATCCTGCCGTCGGCCAAAGCGAGTTGCGTGCCCTGCCATGGAGCGCCTTGTTGTTCGACCCGGCACGCCACTGCTTTACGCTTGAAGTCAGCTCGGCGGTGGTCAGAAATGCGCCAGAGACAATCAGCAAGGGGTGGCCGATCATGCCGGACGAGCAGTGGAAGATCGACGTGCACCACTACTATCACCCCACCGAACCTCATACGCCCAGCATGACTCAGTCGGGCGTTCTTGGGCACGCACCAGGGCCGATCGAGTCGTCGATTCCGGGGCTCACTCAGGGGCTCACTCAAGCGCCCGCCGAGCCGCCCCCTGAAGCGCTCCTTGAAGCGCCCATTGAGTCGCCTCCCGATCAAGACTCGAAGGCAGTCGAACACGATTTTCTGCCCGAGCTGGGTTTGAAGTCGCCCTTCCGTCATCGCGAGCCGGGACCGAAATAAAATGCAACTCGCGTTCTCCTCCGCTAGCGCCCCCGTTGGCGTTCCCGTGAGCAAGCGCAAATCGTCGCCATGCGCAGCGCCCACGCCAGGCATCGAAAATCTCGAAGAAGCCGGTTTGCGCTACTCCAGCGATGCGCGGCGCGGCTATACCCGTCGACGGCTGCGGAGCCACTTCGTATATTTCGATACCGGCGGAGAGCGGGTGCGTGACGTCGCCCAGATTCACCGGATCAACAAGCTCGCCATTCCACCCGCCTACACGCACGTATGGATATGTGCCGACGCACACGGGCATTTACAGGCGACCGGTCGCGATGCGCGTGGACGCAAACAATATCGCTATCACCCCGATTGGCAAACGCTGCGGGAAACCACCAAGTACGAGCGGATGGCGTCGTTCGGCGCGGCGCTGCCGCGCATCCGCACACGAGTGAATCGGGATCTCCGGCTGCCCGGCATTCAACGCAACAAAGTATTGGCTACCGTGGTGAAGATGCTCGATACCACGCTGATTCGGATCGGTGGCGCGGAATACGCACGCGACAACCACTCCTACGGATTGACGACGCTGCGCAAAAAGCACCTACAACACCTGCGGCCGCAAGCCGGACAAATGCGCCTCAAATTCAGCGGCAAAAGCGGCATCGAACACGACGTCACCGTGCGCGATCGCCGCATCGTCAGGGTAGTCCGGCGCTGTATGGATATCGCCGGTCATGACCTCTTCCAATACCTCGACGAGGCCGGCCAACGACACACGGTAAGCTCGTCGGATATCAACGCTTATCTACGCGAAATCAGCGGCATGGAGTTCACCGCCAAGGACTATCGAACGTGGGCCGGCAGCGTGTTTGCGTTGGAAGCCTTGCGCAAAAGCCAAGCCACCGACGCGACCGAGGCACGCAAAAATATCGTGGCAGTGGTGAAGGACGCGGCCAAGTTGCTGCGCAACACGCCGGCGGTATGTCGTCGCTGCTATGTCCACCCGGAACTGTTCGTTGCCTACGAAGCCGGCGAACTGGCCGCGCTGCCCAAGCCCAAGCGGTGCAGCGGGTTGAAGACGCACGAGGCGATGCTGCTTGGTTTTCTGGAGTACAAGGCGCAGGTCGCCAAAGCACTCGCTCGATGATCCCTCTTGCCGCATGCCGCATGCCGCATGCCTCTTGCTTCACGCCTCATACTCATACGTCATGCTTCACCCTTCATCCACCTCCAGCTTGCGCTTCATCGCAGCCGTAATACGCTGTTGCGTTTTCCAATAAGCGGCCCACGGGTCTTCCGGCGTCTGCTTCAAGCGCGTGGCAAGCGTCTTGATGTTCCACTGGTCGGCACTCTCGAGTTGCGGCACTTCGTCCCAACTCACCGGTACCGAAACCCCCATGCCCGGACGCGCGCGTGTCGAGTACGCAGCCACCGTGCTGGCGCCCCGGCTGTTGCGCAGATAATCGATGAAGATCTTGCCGATCCGGTTGCGAGGTCCCATCTTCGCTGAAAACAGTTTCGGAAAGGTCCCCGCCATATGCGTCGAGATCGCATGGGAAAAGTCCTTGACCGAGTCCCAGCCAGCGTCGCGGCGTAGCGGCACCACCACATGAAACCCCTTGCCGCCGCTGGTCTTTATAAACGCTTCGATCCCCAGTTCGTCGAGCAAGGTGTGCAACAGCATGGCGGCTTCTACCATGCGCGCCCAACCCAATTTCGGATCGGGATCGAGATCGAAAATCATTCGGTCGGGTTTTTCCAGATTTCGAATCGATCCATTCCAGGTATGAAATTCGAGCGTGCCCATTTGCACTGCGCCGATCAGCGCTTCCACGTTATCGATAGTGAGCAGCGGCGCATGGCCCGGGTCGAGGTCCGGGTGACGTGCGACATGAGGAATCACCATGCGCTCTTCGTGCTTCTGGAAAAACAGTTCACCCGAGATCCCATCCATGCCTCGCAACAACGCGACAGGACGCTCGGCCAGATGCGGCAGCATCCGTTCGGCGACGCTATCGTAATAACGAGCGAGCATGATCTTGTCGATATGCGCCGCTGCGTCGACAAGGCGATCCGGATGCGTGATGGCTATGCTCGCGACCTGGTCGCCTGTTTTGTCTCGAGTTGGCATGGCTTCGGGTTTCTCCACTGCGCTTGCGTTGCGCGGTACTTCGCGAACCACTTGAGCGGCCGGTTTATCCTCACGCAGCGCGACGAACGACGCCTGTCGTACCACGCCCTCGTTGGTCCACTCGCTAAACATGATCTCCGCGACCAGGTCCGGCCGCACCCAATGCACTGGCACACGGCTGCGATCCTTGAGCGGGGTCTTGAAAGGCGACCGCGAACGGCTTCGTTTTTTGAGGCGCTGCTCGATCTGGTCCAGCAGCGCTTGATCGAAGCCCGTGCCGACCCGACCCGCGTACTGGAGTTCGCCCTGCGCGTCGTGTACCCCTAGCAGCAACGCGCCAAAGCCGCTGCGCTTGCCGGCCGGTTCGGAATATCCGGCAATCACGAACTCCTGCCGTTGGCGGCACTTCAATTTGACCCACGCGCTCGACCGTCCTTCGATATAGGTGCTGTCGCGCCGTTTGCCGATGATGCCCTCAAGCCTCATGGAACAAGCCGAACGCAACAGATTCTCCGCGGATTCGTGCAGGTCTTCCGAAAAGCGCAATGGGTTGTGCTCGACCGCTTTCGGGTTCGCTTGGGACAGATTCCTCAACAACGCGCGCCGTTCAACCAGCGGCGTCGCGCGCAGATCCCAGCCATTCAGATAGGGCATGTCAAACAGGTAATACAAGATGTCGGGGTGTGCGCCGTCCAGTGCCGCCTGGAGCGCCTGGAAGCTCGGCAGCCCCTCTGAGTCGAGCACCACGGCTTCGCCGTCCAGCCAACCGGACTTCAAATCGAGCCCCTTCAGCGCTTCTGCAACGCGCGGAAATTTGTGCGACCAATCATGACCATTGCGGGTGAATAGCCGCACTGCCGATTCGCCTGCGCCGCCGTGATCGATTCTTGCCAGCAGGCGGTAGCCGTCGAACTTGATTTCGTAGGACCAGTCGCCTGAAGACGGAGCATGGTCAACCAGGGTTGCGAGTTGTGGCGTCAGCGATTCAGGCAGCGACGCAGCGACGGCGTTCGAGCCTGGGGCGTCTGTACTCTGGGTTTTGTGCTTAGCAGACCTGTTCACTGCTGGCTTGGCGATTTTTCTCGCGCGTCCTCCTTCGCGACCGTCCGCCGCAAGCACAGCACCGCTAATGACGCTTTCAGGGCTAGCCTCGGTAACCGAAAAATCGTCTTCGGCCCGAGCCTGCCCGTCGCGTTCCTTGATAAGCAGCCAGGTGTCCTGCTCCTTGCCACCACCGCCGCCACGCATATGGCTTTTAACAAGAGTCCAGCCGCCGGAAAGCTTTTCCCCGGTCAGCGTGAATTTAAGCTTGCCTCGGGCGAAAGCGCCGTCGGCATCATCGCCCACGGATTCCCATGTGCCGTGGTCCCAAACGATTACCTCTCCCGCTCCATAGTTGCCGGCCGGTATTACCCCCTCGAAGTTCGCATAATCGAGCGGATGGTCTTCGACATGCACTGCGAGTCGCTTGACGCTCGGATCCAGACTGGGCCCTTTGGGAATGGCCCATGACTTCAAGGCGCCGTCGAGTTCCAGGCGGAAATCGTAATGCAGGTGCGAGGCGGCGTGTTTTTGCACGACAAATAGATGGCCACCGGCGTGCGCACCGGCCGCTTTCCGGGCGCGCGCGCGAGGCGTCTTTGCGGGCCGCGCGCTCGACGGTTCGGGGGTGCGATCGAAATGGCGTTTGCGCGCATATTCGGCGAGTTTGTCTGCCATAAACGGCTCCTGGTGCGACATCCCACAGCAGCAAACTACGTGCCTGCCAACATCGCGCTCCCGCTCTTCCGATACCTGCGATACGCCTAGTGCCGTGACAGCGACGACACCTCGCGCAATTTCTTCTGTATCGACGTGATCAAGATCTCCATCGGAGCCGGTTTGGTCAAGTACATGTCGATGCCGACGACGCGGGCTCTTTCGACATACTCGGCACTGCCGTAGCCGCTTAGCGCGATGATCAAGACATCTTGCATCTCCGGTCTCGACCTCAATTCCAGCGTGATCTGGAAGCCGTCGAGATCGGGCAGCCCGATGTCCAGAACAATCACCGCGGGCTTCCACGATCGTACCGTCTGAAACGCCTCGGCGCCATTTCCGGCGGTTTGGACTTGGCACCCCGCCAGCGTGAGCAACTCGGCGAGCGATTCCGCCGCATCCGCGTTGTCGTCCACGATCAATACGCGGCCGCCGTCGGCCAAGCTGGACTGGATCGTGACAGGAGGCGCGACGGCGGCCGCGCTTTGCTGCGAGAGCGGCAGCGAAACCACGAAGGCGCTACCCGCGCCAGCCCCTGGGCTACTGACCCGCACACTACCGCCATGCAACATCACCAGTTGCCGCACGATCGAAAGACCGATGCCCAGGCCGGCATCCGTTCTCGCCACCGACACGTTCCCCTGCACAAACGGGTCGAATACGTGAGGCAACAATTCGGGCGGCACGCCTTGTCCGTTATCTGTCACGCTGACCTCACAGCGCTCGTTGTCCCCGTGCGCCACAAGCCTGACTTCGATGTGGCCGCCGTTGGCGGTGTATTTCGATGCGTTATCGATTAGATTGGTGAACACCTGGGTCAAGCGCAATGTATCGGCATAGACCCAGATTGGGCTGACCGGCGTATCGATCGTGAAGGATTGGTTGCGCGAATCCAGCAACAGCGTCATCGGCTCCACCGCATCGCGAAGCAAGGCCGACAGCTCCACGATCTCGCGCACCAGCTCGATGTTGCCGGTGGTGATACGCGTGACTTCCAGCAACTGCCCGACGAGGTTGGAAAGATGATTGCTTTGGCGCTCTATCATCTGCCCGGCGCTGTGAATTTTCGACTCGGGATTGGGCGCCAGCATCTGGACCAGCAGCGATGCCGCCTTGATCGGCGCTAACGGATTGCGCAGTTCATGCGCCAGCATGGTCAGGAAGCTGTTCTTGCGCGAGTCCGCATCGAGCAACGATTTTTCCGCCTGCTTGCGCACCGTGACGTCAGTCAACACCCCCACCAAGCGAGTCGGGCCGCCGACCGGGTCACGCCGGATCTGCCCGATCATCTCGATCCACTTCGAGCCGCCCGCGTCGTCCTTGCGTCCCGTGCCGCCTATGTCGCCCGTGCCGCCGGCACGAATCCGGCAAACGTGATGGAACCTCGCGCCGGGTTGCTCCAGCGACGCTCGCAGCGCATCCTGGAACGCCGCGGCGTCGTCCGGATTGATGATCTCAGCGATCACTCGGGCCAGGCGGAGGGCGTCTTGTCCCGATTCGTACCCGAGAATCTCGCGCATGCGCTGGTTTTCGGAAATGACCGTGTCGTCCTCGACGTTCCACTCGAACACGCCCAAGCCTGCGGCGTCCGTGGCAACCTCCAGCCGCTCCACCAGTGCGCCCAGCCGCTCTTCCGCGCGCTTGAGCCTATCGATGTTTTCGACGATCAGCACCAGGCCGTCGGTATCGCCCGTTCGAGCCCGTCCGGACACATTGGTCCTGCTCCAGAGCGTTGCGCCGTCTTTACGGACGTAGCGAATTTCTGCCGATGCGTCCGCTATGCTTCCCGAGTTCAGCGATTCGATAAAGTACGCTACACCGTCGCGATCCGCGGGGTGAATCATGCTGTTCAGGTCGGTCCCGATCAATTCCGTCGGCTCGTAGCCAACCATTTTGCAAAACGCGCCGTTCGCGTCTAGCAGCCGCCCCTGCGCATCGACGAGCACGATGCCGACGCAAGCTCGCGCCAGAGCGGTTTCGGCCAGTTTGTCGCCCAGCCGCCGCCCTGACGAATGACGGCGATCTGCTTGCACGTCGGCTTGCAAGTCCTGTTGCAGGTCGGGTTGCAAGAGCGAACCCGCTGGCGTGTCGCCGCCCTGCAAAAACAAAGAATCGGGCATAGTCATGATTTCCTGTCTTGGTCTGCCGTCTTGGTCCGCCATCGGGCGCCTGCAATCATCTCACAGTCGATAGGGGCATGCCTTGCTACGACGGCATGCCACGCCCCCCTCCCGCTTGATCGTGGTCCGGCCGTCGCCTTATGGCTCGTTTTTGTAAGTGCCGCGGATATTCATGACCGCCAGCGCGATCTGCAAGCCGATCAGCGCATAAGCGTGATCATGCACACCCCATGCGATCCAAAGAACATTGCTCAGCAGGAAAAACCAAAAGCCATGCGACCGCTGGCGTTTGGCTTGCGAGGTCACGAGCCAGGATGCGATGATTGTGACGAGCATCGCCGGCCACTGAAGCAAATCGAGCAGGTTCATTTCCTTCCTTGGATCGACCAGACGGATCGGGCGATAAGCTTGGCAGCGCGCCGTGTCGCCTGCCGTGAAGCAAGGCGTATGCCCAAGTGCTTACGGGATACGCTCACTTTCGGGTACGGTACTTGCTTTATCTCTGGCGTTTCTTCTGAGTACGCGCAACACAACCTGAGGACCAAATCATGAGTTCAATGCCCAAAGCTCCTCAACATCGCGGCGACATCGAATCCGTGCCCACCTCGGCCGGCCTCGGGTATTCTCAATCGTCGGCGCTGGTACAGGCGTTCGACAAATTCGCCAGTTGGGTCACGCGCTGGACCGGGTCGCCGATCGCGTTTGCGCTGGCTATCGTATCCATCGTCGTATGGATGGTCACCGGACCCATTTTTCATTATTCGGATACTTGGCAACTCGTCATCAACACGGGCACGACGATCGTCACGTTTTTGATGGTGTTCCTTATTCAGGAAAGTCAGAACAAGGACAGTATCGCCGTGCATATGAAGCTCAACGAGTTGCTGGCGTCACAGAAAGATGCGAGCAATCGGATGGTGGGCATTGAAGATGCCTCCGAGGACGATCTACGTAGAATCGCCGCGTTTTACGCAAGGCTCGCCGCCAACGCCGACTGCAATAATGGAACCAAGGAGCGCCATTCGATCGACGAGGAAATGCCTACTGTCGAGAAGCAGCCTTAAGGCTCGTCGGGGCCATCCTCGTCGAGCAGCCCCAGCCGTTCATGCCATTGCGCAATGGACTCCTTCGGAAACCCCTGAAAATGCCGGTCGTCTGGCCTGATGTCCGGTTCGACCCAAGGTGCTTTGAATTCCAGCAACAGATGGGTGCGTTCGGGAGCCACAGGCAAGGGCGTATCGATGGCCGACGCGAACGGATGAATCAGATCAGGCCATTCGGGATCGTATAACCAGAGTGCGCTGCCACAACGCCTGCAAAAATGCCGTTCCGCGGTGCTGGCATGTGTACGGTGCTCTCCGGCGCGCTTCAATTTTGCGTGGTAGATGCTGATGTCGTCGCGCCCGGTCACTTTCATCGAGTTCGCGTTGGCACCCAGGTTGATGGCGTAACCGCCACCGCCCTGGGTCTTGCGGCATATCGAACAGTAGCAACGCTGGTAGGGATAAGGTGTCGCGCTCGACACGCTGAAGCGCACGGCGCCGCAGTGGCAAGATCCGTCAAGTTGCATCGCATCTCCTTCGCAGGTGGTCGAAAAAAGAATGTCGGTCAGGAACCAGCGTGGGCGGCTCGCTTTTTCGCAGGCGCTTTTGTGCTCGTTCTTGTGCTCGGACTTGTGGCGCCGCTCGTGCTCCCTTTGGTGCTGCCGCTCGTGCTTCCTTTCGTGCGCCCTTTGGTCCCTTGCGCTGCAGGCTTTGCCTTGGCCCTCGCCGGGCGCGCTGGCGCATCGGCAGCCTCGGCAGCCTCGCCTTTAGCGGCTTTGGGTTTTCCCGACAGACTGCGCTTGAGCATTTCGGTCAAGTCGAGAATATCGGCCGATTTCTTCGGCTCGCCGCTCGGCTCTTCGACCGGACGCAGCGTACCCGTCTTCCCCAGTTTCACCTTACGCTGCACGAGTTTCAAAATTTCGTCGTGAAAGGTATCGTGGTATCGCTCGGGGTCCCACGGTTCTGTCATGTCGTCGATCAACTGGGTCGCCATCTTGAGTTCACGATCCGATATCCCATTTTTTCCGGCGCTTTGCGAAGGCAGCTTCAATGGCTCGATGTCGCGCACTTCGTCCGCCCAACGCAGAGTATTGAGCGCCAGGCCCGCCCCAACCGGAATCAATGACGCCAAATGTTGCTTGCTGTGCAGGACCACATTGGCAATGCCTATTCGCCCCGACTTTTTGAGCGCATCGCGCAGCAACGCGTATACCTTGTCGCCGCCGCGATCGGGCGCTAGAAAATACGGGGTATCGAGGTAGAGAAACGAAATCTCGGGAGCATCGACGAAAGTGACGATATCGATGGTCTGCGTCGACTCCGGATTGGCGGCCTTGATTTCTTCGTCGCTCAGCACCACGTACTGATCTTTTTCATATTCGAAGCCGCGCACGATATTGCCCTTGTCGACTTCTTTACCGGTTCTTTTGTTGATCTTGCGATAACCGATCGGATCCATCGAACGTTTGTCGAGCAAATCGAAGCCCACGCGTTGATGGGAAATCGCTGGATAAAGCCGGACCGGGATATGCACCAAGCCGAAACTGATCGCGCCGCGCCATATGATTTGAGCCATTGTCGACTCCCGAGTCTGAGATTGGGTCGACGCGCCGTTGGCGCGCCACTCCAAACTTACGAGCAAGCCATGTGCCTGCAAGCAAGCCCAGCGCCCGCGCCTGGTCTTCATCCTCGGGACCGTGGGGCGCCCCTACCTGAAGAAGCGCCGCCGGCGCCGTCGCGCGCGCGGCGCGCCGTGCTTGTTCGCCAATATCATCGCAACGGGTGCCAGGCCGTCCACGTGTTCACTGATGACTTTGGTCACGGCCAGCAACGGCGAGCACAGCAACAAACCCCATACCCCCCAGAGCCAACCCCATACAAACAGGCTGACGAACATCACGCAAGCGTCCATTTGCAAAGCGCGGCTTTGCAGGATCGTGGTGATGAAGGTTCCGCCGAGCATGGCGATGAACAGCGAAACGGCAGCGATGACGAAAGCGTGTTGCAGATTGCCCGAGGTAAGCCACGAAACGGTGAAACTCGCGGCAGCGATCAATGCCGTGCCGAAATAAGGGATGAAATGCGATGCGGCGGTTGCCACGCCCCACATGATTGCCTGCTGCACGCCCAATAGCGCGAAGCAGACCGCAGTGGCACCGCCGATGATGACGTTGGCCACCAGCAAGGCCAGCAATGAGTTTTGGATTTGGCGCGACATCTCAGTCAGCATGCGCGCCCTGCGCTTCTGCCGGCTCAGGCCACCGCCCGTGCTTAACAAATATTTGCGCCGAAGTTCGTCGCCGGAAGCCAACAGGAAAAAAGTCAGGAAACTGACAACCAGCAAATTGCTGAACGCGTTGGCGATGCTGAGCGAACCGCTCCAGAAGAAATCGCGGAGGTTAAAAATCGGCGTGGTCGGCGCGGCGGTTGCATGAATCTGGGGCGGGCCGACCTGGTTGCCCAATTGCTCGATCAGGGTGGTCGCGCTCTGGAGTTTCTTGACTGTCGTAATGCGGCTGTGACGCAAAGCGTTCAGCTCCTCGCTGATTTTCTCTGCGGCGGCCGGCACTTGTTCGGTCAGCGCAATCAAGCCGTCTTGAGATGCGTAAAGGAAATAGCACCCCGCCACCCACAACACCGAAACCACGACGCCCGCGGCAGCTACGCGTGGCAGTCCGAAGCGCCTCAGGTAACGGGTCGGGGGATTCAGCGCGAAACTGGCGATGACACTGACTGCAATCGGAATCAGCAGCGTGCGCGCCCAGAAGAGGAAGGCCACAGCGCCCATCAGCGTTAACAGCAACAACATGACGCGTTCGAGTCGAGCGCGGGGCGTCGCAAATGCAGGTGGTGGCACGGCCACGACCGTAGGCCCCTCGCGGCGCGTACCCGGGACGGCATTGCGTAGCGGTGCGCTTTCGTCCACGTTGGATGGGGGCGGAATCAAAGACTCACTCACAACGTAGCAGCAAACAGTGCTGCCAAAAAATGCGTTTGATGAATACTCATTTGTTGACCTTCAAAACAGATGGGACCGTCGATTCGCGCCTTCTTGCCGACACGTGTAACTTTTACCACATGCGCTAAGCGAGAACATCTGCCCCCGACGATTGCTGACTTCCGCGTCACGGGCGTGCTGAAGCGGGCTCGAGCACGGCATCAAGCACAGCCTCAAGCGCGGCCTCAAGCACGGCCTCAAGCGCGGTCTCAAGCGCGGTCTCAAGCGGCGCTCCAAGTGGGTCTCGAGCGCGTCTCAAGCTCGCGCGCCAATACGAACTGCTGCTGTTTGACGGGCTGTCGACCGAAAAGCTCCCGGGAAACGGTTCTCGCGGGAACAACATTTGCGACAAAATCTTACAGCCATGTGTCTGGGGCCTAATCCCGCCGGCGATTGCCAAGCTTGCCACTCTGAGCGACCACCATGAACGATCGATCGAAGTTTGACAGCATCCCGCTCTTCGAGGAACCCCAAGCATCGGGCGCTTTGGCGCTGGCCGAGCTGAAGGCTTACCTCGCGGCCATGGAATTCGATGCGTCGCAGTGGGCTGCGGTAGGCGCAGCGTTCAGGGCGCTGGTCGATGCGGGTTTCGATCAATTGCCTTTGCCCGGATCAGGCGCCACGGCTCAACGATGGAATGCACTGGCCGCCGTGGCCGCGCGCGATCTGAGTCTGGTGAAATTCTTCGAAGGCCATACCGACGCGCTCGCGATTCTCGCCGAGGTACAGCCCGGATATCCCCTACCCGCGGGGCATTGGGGAGTGTGGGCCTCGGAGTCGCCGAACGCGCGCATCAGCGCATCGCCGCAAAGCGATGCAGCCGACGCAGTGGGCGAGGCGGTGGGCGGAACGGCGATCGAGTTGAACGGCGTCAAACAGTGGTGTTCCGGTGCGGCCGCGGTGACTCATGCGCTCGTGACAGGCTGGGAGCCGGATGGCGCAGCGGGGCTGTATGCGGTGGATCTGAATCAAGCGGGCGTGATGGTCGCCTCGGGCGGCTGGCATGCGGTCGGCATGCAGGCTACCGCGAGCGTCGAAGTGTATTTCGAGCACGTATCGGCACAGCGTATCGGGCGCGCGGGCACCTACATTTCGCGCGCCGGGTTCTGGCAAGGTGGGGCAGGCATTGCGGCCTGCTGGTACGGCGCCATCGCCGAACTGGCGCGCAGCGTCGTGCAGGCAACGGCGCAACGTCCCAATCCGCACCGCAATGCCCATCTGGGCAGCATCCTCGTGGCGGTGGGCAACGCCGCGTCGACGCTGCGCGAGGCAGCCCACGCGATCGACGAAATGCCGCATGCAGATGCGAGGTGGCTCGCGTTGCGTACCCGCCTCAGCGTCGAGGACGCCGCGAGCGAAGTGCTCGAACACGCCGCACGAGCGTTAGGGGCAGCCCCGGTGTGCCTGGACGCCCATATTGCCCGACTGATGGCGGACCTGCCGGTGTTCATGCGGCAGAGCCATGCGGAACACGATCTGGCCGCATTGGGTGAGTACCACGCGCAGGCCGGCGAAAAACCGCCACTCGACGCGCTCGACGCGGGGCATATATGGCAGATCTGATCCCCTCCCCGCTTGCCGAGCATTTTGAACAGCTTTATCGACTCAGTGACGATCCTTGGTCGATGCGCGCGCGATGGTACGAGGCGCGCAAACGAGCGCTCACACTCGCGTGTCTGCCGAAAGCGCAATACGAAGCCGGTTTCGAGCCCGGCTGCGCAAACGGCGAACTGAGCGCGGCACTCGCCTCACGCTGTAGCACGCTGCTGGTGTCGGACCTGAATGCCACCGCCGTAGCGCTCGCGCGCAATCGCTTGCGCGATCTCCCCCAGGTGCGGGTTGAGCAGCGCGCGATGCCGCATCAGTGGCCGCGGCAACGATTCGATTTGGTAGTGATCAGCGAGCTAGCCTATTACCTCAGCGCGGCCGACCTGAAAGTGCTACTCGGCCACATAATCGACTCGCTAGTGGCCGACGCCACCCTGCTCGCCTGCCACTGGCGGCGCGCGGTCGAAGCCAACGGGCAAAGCGCCGAGCGAGTCCACGCCGCATTCAATGCGCGACCCGAATTGACGCGGCTGGTCAGTCATCGCGAAGACGACTTCATCCTCGAAGTGTGGTCGCCCGATGCACGCTCGGTCGCGCAGCGTGAAGGCATGGTGCCGGAGACAACCGGATAGCGGGCGCATAGATCGCAACGTGCGTTCATGCAGCTTCGCGAACCTGTATCGTTTCCAGACAAGTGCCAAACCCACCGGGAATTTTAAAGTCTTTGCGCGCACTGGTCGTCACACGCGGCGCGGCGCTCCAGGCAATATTTGCGCCGCTCGCAATCAGTGCGTCCACAAGCGCGACGTCCTCGCTAACAGAAAGACCGGAAAAGCCGCCCGCCAGTGCATACGCATGCGCCGACACGCCCAGGTTGGCGCCGTGTATGTGTCGATGGCCGTCGCGATCCATATAGTTGCGCTCATATTCGCTGCGCACCCAAGCGCTGTGCTCCGACCATCCGTCAACGCCCACCGTGCCGCATACCGCATCGGCATGAAGTGCGAGCTGGGAGACTATCCAGTTCTGCGAAACAATCGTGTCCGCATCCGTGAATGCCAACCATCGGGTTCCGCACGCCAGCAGGTAATCGGCGCCGGCCGCCCGGGCAGCGCCGACGTTGCACGCGTCGATCGATAGCGTTTCGACACCGCAGGTTCGGGCGATCTGCGCCGAGCGATCCTGGCATGCGTCCAGCACCACGACAATCTTCACGGCTTCGCGATGTAGCCCTGGATGAAATGAGGCTGCGATGACAGTGCGCAGGCAGCGCTCGATTCGTTGCTCTTCGTTATGCGCTGGGATCACGATTCCGATCACGATACGGCTCCGTTAAGTTTAGGACTTCCCGATACAAAGACGGGAAAGCCCCAAGCTTTGAGCAAATCGTGTGCCTAAGCGGGTTGTGAGTCGGTGGATTGTGAGTCCGCGGATCGCAACTCGGCGGCTGCGTGAACAAGTTTCCAGTAGCGCCCCGGCAGATAGAACTCGGCGGTATCGGGCGCGTCGAAGCCCAGCAACTGACTTCGATAAGCGGCGACTGCCTGACGCGATAATTCGACAACGTCGCCTGCGGCCGCGTTGCCGCTGCGCATTTCTACGCTCGATGCTAAAGCGAACGGCGTCGCCACGACTTCATTGTCCGCCAGCGTTATCAGCCGCCCCTGCACCAAGCCCTCGACTCGCCGGTAGGGCGCTTCCTCATATCCCAACCAGCGTAGCTGCGGGTTTCCTTTCAGAACCTGCAGGCAGGCGCGATGCACGAGATCGTGATCGGGGTGACAAAGCCCTAGCGGGATCATGACCGAGTCGCAGAGACGAGCGGCAACCAGCGCTTCGATTGCCTGTGCAATGGCGTCTATCGCGGGACGTTCGCCATATTGGCGATCCAAAAAGCCCAAGCGCTGAGCGTGCGCATGCAATAAGCTCAAAGCCCGGTCGTCCTCCGCTACGCGCGCACGCATCGCCTGCCGCGCGTCGGCAAAACCGCATCTCGCATCCCATTCGGTATGCATCGAAAGCTCAGCCA
>Ga0302220_10000506_pt1 | contig 32995 bp, 26 predicted proteins | sample II_Palsa_E1_3_FD_194572 | JGI IMG/M metagenome (GOLD analysis project Ga0302220, IMG submission 194572) | Peat permafrost microbial communities from Stordalen Mire near Abisko, Sweden - II_Palsa_E1_3 | ecosystem: Environmental > Terrestrial > Soil > Palsa > Peat permafrost | place: Sweden...
AATGGCCCTGCCGTTGGTCGGGATCATGCATCTGCCGACCAACGGGAGGCCCACAGAAAATCTTCCCTGCATGACAAGGTATACACGTCACGAAGTGACCTCTCCACGCGCAGTGGGCCCGTCCGGCAGGACAGTTTTAAACAGGCTCCCACATAAATGCGGGACTTCTGAATTGAATGCTGTTTCTGGAATTAGGTTAGGCGGTCATCCAGCTCAGGGTCTGAGCGAGGTATTGCTTCATCTCTTTACGCGGAACGATGGCGTCGAGGAAGCCGTGCTCCAGCAGAAATTCGGACCGCTGAAAGCCGGGTGGGAGCTTCTGTCGAATCGTCTGCTCAATGACGCGGGGACCGGCGAAGCCAATGAGCGCGCCGGGTTCGGCGATGTTCAGGTCGCCCAGCATGGCGAAGCTGGCGGTGACGCCGCCGGTCGTGGGATCGGTCATCACGGAGATATAGGGAATCTTCGCATCGTCCATACGCGCAAGCCCCGCGGAGACCTTGGCCAGTTGCATCAGTGAGGCGATGCCCTCCATCATGCGAGCACCGCCAGAGGCGGAGACGATAATGAGTGGGTGACGCGTAGCGAGCGAGCGGTCCACAGCGCGGGCGATTGTCTCGCCAACGACCGCGCCCATGCTGCCGCCGATAAAGCTGTACTCCATCACGCTCAGCACGACATTGTGCGATCCGAGCATCCCGATGGCATTGATGATCGCGTCGTTGAGCCCCGTCTTCTGCTGCGCTTCGGCGAGCCGTCGTTTATACGGCTTCAGATCGGTGAACTGTAGCGGGTCGGTGGAGCGCAGTTCGAGGTCGACCAACTGGTAGCCGGGTTCGAGGAGGCTTTCGATACGGGTGCGCGCGTCGATGCGGAAGTGGTGGCCGCAGTGCGGGCAAACCTGCAGGTTGGCCTCAAGTTCAGCCTTGAACAGGGGCTTGCCGCAGTCGGGGCAGCGGGTCCACAGGCCCTCGGTGCGGACCGTCTTCTCCGAGTCGTTGACGATCTCGTTATCTTCGCGCTTGAACCAGCTCATGCCTGCTTGCCCTTCCAGAGTGCCTCGACCATTGTAGCGGGGCTGAGGAATAATTGAGTCCTCAGTTTTCTCCTCGTGTTGACTGCAAAGGATTTAAGCTTGCTGGCACGGATATCTGTAGAGGATGAACTTTCAGATCGGGCGAGAGAGGTTGTGGGGTTTGACGCTTGCAGGCGGGAACGTGCTGTCTAAGTCTAAATAGCGTCAGCGAGTCGTGGGTACAGGCCGGCATGATTCGTCTCATACAAGGCCAGGAGCCGTTGGCGCATTAGGTAGTAGGCCGCAGCTGCTTCGTGAAGATAGAAAGGGATATGTACCTGTTTCATGCCCAGAAAGGTCTCCAGCATAATACGGGTGACCGAGCGCCTCAACTGCAGACCATCACGCCGCATACGCTCGGCGATGATGATGCCCTCTTCGTAGTTCCAGCGCTCGACGTAGGCGGCGAGTGCAATCAGGATGCGGCCGTTTTCACGCATGCGCTGCAGGCCTTCGAGGCCTCCCAGCAGATTCCACATCACCTCGGGTTGAAGCACGAGCTGATCTTTCCCCGGTGCAAGATGATCGAGAGCCACTGTAATCACGCCATCGGATTCGATTGGATGCAGCTTTGCCAAAAGCTCATCCCAGGTACAGCGAGCCAGTTGGCGAGCAGCGCGATAGGAGCGCCAAAGAGCGTATCCCAGCAGACAGGCAAACATCGCGGTAATTGCTACAGCGGCCATAGGCGGTTACTCAGGGGTGCGTGTTCGGGTTACCCTCGCTAGATCGTATTGTACGCGGCTGTGAAGAGCAACCAGATAATCCTGCATTTTCGCGGATAACGGTGCTCGCGCTGGCTCCGGCCGCCAGAATGTGAATATCCAGTAAATAAGAACGGCAATGTACAGAAACGATAAGAGGTGGTCGAAGACGACAAACTCTCGCGACCAGCCGAAGACGATATGGGCAAGATCGCTGGCTACCGCTCCAAATGCCCATGCGGTAATACCCTGGGCGAGTCCCATGACGTGGTTGCGCCACTCAAGACCGAGGCGGTTGGAGGCGTAAAGCATCGCCAGAAAGAGCTCGCAGTCCAGCAGAGCGGTAAAGAGGTTTCCGCGAATCTCCCAGATGCCCAGCGTCGAATGCGCAAGCGGTTTTACCGTCAGGCACAGCCCCACGGCCACTGCAGCGCCGATGGCTCCGGCAAGAATAAAGGAAGAGCGGGCATCCCGAATCCACGTCCCGGTGGGGCGCAGCACGACGCGGGCGATCTCGAAGATGAGCGCCAGTTGAAAGAGGATGTCTCCGGCAGCGGTGCACCAATAGATGACGGCATAACTGTGCTGGCTTCCATAGCGGAAGGCGAAGAAGAGCGCGATGGTGATCGAGGCTTCGTAGGTGATGAAACAGGTGAAGATGGGGAACTGACGCCATCGACGACGAAACAACAGCACGAGAAGGAGGGCGGCGTGGCCGACGAAGCCCGCCGCCCAAAGGAAATTGTCCAGCGCTGTTAGATTCATTCCTGCCTCGCAGGAGTATTTTGAACGATTTTACAGACCGACGACAGTGAGAAGAATGCTGGCATAGTCTCCGAGAGACAGAGCGACTGCTATCTGCGGATGCGGGTTGGTGCCCATCACGTTTGCAAACATGGGAACGGCCGAGACGAAAAGGGCGGTGGCGAGCGCGAGGTTACGAACTGACTTCTTCATGATGAGACTCCTTGGGCGCAAAAGGTGCGCAGTCATCAGCCTAGGCCCCTTGGCCTCCAATCACTAATAAAATCAGGGGTTGAACCCACTCAGATAGCAATCCTTTGTAGTATTGACAACAGGGTGCAGGTCACCGGGCGAAGGTCGCCTGTCGATCGGCTCATTGCAGCTAGCTGAGATTGAGCTGCAGGGTAGTCACGCTGGCGGCGGGAAATGTGTGTACCAGACGGCCGCCCGTGACCTGGCCGATGTTGGCGGTTCGTGGGTGTACGGCGTTGGGATGGTCGAAGTCGTTGTGTGCGTGGACGTCGGCTTCGTTGAGCACAGTGCCGGTATAGCTGCTGATGGAGGCTCCGCCGACTGCGATCTCCGCGGTGACAGGCCTGTCGAGATGTGGATTGACGACAGTAAGGGTGACCTGTTTGCCGTTGCCTGAAGGCGGGATTGAGGCCGAGCCGCTAAGCCCCGCAAGCGTTTTAACCGCGTCGAGCGATCCCCGATAGCTGTTGCCGCCGACTGGAATCGGTGCGTTCGCCACTGGGTTCAGAATACTGGGTGCCGTAAACTCCGCACGAACCGCCTGCGCTCCGCGGTGCGGCAGGTACATCTGGAAGACATGGAACGTTGGAGTGACGGTGAATTTATCTTCCTGCGCGAGCATAAGCGAGTGGATGCAGTTGATCGACTGCGCGACGTTGGCGACAGCCACCTTGTCGGCGTGCCGTTGGAAGATGTCCAGGGTGATGCCCGTAAGCAGAGCATCGCGCATCGTGGATTGCTGCGAAAGATTATACCCCGGCGCAAGTTCGGTGCCTTTGCCGTACCACGCGCCCCACTCATCGACGACGAGTTTCACATTGGGCTGATTGCCTGTGCTGCCCATGGCGCGCCAGTGGTCCGTGACGACGCGCTCCATGATGCTGCCGCGCGTGAGCAGGTCATAGAAGTCGTCGCTGTTGAAGTTCAGAGCATCCCCCGCAGCGAACTTCGAGGCGCTGCCGGAGGTGTAGTAATGCACCGAAAGCCCCCAGAGATGACGCCGCTCGGGATTCGCGTAGAGGGCTTTGAACAGGCGAGCTGTCCAGTCGACGTCATCTCCGTTTGGTCCCACCGCGACGAAGCGCAGTGGAGTCTTGCTGTAGCTGGGTGTCCACGCGGTATAGCGGCGGAACTCTGCGGCGTACTCTTCGGGACTGAGGTTTCCGCCGCAACCCCAGCTCTCGTTGCCGACACCCCAGAGGTCGACGTCGAAGGGAGCGGGATCGCCGTTGGCAGCGCGTTGCGCGGCGAGGGTGTTCGGAACGGCCTTTGCAGCGGAGTTAGATGGCACATCGCCAGAGGGCGCGTTGCAGTACTCGATCTCCTGGTAGAAATCGCGCGCAGGAAGCGAGCGAAGGTCGGCGGCGAGATACGGCTTGCAGCCGATGGCGCGGCACGTCCGCATAAACTCATGCAGGCCGTACTGATTGTTGTCCTGCTGGTCCCAGAAGCCGGTGCGGGCAGGCCTCTTCGCCGCAGGCCCAATTCCGTCGCGCCAGTCGTAGCTATCCGCGAAGCACCCTCCCGGCCAGCGGAGAACAGGTGCTTTAACGGCGCGCATGGTGTCGATAAAAGCTTTGCGAACGCCGTTTTCATTAGGGATTTTGGAGCCTTCTCCAACCCACACGCCGTCGTAGATCACCCCGCCGAGATGCTCGATGAAATGCGAGTAGATCTCGGGTGAGATGGTCGCGATAGGCTCGGCGGGAAGGATGTCGATGTGGGCATCAGCCTGGGCGGACTGTGCTATCAGGCCGCGTCCGCGAAGAGCGAGAGCGGAAGCGGTGAGAGTGGAGGCTTTCAGAAAGGAGCGTCGCGTCGTCGGATTCAGCGGCATTGGGAAAACATTCTCCGGTTGAAACTGAAACAATATAGAGTCGCGGCGCTCGGTGCAAGTACAGATCTCGGGTTGCCATCACTGTAGTCTGTCCTTTGTTTGTCATCCGCAGGAATCTGCTGTTGTAGGTGCTATTTTGTTGCTGTCGCTGTCAGATTTCCTCTACAACCAACTCCGGATATTTCTCAGAATAGACAATGCTGTCGCCGCGCCCCGCTATTCTCTCGTGCTAGATGGCCTTCATCTCCCTAAGCGACCATGTATCGTTGCGACAGGCGCAGCGGAGGGTTGATTGCCATATATCTATCTGGACAGAATCTTTCACGAGCTGCGCAGCGAACTGTTGTCAGCCATGCATGCCGCCGTTGAGCGCGAGGGTCGCAAAGAGCGGATCGACGTCGACAGGCTTTACCGTACATTCACCCGTACGGCAGCCGGAAAATGCGCAAATCCCCAGCGCGTCTCAGACCGTTGCGTGGCAGAGACGGTCACCTCAAAGCCGCGAAAGGGCAAGGATGCTCGCATCGAAGAGTAAGCGGGTGCATCTGGTGACAGTGTCGGCGAGTTCAACGAGCAGGGTTAGTGACCGGAGTGATAGGGATGGCCTGCCAGGATGGTCAAAGCGCGATAGACCTGCTCTGCCAGAACGACGCGGGCGAGTTGGTGCGGCAGCGTAATGCGGCCTAACGAAAAGAGAAGCTGAGCGCGCTGACGAGCGGCAGCAGACCATCCATCCGCAGGTCCTATTGCAAGCACCATCCGCTGCGTGCCATCGTCGCGCAGGCGGCCGAGATGAGCGGCGAACTCCTCGGACGTGTACTGCTGGCCCCGGCTGTCGAGCAGGACAGCATAGGCCGGAACGCGGCCCGGCTGGCGATCCAGCCACGCAAGCAGGGCCGCTTCAGAGTCGAAGAGCTGGGACTCGCTGGCAAGATAACGGGTGCTGCGCTTCAGATAATCATCGAAGAGAGCTTCGACGGCTTTGTTCTTCGTGCGGGCCTGACTGGGGACGACGGCGGCAAGGGTCAGTTTCATCGATGGAATCGCTCAGCCTTCGCGTGCCGATAGCTGGCATAACCCACGGGCACTGGGTTCTTGCACGTTGCGGGTTCGCCAAAAAGGAAGCCTGTATTTCAGGCGCTCCGCTTTGCTTTCCCGGCCTTTGATTTGTTCGAACCGGTCAACGCTTTAGAATCAGCCGTTTTTGCGCCGCTAGCCTTCTTCGCTGCTTTTGCAGGAGCATGAGGCTTTGCGACACTCTTTTTTGCCGGTGCTTTGGCAGCTCTCTTTGCCGGCGCGGTCTTTTTCGCTGCGGGGGCCTTTTTTGCCGCAACGGCTTTGGTGTCTGCAGATTTCTTCGGAGCTTTGGCGCGGGTCTCGGCGATGCGGGAGCTGACCTCGGCGTTCAGGTCGGCGACGCTGATAGTGGTAGCCGTCTTACGCAGGCGTTCGAGACCGTAGAAAGCTCGCTTTTCTGCGGAAAACACGTGGACGATGAAGTCGACGTAGTCCATCAGAATCCACTCGCCCTGGCGACGACCTTCAACGGAGGTGGGGTACACACCGAACTCGCGCTTCAGGCGGATCTCGATCTCGTCGGTGATCGCGACGTTCTGGCGGTCGTTGGTGCCATTGCAGATGAGGAAGTAATCGGTAAGGCCGCTCTCGGCAGGATCGAGGGCGAGGATGCGGATATCTTCAGCTTTCTTGTCTTCGGCGGCGTCGGCGGCGGCGAGCAGTAGCTGGTTGCTTTCGATTGAGGGCATGCGGCTCCTTGAAGCTCCATGGTAGCGGGTTGTGACCGCGGAAGCCAGTGTTAATGGCAGGATGAGCTTTGTGATGCATGGCGGGTCGAAATTCTCGAGACGGGTCGTTGGTGGTCATTAACGGTATTGGCCGTGAGAGCGAGTGCAGGACTCAGAGACCAGCTTTGCTTGAAACCGGCTGTGCTTCTGATTGTTGACGGGCCCAGGCAGAGAGGTCATCTGACGATCGGAGCTGATGGTCGAGGATGGAGTCGAGAAGAGCGCGGGTGCGAACAGCGTCGAAACGGTCGCTGATGCGGATGGACTGCTGTTGGTACGGCATCTTGACGATGTAGGCCGGGCGATCGTCAAACTGGACGCCATGGCTGGCAGCCTGATCTTCGGGAGTCCAGGCCGACCCGGTGCTCCACATAAGCTTTGTTCGCCAGGAGTGATCTCCCATGATGACGATTGCGGAAGAATCCCACTCGCCGCGCTGCTGGAGGATGGTGCGAACGTGCGCGAGATACCGGTCGGCGAGAGCCAGGCTGTCGATATAGGAGGAGTTGCTGGCAGTGAAGGTAGAGGTCCTGCGGTTATAGATTGCTTCAGGATGCGGTATGGGCAGATGCAGAAGGATGAAATTCGCAGAGCGGTCTCCGAGAAGGTGATCTGCGGCAGCAAAGATCTCGTCATAGTCTTGTTTGTGAAGTCTGAAGCTCTGGATGTCAGATGCGTGTAGCTGGTGCAGTCGGTTGATGAGAGTGAGTATGGATGTGCGTTCACTACGCAGAGGCTCCAGCAGATTCTCAGTAATGGACTGAGAGGGTGCCATCCCACCGAGGTTTGCACTGTTGAAGGTCCAGAAACATTGATCGAGAACCTGGGGCATGATGCGGCAGTAAGGGTTATACCAACCCGCGATTGCTGTACTGTATCCATCGTTCAGTGCGTCCTGAAAGACGGTCTGATGCTGGTCGAAGGATTGCCACTCGTTGGTGCTGGAGTTATGTAGAGAGAGCTGTCCACTGGAGGACGAGTAGGTGCGATCGACAGGCATACCTGAGATGAGGGAGGGGAGAACCCGCTCGGTGTAGATGCCTGCGGGAACTACCTGGGTGAAGACAGTGGATTGGGCAGCCAGTTGGTCGAAGGCGGGCAGAGCAAGTCCAGGGTAGCGTTGTTCATACACCTGCTGATAGGAGAGTTCGTCCAGCAGAATCCAGATGATTCGCGTCTTCGGAGTCTGAGCAGGAGTTGCGAGATGGCGCGAATGCAATGGGCGAGGATGATTGAGACTACGGGCTTGCCACCCAAACCACAACAACTGACCGAGAAAAACGAGGCCGGTAAGAGAGGCAAAGCCCAGTATCGTCGCTACAAAGTGCCGCGTGCGTTCGAACCATGGCAGAACGTGTGGCCGCCGGAAGATCACAATCGCAATAAGAGCGAAGAGAGGTACGAGAAAAGCTGCGATGCTGAGCAGATGAGGCAAAGGCCGATCTGCGAGCGAGAACAGGTTCTTGAGCAGTCTCCATGGAAAAGACAGAATCAGGATGGACCAGAGGATGAGATAAGGCCAGCCTGGATTTCGCGCCCATTGGAACAGGCCGGTCAGAAGGAGCCAAAACACAAATACATACAGCAGAACTGGCGCAAAAACGACAATAGGTTCGCCGCTGAAGTGGTAGATCGCCGTGTGCGAGGGCGAGATGAGCGGGGCAATGAGGACAAGAAGATAAAACGTCGAGGTACCCAGCGCGAGCACAACAGGGTGAGTGAAAACCTTCATCGTTGCTTTCTTCGCAGGTGCAGCAGGATGCGGCCGTTCGCCAGAGTCATTTCATCGGCGGTTGTAAAGTGCCGGGCAAAGGCCTCGCGGAATGCAGACTCGGTGATGTGCGCGTAGATGGCGTCGCGCCCCCGGATAAGCTCCTGGAACTTCGGGTCGGTAGGTGGAACCCATTCAAGGATGAGGTGTGTTGTAGTCAGATTGCTGCAGAGCTCGGCGATGCGGTCCATCGGAACCTGTGCCCGAAGGAGCAGATGGTGCAGCACGGCGAGCATCATCACGGTGTCGAAGTGCCCGATGCAGCGGCTGAGGAAGGAGGCGCTTTCGCGGTTCTCCCAGCCGACCGCAGGGGTGGGGTACGCGAGATCGACACAGAGTGGCTGGATATTTTTTCCGCTGCCCTTCAGTGTCGCGCACAGGCGATCGACGGCCTGCAGGTCTGTATCGACGGAGATGACCTCAGCGCCGGCATCGGCGGCGAGCATGGAGTACACGCCGGTATTGCAGCCAACGTCGAGAAGATAAACCGGCTTTGCTTTAACCAGGGTTGCGGTGACGAAGCTCCGTTTGCTGGCGTGGTCCGTCTCGCTGTAGTGGGTCGCTGTCTCGGCGTAGTTCGACCAGGTGGAGGCCCGGTGCGAGGGGGTGACGCGGCGCATGTGAGACAGCAGACCCTTCAGCGTTCTGAGCAGGACCTGCTTTGCGACCTCGGGATCTTTCATGGCTCGTGAAGCGAGGCCGCCCGACTGCGCGTTTCCTCGCTTTGAGAGGAGCGCAGGGAGAGTCACAGAGGAGAGTGCTGGCTGTTGCAGGAGCGCGGGCCAGGAAAGCGCGGCGTAGACTTCCTCGGGCTCGTAGCCATCGCGCCGGGTAAGAGCGAGTTGCAGGGGCCATCCGAGCTTCGCATGCGCCAGCATAGGCAGAAGGAAGGTGCGGACGAACTGTCCATAGGCGAGCCAGATCGGTTGATGAGGGTCCATCCGCTCGATGGAGAGAACATCGACGAAGATAGGCTGTGAGCCCTGGAAGAGAACGTTAAGCGGCGTCGCGTCTTTTAATATCCAGCCGCGCTGGACGAGGTCGCTGCAGAGGTTCAGCGTGAGCTCAGCTGCTGCGAGCCAATGAGCGGGTGACCATTCCCACGGGTAGGACTGAAATGCGATGCGGGGATGACGCAGTACGAGAGGGGCGGAATCTTCGGCCGTGGAAACGACCTCGCTGGCAACAAGGCGGCCTTCTGCAACCAGTTTGGCGGCAAAGGGTTGGTCGAGGAAGTCAAGTATCTCGGCGTCGAAGGGTGAACGGACGCTACGATAGACACCGTCCGGCCTGAGCTCGACGCTGCCCCCAGGATCGCGAAAGGTGGGGAGGAACGGGAAGGTGATGAGCTCGGCCATAGGGTCGTCTACTTATCCGTATCGCGGCGGGTGGTCGAATCTCTTATAAAGAGCAGCTTGATGCGGCGGCGGAAGTAGAACGTGGCTCCGGTGACCAAAGTGCTGAGACTTTGAAAGAGCAGGAGGCTGGAGCCGGGGTCGACGTAGCCGTAGGCCGGTCGTTCGAAGCAGAAACTGAGCGCAATCAGTAGGGCAATTGTTACCACAAAATACTTTATTTTCAATGACATAACTTTCCTTTGAACGTGTTAAGGGAAGTGGGGAGGTTCCGCTGCATTAACTTTTGGACACTGATTTTCATCAATAGTTTCGTGACGACGTAGTTTTGATCTCAAGGGGCAATCAGCGATGGCATCTTGTATCTAAGGTTACTATCGGCTGATTTATCTGAAGAATTAGCCTCATAGCCGGTAAAGCTGGTGGGTGACGATATAGTTCGAGACCGCAGCGGGAAGTACATCAGCGCAGGAGTCACCAGCCTCCAGGCGCAGCCGCAGGGCACTTGCCGAAACGTCTTCATGGACGGTCTCGAGGAGGTGGACGCGGCCAGGCTGATGCTGAGTGAGGTTGAGGCCGGAGAGGTCCTCAAGCGATGAGCCGGGGCGGCTGACCACGATCCATTCGGCGAGTTCGAGGAGGCGGTCGGGTTCGTGCCAGCGCGGCAGGTCGAGGAAGCTGTCGGCGCCGACGAGGTTGAAGAGTCTGGCGTCGGGCATTAGTCGCCGCAGGGTGGCAAGAGTATCGACGGTGTAGTTGGGGGTGCCGTCGCGATGGGGCGCGTCAACGCTGGAGACGGCGAAGCGTGGGTCGGGGATACAGGCGAGAGACAGCATCGCGAAGCGGTCGGCGAAGGATGCGGTCGCCCCCCCGTGTTTGAGGGGTTGACGGCCCGCCGGAGCGAAGAGGACTGTATCGAGCTGAAAGGTGTCGGCGGCGGCGGCGGCGACACTGAGATGGCCGCGATGCGGAGGGTCGAAGGTGCCACCGAAGAGAGCTACGCGCATAGGTTATTCTCCCCGATGACGCTGAGAAGGCGCCGAAATACAGGCTGCGCGTGCTCCGAATCGCGGGTTTTAGAAGGGCAGATGAAAGACTACGCCGCTGCTGAGGCTTCCGATGGGATAGTTGTGGCTATTGGTGCCGAAGGAGTTGACGGCACCGTATCCCAGCTCGACGACACGGAAGTCCATGATGGGGAGAACCTTTACGTCGACTCCGGCAAAACCTTCGTACTGAAAGTTGTTGTAAGTAACCACCTTGTTTTGAAGAACAGGGGGAATGGTGATGGTAGTACCGCTGGACGTGGTGACCGTGGTAGCGGGAATGGCGACCACAGTAGTGTAGAGGCCGTAGTCGCTGCGGGCGAGGCCAGCGGAGACCTGTACATAGGGCTTCACGGGAGCCCAGGGCGTGTGGAAAGTGGCGCGGATACCGCCCAGCGTGGAGTAGATGCGGGCGCCTCCTCCGCGGGAGAAGGTGTAGGCCCCCTGCTTGCTGTCGGTAATCGTGCCACGAAGATCTGCACCGAGGCGCACCGGACCGATCGTTTTGAAGTCGTAGTAGACGCCGCCGGTGCCGCCGATGGGGTCAATATTGCTGTTGACCTGACAGGTTTGCGGCAGAGTAGCCGGAGGAGTCGGGGTCGGGCAGTTGGTTGGATTGGCGTTGACCGGCGCCAGGGGGGAGGAGTCGAGACCACTAAGTCGATTGACGGTAACTGTTCCATAGACGCCGAACTGCGCGTGGGCAAGAGTAGGAGTGACGATGGCTGCGGCCAGGAGGAGGACTGCCTTACGGAAGATCATTACGGTTAGTTTACCCGTTTGGAGTGCAGATGTTCACAGCGGTCCGGGAATTGTGGAGATGATCCCTTTGCATACGAGAGGAACCGGAAGAGAAAGGCTCTCCCCTGGGACTGAATCACTTTCGTTTTTGCTGGTCCGTAGAGATGTCTGGCGACGGAGCTCCAGCGGCGATATTGCGGATAATTCCGTAAGTCTACCCAGATCAACACTTGTGGAAATTCTCGAATGACAACTGTGTGTCAAAAGAAGTATGGTTCGAGACGCTTGTGGTTAGGCGTTAGACCCGTTTTCCAGTTGATTCCAGCGGGGTGGATGAATGCAGTGTTCGAATTGCAGGTGTGACGGGGGGCTTTTGCGCACCAAACGCAAGGGTGTTCTGGAAGAGAAGATCTATTGCCTGTTTGGCTATTATCCGTGGAGATGCAGGAAGTGCAGGTACCGGACTCTGGCCAGACAGCGTTGCGATAAACAAAGCGTTCATCGGCAGAGTGAGTTCGACTCGACATCTGATCTCAAGCCCGGAAACTGATTTTTCTCTTAGCTGACTTGTTCGCCGGATCAGAGGCTTTTCCGAACGATCCAGATGGTCATGCAGCCCTGGTTCTGCATGACCGTCGTTTTGATGGGATCGATGAGGGAAATGTGGATAGGGCCGAACTGCTACTGAAGAAAAGTCATGATCTCACCGGATCGTAAGGCATGTCGAGACCGGGCGTCAGCTCGGGTGTTTGGTGCGGAGATTAGTTCTTCGGCTGTCCCCATACCTGATCGAGGAAGAGATAGCGATCGCGCTGGGTGTCAGGCCTGGCTGCCGAGGTGGCGTCCAGGTGCATGACCTGCCAGTGATCGGAGGCGTTGTAAGTGGGCCATTGTGGAAGACCAGGGCCGTTGGGGTCGCCGGTTCGGGCGAAGTTGGTCCAGTAGGTGCCGATCTGGTCGGAGAGGCGGCGATCCTCGGGACGCCAGGTGGCGCCGATGCGGGAGTCGAGCGTGCCGAAGACGTATTCGATGTCATCGGAGTGGAAGGCTCCGCTGATGGCGGGGTGGAATTTGTCGCCGGGAGAGCCGAGGTCGAGACGATAGCGGAAGACGGGAGACTGGCCGGTGGCGACGTGGGCTTCAAGCCAGCGCCAGGTGGAGTAGGAGATAAAGCGGTCGCTGGCATAATCGCCGGCGGAGACGAGGGCTTCAGCGTCGGTGGTAGCGGGATAGACGGTGAGAAACTTTTCGGCGTTGTCGCTGAAGTCGGCCTTCGCGGTGGCGGCGAAGGTCTCGGTCGTGGTCGGGGTTTTGGCGAGGAGGACCTGACTGCGAGCTTCATCGGCGTTCCAGCCGGCGAGCAGAGGGATGTGCGCCTGATTTCCGGCGGCGTAGATGTTCGGCACGGAGTCTGGAAGAAAGTAGCCATCGACGTCGGGTGCGAACTTCGGTGGTCTCGGCGTGCTCTTGGCGATGATGCTTTTAAGGATTTCGTCGACCGAGAGCTTGCGGAGATCGGCGAGGCTGGTGGTGTTGAAAGCAGCCTGGGCGAAGGCGAGGTCTCGCTGCTCGACGGATTCGCGCGGCTCGAAATTGAGGCTGGCGCTGTAGAAGGCTCCGCCGCTTTCGCCAATCGCTTTGGTGAAGAGACCGCGAGCCAGCGGCGAGGCCATCTGTGCGCTGACCGCGAACGAGCCGGCGGATTCGCCGAAAATGGTGACATTGTTGGGGTCTCCACCAAAGACGGCGATATTGGCTTTGACCCAGGCGAGCGCGGCGGTTTCGTCGAGGAGGCCGTAGTTGCCGGAGGCATGGTGAGGCGATTCCGCGGCAAGTTCGGGATGGGCGAAAAAGCCGAAAATGCCGAGGCGGTAGTTCATGGAGACGACGACCACGTTGCGGTGGGCAAGGAACTGGCCGTCCTGGCGGGCCTCGGAGGTGCCGCCTGCTGCGAAGCCGCCTCCGTAGATCCAGACCATGACGGGCAGGCTGCCGCGCTTTGCCTTCGCGGGCGTCCAGACGTTGAGCGTGAGGCAGTCTTCGCTGGGGCCGGGGTCGTGGAAGGTCATGTCGTTATAGCTGACGGACTGTATGCAGTGAGAGCCGAAGTCTTTGGCGGGACGGATGTCCTTCCACTTCGTGGTGGGCTGCGGAGGCTGCCAGCGAAGGTTGCCGACAGGCGGCGCGGCGTAGGGAATGCCCCTGAAGGCGCGGACCTGCTGGTCGCCTGTGAGTGTGCCTTCGACCTTGCCTTTGTCTGTCTTTACAAGGAGAGCGCTGGAGGCGTGCGCGGCAGTCGTGAGCAGCGTAAGCGCCAGAAGAGACGCAGTGGAAAAGAGTTTTGCCGATCTAATTAGGGCTGGAAGCATGAAGTTTCTCTGCGCCCCAACTTATCACGACCGCTGCTCGATTCTGTCAGGCGCGGCCGCGGGAGGAACTGGGTGGAGGCGGGTAGTTGGCCTTCATCTTCACGGGCGCCGGCGCGGCGGGTTCGAGCTCGATGGGGCGATGCGCCGTGACCATCTCGGCGATGGCGAACTTCAGGGCGTCAACGCCTTCCCCGGTGACGGCGGAGATGGTGAAGATGGAGAGCTTCCGGCGCTTCGCCATGGCGGTAAGCTTTTTCAGCTTTTCCGGATTTGCCACGTCGGCTTTGGCGGCGACGAGGATGGTCGGCTTTGCGGCGAGGGCGGGATCGAAGCTCTTCAGCTCTTCGGTGATGACCTTGTAGTCGGCAACGGGATCGGGGCGATCACTGGAGTCGGAGACGTCGACCAGATGGACGATGACGCTGGTGCGTTCGATATGGCGGAGAAACTGGATGCCAAGGCCTGCGCCGAGATGCGCGCCTTCGATAAGGCCTGGAAGGTCGGCGACGGTGAAGGATTCGGTATGAGGGTATTCGCCGACCTGGACGACGCCGAGGTTTGGCTCAAGCGTCGTGAAGGCATAGTTGGCGATCTTCGGTTTGGCGGCCGAGAGCCGCGAAATAAGCGTAGACTTACCCACGTTGGGGTAGCCGACGAGGCCGGCGTCGGCGAGGAGCCGGAGTTCGAGACGGTAGGCGCGCTCTTCGCCTGCACGGCCGAGTTCGTGCTCGCGTGGGGCCTGATGGGTGCTGGTGGCGAAGTGTTGATTTCCGCGACCGCCTCGACCGCCTTTGGCGATGACGAGAGTCTCATTGGACCGGGCGAAGTCGTGGATCAGCTCGCCGGTCTCGTCGTCATAAAGCAGAGTGCCGACCGGGACTTTGAGCGTGATAGCCTCTCCGGCGTAGCCGGAGCAGTTGGAGCCGAGACCGTGGCCGCCGCGCTGAGCCTTGTGTTCGGGGTTGAAGCGGAAGTGAACCAGGGTGTTGTGGCTGAGAGATGAAGACATAATGACGTCGCCGCCATGGCCGCCGTCACCGCCGGAGGGACCGCCTTTGGGTACGAACTTCTCGCGGCGGAAGGCCATACAGCCATTGCCGCCGTCGCCGGCCTTGATACGAATTCGTGCTTCGTCAATAAACATTTCTATATTCAGTGTACAAGGTTGTGCGCTAGACTACGTTTATACCGTACAGACTTCGGAATGCGCGCAGACCGTGCCGGATTAGGCGGCGGCGACGCTGTGGTTCAGGGATGTTCTTAACAAGAATACCTGCCTGGATGCGTAACCCTGTGTTAATCGCCGTATGCAATCTTTTGAAAGCCCACAAATAACCGGATACCAGGCGCTGATTAATTCTATGCGCTTGAGGACGGTGGGCAAAATCCTTAGGAGACCACGATGATGAATAAAATGATGCGAATGCTGCTTCTGGCGGTTGTCTGTCTGGGTGTGAGACCAATGCTGGCGCAGTCCACCACACAGGGCGCGATCGGCGGAACAGTATTCGATAAGACCGATGCCATCGTTCCGAAGGCCGCCGTGACGATCCACAACGATGGAACAAATGCCGAGATTCAGTTGACGGCAGACGATAGCGGCTATTTCAAGGCGCCTCTCCTGGAGCCTGGCACCTACACAGTCACGATATCGGCCAGTGGGTTCAGCCAGTATCGCGCAACGACGGTCATTGTGCAGGTTGGTCAGCTGACGACGCTGACACCCCACCTCAACAATGGTTCCGAGAGTCAGACTGTGGAGGTTACGGCAGAAGCTCCGGTTCTGAACTTCGAATCGCCAGACTTCGCATCCAATATCAATAAGGCTGCGCTGGACAATCTTCCTGTCAACAACCGCCGCTGGTCGAGCCTTGCCCTGACGACACCGGGCGTCGTGTCGGACGGGAACGGTTATGGCTTGGTGAGCGTTCGCGGCATCAGTCCGATCCTGAACAACGTTCTGATCGACGGCGCCGACGACAATCAGGCGTATTACTCTGAGGAGCGTGGCCGCACCCGTGAAGCTTATTCGACTTCGCAGAGCGCCGTCCGCGAGTTCGCGGTGAACACGGGCGTCTACTCCGCAGAGTATGGCCGCGCGGCCGGAGCTGTGATCAACTCGGTGACCAAGAGCGGTACGAACCAGCTCCATGGCCAGCTTTACTTCTACGATCGCGAGAGCAACTGGAACGCGTATAACGACTACGCGAAGCTGACGACAACAACCCAGAACCCGAACGGATCGTATACGATCAATCCCTCTATTCCTGTCAAGCCGGAGGATGTGAGGAAGATTTATGGGTTCACCGTGGGTGGCGCTCTGATTAAAGACAAGCTGTTCTGGATGTACACCTTTGATCAGCACCACCGTATCTTCCCGGGAATTGCAGTTCCCAATTCACCCAGCAGCTTCTACACCCTTCCGGATACGACCCTGCCGACAGGTTCTACCATTGCTGCGAACGGCTACGTCACGGGAGCCAACAGCACCATCGACAGCCAGGCCGGCCTCCTCGCAGTTCGTCAGGGCTATGCTGCCAACGCAACCGGCTATGCGGCCGGTGCTGCCCTCTACCAGGCCGGTATCGCTGACCTGCAGACGGATCTTGGCCGGGTGCCGCGTTTTGGCGATCAGGAGATCAACACTCCAAAGCTCGACTATCAGATCAATGGGAAACAGCATCTCAGCCTCCTCTACCATCGCCTCCGGTGGGACTCGCCTGGCGGTGTGCAGACCACCGGCACGGACGACTACGGAGTCGACACCTGGGGTAATGACTTCGTCAAGCTGGACTACGGCGTCGCCAAACTGACCAGCCTCATCTCCTCGAATATCAGCAACGAACTCCTGTACCAGTACGGGCGTGAGCTCAACGACGAGAGCCAGCAGCCTTATAGCCCCTATACCCTTGCGAACCTCGTGGGAACCGGCGGCAATGTTCCCGAGGTTGCGCTGGACACGAGCATCTTCGGTACGATCGGATCTCCCTACTACTCCTACCGCAAGGCGCTGCCGGACGAGCGCAAGTGGCAGATCAACGACATCCTCCACTACACCCACGGCAACCACAACTTCTCGTTCGGTGTGGATACGGTTCACAACTCCGATCTGATCAACAATACCTACGAGAGCAACGGCGAATTCAGCTACAGCTATCTCGGAAACTACTTCAACGATCTGCTCAATACGGCTAAGCCGAAGTCGACCTGCGGCACTCAGACCGGAGCGAACCCAACCTCAGCGAGCGCGACCGGCTGGACTGGTACCCTTCCCTGCTACGGCACGTTTTATCAGGGCTTCGGGAATCCGGAATTCGGCATCAACACCTTCGACTACGCGTTGTTCGGCCAAGATAACTGGAAGGCTACGCCGCGGCTCACGCTCGAACTTGGTCTCCGCTATGACTATGAGTTCCTGCCGTCGCCCGTTGCCAGCCTGACGACAGCAACCACCGGTTTCACTCCCTATTCCGGACTGACCAATCATCCCAGCGACAAGCACAATCTGGGTGTGCGGCTTGGCTTCGCCGACGACATCTTCGGCTCGGGCAAGACCATTCTGCGTGGCGGATACGGCATCTACTACGGTCGTATCACCAACGGCGTTCTGCTTAACGTCCTGCTCAACACCGGCAGCCCGAACGGCCAGTTTACGAGCACGCTCAAGCCAGCCGCCGGGCCGCAGCAGCTTCCTAATATCATTGGAGCTGGCAACCCACCCACTCCAAGCTCGTACTTCCTTGCTCCCAATCTTAAAAATCCGATGGTGCATGAGTTCGATCTGGTACTTCAACAGGCGGTTGGAAAGGGAACGGTTGTCTCCTTCAGCTATCTGGGAGCGCTCGGTCGCGAACTGCCAAACTTCCTCGACCTGAACCTCGATCCGACCACGACGGTGCCGGTTACAATCTCGCTCGCTCCCGGTACCAATGGCTCTTTGGGGCCGGCTGCAAATATACCGGCATCGAATTTTACGGTCCAGACCTATACAAAATATGGCAACGTAGGGCAGTTCGGTTCGGCTGCCGCCAACTTCCAGAGCATCACGGAAGTGACCAGCAACATCAACTCGAGCTATAACGCCTTCGTGGCCGAGATTCAGAACCGCTCGATCCACAACCTGCAGTTCGACTTCAACTACACCTGGTCGCATGCGCTGGACTTTTCCCAGAACGCGACCACGACAACCTCCGGAAACAGCTGGTACGACCCCTACTCGAACGCGCAGATCAACTACGGCAACTCGAGCTATAACGTCCCGGATCGCTTCGTGGGGTATGCCCTCTACACCTTGCCGAAGCTCAGTGGAAACAGCTGGTACACCTACCTGAGCAACGACTGGAGTCTGGATACTTCGTTCCAGGCGCAGAGTGGACTGCCATACAGCGCCACAGTAAGCGGCTACAACTCGAATGACGCGGTCCTTACTGGCAGCTGGAACGGAGCCGGTGGCCAGTCGTTCATCCCGGGGATTGGGCCCAATACCTACAAAACGCCTCGCAAGATCGTGGACGATATCCGCGCCGAGAAGGCCTTCACCTTCAGGGAGCGGTATAAACTCGAGTTCATTGCGCAGGTTTTCAACATCGCCAACCACCAGAACATCGATGGCGTTGGCACTGTGGCGTACAAGCTCAGCAGTGGTTCGGCCAACAACCTGGGTGTAGCAACCTTCCAAAGCAGTACCTTCCAGGTACCCACCAGCAGCAACAACAGCGGCTTCCTCTATACGCCACGCCAGATAGAGATCGCCACTCGGTTCAACTTCTAACTGTTGGATTAGGTCGATTGGGCGGTGGCTTCGGCTGCCGCCCTTTTTCTTTCTAACACTGGAGTGGGGTTTCTTAATTTGAAGAAGTTCGGTAGTCTGCGGCTAATCTTCAATAGTTGCTCAGGGCGGAGTTTGTTTTGTATGGATATTCTGTCCCGCATCAGTAAAAGCTCTATGATCTGTTCTTGATCGTCCCATGGTTGCGGTGCAGAGCGGTACAGGTTTCCAGGGAGAGTGCATGTTGTCTGGTCCCGGTCGCGTGAGTGCTCGCGCGATCGTTCTGAAGATCGTCACGGTCTGCCTGTTGGTCTGCGGTAGTGTTGGGCTTGCGGTGCGCGCGAGTGCGCAGACTGCGGTGGACGGGGCCATCAGCGGCTTTGTCGTCGATGCCAGCGGGTCTGCTCTTGCCGGCGCTTCGGTTCTTGTGCAGGAGGTCGCGACAGGCCGGGTCATTAAGACGACGACCGGGAGCAAAGGGGAGTTTCTTGTTGCGCGGGTCTCCGCCGGGAACTACCAGATGACTGTCGAGTATGCGCGGTTCGAGCGGTCGATTTTGGATAAGGTGGTGGTCGAAGCTGGAGGCGTGACCTCTGTGGAGGCGAGGCTTCGTGTCGGCGGCCTAACGACGGCTGTGACGGTGACGGCGCGCATAGAGGATACGCCTGCGGTGAGTGTCGATGAGACTTCGAGCGCCGCTGTGACGAGTACGGTGACCGCGGATGAAATCGAAAGCCTGCCGGTGAATGGCAGACAGTGGCAGACCTTTGCTCTGCTGACTCCGACAGTGAATGCCGATCCGGAGGGAGCGGGGCTGCTGAGTTTTCGCGGCGCGGCCTCTACGCAGAACAGCAGCCGCATCGACGGTGGAGACGACGACCAGAGCTTTGGTGCTGTGCCGCGCGGCACGGGCGGCGACAGCGGTGCCGAGGTTGAAGATGCAGCCGAGGCAGAATCATCGGGCCGTGTGAGTGTGGGCGCGGCGGATGGCGGAGGTGGGTATGGGCGGCACTCGGGGATGGCGTACACGTTTTCGCAGGAGGGAGTGCGGGAGTTTCGCGTGAGCGGGCAGAACTACTCGGCGCTGTATGGCCACGCCGCGGGCGGGATCATCACAACGGTGTCAAAGAGCGGAACGAACAAAATGCATGGGTCAGGGTTCTATCTGCTGCGTGCGAGTGCACTGGGTGCGACGAACCCTTTTTCTATCGCGACGAATTATGTCGATGGCGTGGTGACCAGCGGATTCGTGAAGCCGCATGATGTGCGACAGCAGTTCGGAGGCAGCGTCGGCGGCGCGGTGGTGCGGGATAAACTCTTTTATTTCTATGCCTACGACCAGCAGCGTCGCGGGTTTCCGGCGATATCCACGCCGGAGGATGCGAACTTTTACTCGCTGACGCCGACGCAGATGTCGCTGCTGGCCAACCGTGGAGTCACGCCGTCGAAGATCAATGCAGCGTTGAACTATCTGGATAGTCTTACGGGAACAGTGGCGAGGCGTCAGGATCAGACGATCAACTTTGGCAAGCTGGATTGGCAGGCCGCGCCGCATCATCGATTGAGCGTGCAGTACAACCGCGCGAGATCAAGCGCACCGGGTGGGGTGAGATCGGCACCCGTCGTGGATCTGGGCACGGGCAGTCTGGGGAGCAGCTACGCGCGAATTGATTCGGTGCTGGGGCGATGGATGTGGACCGCGACACCGAAGCTGAGTCATGAGCTTAGGGTGCAGTATGGGCGCGACTTTCAGTTCGAAGAGGCCAGTAGGCCTTTGCCGCAGGAGCCTGCGGTGGGACCGGGAGGGTATGCTCCCGAAGTTGCGATTGGTCCGGATGGCTTTACGTTCGGCACGTCGTCATCGCTGGGACGTAAAGCGTATCCAGACGAGAGCAAGATCGAGGTCGCCGATATCCTGACATGGACGCGGGGGCGCAATGAACTCCAGGCCGGGGGGGATGTCAGCCTGGTGCGGGACTACATCAGCGCGCTGAATAATCTGGAGGGCGCGTTTCACTATGACAGCGGGACGACCTCGGGCCATGCTGGTGGCGTGGTGGACTGGATCACGGACTATACGTTCAATGTGAATGCGTATCCGAATGGAGGGTGTCCATCGATTACCGCGTCGGTGCATGACTTCTGCTTCCGCTCATTCACGCAGAGCTTCGGACAGCAGGCGGTTACGTTTCATACGCAGGAGTGGGCCGGGTTTGTGCAGGACAACTGGAGACTGCGCCCCGGTCTTACGGTGAGTGCGGGATTGCGTTATGAGTATGAACTTCTACCATTGCCGCAACAGCCTAATGTGGCCGTGGACGCGGCGTTTGGGCAGACAGGCGCGACGAGCGTGTTTCCTGAAGACCGAAACAACTTCGGACCGCGCGTTGGGATTGCGTGGCAGCCGTTCGGTGCTGGCCGTGGTGTTATGCGGTTGGGGTATGGGCTCTTCTATGGGCGACTGCCTGGCGCGACGGTTCGCAGCGCGCTGGTGAATACGGCGACGAACGTCTCTGCGACGAATGTGCAAATCTTACCTTCTACGGTTACAAATTGTCCGCAGGTGGCGAACCAGGGTTTTGGGTATGCATGTGCTTACACGACGACTCCGCCAGCCGCATTGGGATCGACGACCTCTGCGATGGTTTTCGACCGCAGATTCCGTCTGCCGGCCGTGCAGCAGGGCAGCCTGACGATAGAGCGCGAGGCAGCTGCAGGAGTAGTGGCCAGCGCAACTTATCTGCTGAATCTCGACCGTCAGTTGCCGAACTCGGTGGACATTAATATCTCACCTTCTACGGACACACAGATCTTTCAGCTTCAGGGTGGAACCGGCAGAGTTGGGGTTCAGGATGGAGAGACCATTGTTTTGCCGGTCTATACGCAGCGGATCAACGCGGACTTTGGGCCGATCACGGATATTATTTCGAACGCAAATGCGAGTTACAACGCTCTGGTCGTTGAGGGAAGGCGGCGCAGTCGTGGGGGAGTGGAGTTTCGAGCGAGCTGGACCTGGGCGAAGGCGATTGACTTTGGACAGGGCGAAGCGACGCCGCGAACGAACGCGCAGTTCGATCCATTCGATGTGAGGTATGACAAAGGCCTTTCGAATTTGAATTTCCCGCACAAAATGCTGGCGAGTGTAGTGTGGCAACCGAAGCCAGACAGCGATCGGCGTTGGGTGCGGACGGTGGTTCGAAACTGGATGCTTGCGCCGATCTTTACGGAAACCAGTGGGAGGCCGTACAGCCTGAATATCTTCGGCGGAACACGGTTGAGCGGTGGACATGAGAGCATCAACGGCTCGGGCGGCGCAGTGTATCTGCCGACTGTTGGGCGAAATACGCTGCGGCTGCCGGATACATCTCATCTCGATGTGCGCATCAGCCGTGCCGTGCGTGTGACGGAATGGATGCGTATGCGTGCCACTGCCGAGGTCTTCAATCTGACGAATCGAGTGAACTACTCGGCGATATCGCAGAGGGCGTTTCTTTCTGGTACTGCGGTGAACGGCATCACGCCGCTGGTGTTTCAGAATGCAGCGACGGTTGCGACCGAAGGGCTGAACGTGCTTCCCTTTGGCACGTTCACCGCGGCGGCGACAGGTCAGGTGCAGGAGCGCCAGGTGCAGTTAGGTTTGCGGGTGGAATTCTAAGAGATTGTCCTGCTGGACGGGTCCACTGCGCGTGGGGCGGGCGTTGGCACGCCTTTTTAACTTGCCTTGGCGAACCAAAAAGCAATGGTCCTCCCGTTGGTCGGAATCATCCTGCTCCGGGCAACGCGAGGCCGCATGCAGATCACCGCCGCAAGACCGGTATACGCGTCACGAAGTGACCGCCCTACGCGCAGTGGGGCGTCCGGCAGAACAGCCTCTAAACAGATTGAGATTGTTGGTCGAGGGGCACCTCAGACAAAGCAGCGAAGCGAGTGGTAGGAAATGCCGTAGGGTGATTCTGCTGAATCCACTCTGCCATTTTCTCGCGGACGAGGCAACGAAGATCGAAGCTTTCGCTGGAGTTGCGCGAGCTCATCAGGCAGCGAATCTCCATGGAGCGGTCCGTGAGGTTGGTGACCTGCAGGCCGCAGACGCGTTTGTCCCACAGGGACGACGCATGGACGATAGTGTTCAGCTGTTGGCGCAGATCTTCGACGGGTATGGAGTAGTCGACGTAGAGGAAGGCTGTGCCGAGGATATCGGAGGACTGGCGCGTCCAGTTCGTAAAGGAGTTTTCGATGAAATAGCTGAGTGGGACGATCAGGCGGCGGAGATCCCAGATTTTGATGACGACATATGCCGAGTTGATCTCTTCGATGCGTCCCCACTCGCCCTGAACGACGACGACATCGTCGATGCGGATGGGTTCGGTGAGGGCAATCTGCAGCCCGGCGAGAAAGTTTGCGGCAGTCGATTTGGCCGCGGTGGCAAGGATGAGTGAAGCGACACCGGCGGACGCAAGAAGTCCCGAACCGTAGTGCCAGATGCGCGGATCGTTGAAGGTCCAGAGGAGTGCGCCGATGTCGATGATAACGACAAAGGTAATAAGCATGCGGCGAAACAGCTGGAACTGGGTGTGGACGCGTCGTGCCTGGATATTGTTGTCGGCGCTAAGGTCATAACGTCGCAGCGTTGCGGCCTGAAAGACGTAGATGCAGCCGACAGCGAACCATCCGAGAGCCGCGACGGTGGCCATGATGAACATCTGGCGAAGCATGTCCTCGAACCTGTCGGGTAGTCCAGGAATGGTGGGCAGCACGAGCAGTAGGCAGGTGAGAAGGAAGATGGCGCGGGCAGGGTGGCTGAGATAACGCTGCAAACCCCAGCCCCAGCCCTGGCCTTTGTTCTCGGCCTCTTTGCGGCGCAGGAGACGGAACAAGATGTAATGCACCACGTTCGCGATGACGATGGCGGTGCAAAAGAAGAAGATGGCGAAGAACCAGCCGTGGAGAAAATGGAAATCTGCAATCATCAATAGCTCCGTCTGCATTGAAATAATTTTAGATGCAGAGGATCACCACAAAGTTTTTGCTGTGGATGTTGCCCATCCTCAGTGGATCGGCAGCGAGTCGAGGAAGGCAAGGACAGCTTTCTCGAGTTCGATGCGATGGTCGGAGTAGGAATGGTCGGCGGGCATGTGGAGCGCTGTGATGCTGGTGCCCTCGGCGCGGTGGAAGGCGGAGACGAAGGCGTCATTGGAAGGCGCCAACCCGTCATCGGAGGTGATAACGAGCATCGGTCGGGTCGCGAGCTTCGGAGCCAGGTTGGGGATATTCCAGGTTGCGGCGTTGGTTATGAGGTCCTCGGCGAGGCTTTCCGGCGTGCATCCGGAGAGAGGCGCCATGCCTTCTGCGGCGAGCGAGGCTGCAACAGGCTTGATCGCGTACTTCTGTTGTTCGGGTTTCAGTGACTCGACGACGTCAACGCCCATGTGGGCAGCGGAAATGAGCCCCACCGCTTTAATCGTCGGGTCCTGCGCGCCAACATATCGTGCTATGAAGCCGCCCATGCTATGCCCGACAAGAACAATGTAAGCGGGATCGGATCGCAGCTTCTTCGCGTTCATGGCATCACGCAGCCACGCGATGGCCGACTGCGTGTCTTCGATGGAATGCGTAAAGGAGAAGTCTCCCGGAGAGCCCCAGGAGCCGCGATAGTCGAAGTAAAGAATATTCCAGCCGGCGCGGCGAATGGCCTGGGCGAGGTCGAGATTTTTTTCATTGCCGGGAAAACCGTGGAGAAGAATGACGGTGCGGTGTGGTCCTGCTCCCGCGGCGACATACGCGAAGCTGTTCAGCAGTGCGCCATGGCTGGGAATCTGGAAGGTTTCGATAGCGGCGGGGTTCGCCTTGTCTGCGGCGGGGTCGGTGGTGATCGCTGCTGGAAGCTGCTGAGCAGGCAAAGAGAGATGTGACGACACGCACAGAAGCGCGGTGGCAAGGCAGAGGCGATAGGGGCGCATGGGCCGATTGTTGTAGCTGATGTGCGGAATGTAAAGAGAATGTTGCGTGAGAGCACTAAAATAGAGAGGTGAGTTTTACGGAACAGTTCGATGTGGTTGTGGTCGGCGCGGGGCATGCCGGATGCGAGGCAGCGATGGCTGCGGCGCGGATGGGCCTGCGCACGGCGATCTTCACGCTGAATCTCGATCTGATCGCACAGATGAGCTGCAATCCGGCGATTGGCGGCATCGCCAAGGGACACCTGGTGCGCGAGGTGGATGCGCTGGGCGGCGTGATGGGTGAAGTTGCTGATGCGACGGGGATACAGTTTCGTCTGCTCAACACCTCGCGAGGCCCGGCGGTGTGGTCTCCGCGGGCGCAGTGCGACAAGGCGCTGTATCGCGTGAAGATGCGCGAGGTGCTGGAGGGGCAGAGGAATCTCTTCATCAAGCAGGCTGAGGTCGTGGACTTCGTCATCGACGAGGTAGAGGGGCAGCGTGTTGTTCGCGGTTTGAAGCTGCGTGACGGGCGTGTGATTCATGCTGCGGCGACGGTGGTGACGACGGGGACGTTCCTGAATGGGTTGATTCATTGCGGCGAACAGCAGTACACCGCTGGCCGAAGCGGCGAACCGGCGAGCGTGTTGCTGGGCGAAAGTCTGAAGCGGTTGGGCCTGCGCGAGTGCCGTCTGAAGACCGGTACGCCGCCGCGTCTCGATGGCCGCACGATCGACTGGAGCCGGTTCGAGGAGCAACCTGGCGATGACGACCCGACGCCGTTCAGCTTTCGAACGAAAGAGATTCCGCTGCGGCAGATTATGTGCCACATCGCGCACACGACGCCGGAGACGCTAAGGCTGATTCGCGAGAACGTACATCGTTCGCCCATGTATACGGGACAAATTGAGGCGATTGGGCCGCGTTATTGTCCGTCGATTGAAGACAAGATCGTGCGGTTTCCGGAGAAGACCCGGCATCAGTTCTTCCTCGAACCGGAGGGCCTGACGACCCATGAGGTCTACATCAACGGCATGAGTACGAGCCTGCCGATGGAGATTCAGGCGGCGATGGTGCGGTCGATTCCAGGGTTGGAGAATGCCGAGATGCTGCGCCCAGGCTATGCGATCGAGTATGACGCGATGGATCCGACCGAGCTTGAGCGCACGCTGCGGGTAAAGTCGATTGCAGGCCTTTATCTTGCGGGGCAGATCAATGGAACGAGCGGCTATGAAGAAGCGGCCTGTCAGGGGCTGATGGCGGGAATCAACGCCGCGCTTGCAGTGCGTGGAGAAGCCGGTTTTACGCTGGATCGCACAGAGGCGTATACCGGCATTCTGATCGACGATCTGATCAGCAAGGGGACAAATGAGCCGTATCGGATGTTTACCTCGCGGGCAGAGTTTAGGCTGCATCTTCGGATCGACAATGCCGACCGCAGGCTGACCCCACATGGACGGCGACTTGGGTTAATTGATGACGCTGCCTGGGCGGAGTATGAGGCCAAGCAGGCCCGTGCGGTGGTCTTTGAAAAGCTGCTCGGCACCGAGCGAGTGCGTGCCGGAGAATTACCGTTGCTGCCGGAGAAGCTGGATGGGGCCGGGGTCGGCGGGCAGAGCTTTGCGCAACTGTTGAAACGGCCTGAGGTCACGGTGGAGGAGTTGGTACCTGTGTTGCGAGACAGGATTGTGGGTGAAGGCGCGGTGCTCGGAGAGTGGGTTGCGGCGATGGACTCGACTGCCGGTTCGCGGCTGCCGTCCTGGGTTCGCAATGAGATGAAGACCGTCGAAACAGAGATTAAGTATGCGGGCTATCTCGACCAGCAGCGAAGGTCGATCGAGAAGATGCGCAAAGCGGAGACGAAGACGATTCCTGGCTGGTTCGACTATGCCGCGGTCAGTGGCCTTTCGACTGAGATGAAGGAGAAGCTGTCGAGAGTGCGTCCGCAGACGCTGGGGCAGGCCAGCCGCATCGCGGGTGTCACACCGGCGGCGATCAGCCTGATCCATGTTTACATCGAGATCCAGGGCAGGAAGCAGATTGCCTGATCGATTCTGCAGGTAATCTGCGGCCGTTTGTATCCAATTGGGGGTGTTTGTCGTCTAACTCGCCAGTGTCGATCTATTGGCACTGGAGATTTCCAAAATGGCGAACGGCGCAGTTCGATTGTTTTTTGGAGCGCTGGTGGCTGGTGCGCTCCTGATTGGGGTTAAGCAAATGGTGTTTGGTGCAGACAGAAAAGAGCCGATTCCGGCTCCTGCGGTGGATGAGGCGCATAGTACAGCGAAACATGAGACGGCGGTCTTTGCCGGAGGCTGTTTCTGGGGTGTCCAGACGACCTTCCAGCGGATCAAGGGCGTGACCGCGACGACGGCAGGATATTCGGGCGGCTCGGCCGCAACCGCCACCTACGATCAGGTCTCGTCCGAGAGGACGGAACATGCCGAATCGGTGAAGGTCGTCTTCGATCCCGCGCGGATCAGCTATGGCACGCTGCTGCGGATATTCTTCTCCGTGGTGCACGATCCGACCCAGCTCAACCGTCAGGGGCCGGACGTGGGCACGTCGTACCGTTCGGTAATCTTCTTTACGAGTCCGGAGCAGCAGAAAATTGCGACGGCGTACATAGCGCAACTGGATGCAGCGCACGTATTTCCAAAGAAGATCGTGACGGAGGTGACTCCGCTGAAGGCGTTTTACGACGCTGAGGACTATCACCAGGATTACGCGGAGAAGAACCCGAACAATCCCTATATTCAGGTCTGTGATGTACCCAAAGTTGCGGCGCTGAAAGAGCAGTTTCCAGAGCTGTTTCAGGACTACAAACACAAGTGATATGCCGATAGCGGCGGGTGGAAACGCAGTAGGAAAGCGGCTGTTCGCTACTGCGTGACTTCACCCTCGGGCTCGTCGGTGGGGTTATCGATCTCAGCCTGAAAGCCTTCGAGCAGCCGCGCCAGAAATGCTTCCTCGTCGGTGCCTTCGTTTTGCAGCTTGTGAGCAAACGCGACGTGGCGGGCCAGGTCAGCGAGCACGATTCCCCAGGCGAAGGGGTCTTCCCACGCTCCGCTGCTTATGCTGACGTGCTGGCCCTGCTCGGCGATCCAGACGCGCATGACCTCGAAGGAGGCCTTGTCGCGCTGCGCTGCCGGTGGAATCGTCAAAAACTTGTCTGCGCCCATATATGTCTCCCGAGGGTGGCGTCATTGCCAATGGAATGAATTGTGTGGCTGGCCGGGCCGCTTCTCGATTATGGCATCCCGGCTCATACGCTATTTTGAATGGACGTATCTTTCGCGATTCCGGTCGCGGCAGGCAGTGTCGTTTAGGGGCTAAACTCTAAGAAAGGCTTTTTTCATAGAGCCACCCGGTTTTCCTCAAACAGGCGCCTTTTCCTCAATAAAATGCGTTTTCCTCATCGTTTCCAGAGGATTCAGTGGGCTGAGTGAAAAGAACCGGCCGCGGCGGCGGTATCGTCAGAGGTTGATCATGGCTACCTATCCACATATCGTCGGAGAGCAGGAACGGCCCGCATCGGTTCATGCGGAGATGACGATTCTCGGCGGAATGCTGGTCGAGCCTGTCGCGATCATCGACGCGACCATGTTGTTGAAGACCGATGACTTCGCGCTGGACTCGCACCGGAAGATCTACGATGTGATGCTGCAACTGTCCGAGGCCGGCCATGCGGTGGATATCGTCACGGTTGCGGACGCGCTGAAGAAGCGCAAGGAACTGGACTCGGTCGGCGGCCTGCCGTATCTGGCTTCGCTGAGCGAAGGTCTGCCCCGCAAGCTGAGCATCGAGAACTACGTTCGCATCGTCAGAGACAAGAGCCTGATGCGTCAGCTGCTGACGGTCTGCGATATGGGGATGATCGAGGCTTCGGATCAGAGCCGCGAGGCGCTGGACGTTCTGAATCAGGTGTCGAGCCGGCTGACCGAGATCTCGGAGCACGCCGTGACGGGCGGCTTCTCCGACATCACGGCAATCGTCAAGGAGTCCTTCGGCTCGATCGATGCGCTGTATGAGCAGGGGCGCGAGGTTACCGGGCTGGCCACGCACTACATCGAATTCGACAAGATGACCAGCGGGTTGCAGGAGTCCGAACTCATCATCATTGCGGCGCGGCCTTCGATGGGAAAAACGGCGTGGGCGATCAATATGGCGGAGAATGCCGCCGTCCGCGGGGGCAAGGTGGTTGCGGTGTTCTCGCTCGAAATGAGCAAAGCCAGCCTCCTGCGCAGAATGCTGGCTTCGCAGGCGCTCGTGAACTCGAAGGCGATTCAGACCGGAATGCTGATGCGCGACGACCGCATGAAGCTGATCAACGGACTGGAGCGGCTGATGGAGTCGAAGATGTTCATCGACGACACCCCTGGCATCACACTCGCAGAGATGCGTGCGAAGGCGCGCAGGTTGAAGCAGCAGCACGGCTCGCTCGACCTCATCGTCATCGACTATCTGCAGCTGATGACAGGCTCCACCAGCGGCGCTCAGAAGGGCTTCGAGAACAGAACGCAGGAGGTCTCTGCGATCTCGCGCGGACTCAAGTCGCTGGCCAAGGAGATGAAGGTGCCGGTGGTGGCGTTGTCGCAGCTGTCGCGTGCGAGTGAGCAGCGCGGCGGCGACAAGAAGCCATTGCTGAGCGATCTGCGCGAGTCGGGTTCGATCGAGCAGGACGCCGACGTGGTCTGCTTCATCCATCGCGAGGAGTACTACGACCGCGAGAACGAAGACCTGAAGGGCAAGGCCGAGATCATCATCGCCAAGCAGAGAAACGGCCCGACGGGCAGCATTCATCTGGCGTATCTGGCCGACTACACGCGGTTCGAAAATCTGGCGGCCGGCGATCCGGGCGGGTACTAGCCCGGCGCGCAGGTCTTCTGAAATTGTTAAAGGCTACTGACAGGATGCTGTCAGTAGCACCTGCTTATGCTTCGTTCTGTAGTCAATCAGACTTCAGGAGCGCGACATGAGCGAAACAATGACACTGCGGCAGAATGCAATCAACTGGTTCGAGATTCCCTGCGAAGACCTCGACCGGGCGACTCTTTTCTACGAGAAGCTGCTGGGCGCGAAGATGCACCGCGAGCCCTCCAACGGGCCGATGGCCATCTTTGCCTCTCAACCAAAGGGAACCGGCGGAACCCTCGTGAAGAAGGCCCTGCAGAAGCCTGGCAGAGCCGGAACCCTGGTCTATCTCAACTGCGACGGCGATCTCGATGAGGTTATCGCGCGAATACCCAAAATCGGCGGTCTCGTCCTCGTGCCGAAGACCGAGGTCCCAGGCGGTTTCGGCCACTTTGCCTGCTTGCGTGACTCCGAAGGAAACCACATCGGCCTGCACTCGCACTAAGATCACTCCATGCGACGTGCTGACCGGTTGTTTCGCATCGTGCAGTTTTTGCGCCTGGGCCGTCTCCTGACAGCTCAGGCGTTGGCGGAGAAGCTACAGGTCTCGCAGCGAACCATCTACCGCGACATTCAGGATCTTCAACTCTCCGGCACGCCGATCGTGGGTGAGGCCGGGGTAGGCTACACGATACGGCGAGACTATGATCTGCCTCCACTTATGTTCACACGCAGCGAGCTGACGGCACTGGTGCTTGGCGCGCGGCTGGTGCGTGCGTGGGGCGGCGCGGAGAACGTCATCGCCGCCACGCAGGCGCTGCAGCGGATCGAGGCCGTCCTGCCGGCGGATCTGCGCAGCGAACTGGACTCAATTCTGCTCTACGCACCGGGCCTCCGGATGCAGCAGTATCTGCGCGAGCGTCTGGACGCGTTGCATGCTGCATGTCTGGCGCGGCAGGCGATCACCTTCAACTACGTGCGTGAGGATAGCGAGCGGAGCAGCCGCAGCGTGCGACCGCTGGCGCTGGTGTTCTGGAGTGGCGTGTGGACGTTGACCGCGTGGTGCGAGCTGCGCAACGCCTTCCGCAACTTCCGCATGGACCGGATGGAAGATGTCGTAATTCTGGAGCGCACGTTTGTACAGCGTCGCGGCCAGCGGCTTGAGGACTATCTCAAACAGGTGATGCCCGCGGAGGACCGCAAACATCTCAGGTGAGCGCGCTATTTGGGCGACAGAAAAGTATTGTCGAGACTCTTCCCTGCATTGGCCGGCATCGTCAGAGCGCGAGCGGCAGAGTGTGGTGCCAGGTTCGGTGGCCAGAACGGATCCGCCGCTGCAACCGGCCCAAGGGCGACGTCGGGAATCTTCGTGTTGATGGATGCATTCATGGTGTCGATAAATTTATTCGCCACCACAGCGTAGCCGGTATTCGTGGGGTGAATGCCGTCAAGCGCGAAGAAGCCGCCAAGGAAGGCTGCTGTGCCGGTGTATCCGTTAATGGTGAGGCCTGAGGCCACAACCTGCGCGAAGAGAGCGTTGATATCGACCAGCGTGGCGTTGGCCGCCGTGGCCTGAGCGGCAATCACCTGGTTGAAAGCGGTGACCTGAGCCTGCACGGTGATGACCTCCGCCGCGGAAAGCACACCCGAGTCGGTGATGGGGCCCGTTTGCGTACCGCCCAGGATGGCGGGAATCTCAGCGAGCCCGGTGGGGTTCACATAGTCGCCTGGCGAGATGCCGAGCAGGCCGCTGAGCACGGCAGTCGGTACGCCGGTGGCCGCGGAGTACTCGCCAAGCACCAGCGCAGCGGGTTGCAGATAGGGCACCTGAGTGACATCGGGGATATTCGCGATAACCAGGTGAGCCGGAGTCATCGTGGTGATCTGCGTGATCAGCGCCTGGTACTGCGTGGTGAAATTGGCGACCGACGTCATGCTGGATGGCATGCCGGTCTCATCGGCGATCAGGGCGTCGTTGTTGCCGATCCAGAGAAAGATGGTGGTGGGCTGAGCCTTGATGGCGAAGCCGAGCTGGCTTAGGGCCTCTCCATAGCCAAGGCCGGGAAACCCGAGAACGAGCTGAGTGATCTGCTGCTGCCCGGCGGCGGGGTTGGCCAGAGGGACCGTATTGGCGACGTCGTTCACAAACGCTCCAGGGACGGCGAGGTCGGTCGGCTGGGTCGCGGGATTGTCCCGGCCTGTGGTGGTGCCCGGCGCGGTGACGATGACGGGAGGCGGCCCCACCGAAACGAGCTCAAGCACGCTGGGAGCGCCGGGCGGAGCGATCAGCGGCAGCGTGACATTGAAGCCCGCCTGCGTCGCAACAAGATTTGCCCAGCCGTGGACCTGAGCCGTGTCGAGCAGCGAAGCGCTCTGGTAGCCCGCCGTCAAGGAGTCGCCCAGGAAGACGGTATTCGTGAAGTTCCCGACGTTCTTCGCCTGCGCAGCCTGTATCGGGGCGAGGGGGTTGGAGCTGCCACTGGCGCAACCCGCCAGAGCGGTCGCAAGAAGAGAGCTGCAAAACGCGGTTACTGAATGGATATTCATTTTCATGGCGACAGACTGACCCCTGAGAAACGTCCCGAACCTGGGTGGGCTCGCGGCGTGAGTACTTTCTTCAAACGTGGCTTTGTATCACATTCAGGGTGCGATGGGGAATCAGGCGATTTCCCGGGGGCCGCGAACGGCGGCGATAGGATAGAAGATGTGAAGAGCTGGGTGGAGGTTTCAGAGCGGCGGCTGGTCGGGAACTACAGGGTGCTGGCAGACGCGGCTGGCGAGACGGCGGTGCTTGCGGTGGTGAAGGCGAACGCTTATGGTCACGGCGCTGAAATGTGCGCTCCCGTGCTGGCGCGGGCCGGGGCTCCGTGGCTGGGTGTCACCGATGTCGCCGAGGGCTGCGCGGTTCGCGGGGTTCTGGCGGCGGGGATGCCTTCGCCTGAGCCGCCGGGGATTCTGGTGATGTCCGGGCTGCTGGATGAGGATGCGGAGGTCGCGGTTCAGCATCGCCTGACTCCTGTTGTCTGGGCGCGGGAGCAGATGGAGTGGCTGGCCGAGGCGGTTGCGCGGTTGGGAGCGGACCCGCTGCCGGTTCATCTGGAGATCGACACCGGAATGGCGCGGCAGGGCATTGCTCCGGGCAAAGAGCTGGATGCGCTTCTGCACTGGCTAAAGGGGCAGGAGAAGCTGCGGCTCGATGGCGTGATGACGCACTTTGCCTCGGCTGAAGTTGCCGGATCGTGTCAGACGCTCGCTCAGCGGGAGCGGTTTGAGGTGGCAATGAAGGCCGTGGTTGCTGCCGGCCTCTCTCCCGCATGGCTCCATGCTGGCAACTCGTCCACGATCGACAACCAGGGCGAGGAGGAGAATCTGGTGTGGCTGCGCGGGCTCGCTGCGGGTGTCGGCGCAAAGTCGATGGTGCGGACTGGAATTGGGCTTTATGGCTATTGCCTGCCGATCAAGGCTGCGGTTTCCTCTTCGGCAAAAGAGCACGCGGGGTCGGTTGTGGTCGAATCGCGGGTAAGACCGGAGATTCAGCCGGTGATGACGTGGAAGACGCGGGTGATCGGCCTGCGCGAGGTGCAGGCAGGCGAGACCGTCGGGTATAACGCGATTTTTTCGGCGCAGCGTCCGATGCGGCTGGCTCTGCTGCCCGTTGGCTATGCGGATGGACTGCGGCGTGAGCTTTCAGGATCGAATGACCGGCCCGGTGGGTGGGTCATGGTGCAGGGTAAAAGGGCC
>Ga0302220_10000509_pt1 | contig 32948 bp, 30 predicted proteins | sample II_Palsa_E1_3_FD_194572 | JGI IMG/M metagenome (GOLD analysis project Ga0302220, IMG submission 194572) | Peat permafrost microbial communities from Stordalen Mire near Abisko, Sweden - II_Palsa_E1_3 | ecosystem: Environmental > Terrestrial > Soil > Palsa > Peat permafrost | place: Sweden...
CATCAGGGACGAGCGCCGCGAAGTGTCGCGCGGAGGAGTCGTTAAATCGCTCAGTCGAATCAGGCACAAGCAATCTGGCGATCCTTCCTCGATGCGGTCGGTGCCGCGCCAGAGGATTTTCATCTCAACTTCGGCGCGCGAATCATGGGCGCCGACCATGGTCGAGACTGCCCTGTGCGTCTTACTTGAACGAGATCAACTCTGCCTTCCTCTCCGGAATACCCGACCGTCATACCCGACCGTCGTGGCACCGTCCGTGCCGGCGTCTCATGCGCGGAGCGTTAATCGCACCACGCGTTGATATCGAGAATCGCCCTGACGAACGCTTCTGGCGCCTCCTGCGGCAGGTTATGACCCGCATTCGGCACGACGCGGTTCTCATGACGGCCAGTAAAGCGCTTTAAATCTGACTGTCTCCCATCCAGTGGCGAGACGCCATCAGCATCCCCCGCGAGCGTGATGGCAGGCACGGTGATTGACGGCAGGGCGGACAGGCGGCGCTCCATATCGTCAAACTGAGGATCGCCATCGACCAGCCCGAAACGGTGTCGGTACGAATGGACCACCACGTCGACGAAATCTGGATTGTCGAACGCGATTGCGGAGCGCGCATAGGTGTCGTCGTCGAAGCGCCAAGTCGGCGACCACAATGACCACAAGAGGCGACAGAACGCGCGCCGGTTTTCCGTCAGCCCAGTCCGGCCGCGCTCGCCATGAAGATAGTATTGGTACCAGAGCCGATGTTCTTTTTCAGGGCTGGCGGGCCGCACGGCGGTGGCTATATTCTGGATGTTGTAGCCGTTGACCGAAACCAGCCCCCGCGCTCTCGACGGGTACAGCGCCGCCACGACGCACGCTGCCCGACCGCCCCAGTCGTATCCGCCGAGCACGGCCTGTTCGACCTGGAGCGCATCGAGCAGGGATAGCAGGTCTGCCCCGAGTGCCGCCTGTTGGCCCGAACGAAGTGTCTCCGATGCAGTGAAACGCGTAGGACCGTATCCCCGAAGATAGGGTCTGATAACGCGGGCACCTTGGGAGATCAGGCGTGGCGTCACTTCCTCGTACGCGTGTATGTCGTAGGGGAAGCCGTGTAGCAGGACTACTGGCCATCCGCCGGCCTCCCCCTGTTCGTCATAAGCGATGTCAAGCAGGTTGGTTGCAATGTTCTTAAGCATGAAGTCATCCTTCGCGTGAGGTCGTTAGGCGAGTCGCGGCGAATTGCTGTCGCGGCTTAAGGAGACTGACAGCATTCAGCGGACGCGCCCGGTCCAGTGATTACACAAGAGTAACGAATAAAGATATCTACCTTGTGACTGCCTAACAAGCGAGATAAATTGCGGCTTCGCATTAGATTACCTCTTGCGAATGCCGCGGGTGTTTCCTCGTTTCCATGACATTCACCTATTCGACAAACCGCCGCATTGCCGGCCGATCCTAGGCGATTTCACGCTCCCAAGGCGGCGATGGTTGCCATGCGTCAAACAAGCAATCGATAAAGCGGCGAACCTTGGGCGCAAGATGTCGCCGGGAAGGATAAATCGCGCGAATGGGCAGCGCTTCGATCGCAAACGCCTGCAGGATGGGCTGCAATCGCCCTTGCCCGATGTCCGCTGCGAGCAGGTAGGAAGGCAGATTGATAATGCCGGCGCCATTGACCGCCGCGTTGACGAGCGCTTCGGCACTGTCCATTCTCAACCGGCCGTTCTTGTTCACGGTCTCTTGTCCGGTATTGGAAAAGATCCAGGGTTGAGGGCGTCCGGCGCTCACGAATTGAAGACATTCATGATGTGCAAGGTCGGACGGCGCGGCCGGCACCCCTCGCTTTGCCAGGTAATCCGGCGAGGCGCACGTCAGCAGTTTCTGGGTCGCTACTGTACGCGCGATCAGGCGGGAGTCCGGCTTGGGCTCACCGACCCGGACTGCAATATCGAATCCCTCGTCGACCAAGTCGATAAAGCGGTCCGTGAAGCTGACCTCGGCTGTTACTGCAGGCCAACTCTCGAGAAACGACTCTATGACGGGCAGCACTTGCCGGTGGCCAAGCGCAATCGGCAGGCTGATGCGCAGCGTCCCAGTCGGCGTTGCGCTCCGTACCGCCATTGCCGTTTCGGTCTCTTCGATGTCTTCCAGAATTTGCGCGCAACGTGCGAAGTACACTGCTCCGTCATCCGTGAGCCCCAGGCTTTGCGGTGTCCGGTGAAGCAGGCGAACTTGCAGGCGACTCTCCAGGCGCGCAATGATCTTGCCGACCGCGGAGCGCGTGATGCCAAGTTGTTGTGCCGCCAACGTGAAGCTGCCGGCTCTGACTACAGAGACGAACGTCGCGATATCGTGGAAATTTCCTGGAGCCAAGTCAATGTCCTCTCGAGCGAGTTCCGGATCAGCGCACGCAAACCGGAGGCGCCCGTCGGGCGGGTGTGGCTCAGGGGTATCTGCGCACAACTGCAGGCGGGCTAACGAACAGGTCGTCGATGTAACGTGCTCCGATAGTATCCTGTCGCCCCCGTGTCGCGCTCAAGGGGAGCCACATTCCCCATCGAAGCTTCTATTCTTCGCTTTCAGCAAGCGGTAGTGATCGGCGCTCATGCACACGCACCATGCAACCGGACGCCGACATCTCGCTTTTCGCCGAACCGGAGAACTACAATGGATGTTCACCCCCTCATCAGCCCGTCCGGATGCCCGTCGCTCGCAGGCGACAGCGGGCTTCCCGTCGCGCCGATCCCCGCCACCGAACCTGCATCTCGCGGCCCGTCGTGGCTCGCGGTCTTATCGGTAGCCGTCGGTTCGTTCGCGTTCGTCGCGACGGAATACATGCCCGTCGGGCTGTTACCGCAGATCGCGCGGGACCTCGGCGTCACGCCTGGCACGGCCGGGCTCATGGTGACAACGCCGGGCATCATCGCCGCGATGTCGGCACCTGCGCTGTTGCTCGCGGCAGGGCGCATCAACCGGCGCCTGATCCTGCTGACGCTCGCCGTCCTGCTGCTCGCATCGAATTTGATTTCTGCAATTGCACCGACCTTTGCGGTGATGCTCATTGGTCGTGCACTGCTGGGCGCCAGCCTTGGCGGCTTCTGGACCGTCGCGCTTGGCGCTTCCGGGCAACTGGTCCGCGAGGATCAATCCGCCCGCGCGAGCGCAACCATTTTCATGGGCATCACGCTGGCGACCGTAATCGGTGTGCCGCTCGGAACGTTGATTGCGAACCTGACGTCGTGGCGCATGTCGTTTGTCGCAACCGCGGTGCTCGCCGCTGTTGCGCTGGCAGCGCAAACTCTGTTCTTGCCTTCCCTCGCACCGAAAGCCGCGATGCGCGCGGACGACTTCCGGGCGATGCTTTCACGCTCGAACGTGCGGCGCAGTTTACTGATGGTCGGCCTTCTGTTCGGCGCCCATTTCGCGGCCTATACGTATATCACGCCCTTCCTGGAGCGCAATGCTTCGTTCAGCGCTTCGTGGATCACCGCGGTTCTGCTCGGCTTCGGGGTCGTGGGATTCGCCGCGAACTTCGCAGTGTCGGCAATCGTGACGCGCCATCTTAAGGCGTCGTTGCTCTTGCTCGGCGCGCTCGTGCTGGCCGCCCTGTTCGCATTGCCGATGGTGCAGGCTTCCCGTGCGGGCGTGATTGCCGCCGTGGCGTTGTGGGGCCTGGCGTATGGCGCGATTCCGCTTTGCCTGAGCGTCTGGATGCAACTGAGTTCGCCTGATCGCCCGGAAGCCGGTTCGTCGATGTTCGTCAGCACCGTGCAGATCGCGATTGCGCTCGGCTCACTTGCCGGTGGCGCCGTGGTGGATCATCTGGGGATGGCCGCGACCCTGCGCTTTGGCGGTTTGCTCGCCGCGCTTGGCGTGGTTGTGATGATGACGTTCAACACTACCCGCGCGACGCTCAAGGAAGTGCTCGAAAAATGACCGGGGCCGTGCCACGAACATAGTTTCCGGCTAATCCCGACAGTCCTTGATATGGTCGTTTTCTGGCGAAGGGATACAAAATGGCCGAAAACGAGGGATCTTCGACCTCACGGCGAGGACCGTCAAACCGAGAATGATCCCCTGTCATCCCGACATACACCGCGACAGCAGTCGCATGCGATAGGACAACAATCATGGCGAAGGTATCAAATATCCTGTTCGTTCACGGCGCCTGGGCAAACTCCTCGGCTTGGGAGAAGGTCTTGCCGCTCATCGGCGCGGCCGGTCTCACGGGCACTGCCGTTTCGCTTTCGCTGACGTCGCTGGCAGATGATGTGGCGACAGTGAAGCGCGCGATTGCGCTGATTGATGGACCGCTGCTGCTGGTGGGGCATTCCTACGGCGGATCCGTCATTACTGAAGCAGGATCCGATCCGAAAGTCGCGGGTCTCGTCTATGTCGCGGCATTCGCCCCGGACGTCGGTGAGTCGGCGGGATCGCTTGGCGCCGGTGGGCCGCCCACTCGCCTGCTTGAGGTCGTTCGCCCTGACGAGCATCACTTTTTTAAACTCACGCGCGAAGGGGTCGATGAGGTATTTGCGCAGGATCTGACGGCCACCGAGCGCGCGATGATCTTTGCAACGCAAAATCCCTTAGCGGGCGCCGCGCTGGGCGGTGAAGTCACTGCGCCGGCCTGGAAGGAAAAGCCCAGTTGGTATTTGCTCGCCAGTGAGGATCACACCATTCATCCGGAACTTCAGAAGAAGATGGCCGCCAGGATCGGCGCGACGACAGTCACCGTCGAGGCAAGTCATGTGGCCATGCTTTCGCAACCGGATGCGATGGCAAAGCTGATCGTGCAAGCGGCGGCCTGAACAGAAAGTGTCGCGGATGACAGAACAGACAATGCCCTCGTCATCCGCTTCACTTATGAGGGATGCGATCAACGATCAAGCAGCGGCAAATTCCGCTCTCGCATTGTTTCGTATGACCTGTGGGGGATGACCAAAGGCGCGCACAAACGCGCGACGCATGCGCTCGGAGTCCGCGAAGCCGGTTTCTGTCGCGACTACGTCGACCGGATGACGGCTTTGCTCTATCAGCAGGCGCGCAGCCTCCAACCTCAAATTCGCAACCGCTTTCGCAGGAGACTGACCGGTCTCGGCGCGAAACGCCCGGCTAAATTGACGCACGCTCAGGCAGGCTGCATCGGCGAGTTCCTGCACCGAGAGCTGAGATTTCAGGTTTCGACGCGCATACTCGAGCGCGGTCTGGATCCGGTCAGACTTGGCGTCCATCTTGAGCGACTCAGAGTGCTGCGATTGGCCACCGCCGCGACGATGATGGACAACAAGTTTTTGCGCGACCGAGCGAGCGAGGTCCGCGCCGTAGTCCTTTTCAACCATGGCAAGCGCCAGATCGATACAGGCGGTCATGCCGGCTGACGTCCACACTGATCCATCAATGATGAAGATGCGATCCGACTCTATTCTGATCAGGGGAAAGCGTTCTTTGAGCTCGCGCGCGGCGATCCAATGGGTGGTCGCGCGTTTGCCGTCGAGGATGCCCGCTTGTGCCAGAACGAACGCGCCCGTGCAGATGGATGCAACCCGACGTGACGCACGATGCCCACGCTGCACGAAATCCACGACGGCAGGCGACGCAGTCACACTTGCTGTTCCACCGCCGACCAGCAATGTATCGAAGGCGGGGTCGCCGAACGGCAGGGTCTCGGTCATCGTACCCAGCGAACTGCGCACCATGCCGCCATATTCGGACAACAGTTCGATGCCATACAACTGCTTTCCGGCGCTGATATTGGCGAACTCGAAAACAGACAGGGCGGCGAAATACAGCATCTGGAAATCCGGCAGGATCACGAAACCAATCCGCTGCATTGCACGCTCCTTGATGGGTCGAAACGGGGAAGCCAGGTTTGCGCGAGCAGAAACAGGTCTGATTGTGGTGCCATGGGGCGGCACATGGCACTGCTGCCTAAACGAGGGACGAGTCGTTGCCGCGCGTTGCTGAAGTGTAGAGAAATTTTCGCCATACGGTCCGGGTAGTTATTTAACAAGCGCTGGTGCGTCGTTGAGTTGCGTCATTTTCGTGCGCCGGTTTGTGCGCCGATCTCTTTCGCTATCTCCATGTATTTTTCACATAAGTCACCTGGTTGATGCAAGCCCGAACGCATCGGCCGATCCGTGCAAGGCTTGCCGATCTCACCTGCAACGAGTCATGCCACAGTCAATTGATGCATTCAATACATAGAAGATAGCGGGAATCAGGGGCTACCGGCCTGCGTGGTGACGGTCTATCTTTGCCTTCATGCATCGAATCACACCTCCAAGGAGATCGACATGACCACGACCACACCCCAGCAGAACAAAGAGATCGTCCTCGAAGCGTTCGACGCGCTTTTCAACAAGCGAGACTACGACGCTGCCAAGCGCTTTTGGTCGGACAGTTATATCCAGCACAGTGCTCATATTTCAGCGGGGCGCGATGGCCTGTTCGATCTGATTCGCTCGCTTCCCGACACGCTGCGTTATGAAAACCATGTGATCGTGGCCGAGGGTGACTATGTCATCGCTCACGGCCGCTTCTCCGGCCACGGACTTCCTGCTGCCTGGATTGCCGCCGACATCATCCGCTTCGAGAACGGCGAGTTAGCCGAGCACTGGGATGTCATCGAAGACGAAGCGACTCGCGCCAACTCGGTCAGCGGCCTGCCCATGTTCGGTGACCAATTCCCCGCGTGAACGCTCCATCACTCATTTAACAAAGGACTCGTTTCATGAAACTCACAGGAAACACCATCTTCATCACCGGCGGCGGCTCGGGTATCGGCCGAGGTCTCGCCGAAGCGCTGCACAAGCTTGGCAACAAGGTCATCATTGCAGGCCGGCGGCGCGGTCATCTCGACGCGGTCATCGCGGCCAACCGTGGTATGGAAGCGGTCGAACTCGACATCTCCGATCCCGCGAGTATCGAACGGGTGGCCGCGAAGTTGATCGCCGATCATCCCGATCTCAATGTCCTGATCAATAACGCGGGCATCATGCAACCTGACGCAGTCGACGCAAAGATCGACGACGCACAGATGGTCTCCACGGTGACGACGAACCTGATGGGTCCAATCCGGATGACCTCCGCGCTGATCGACCATCTCAAGACGAGAAACGCCGCTGTCGTGGCCTACACCAGTTCCGTCCTCGGCTTTGTGCCAATGGCGGTGACGGCGGTCTACTCATCGACCAAGGCGGCGCTGCACTCGTATGTACTGTCACAACGCTTCATGCTGCAGGACACGACGGTTCGCGTGCTGGAGATCGCGCCACCCTGGGTACGTACTGAACTGATGAATAGTGAGGAAGCCGAAATGGCGATGCCGCTCGATCAGTTCATCGACGAAACGATCAAGGTCCTGGGCACGGATGCGAACGAGATTCTCGTCGAAGCGGCCAAACCGATGCGCGCCAACCCGGGGCCGGGCGAGCACGACTTAGTCAATGGTTTCAATACACAGGCGAAGGCAATGTTCGGAGGCTGATTCCCGTGTCCAAAGCGAACCCGAGCGCAGCGTGTCCGGTCGAGATGACGGTTAGTCATCTCGACCGGACTCTGTCGTCCGGCGATGCAACGCGCTTGAGCGCGTGCATCACTACTTTCGACGCCGATACTCACACCAACATCGCCGATGCTTACGCCGGCTGCCCGACTAAAGCAGGCGTGCTGAAGGAGAGCTGGATGCGCTTTCCGGAACGATTCGATTCCACGATCTGTTCAATCAGTTCGTGCATGCGAACTGCGTCTGCGAAAGTGGGCGCAAGCGTCGAACCGGTCCGTACGTCGCGTGCATGGGCCGAGTACAGATTCGCCAATTCAGCAACACTCGCCCCGAGTTCCGCGGGCGGCAACCAGTCATATTCCTTTGGAATGGCCAACTCCGTTAGCGGCTGCGCGTCACCCCGTGCGATTTCGATGCGGTTGAAGGTGTCGCCGAAGCTGGTGGTGTTCGAGATTTTCAGGTCACCCTTGCTACCGGTGATATCTATCTGCATACCGAAGTTATTGCGTTTCCCCGCCTCGAGATGGATGCTCAGTACGGCGCCATTGGCGAAAGTCCCCGCGAGTACGACCTGGTCCGGGCTTGTGTGGGGCAGCGTTTCGCCGGTTTCCACCAGTGTTATTTCCTTGAACTGATTGACAGTCAACGCCGACAGGCTCTGCGGATAGCCGACCATCGTCGAAAACAAGGCATCCAGAAAATGGCCGCCATAGATCGACAGAAGACTGGAGAAATTCTCTTCGGGGATGGTGTAGTAGAGCGATGCAGGCCGTTCACGCTGGAAGTACTCGACACTCACGTGCAGCCGCACCGAACGTACTTCGCCGATCTCGCCCTGGTCCAGCAAATCGCGCACATACCGATAGCCCGGATTGAGGCGTCGTTGCAGACCGACGATGGTTCGTACGCCCGCTTTGTCGGCCAACGCGAGCAACTCGCCGGACAACGCAGTGCTTGGTGTCAGAGGCCATTCGCAGTAGACGTCCTTGCCCGCCTCGATGGCAGCGCGAATGCCCTCTTCATGCTGGAACGCGGGCGTCAACACGAGCACGAGATCGACTTCCGGGTGCGACACAAGTTCTTGCAGCGACGCTGCAGCGTATTTGAATCCATGGCGCGCGACCAGCGATGCCGCCTTTTCCTGACTGCGGCTGTACACCGCCGTCAGTTCATAGTCCGGCAGCAGTTTCAGCGAAGGAAGGTGCCCATATTCCGACCAATGGCCCAGCCCGATAACGCCTACCCTGATTTTGCCGGAGCCCGTAGCTTCGGTCGTGATGCTGTTCAAGAGAATTCTCCAATGTAAGGCTGCGCGGATCTCTGCTCAGCGACATCGGAATAGTAGGGTTCAGGGAGGTGAAGATAAATGGCCCCGGGGTCCGATCATTTCGGACATCTGAGTCCGCTACTACGACAGATGCGAACTCGCACCCCGCGCAAACCTTGCTCGATCTAGATTTGCAGATGCTTGCTGACATAGTCGATGAAAACACGCAGCTTGGGCGAGGCGTAACGGCTTGCCGGCCACAAGATCCAGAAGGTAACGGTCTGGTCCATGAAATTATCCAGCACGCTATGCAATGCACCGCTCGCCAGGGCATCCCGCACGAGGAAGGTTGGCAGAAGGGCAAAGCCCTTATGCTGAAGCGCGAGATAGCCCAGGACTTCAATGGTGTTGCTCACGAAGGTTTGGGGTAGCTCCGCATCCGCTTCCGATGCAGCGAGCTTGAACGGCCAGCGTTCCAGCTTGCCGGTGACGGGAAACTTATGCAGCAAACAGGCGTGCCGAACAAGCTCGGAAGGATGCGTGGGAACACCGTGAAGCTTGAGATATCTGGTCGAGGCGACCAAGACCTGCCCGCAAGACCCCAGGCGTCGCGATACCAGCCTTGAGTCAAGCTGCTCGCCCGTGCGAATGACTGCATCGAAGCCTTCTTCGATGATATCCACCATGCGATCGGAGAAATCGACATCGATTTCGATTTCCGGATATTGCGCCATGAAGCCGTCCAGCACCGGCATGATCAGCCCGGACAGTTGCGGCGTGCTGATCCGCAACCTTCCCCGAGGGCTGCCGGCTGCATCGGACAGTTCAGCTTCCGCCGATTCGAGCTCACCCAGGATGCGCCGGCACCGTTCCAGGAACAAGGCACCTTCGGCCGTCAACGTGATGCTTCGCGTGCTGCGATGAAAGAGCCGCACGCCCAGGCGATCCTCGATGCGTGCAATGCTTTTGCCGACCGCCGAAGACGATACCCCGAGCAACCGTCCCGCCTCGGTAAAACTGCGGGTCTCAGCCACCTGCACAAATATGGAAATACCACTGAGGCTATCCATCGCCGCACCCCGGGATCAATTAGAGACATATGTGTCCGATATATTCGGAACCTTAGCCTATTTTTCTTTCATGGTCCCGCCCATACACTGTCTTCAAGGTCGAAAGCCCGCTGTTGATCAAACTTCATCAGCCACTGAATCTTGAGGAAATCATGTCCAAACTTCATTCCAGCATCAAAGTCGGTCCCTACGAATTTTCCCATCGCGTGGTTCTGGCGCCGCTCACTCGCATGCGTGCCGAAGAAGACGCCCGGCCTGGCCAGTTGATGGCCGAGTACTACGCGCAACGCACTTCAGAAGGCGGCTTGCTGATCGGCGAAGCCACCATCGCTGCGCCTAATGGCAACGGCTATCTGGGTGCGCCCGGCCTGTACGACGACAGCCAGATCGCCGGCTGGAAGCGGGTGACCGACGCCGTGCACGCCAAAGGCGGGCGGATCTTCCTGCAGCTGTATCATGCCGGGCGCCAGTCCAACAGCCAGTTGCAGCCGGGTGGCGCCCAGCCGGTGGCGCCTTCCGCCGTGCCGCATGGCGGCGTCGCCTACACCGAAGCGGGCTGGGTCCCGAACACACCGAGCCGCGCGCTGACTATTCCCGAGATCGCTGATCTGGTCGAGAGCTTCCGTACAGCAGCCATTCGCGGCAAGCAGGCCGGCTTCGACGGCGTTGAACTGCACGCCGCCAACGGTTACTTGTTCGACCAGTTCCTGCAGGACGGCAGCAACAAGCGCACCGACATCTACGGCGGATCCTTCGAAAACCGTGCGCGCTTGCTGATCGAAGCGACTCAAGCTGTCATATCGGTGTGGGGCAGCGAACGCGTGGCTGTGCGCCTCGGCCCAAGCGGCACTTGGGGCGATATGTCCGACAGCAATCCGGAAGGTCTCTTTACTTACGTAGCGGAGGAACTGGCGAAACTGAATCTGGCCTACGTGCACCTGATCGAGCCGCGCGTGCTTGGCAACGTCGATGACGACAGCAAGGACCAAAGTCCCGTTGCCGCGCAACTGATTCGCAAGCACTACAAGGGAATCATCATCGCCGCTGGCGGCTTCAAGGGCCACTCGGCCGAAGCCATCTTGCAGGCGGGCGACGCCGACCTGGTCGCGTTTGGCCGTGACTTTATCGCCAATCCGGATCTCCCCGAACGCCTGCGCCGCCAGTTGCCGCTGAATCCGTATGACCGCCCCACGTTCTTTGGCGGCACGGATGTGGGTTATACGGACTATCCGTTCTATCAGAAGGATGCGGTAGCCGCGTAAGGGGAGCACGTGTCGACCGCTGCTACCACGTTGGCGGTCGCACGAGGATCCCGCGGCGCGGATTTGGAATGATGCGGAGTAACCCGAAAATGGTCCAGAAGTGGCTTGCCATTTAACATGTAACGACCGGGTTGGTCAGTCGTTGGCGACTGCTTGGCCGCGCACTCGGCTTGGGCGGGATTTTCTATTGAGAACACAATCCTATGATGAGAATTTTTCCGCGCTGCACACCTCTAAGTGGTAGCAAGCGGACATATCGACATGGACTACGCATCGATTCAACCTGAGTCGACCACTCTGTTACGCAATCGGCCGCCCGGCACGGCTGCCGACATCAACAAGCATCAGGGCGCGTGAGGGCGCAGATGGAACAGCAGCTAGATACGCTCGTGATAGGCGCTGGGCCCGCAGGGCTCGCGGTTGCTGCGTGTCTAAAGAAACGAGGAGCATCCTGCATCATTGTGGACCGGGAGGCCGAGGTCGGTTCGAGCTGGCGCCGTCACTATGACCGGCTGCACCTTCATTCCGACCGGGACCGCTCAGCCCTGCCTTATCTTCCGTTTCCCGCTGGGACGCCGCGTTATCCGTCGCGCGAGCAGGTGATTGAGTATTTCGAACTGTATGCGCGGTATTTCGAGCTGGCGCCGCACTTCAACGAAGAGGTCAGGACTGTACGGCCATGCAACCCCGGATGGATGACGACTACAACAGCCGGCGTCTATCATTCGCGACAGGTGGTCGTGGCCACCGGCTACAACGCCGTTCCCTACCTGCCACAGTGGCGCGGCCAGGAGCGTTTTCGCGGCCGCATCCTGCACAGCAGCGAGTACCGCAGTGGCGAGTCATTCCGCGGCCAAAGCGTTCTGGTCGTCGGCCTGGGCAACAGTGGCGCAGAGATTGCAATCGATCTCCACGAACACGGCGCGCGAGTGGCAATGGCGGTTCGCGGCCCGGTGAACATTGTCCCTCGCGAGATCCTCGGTGTCCCCGTACTCGCTATCGCTATTCTGTTGAACCGCCTTCCTGCCCGGTTCGCTGACGCGTTGGCTGCACCACTCGTGCGGCTGACCATCGGAGACATCACCAAGCTGGGTTTCCGCAAGCTCCCGATGGGTCCCTTTACGCAAATCAAAACGAGGACTCGAATCCCGCTCATTGATGTCGGTACAGTCAAGCTGGTCCGCGAGGGCCACATTGAGGTGCTCGGAGACATCCGCGAGATGGGCGAGGCCGACGTGACATTTGATGACGGGCGTGCGCGGGACTTTGACGCAATCGTTGCTGCAACGGGGTTTCGCCCACGAAGCGGCTTCTTCCTGGCGCCGCCGAGCGATATCCTTGATGCGGAGCAACCGCAGCCGCCGAGCGGTGGGGACAAAAAATCCGGACTGCATCACTGTGGGTTTATCGTCTCGGCGACCGGCATGTTGCGCGAAATCGGGATCGAGGCGCAACGGGTTGCAGACGAAATCACGCACCTTGTGCGTCAGCCGGTGGTTTGAGGCGTTCAGGGGCAAGTTCGCACGGCTGCGCTCCCCTGTATTCTCCCGGAAGGCATGCATCCTTCGCTCTTGTCTTGCCACGCGCATGGGCGTCACGCAAAATGCGGCGATTACGGCAATCACAACCAACAACGCCGCCACCGCGACCTATCGCGCGTAATATCGAGTGTGAAGCGTGGAGCAAACCACGCCATTCGAACAGTCCTGCAAAAAAACCGAACGCTGAACGGGATAAGGGAGATGCAATGAGCAACGAAATGTACGAAGAGGGATTGAGCAAAACCGCTGCCAATTTTGCAGCGCTGACACCTTTGACCTTCATCGAACGCGCGGCGTCGGTGTATCCAACATTGCCCGCCATTTCGCACGGCGCGGTGCGACGTGACTGGGCGCAGACCTATGCGCGTACGCGGCGTCTGGCCTCCGCGTTGAGCGCCAGAGGCATTGGCATTGGCGATACAGTCGCTGCAATGCTGCCTAATATTCCCGAAATGATAGAAGCTCATTTCGGTATCCCGATGATTGGCGCAGTCCTCAACACGCTCAACACGCGACTCGATGCAAACACGCTCGCGTTCATGCTGAATCATGGTGAAGCGAAAGTGGTGCTGGTCGATCGCGAATTCTCCGCTGTGATGCGCGAGGCGATTGCGAATGTGGATCACCCGATTCTCGTCATCGACGTCGACGATTCGCAATATGCCGGACCGGGCGAGCGTATCGGTGAACTCGACTATGAAGCGCTGCTGGCGAGCGGCGATCCTGCATTCGAATGGGCACCCCCATCGGATGAATGGAATGCGATCTGCCTCAACTACACATCGGGGACAACCGGATCTCCGAAGGGCGTCGTCTATCACCATCGCGGGGCGTACACCAACGCGGTCAGCAACATCCTGGAATGGGATATGCCGAAGCACGCCGTGTACCTGTGGACTTTGCCCTTGTTCCATTGCAACGGCTGGTGCTTTCCCTGGACCGTGGCTGCGCGGGCCGGCGTCAATGTATGCTTGCGCAAGGTCGACGCGAAAACGATCTTCGATCTGATTCGCCGCGAGCGAGTGACGCACTATTGCGGCGCGCCGATCGTACAGAACCTGCTGGTCAATGCTCCCGAGGAGCTGAAAGCCGGGATCACGCACCGTGTCCACGCAATGGTTGCCGGCGCCGCGCCGCCTGCGGCAATGATTGAAGGAATGGAGCGGCTCGGCTTCGAGCTGACGCATGTGTACGGTTTGACTGAGGTTTATGGCCCCGCGACCGTGTGTGCGAAGCAAGCTCAATGGAGCATGCTCGGCATAGGTGAACGCGCGAGCCTGAATGCGCGGCAGGGCGTGCGCTATCACTTGCAGGATGCTGTGACGGTACGCGATCCTCTGACGATGCAGGAAGTGCCGGCGGATGGAGAGACCATCGGCGAGATCATGTTTCGCGGCAACATCATGATGAAGGGTTACTTGAAGAACCCGGCCGCCACGCAGGAAGCGTTTCGCGGTGGCTGGTTTCATACCGGAGACCTGGCGGTCCTTGATCCCGACGGTTATGCCCGGATCAAGGACCGCAGCAAGGACATCATCATTTCGGGCGGCGAGAATATTTCAAGCATCGAAATTGAAGATGTGCTGTATCGCCATCCGGCGGTACTCGCGGCCGCCGTCGTTGCGAAACCGGACCTCCGTTGGGGCGAGACGCCTTGCGCTTTCGTCGAGTTAAAGGTCGGCGCAACGGTGAGCGCCGCGGAATTGGTTGCGCATTGCAAAGCCCATCTCGCCGGTTTCAAGGTGCCGCGCTCAGTGGAGTTTTGCGAGTTGCCGAAGACATCGACCGGCAAGGTACAGAAGTTCGAACTGCGGAAACGCGCCGCGTTGGTCGCGGCCGTCGACGTATGACGGAGGCGAACATGAACGAAAGTGCAAGCTCAGGCCCGCTGGTGGTCGTCGGCCACGATATCGACGGAGTGCCCGGCGCGGTGCGGATAACGATGAATCGGCCCGACGCATTTAACGCGTTGTCCGAAGCATTGATCGACGCGCTGCAAAGCAGCTTGGACGAGGTGGCTGCATCGGATGCGCGCGTCGTTGTGCTTGCGGGCGCGGGCCGGGCGTTTTGCGCGGGCCACGATCTGAAAGAGATGCGCGCCGAACCATCGTTCGAGTACTACCAGGCTCTGTTTGCTCGCTGCTCGCAGATGATGTTGACCATCCAGCGCATGCCGCAACCCGTGATCGCACGCGTGCACGGAGTGGCGACTGCGGCGGGCTGCCAACTGGTCGCGATGTGCGACCTGGCGATTGCGGCAAGCGATGCACGCTTCGCCGTCTCCGGGGTCAACCTGGGCTTGTTCTGCTCGACGCCGAGTGTGCCGCTGTCGCGCAACCTGTCTCGCAAGGCGGCATTCGAAATGCTTGTGACTGGCGACTATATCGATGCACAAACCGCGTGTGAGCGCGGCCTTGTGAACCGAGTCGCCACGCCCGAAAAACTGGACGATGCGATTCGTGCGCTCGCGGCGAGTATCAGCGCGAAGCCTCGTGTAGCGATCGCTGCTGGCAAGCATCTTTTCTACCGGCAGCTGGAGGCGGGCATTGATACAGCGTACCAACTGGCCGGAGACACGATGGCGCGCAACATGCTGGACGACGCAGCACTTGAGGGAACCGAGGCGTTCATACAGAAACGCACGCCGCAGTGGCGCGAAACGTGAGGTGGCGGATGAAGTTGTTCACGCGCTTGCGGTAACGTCACGTCTGACGTGCCTCGCGCTGCGTGCGCAAGCGAGGCCAATCAAAGTACAGAGTTCAAGTTCTCCATCGGTAATATTTCTGGCTCCGCGTGGGGCCTGAAAGGCAATGAGGGCATGGCTGCCTGGCAAAAATCGAGCGGGACGTCGCTCAGTACGGCGGCCAAAATCATCACGGCGGACGCCTCGATTGGCTCCTATAACGCGAACTCAGGGACCTTAACCCAAGGTCTGGGTTTCGTGGGCATGCGCCACCGGTCCTGAGCCGCGGGCCACGCCACGGCGATAACTGCCGACTCACGCGTATTTGGCTATGTCCTTCCGCTGAAGCCGGTCTCAACGGCGACTGCAATGTCGAATCCGTGAAATGGGTAAGCGTGGCTCATGGCGCTCCCCGGTCCACCATCTGCGACGGCCGGCCGTCGTCGGGTCCCAAAATGCCGATGTGCTTGAAGAAAAGGTCTACGATTCCGCGAGTTGGTACACTCGCGGAAAGCGTCGTTATTTTGACGGGAGCAAACCACTTGCACTTTGCAATTTCGTTGCTTGGCTGTGCGGTCGTATGTTGCGCAACGTCAGCGAAGAAGACGTTGTGCAGCGTGTTGAAGCCGCTAAATTGGAAGAGATACATGAGCTCATTGGCGACGAGCATGGTTTCTTCTTCCAGTTCACGCAGCGCAGCTTCATGAGGTGCTTCGCCACGACGAATTCTTCCGCCCGGTAGCGCCCATCGTGACCTTTCCCTGGCAACCAGGAGAATGCGGTTGTCTCGAACACACAGAACGGTGGCCCTGTCCTTCATATCGCCCCCGGCAGTTAGTGAATTGAGCTTCGCGTAAGCGGACGTTGATGCAACGATCTGTCGTAACGATAGCTACCAAAGAGCAGTGGCGGCGTATTGCGATCGGCTTATTAGAGATGTCGCTCCGCGCGCCGATGATTCCGTTTGCTCATATACGCTGTGGGAATGCCGTAGCAAAAAAGTCAGTCACGCGGCGCACGCGTGCCGGTACATACCGACGTTTTGGCCAGATGAGGCTTACGTCTCTGACGTCGCTTATAAACTCTTCGAGAATCGTGATTACATTCGGATGCAGTAGCTCATCAGCAAGAGAGACCTTGGCAAACAGGCCGATTCCAACACCGGCCAGTACACCAGCGCGGATAGTTTCGACGCTATTGGACGAAAGATTTCCGCGAACAGACACGCTGAATCGACCTTCCGGCCCGACAAACGGCCAATTGGCTGACTCCATCAGGCCACCATATAAAAGGCAATTGTGATTAACGAGCTCTGCGGGGGTCTTTGGTACGCCGTGTTGTTCGAAGTAGCGACGGGATCCGACGCATACAAGCGGGGTGGTAGCCACGCGCCTCACAACCGCGTCGGGTTCGTTGACGGGGCCCACCCGGATAGACAGGTCGATCCGATCTTCCACCATATCTCGCACGAAGTCTGAAAGAACAAGATCCACCTGAAGGCCGGGATTGAGTGATAAGAGCTCGGGTATGAGCGGAAGAATGTGAAGCCGGCCAAAAGTGGAGGATGCGGCGATCCTGATCAGACCTGAGACATTGCGTGTGCTGCTTGTCAGTTCGCCGTCGGCTTCATTCATCTCCTCGACAAGCGGCTTTGTCCGATCATAGTAGTGCTGCCCCTGATCTGTCAGGGTCACGCTGCGCGTGCTTCGGTTAAACAGCATCACGCCCAGGCGCCTCTCCAGCGCACTGACGGCCTTACTGACGGCGGACTGTGAATCGCCGGTTCTGCGCGCTGCGGCGGAAAAACCGCCCGCTTCGACGACAGCGATAAAGGCATTCATTTCGTGAAACCGATCCATTGCCGTCTTCCACAGAATTAACCATTCGCGAGATTGCGTGATTCCCAGTGTTTTTAGCGCAACTTAATACTACGCGATTTATTCTTTTGAAGAATAAATCATATGAAAAATATGCGAATTATCATTCTCGTCGATAGCAATTAAGCTGTTCCTGTCATTCACCAAAGGTAGGTTTCAATGTCCACTCTCGCAGGCAAGATCGCCGTCATCAGCGGCGCTACGTCCGGTATTGGTTTAGCCATCGCCCAGCGGTTTGTCGCTGAAGGCGCTCACGTTTTTATCTTTGGCCGTCGGCAAGCACAGCTCGACGCCGCCGCCAAACTGATCGGACGCAACGTCACCACCATCCAGGCCGATGCTTCAAACCTCGATGACCTTGACCGTGTTGCAGCAACGGTTAAAGAAGAAAAGGGTGTCGTCGACATCATTGTGTCGAACGCGGGTTTCACGGAGCAGGCATCAATTGACACCATCACGCCCGAGCATTTCGACAAGGCATTCAACCTCATGGCTCGCGGCCCTGTTTTCCTCGTGCAGAAGTTGCTGCCGATGATGACCGGCGGTGGATCGATCGTGTTGGTCTCGTCTGCCATGCACGTCATGGGCATTGCTGGCCACACCGCCTACGCGGCGACCAAGGCGGCATTACGGTCGTATGCCCGTACCTGGGCTGCGGAATTCAAGGATCGCGGCATTCGCGTCAACTTGTTGAGCCCTGGCGCGACCGACACCCCGATTCTCGACGCTCAGTCGGGGACACGCGAGGAACTAGTAGATATGTATCAGAGCATGATCCCTCTCGGTCGACTCGCTCGGGCTGAAGAGATGGCCAGCGCGGCGCTTTTCCTCGCGTCCGGCCAGAGTTCGTACGTGACGGGTGCGGATCTGATGGCCGATGGTGGCATTGGCCAGGTTTGAGATCCGAGGGCCTAGGACAACATTTTTTCTATATAAAGGATAGCTAAATGAACTACGCGATCATCGGGCTTGGCAAGATCGGGACGGCCATTGCTCAGGCGTTCGCCCGCGAGGGCATTGAAGTAGGCGTGGCAAGCAGGCGACCGCTGGATGCGCTCGCGGCAAAGATCGGTCCGTCGCTTGTCCCTCAGCGAATCGAGGATGCGATGAAGGCCGACGTCGTCATCCTGGCCGTGCCCTTCGCCACCCATCGGGACATCGGGCGGGTCGCCGAAAGCTGGCAGGGGAAGGTCGTGATCGACGCAACCAACGCGTTCGACGTCCCCCCGGAGGAGCTGGACGGACTGCCCTCGACTGCTGCACTCGCGAAGGCTTTCCCGGGAGCGAAGTTGGTGAAGGCCTTCAACCATCTGCCGGCGGGCACCCTGGCGCAAGGGCCGAGAACGCCCCAAGGGGGACGGCGGGTCGTGTTCATCTCCAGCGACGACGACGCGGCTAGCGCATCGGTGGCGACCCTCGTCGACCGGCTTGGCTTCGCCCCGGTCGAGTTGGGGAAGATTGGCGAGGGCGGCCTGCTTGTCCAGGCACGGGGCCGCACGTGGGGCCACCTTATTTTCCAGGACCTGGCCAAGTTTGACTGATCGCAGCGAAGGGAGAACCCGCTTGGCAGGAGGGTGCTGTATTGTCGTCTCTCGACGCAGTTGGTCGGCTGCATGCACGAATCAGGGCGACGGTATGAGCGGAATGGCCATTCGCGCGGACGCCGTATTTGCCTATGCGTTTCAGGCGGTGCTCAAGGCCGCTTCAGTATGGCTGATCGTCGGGCCGGCAATGTCTTTTGCCGCGACTGGGTTTGCCGGCGCCGACCGTCGTCCATTCGGGCGGATTTCACGGTTCGATTTGTTTCGTGTTAAAAAATTGAGGCTCGCTTGCCAGTGATACGCACTGACGGACGGCAGGCACCCGGAAACCACTCGCTTCAAAAGGTCCATGCCCATGTCGATGTATTCCTTGCATTGCACTCCGCGGCGCATGCGCCGCGCCACGTGGCTGGCTGGTGCATTGGCCGTTGCATTGGCCGCCTGCGCGCCCTTGCCGCCCATCGCGAGTAACGCTGCTGCGCCAAGCGCCACGCACCGTGCTGACGGGCCCTTGCGCGTTCCGCCAAGCCTGATCACGCTGACGCAGCCTGCGGGACAACAGCGGCTGATGTCCACCGCCGACAACCAGTCGTACTGGCCGCTATCGGAGTATTTCGAAACCCAGAGGAACGAGGCTTACTGCTCTGTAGCGACATCGGTAATGGCGTTGAATGCGTTGGGAATCAGCCGTCCCGAGTCTACTCAATACCCTGATTTTCCTTACTTCTCACAGGAAGACTTCTTCCGCGGCGTCGATCCGCAAGTGGCTAACGCAGCTCGGGTATCGAAGGAAGGCATGACGCTCGATCAGCTCAGCGCGGTCTTGAGCGAATTTCCGGTCGATGTGAAAAAGTTCCACTCTGCCGACCTGACGCTTGCGCAGTTTCGCGATTTGGTTCGAGACACTACTGGCCACAGCGACCGCTTCGCGCTGCTGAACTTCAGGCGAGTGGAGATCGGCGAAGTAGGGGGCGGCCACTGGTCCCCACTCGCTGCATTCGATGCCGCCAGCGATAGCGCGCTAGTTCTCGATGTCGCACGTTACAAGTATCCAGCCGTTTGGGTTCCGATCGCGCAGTTGTACGCAGGCTCGCAAGCAGTCGACACCGTGAGCGGACGTTCGCGCGGCGTGGTGATTGTCAGCAAACGGTAGATCATTGGTCGCAAATTGACTGGTCATGAGTGGTGTTACTTCCATCTGCATCTGCGTTGTCGCGTCCGGATGGGGTGGTGCTTGGAGTCTTTGGGAAGCCACCTTCGTCAGGTAGGTTGGATTGGGCGAGTGTCCTGCCTATAGCGGGCAGCCGGCCGGCAGTTTGCTGGCGTTGCGGATACTCGAAGCTGCGCGAGCGCAAGCTGGCGGACGGGCGGGAACGGCCGAGAAAGTGACCCGGACGCCCACTCCGTTACGTCAGCCGGGAATAACGTTGCGGCGCGTGGAACGACCATGCTTGGTGAACCTTGACCCTGTGTTGCTTGCGCATGCTACGCAAGTGGGCTGGCCCATGCATAGGAGCCCGGCGTCAGATCGACCAGCATGCCGACCATGGCCGGTGCGATGGCGGCCGCACCCTGGCTACCAAAGTTAATGATGCCGGCAGCCGATCCGACCGAACGGCCTGCCAGCCGATTCATTTGCTCGCGTCCGCCCAGTGCCATGCCGGTCTGTCGAGCATGCCCTGGCCGACAATTGTCGTCTCGGAAAAGACTTTGTCGAGCACGAGCGTATTGCAGTCCGGGTCCTCTTCGAGCGCTGAGGCGAGCCGGGTGGAGTGAGAAATGACCCATACCTGCGAGTTGCGAGCCGCCCGACGTATAAGCCGGCCGAGTGCCGGCGTCAGGTCTGGGTGGAGGCTCGCCTCCGGTTCGTTGAGTACCATCAGGTCGGGTGGCCTCGCAGTCAATAGCGCTGTGGTGAGCAACAGATAACGAAGCGTGCCGTCGGACAATTCGGCGGCGGTCAGCGGCCGCAACAATCCTTCTTGATGGAAGAGCAGAGAAAACAGTCCTCCCGGCTGAGCATGAATCTCCACGCGGGCGCCCGGGAATGCATCGAACACCGCCTCGTCCAGCGCCTCGCGGTCACCGATTTCTCGAATCGTCTGCCAGGCGGCAGCGAGGTCCCGTCCGTCGTGATGCAGGACGAGTGTGCGTGTGCCAATCTGCGAGCGCCGCGCGGGCGCATCGGTATCGATCCGGAAGTGATCGTAGAAACGCCAGCTGCGCATCGCTTCGCGAACGGCAAATACCTCTGGATTCAGCCTGTCCTTGCCGACTTGCGAGAAAAGACTTTCGTAACGAGGAAGGCTCTGCGTGAGCACGTCCCATCCGTCGTCCGACTTGCGGCGCACGACGCTGCCTTCGCGATCGATCAGCAGATTCGCGCGGCGCAGGAACGGACCAGCCCAGATCGATTCGCGCTTGAATTCGGGGTCGAGCGCGAATGACGACGGGGTTTCCCTGTCCTCACCGGAGTCATGCGACACGAGACCCATACTGACCGCATATCCGAAGTCCTCGCCGCTGAAACCGAGCCTCAGGCGCGGCGGCGTCCCTCTCGCCCGAGGCTGAACCGGGATTTCGCCGCGACGCATACGGCCCGAATGATCGTCGGGCCCTGCCCAGACCACAGACTTCAGGCCGCCCTCGAGCGCAAGCGGCGCGACAATGCCGTCCTGCGCGGTGCCCGCTAGCAGTCGTAGAGCCCGATACAGATTCGACTTGCCGCTGCCGTTGGTACCTATTATCAGATTAAGTCTCGTCAAGGGTATGACAAGCTCCCTGATCGAGCGGTAGTTGTTAATGGCGAGGGTGGTCAGCATCTGGGTCGGGATTATTGGTGCGGTCGTTCATGTTAATCGACTTACGGGAGACCTTCCAACTGAGTCCGCACGGCAGGCCAGTTCTCCCAGCGTGCGCATGGCGGTTTCGATAGCGGGTGTCCACGGATGCCCGTAGTTGAGCCGGATGTAGCGCCGCAAATCTCCCGCCGCTGAAAAAATGGGTCCGGGAGCGATCGCAATGCCGTGTGCCGCAGCGGCTTCGAACAGATGTACTGAGTCGACATGCGCAGGCAATTCCACCCACAAAAAATAGCCTCCGTCCGGTCTCACGAGTGACGTGCCCCGCGGGAAATAGTCGCGTATGGCGTGCAGCATCTGGGCCTGAAGACGCATGAGATCCACGCGCAGCTTGCGCAAGAAACGGTCATAGCCGCCGTGTTCCAGATAGTCTGCGATTGCAAGCTGCGCCGGCACGGATGCCGAAAGTGCGGCGCTCGATCGTGCGCGCGCGATCCACGGAGCAAAGCGACCTGCTGCGACCCAGCCGATCCGGTATCTCGGGGCGAGACATTTGGAGAACGAGCCGCAGTGCAACACAAGATTGGTGCGGTCAAATCGTTTGACGGGATGGGTGGGTGTCGAGCCGAAATGCAGTTCGCTATACACGTCGTCCTCGATCAATGGGACGTCATGCGCAGCGAGCAATTCGATCAGCGCTTGTTTCTTGTCATCCGGCAAGGTCACACCGGTTGGGTTTTGAAGCGACGTCATGAACCAGCAGACGCGGATGGGGTGTCGCCCAAGGGCCTCAGCCAGTACGTCGAGATCGAGCCCATCGTGCGAGTCGACAGGTATCTCCACGACCTTCAGGTGAAGGCGCTCGATCGCGCTAAGCGCGCCGTAAAAGGTCGGGTGTCCTATAGCGACGATATCGCCGGGGCGGGTGAGTGTTTGCAGGCTTAGCGTCAATGCATCGAGCGCACCGCTCGTGATGATGATTTCGTCGATCGGTACCACCATGCCCATGGTGAGATAGCGCCGTGCGATCTGGCGGCGCAGGCATTCTTCACCAATCGCCACGGGCGCCGTATTTTCGCCGCAATCCATGTTTCGGGCCGCCCTGTTCAGCGAGCGGGCCAACCGGCCCAACGGAAAGAGCTCCGGGTTCGGCCAAGGGGAGGCAAGGGCAACATTGTCGCAATCTTGCAGTGCCTGCATGAAGCGATGCGTCAGGCTGGAGGTTTGCGTGCCTGCGCTGTGCGCGAGTATGGGCGTCGGGCGGAGGTCTGATAGCTGCCGGCAATTGACGAAAAAGCCTGAGCGGTGCCGCGCCACGATCAGGCCGCGTCGCTCCAGTGCGTAATACGCCTGGAATACCGTTGACGGACTGATGCCGTATGAACGGCTTGCCTGACGCACGGACGGCAACCGCATGTGTGGCTTCAGCACTCCGCTTTCTATCAGTCCTTCGATTTGACACGCCAGTTCTTGATAGCGCTTCATGCCAGAAGCGGCCCTTGTATTGCTTGCGTACCTATCATGCTGCGCCTTCGTGAGTCATGCTATTTGTGCGCTTGCCACCGTCGCGTGAGCGATGGGTGTGCCGTACGCTGCAGGTGCCGTACGCGGATTCTTCTGCGCCGCGTTGTTGTGAGACGCCGTGCGAGCGGCCGACCGGTTGTTGGCGTCTGATCTAGGCCGTTCCCTCGCATGCCTAAATTGTCCCTTTGGTAAACAAAACCCAGACAATGCCCGTGCGTGCGGAAATTTAGAAGGATCAGTTGAGGCAAGAATCGGCGGATCAGATTATTTGTGCCGAGCGCCGGGCTTGTTTCCTCAAGATCCCCGGCCCGGGAATGGCGTGGTTGAAATCCCGCCACGACAAAGCGTTGCGACTGACATCGGCCTCGCGCGCCGAGCGCTCGCTCTACGAATATTTCCTGATGCGCCATGCAAGGATGGCGGCGCCACCCCCGTCAGCAAGAAATGCCGCGAGACGGGCAATTTTGAGCGCTCGGCCATAAAAGAATCCCTGACCGAATTCCGCTTGTGTCGTGCGCACGGCGGCATGCTGCGCTGCCGTTTCCACGCCCTCCACTACGACCATCACATCAAGACGGTGCGCCATGCCGATAATCGATTCAAAGTGACGCGATCGCTCGTAGGGAGTGAGCTCGAAGATGTCCCGGCTTACCTTGACCATCTCGAAGTTCATTTGTGAATACGAGCGAAGATCGGTGAAAGGCGCACCGATTCCCGCGAGTGCGAACTGCACACCTAGTGCGCGAGCACTTGTCATGACTCGCGCCAGTTGCGGTCCTGTTTCCGTGACCTCGTCTTTATTGAGTTCGAGTATCACCGTGGGCGTGCTGGCACGAATCGTATTGCGGAGATCTTCCATGAACTCCGCGCTTAGCAGGTGCGCCGCGGACATGTTGATGCTCACATAAAGCGACCTCGCGTCCGGGATCGCGCCTATCTCACGCGTAGCAGTCGACAGTACGTATTGCGTCAACCGCCCGACCAAACTGCTTTTCTCGATGAATGGCATGTAGTGGTCGGGGCCCAGTGAGCCGAATGCCGAGTTGTCCCATCGCAGCAACGCCTCGACGCCCACGCATCTGCCTTGTCTCAAGCTCGCCACGGGTTGATATTCGAGATGAAACTCGCGACGCCTGAGTCCGGTTCGCGCTGCCCGTATCAGCGCTTTGTCGTAGCGGGTCCAGCGTCTGAACAGCAGCCATCCCACTGCAGCAACGAGCGCAAGCAGAAACGGCCAGAGCAGACGACTCCAGACGCGCGCCGACGCATTGGACCCGGCCGTTACGGAAGGCGTGGCGAACCCGATGCGCTCAGTTGTCGGGGCTTTGTTCTGGCTAACCGTCGGGGAAGGATGGGCATTGCATGGCGGGCTCGTCGAGCAACTGCTGTCATCCGTTGCCGACGTGTCTTCGGCGAAATCGACTGTCCGGTCCTCTACATGGGCGACAGCGTTCTCATCGTCGCCGGGCGACCATCCGGAGTCGGAAGAGTCGAGGCGGGGCTCCAGCGTGAAGAGAAAGGTCTGCGAGGGCGCGCTCCATTCGAGCCTTGCAAGCGACCGTTCGCTAACGTTGCTTACCGTGTTTTCGCTGCCCTCGTCGAACGCATCAAGCAGCGAGTCGCACACACGGGTGAGGGGAAATACCGGACTCGCGTCAGGACCCGCGAGTGAGGCCGGAATCAGGGGAAGCGAGATTGGAAGTGCGCACGCCGCGCCAAACCGGACGGACGACTCGGCTGCCGGCGCGGGTTCGCCGAACGTTTTCTGCAGCTGGCCAATAATGCCGGAATAGCTGTGTTCGGCATTCGTGCCGGTGTAAGAGCCCGCGCCGGTATCCGCGTGTGCGGCCGATAGCCTGGCGGCAGCTAGTAGAAGTATGACTGTCCCGCGAATGAAATCGAAACGCCGCGACTCGACAGCGCGACGCTTCGAAAGTTTCCCTACAAGACCCAACGACATGAATGTCTCTTCTTCGCAAATTACGTGGGCCTGGAACGGTCGAAGCGACTGCGCTTGATAAGCGCTGGCGACTCCTCCGATAAAATTCGATGATTGGAATGGAAGCGCACTTTGCCAGTGAACGGCGTACAGCGACAGGGGCAGATTCGTCCAGAAAAGACGTATCAGACGCCTTCTGGAAAGCGCCACCGGCGAGCGTTGACAACGGGTCGCATCAGGTAGAGCCTATCGATCAAGTCATGGTGCAGCCCGTCTTGCATGGGAGCCGAAGATGAAACGTTATGAGCGGCTGGCCTCGCAAATCGGCGCCCTGATCGAGCGTGGCGACCTGCCGCCGGGCACGCGCATCCCTGCGATTCGCGCTGCGTGCGACGCTTATGGCGTCAGTCCATCCACCGTGTTTCGCGCGTATTACATGCTCGAAAGGCAGGGCTTGATCGTGGCGCGGCCACGCTCGGGCTATTTCGTCTCGGCGGCCGCTCCTGGCGCTCCCCTGCATGGAGCAGCCTCGACGCCGGATGAACCGTCGAAATCCGTCAACATCAGTGAGCTCGTGTTCGAAGTGCTCCACTCGACCAGGGACATGCATACCGTGGCACTCGGCTCGGCATTCATGAGTCCCGCGGTCTTTCCGATGCAACGTCTTGGAAAGTCGTGCGCATTGGTCAATCGTTCGACTGATCTCGCAAAAATGGTGGCCGCGCTGCCGCCTGGCGATGACGCATTGCGTCGTCAGATAGCACTGCGCTACCTGATGACCGGGATGGTGGTTCATGTCGATGAAATCATCATCACGAGCGGCGCACTCGATGCGTTGACGCTGAGCCTTCAGGTTCTTACTCGCGCAGGCGACGAAATCGTCATCGAAAAACCTACGTTTTATGCGGCGCTCCAGGCGATCGAGCGGCTTCAACTGAAGGTTGTGGAAATACCTGTCCACCCTGTGGAAGGTCACGACATGGAGGCGCTCGCGCAGGCGCTCGACCACCATCCGATCCGCGCATGCTGGTTCATGACCGCGTTTCAGAACCCGACAGGCGCGACGCTCTCCGACACAAAAAAGCAGGCGCTGGTCGCCTTGCTCGCGAAGTACGAAGTACCGCTTATCGAAGACGACGTGTACAGCGAGCTGCATTTTGGACCGTTGCCGAACCGCCCGGCGAAATTCTTCGACCGGCGCGGACTCGTGCTGCATTGTGGATCGTTCGCGAAGAGCCTCGCACCCGGTTACCGGATCGGCTGGGCGGCGGCGGGACGATTCGCGGAACGGCTCGAGCGCGCGAAGTGGATGACGACGCTGTCGGCTAGCGTCCCGGCGCAACGCGCGATAGCCGACTACCTCGAGCATGGCGGCTACGACCGGTTCCTGCGCAAGCTTCGCCGCGATCTGGCGGCTCAGCAGGCGGCCATGCTGAGCGCCATCAACCGGTATTTTCCTGCGCAAAGCACTGCGACTCACCCAGACGGTGGTTACTTCACGTGGGTAGAGCTGCCGCGCCAGGTCGATTCACTACGCCTGTTCGAAGCGGCGCTCGAGCGGGGGATCAGCGTCGCGCCCGGGCCTATGTTTTCAGCCAGCGGTGAATTTCGCCATCACATCCGGCTGAACTACGGGTATCCGTGGTCGCCGGAAATAGAGCGCGCGATGGCCACCCTCGGCGAACTCGCTCAGGACGAGGCGCTTGTATCTGCGAGCCTCGCCGGACCCGCACAGCCGTTCTAGCGGCCGGACGATACGGCAGCCAAAGGCGCGTTGAGCGCGGAAATCTCCTGCATGACGAAACGTCCTTTACCTGCCTGCTTGGCGCGATACATCGCATCGTCTGCGGCCCTGAGCAGGACTTCGCTCGACAGCGTCGCGCTCGGTTCGGGCACGAGGACGCCAATGCTGGCTGACAACTGAATGACCCTTCCGTCAATTCGCATTGGCTGGCCGAGCGTTTGCAAAATGACTTGTGCAATGCCCGTGATCGCGTGTTTGCCGGACACGCTGCCGGCTAGCAGGACGGTGAACTCATCGCCGGCGAGACGCGCGACCACATCGCTATTACGCACGCAGTGGCGAATGCGCGCGGCGACTTCGACGAGCACATTGTCGCCGGATAGGTGCCCGTAGGTATCGTTGACTGCCTTGAAGCCGTCGAGGTCGATGAACATCACGGCGGCGAGACCGTCGCGGGACTCGCGCAAAGCAGTATCGAGCTTCGATAGAAACGCACGCCGTACCCACGACCAGGAACTGTTCAAACGAAATCGAGCGGTCCGGACAATGCGGTCGCCTTGCCGAAGCGAATTCCTCACACCGAGCGCTTGGCGCTGTTGCCTTGTCCACGCGGCGCCCGCGGCCAGCGCGATCGTGGACTCGGCTGATAGCCGGCGAGTCCCGCCGAACTGAACCTGGCGAGCGACGACGACCGTGGCCGTGTTCGGGAGAATGACGGCAACCGTTCCGTTTGCTGGTGTGATCAGCCTGCCGATATCCATGACTAGCTCGAACCGTAATTGTGTCTCGGGAGACTGCGTGAAACGCATGTTTGTCCTGTGGCGGGGAACGAGCAGGAACGCCTGCGCTGCAGCGACTGTTTGTGGCCTGGGGTCCCGCCGAGGAAGCGCACGGTTGGCAGAGGGGGTGACTATGACTGAGATCTTTTTAAGAAACGAGTATCACATGCACTAAACAAAAACGGATCAGTGCGTGCCGTTCTCGAACTTGGAACTGGGACCGGCGCGTAGGGAAGGCCGGATACCAATTCATCGCCGACGCATTGCCAGAGCTATCGCGTGACTGGATGGTCTGTGTAATTTGTTCGATGAAGCGAGCGGTGTGCGGTAGCACGATTGACGTCGCGATGACTGGCATCCTCGAATTTCCAGCCACCTGGCAACAATGTCGCGAAACGTGAGCGGTACGAGGTCAGATTGCACGAAGGATTGAAGTGTATTTTCTGGACACGTGCTGATCACCGCACTGCGTCTAACCCGCTTTCATAGTCGTGCACCGCATGCCGCTGGTTCAGAATGTCGTCGCTACCCAATTGCAACGGCATGAAGTTGGTCGAACGCACGTAATCCGGCCGTGGCTTCTCCACATCGGCGGGCCGATTCGCGACCGGGTTGTACACGATATATGCCTGCCAGCGGTCGTCTCCGGAAAGATTATGACCCGACGAATGCACGATGTTGGCGTCGAAGAACACGACCGTTCCTGGCGCACCCATGATCGGCACCGCTTTGGGATGCGTCGATAGAATGTCGAGCATCGTCGGCTTCGGCACGACATAAAAGCGGTATCCGGTCGCGTCATCGAATGCGGGTTGCAGCGAGCCGAGCTTGTGGCTTGCGGGAATGAAGTACAGGCAGCCCCCCATTTCGGTCGGTTCATCGAGCATGACGAGCGCGGTCGTCATCGTCGGATTCGGCACGCCGTCGAGGTGCCACGTTCCGAAGTCCTGATGCCATTGCCATACCGAACCATCGATGGCGGTTTTCAGGTTGCACTTGGTGTGATGAATGTAGAGCGCCGGATCGTTCAATAGCTGCTGCGCGGGCTCGAGCAGTCGCGGCGCACGCGATAGCGCGTGAAACACCGGCGATGCCGTCGGACTCTGCGTTTCGTGCACCTTGTAGATCGTCTTCGCGATGCCACCGGTTTTTTCGCGCACCAGATGATCGGTATCGATTTGCTGGATGCGCTTTAGCTCGCGCTTCATTTCCTGCACTTCCTCGCCGGACAGCAAGGACGGCAGCACGACGAAGCCATCGCGCGCATAAGCGGTCAGTTGGGCGCCACTGAGTTTCACGATGCATATCTCCTTGTTGATTGTTTGATGATCGATCGTAGTGCCATCCGGAAGCGATGTAAAAGATATAATAAGTTCGCTTTCAGTACCTTAAAGGTATGACATGGAGCTTCGTCATCTGCGCTATTTCCTGGCTGTCGCGCAAACCCTGAACTTCACCAAAGCCGCCGAGCGCCTGCACATGGCGCAGCCGCCGCTGAGCCGCCAGATTCGCGAACTCGAAGAAGAATTGGGTGTGGAGCTGTTCGACCGGCGCGGCAAACGCGTGGGGTTGTCGTCGGCGGGAATGGTGTTCGCGGATCGCGCCCAGCGCATTCTGGCATCGGCGGATGCTGCCGTGATCGACTCACAGCGCGCGGCGCGCGGCGAGATTGGGCGCCTGGCGGTCGGCTTCTTCGAACACATCGCGTACACGCTGTTGCCCGCGCTCATTCGCGAGTTCCAGCAACGCTTCCCCGATGTATCCATCGAGTTGCGCCGGTTCACGGCCGCCGAGCAGGTCAACGCGCTCGCGCGCGGTGAAGTCGATGTCGCGTTCGTGCGCGCCGTGCCGCCTGAGACGAACCTGGCATCCACAATGATCCTCCGCGAGCCGTTCGTCATTGCTATTGCAAAGGACAATCCGCTCGCCGCGAGACGCACCATTTCGATCGTCGATTGCGCGAACATGCGCGTCATCAACTATCGCAAGGATGTCGCGCCCGACTATCACGCCATGATCAATCAGCTCTGCGCGCTGGGCGGCTTCACGCCATCGCCGTTATTCGAAATGGGACAGATCTACGCATCGCTCGGACTCGTGAGCTCGGGATTCGGCATTGCGCTGGTGCCCGCCTCGGTCCAGCGCGTGCACATGGATAACGTGGTGTATCGGCCGCTTCGCGAACGCCATGCAGTGAGCGAAGTGCTGCTCGCGTGGACGAATCCATCGCCGCCTGCGGTGTTGAGCGCGTTCGTGGAGCTCGCGCGCGAGATTGCCGCGCGGCCCTGAAATGCGAGCGCCCTCAACCTGTTGCCATCAGATCCGTCCGCCGTTGCGCGCAGCCACCGCGACGGTGGTCGGCGAGGCAGCTAGCGGAACGAAGCGTCGTGTCGCGCCGTCGAGCGCATCGATGTTACCCGTCTCGATGTCGTAGACCCAGCCGTGCAGATTCATGCGCCCCTGTTCGAGCGCGAGGGCCACCGACGGATGCGTGCGCAGGTTCGCCAGTTGCGCGATCACGTTTTCACGCACGAGGCCGTCGAGCTTCGCGCGAGGTGTGTCGAACTGATGCGCCGCGTTGATCGCTTTCGCGGCGTCCGAGTGACGCAGCCAGTTCGCGACCGCCGGCAGATGATCCAGACACGTGCAGCGCGAAATCGCACCCATCGCTCCGCAGTCAGAGTGGCCGCACACCACGATGTCCTGCACGCCCAGTACCGCGACTGCATATTCGACTGTGGCGGACACGCCGCCCGGTTCCGGACCGTACGACGGCACGATATTGCCCGCGTTGCGGATCACGAATAGCTCGCCCGGCTCGCGCTGTGTGAGCAGTTCGGGCACGACGCGGCTGTCCGAGCAGGTGACGAACAGCGCCTTCGGATTTTGCGTCGTTGCTAGCTGCCTGAAAAGCTCCGCGCGTTGCGGATAGACATCGCGCTGAAAGCGCAGAAAGCCGTCGACAATGTCACGCATGGCGTCCTCCCAAATAGAATGCCGGATGCTGGCACGACCGTTCGATACGCCGTCGCGCCGCTGAGGCCGACATTATCGCCGACATCGCGCGTCGGCTGAACTTCGATCGTCGATGCCTCAAGCCGATCGTCCGTGCGAGCCGTTCCCGTTTGGTCGTCTCTGCCGTCTGAAGCCGGGGCCGCGAGCCGGCATCGCATCGTCATGCGGTCTGCAAGTTTGCAATTGACGTTTTACCGCAGCGCTTGGCGGATCATCGTCGTACCCCCTCCAGATACAACAGGATCGTCCTATCAGCGAAGCGGTGGAAGATACCAAAATCGTAGCCACTATCTGCGGATGGCGAAATCGCGCTCCAGGCGCGCATTTCCGAAGGTCTTGACTGCAGTAACCCAACGAGAAACGGCAACCAACGGCTATGACATGCTAAGGATCGACGAAGTCACGGATAGCGAAGGTTTCCCCGAGCGATGCGACGTCGCGGTGATAGGCGGCGGCATCGTTGGCGTCAGCACCGCGTATGAACTGGCGCGACGCGGCGTCCAGGTGGCGCTGCTCGAAAAGGGCGTCATCGGCTGCGAGCAGTCAGGGCGCAATTGGGGCTGGGTGCGTCAGCAGAACCGTGACCTCTATGAGTTGCCGCTGGCGATGCAGAGCCTCAAGCGCTGGAGCGAACTAAGCGAAGAACTGGGCGAGGACATTGGGTTTCGTAAGGCGGGCATTCTGTACGGCACGGAGCATCAATCTGACGTCGCGCAATGGGAATCGTGGCTTGCCCGCGCCCGGGAAGTCGGCTTTAACAGCGAGATCCTCAGTGCGCGCGAACTGGCAGCGCGCATTCCGTCCGGACGTGCGAAGTGGGCCGGAGGTCTGTGGTCGGTCTCGGACGGCCGTGCCGAGCCGTCGAAAGCCGCGCCTGCGATTGCTCGCGGCGCGCAAGTCCTCGGCGCGAAGGTGTATCAGAACTGCGCGGTACGAAGTCTCGACACGAGTGCGGGGCGTGTCTCCGGCATCTGGACGGAGCGCGGCCGGCTCGCGGCCGACACCGTCGTTCTCGCGGGAGGCGCCTGGAGCGCTTTGTTCTGCCAGCATCACGGCATCGATCTGCCCGCCATCAACGTGATGGGAACGGCGTTGCGAACCGCTGTGGCGCCGCGGGTCATCGAAGGCTGTTTCTCCGGGCCTGACTTCGCGCTGAGGCGACGGTTGGACGGCGGCTACACCATTGCTGTTCCCGGCTATGGACGCGTGGAACTCGCGCCGCAAAACCTGCGGCATTCGGTGAAGTTCCGCACCGTGTTCCGCAGCAAGCTGAAGAAAAAACTGAAGATTCGCGTTGGTGCCAGCTTCTTCCACGGACCGGAGGCAAGCGCGACCTGGCGCGACGATGACGTCTCGCCGTTCGAAGAAACACGGGTGCTGGATCCCCGGCCTGATGCCGAATGGCTCGACCGTGCCCTGCAAAACGTGGCCAGCGTGTTTCCCGAGCTGTCGGGCTTGCGGATCGCTCACGCCTGGGCGGGCGCGATCGACACGACGCCGGACCTCGTCCCCGTCATCTCGAAGGTGACTGCGAAACCCGGTCTCGTGATCGCATCCGGCTTCAGCGGACACGGCTTTGGACTAGGGCCAGGCGCAGGCGTGCTCGTGAGCCGGCTGGTAATGGAGGAGGCGCCGCAGTTCGACATTAGTCCCTACAGACTGGCCCGCTTTTCCGACGGCACGAAACTGAGCAGCCCCGAAATGATGTGAGTTGAGGCCGCGGGCGAGCTGTCGCGGCAGCCCACTTCGGGAGATTGCACCTCCAGTACGATTCAACTGCATTGATTAACGGCCGTTGCAATTCTAAGAACGGCCGGAGATCTTGATTGACCTCGTATGACGGAGAAGGGTCGCCCTGAGATGGGGCTTTCGCCATCATCGTTACGCTACTTGTCCTGGAAATCCATCGCCCGAATGCTGCGCCGGGTAGATTGGGCGAAGAGCTTCTGGCGGAATGGTCTTCCTACTTGGCCTACTTGATTGCGTTCATCTACGCCGGAATCATCTGGCTCAACCATCACTACATGTTCGAGCGTCTCTGTAAGGTGGATGTGAGAATACGGCGGACTCTTCGTCGTCGCGGCGGGCAATGATGGCTCCGCCCCACCGGCTGTTCTGGCCGAGAAAGAGACAGTAGCGTCACACCCGTACGTCAGCCGGGAATAACAAGACCGACCGTCAATGTCCGTGAAGCATCTGCGAGAGCGTTGCACCGCCGGAGAGAATAAGGTCCAAACCGGCAGACTCAAGCGTTACTTATCCTGCCGGCCGTATTGAGGCCAGCGCCCAGTTCCTTGCCCACCCACAGACAGTAGCTCAGACGCGTACCGGCTCATTGCAGTTCACATTGTGAAAAACGCATGACAGCCTTGATTGCTTCGGATCAGTTGGGTCACGCCTATCCTGCCCTCTTTATAAA